>Ga0164243_10002995_pt1 | contig 27318 bp, 32 predicted proteins | sample OricompcompostOP_FD_108781 | JGI IMG/M metagenome (GOLD analysis project Ga0164243, IMG submission 108781) | Organic Plus compost microbial communities from Emeryville, California, USA - Original compost - Organic plus compost (OP) | ecosystem: Engineered > Solid waste > Mixed feedstock >...
ACCCTGGCGGTGGTGATCGCCGTCACCGCGGTCGCGCACTGGGTCCCGTTCCTGTTCCACGACGCCGGCGTCGGGGTCCTCGCCGCCGTCGCGATCGCCGCGCTGATCATCGGCCTGTTCGTCTGGCTCGCCTGGAAGAAGACCGAAGGCGGCTGGCGCTGGCGCTGGGGCGACGAGGACTAGCGGCCCTGCGGCGCCGCGCCTCCTGGGCCGCGGACGATCCTGGCCGTAAAGCGGCTGTCCATGTCCCGCTACTGGTTCAAGCCCAAGCGCCACGGCATCGGCGCGGTCCCGACGCGCTGGAAGGGGTGGGCCCTCGCGGCCGCGGCGGTGCTGGCCGTCCTGGTGGAGATGCAGGTGCTCCCCGCCCGGGTCTCGCTGCCCGCCCAGGCGGCCACGGCCGCCCTCTTCCTGCTCGTCTGCCGGTTCAAGACCGAGGGCGGCTGGCGCTGGCGCTGGGGCGAAGGGCGCTAGCCGGACTTACGCCGCCTCGGCGCGCAGCCGGCGGCCCAGGATCATGTCCGCGCCCTTCTCGGCGATCATGATGGTCGGTGCGTTGGTGTTGCCGCTGACCACCTGGGGCATGACCGAGGCGTCGATCACGCGCAGCCCCGCCACGCCGCGCACCTTCAGCTCGGGATCCACCACCGCCATGCGGTCCCGGCCCATCTTGCAGGTCCCGGCAGGGTGGAAGGTCGTGCCCAGGGTGTCCCGCACGAAGGCCGCGATCTCCTCGTCCGTCCGCACGCCGGGGCCGGGCAGCACCTCGGCGCCGCGCCAGCCGTCCATCGCCGGCGCCTCGGCCAGCCGCCGCACCAGCTTGAAGCCGCGCACCAGGGCCTGAAGGTCCTCGCCGCCGGGATCGCTCAGGAAGCTGGCGAAGAGCCTCGGCTTGGCCGCCGGATCGGCCGAGGCCAGGACGAGCCGCCCACGACTCCTGGGTTGGAGCAGCGAGACGTGGAACGAGAAGCCGTGCCCGCGCGGGATGGAGCGGTTCTGGTTCATGTACTCGGGCCCGAGGATCAGCTGCAGGTCCGGCTGCTCCAGCCCCGGCCGCGAGCGCACGAAGCCGCCGCTCTCCACCGTGTTGGTGGTGAAGGGGCCCTTGCGCTGGAACAGGTACCTGAACGGGGTGGCCAGCATCCACGGCAGCGCCCGCCAGGACATCCCGTAGAGGGTGTGGCTCGGGCTGGAGTAGCAGATCATCGTGTCCTGGTGGTCCTGCAGGTTCTCGCCCACGCCCGGCAGGTCGCAGACCACCTCGATCCCGTGGCGCCTCAGCTCCCCGGCCGGACCGATCCCCGACAGCATCAGGAGCTGGGGCGAGTTGACCGCGCCGGCCGCCAGGACCACCTCCCGCGCCGCCGCGAGCCGCTCCACCCGGCCTGCGCGGGAGATCTCGACCCCCGTCGCGCGCCCGTTCTCGACCAGCACCCTGCGGCTCAGGGCGCCGGTGACCACCGTCAGGTTCGCCCGGCCCATCGCCGGCTGCAGGAAGGCGCGCGAGCTGGAGAGCCGCTCGCCGTTCCTCTGGTTGACGTCCCAGTAGCCGAAGCCGTCCTGCTCGGGGCCGTTGAAGTCCGAGGTGCGGCCCAGCTGCAGCTCCTCGGCCGCCCTCAGCCACGCCTCGCTGATCGGATGCGGGTCGCGCTGGCGCGCGACGTTGAGCTCCCCGCCCGTCCCGTGCAGGGCGTCGGCGCCGGCCTCGCGGTTCTCCGACCTCTTGAAGTAGGGCAGGACCTCGCGCCAGCTCCAGCCGTCGCAGCCCTGGGCCGCCCAGCCGTCGTAGTCGCGCCGGTGGCCGCGGATGTAGATCATGCCGTTGATGGCGCTGGAGCCGCCCAGGATCCGCCCGCGCGGGCAGAAGATCGGCCGCCCCCCGTTCACCTTCGGGTCGGCCTCGTAGGCGTAGAGCCAGTTGTAGCGGGGGCTGCCGATGGTGGCGAACACCCCGGCCGGGACGTTGACCAGGATTTTGGCCAGCAGGCTCCGGTCCGACGGCCCCGCCTCGACCAGCGCCACCCTCACGCCCGGGTCCGCCGACAGCCGGTTGGCGAGCACGCACCCGGCCGAGCCGGCGCCCACGATGACATAGTCGAAGCCCTGGCCGTCCATCGTCCCCTCCCCTGCACCCGCTCTGGGGCGGCCCCTTCCGCGTGGGCCTGGGGCCGATGCTACAGGACTGGAGGACGGCGGCCAGGGCCTGGAACCAACGGCGCCCGCCGCGGATGGCCCCGCCTGCCTTGGCGCCCGATCGGCCCCGGGGAGTCAGAAGGTGAAGGTCACGTCCGCGTAGCCGTAGCGGGAGTCCCCGTCCCGCGGCGCGCTGGGGGCGTCCTTCAGGAACCGGCCCTTGAACAGCCAGGCCGCTCCGGTCTCGAACCGCGCCTGCCCGGGGACGATCCAGTATCGGACCCGCGCCTCCAGCTGCTCGCCGGCGAACTTGCCGGACCGGCCGGTCGCGTCCTTCACGCCAGTGCTGGCGAAGCTGTCGGCCGTGGTCTGCAGCCACAGGGGGCGCAAGGCCAGGAAGCCGTCCCACCGCTCGTCCGGGCTCGCCTCCACGCGCAAGGCTGGCGAATTCAGGTTGGCGCGCTGCACCGCGCCCCAGAGGCTGGTCGGGCCGTATTCGCCGCGGCGGGCGCCGAACAGGGTGTCGAACCGGTTGTAGGTGTCGGGGTCGGGGCCGTCGCCGCTGGCCAGGTCGTACTGCAGGGCCACGCGCGGCTTCCACGGAGCCTGGAAGGTGCGGCCGACCTCCAGGTGCACGAAGTAGGCCGAGACATCCAGGTCCTTGAGGTCCGCCGGCCTGGCGCTGCCCCGCTCGCGGCCGGTCTGGTAGATCGCTTCGGCCTCGTAGTCGAAGGCGCCCGGCTTGGGCGACCGGGCGAGCCGCACCCCTGGCGTGAACAGATGGCGGTTGCGTGTCGCGAGGGCCGCGGAATCGTTCTCGATCAGGCCGTAGCCGTAGACCTCGAGGCTGCCGCCCAGGACGCCCGCCTTGGTGAAGGAGGCGCCGAAGAACTGCAGGTCGGGGCTTTCCCGATCCCATTCGATCTCGTTGTTGCGGAGGTCCCCCCCGGCGTCCGGCAGCCGGACGTGCGGCATGGTCCAGAACAGCAGCAGCCTGTCCTTGGCCCGGTCCCGCCACTCCAGGCGCGCGCCGGTGAAGGCGTTGATCGTGTTGCGGAACTGGTTGCGCGCGATCAGGCGGCGCGAGCCGGCGTCCATGGTGAAACGGCCGACCGTGAGCGTGCCGTTCGAGCCGCCGCCCGGGCCCTGGCCGAGATCGAGGCCAAGATAGGCCTGGCCGAGCTCCAGGGCGTTGATCTCGCTGGTCCCGACCGTGGAGTCCTTCTCCTCCAGATAGCCGCGGCTGTCGAACAGCTCGCCGCCGATGCGCACGGGACCGGCGTCGTATTCGGCCAAGATCGTGGTGCGGAACGACAGGAACCGGTCGCCCTCCGGCGCGGGCGCAGGCCGGAACTGGCCGCCGACGCCTTCCAGCCGGGCCCGGAAGCTGCCGCTGATCCTCCAGCCGTCCGGCGAGCCCAGCGCCTCGTACAGCGGACCCGTCCGGGCGTCGGCCGCGTGTGCGCAGCCGCAGGACAGCGTCGCCGAGGCGGCGAGCGCGAACATGGAAAGCTTCATGGGCGGATCCGGGAACGACCGTGGCGCCGAGGGCGCTCGCCCCGGCCCGTTATGCACCTGAACTACATTTCCCCTCCGGATCGTTATGTAGTCAAGCTACCTAACGACGCGCGGCGCGGGTTCGGGGCCTCCGGCTTGGCCTCCCCTCAACCGTTATGTAGTAGTGGCGCCGATCGCGTCCGGAGAGCAGACATGAGATGCAAGTCCCTGTCCCCGCCGCGTCGCGCGCTGATCGCCGCGGGCCTGGTCTGGCTGGCGGCCGCTCCCGCGGCCCTGGCGGCCGACGTCCAGGCCGCGGTCGCGGCCAACTTCACCGAGCCGGCCAGGGACATCGCGGCGGCCTTCAAGGCCAGGACCGGGAACGAGGTGACCCTGAGCTTCGGCTCCTCCGGGCAGTTCTACGCCCAGATCAGCCAGGGGGCGCCGTTCGAGGTGTTCCTGTCCGCCGACGCCGAGCGCCCCGCCAGGGCCGAGTCGGACGGCCTGGCGGTCCAGGGCTCGCGCTTCACCTATGCGGTCGGGCGGCTGGCGCTCTACAGCCGCGACCCCGGCCTGGTGGACGGGCGGGGCAAGGTCCTGGCCCAGGGCCGTTTCGACAAGCTCGCCGTCGCCGACCCGGCCACGGCGCCCTACGGCGCGGCGGCGGTGCAGACCCTGCAGGCGCTCGGCCTCTATCCGAAGCTGAAGTCGAGGCTGGTCCGGGGCGCCAACATCACCCAGGCCTTCCAGTTCGCCCAGAGCGGCGCCGCCGAGCTCGGATTCGTGGCCATGTCCCAGGTGGCCGGCCGCCAGGGCGGCTCCCGCTGGATCGTCCCCGAGCGGCTGCACCGGCCGATCGCGCAGCAGGCGGTGCTGCTGGATCCCGGCAGGGACGACCCGGCCGCCCGCGCCTTCCTGGCCTTCCTCAAGGGACCCGAGGCGAAGCGGATCATCCGGCGCTACGGCTACGGGACGCCCTGATGGGAGAGGTGGTGGCGCTCACGGTCGGCCTCGCCGCGACCACGGCCGCGCTGCTGCTGGTGCTGGCGACCCCGCTCGCCTGGTGGCTGGCGAGGAGCCGCTCCTGGTGGGTCGAGCCGGTCGCCGCGGTCGCAGCCCTGCCCATCGTCCTGCCGCCGACGGTGCTCGGCTTCTACCTGCTGATCGCGCTCGGCCCTTCGAGCCCGCTGATGGCCCTGCTGCATCCCTTCGGCGTCAGGACCCTGAACTTCACCTTCCCGGGGCTGGTGATCGGCTCCATGATCTATTCCCTGCCCTTCGCCGTGCAGCCGCTGCGGGGCGCGTTCGAGGCCATCGGGGAGCGGCCGCTGGAAGCGGCGGCCACCCTGCGCGCCTCGCCGCTGGACGCCTTCTTCACCGTCGCCCTGCCCATGGCCCGGCGCGGCTTCCTGGCCGCGGCCATCCTGGTGTTCGCCCATACCGTCGGCGAGTTCGGGGTGGTGCTGATGATCGGCGGCGCCATTCCCGGCCGCACCGAGGTGCTGTCGATCCGCATCTATCATCTGGTCGAGCAGCTGAAGTGGGGCGAGGCGCACCTGATCGCCGGCGGCCTGCTCGCCTTCGCCTTCCTGGCGGTGCTGGCCATGCTGACCGCCGGCCGCCGCCTCGGACGGATCGTGCCGTGAGCGGGGTCGAGGCCCGCTTCGAAGGCCGCCGCGGCGGCTTCCGCCTGGAGGCGGCGTTCAGCGCGCCCGCCCGGGGCGTGACCGCCCTCTACGGCCCCTCCGGCTCGGGCAAGACCACCCTGCTGCGCTGCATCGCCGGCCTGGAGCGGATGGAGGGCCGCCTGGAGGTGAAGGGCCAGGTCTGGCAGGACGGACGGCGTTTCCTGCCCACCCACCGGCGGCCCATCGGCTACGTGTTCCAGGAGCCGAGCCTGCTGCCGCACCTGTCGGTGAAGGGCAACCTGCTCTACGCCCTGCGCCGGTCGGGCGGGGCCGCGCGCGTGGGGCTGGAGGAGGTGGTCGGGCTGCTCGGCCTGGAGCCCCTGCTCGAGCGCCGCCCGGCGCGCCTGTCCGGCGGCGAGCGCCAGAGGGTCGCCATCGGGCGGGCCCTGCTCACCCAGCCCGAGCTGCTGCTGATGGACGAGCCGCTCGCCGGGCTGCACGCGGACGCCAAGGCCGAGATCCTGCCCTATCTGGAGCGTCTGCACGCCGCGCTGGACATGCCGGTGATCTACGTCAGCCACGACGCCGCCGAGATCGCGCGCCTGGCCGACCACCTGCTGACCATCCGCGAGGGCCGGATCGTCGCCTCAGCCCCGATGCGCGGGGCCGCCGCCGATCCGCTGGAGGCGGCCGCCCGCGACCAGGTCGCCCGCATGGCCCCGGACGAGCTCCGCCGTCTCGCCCTTGCCGCCGTGCTGGCGGGGCTGGAGGCGGAGAGTTCGGCGACGGTTCACGACATCGACGGCGGCTCGGATCGGCCCGGCCCGACTTCGTGAACCGTCACGGACATCCTCACTCCACCGCGAGGATCACGTGCGAGGCCTTCACCAGGGCCTGGGCCGGGGCGCCGACCTTCAGGCCCAGGGCGTCGGCGCTCTCGCGGGTGACGGTGGCGGCGAGCGTCTTGCCCTCGTCGATCTGCAGCACGAGCTCGTCGTTGACGGCCCCCCGCTCATGGCTGACCACCACGCCCTTCAGGCAGTTGCGCGCCGAGGTCCGCAGCGGCTCCTCGCCCGCCGCCAGCACCACGAAGCTCGACTTGATCAGGGCGGCGGCCCGGCGGCCGGGCTTCAGGTCGAGCTCGCGCACGCTCTCGCGCGTGACGATGGCGACGATCCGCACCGCCCCGGAGACCTCCAGCACGACCTCGGCGTTCACCGCCCCGTCCCTGACCTCGCGGACGACGCCGGAGAGCGCATTGCGGGCGGTGGTCTTCATGCCGAGACTCCAGATGACGTCCTCCACGGCGCCGTCGGCGGCCAGGCCTTCGCCCAGGCGCTCGGCGACGGCCGCCAGCTCCTGCTCCAGGCGCAAGAAGGCGGCGACCAGGGCGCGGCCGGCGGGGGTGACCTGGGCCGCCCCTCCCGCGCGCCCGCCCGGCTGGGCGAGCACCAGCGGACGGCCGGACAGGTTGTTCAGCGCCTGCACCGCGTCCCAGGCGCCCTTGTAGCTCAGGCCCGCCTCCTTGGCGGCGGCCGAGATCGAGCCCAGGCGCGCGATCGCCTCCAGCAGCCGGATCCGCTCCGGCCCGACCCTGGCGTCGGCCCCGCCCCTGAGCTGCAGCAGCGCCTTCAGATGAGTCCCCGCGGCCATGGGCGAACCCATGCCACAGCCTCGCGCGTCAGGCGACCTGCGCGGCCGCCGCCGCGCCGGCCTCGGCCTGGATCAGCTGCCGGATCACCGCCCGCATCTGGGTGGGGCCGACGTCCGCGGAGGTCAGCACCTCCTTGCGGCCGGGATCGAAGTCGATGATCCGCTGCTGGGCCTCGATCATCGCCTTGTCCTCGGCGAAGGCCTGGCCGGCGAGCTTCAGCATGGCCTCGGCGACCGCGGCGGAGCCTTCGCCCGCGCGCGGGCCCCAGGAGAAGAAGTAGCGGCTGGTCCGCTCGGTCATCGGGGTGACGGCCTGGGAGGTGAAGTTCTCGCTCAGCACCTCGACCTGCGACAGGTCCGGCCGGCCGTCGCCGAAGCGCTCCGCCGTTCCCTCCGGGCAGATGGCCGAGTGCATCAGCAGGATCCCCGGCGCCAGGAAGTCGTAGGTCTGCCAGTGGTCGCCCTCGGCGCGGCGGTGCGCGGCCAGCACCGAGTCGCTGCGCGTACCCTGCCGCACCCAGCGCCAGATGCGCACCCCGCGCTCCAGCCGCTCGACGTTCGGCCGGGTGCGGGCGAAGGCCTCGGTGGCGCCGAACGACTGGGCGTGCACGTAGCTCAGGTGGGTGAAGTCGGTGAGGTTGTCGTTGATCAGCAGGTAGCCGGCCTCGTAGTCCATCTGGCCGCACCTCAGCGTCCAGTCCGGATCGTCCAGGCCTGTCGCCGGCGGGATCAGGGCCTCGTCCGCCCGTGCGGGATCGCCCATCCACACCCAGATCCAGCTGTGCCTCTCCACGGCCGGGAAGGCCCGCACGCAGGCGGTGCGCGGGATCATGTCCTGACCGGGGATCTCGATGCAGCGGCCGGTCCGGTCGAACTTCAGGCCGTGGTACATGCACCGCAGGTCGTCGCCCTCCAGCCGCCCCTTGGACAGGGGCGCGAAGCGATGGCAGCAGCGGTCCTCCAGGGCGACCAGGGCGCCGTCGGAGGCGCGGTAGAGCGTCACCGGCTCGTTCACGATGGTGCGGGAGATCAGCTCGCCGGGCTTCAGCTCGTGGCCCCAGGCGGCGACGTACCAGCAGTTCCGGACCCACATGGCGAGCCTCCTGCGAGGACCCTGGCGCCGCGGGGCCGAAGTTGCAATGGCAACCGTCAGAACAGGCGGGCGACGTTGGCGGTCATGCGCTTGAGCAGCTCGACCAGCAGGCGCTCCTCCTCGGCCGAGAGCCCGTCCACCAGCATCCGCTCGCCCTCCCGCACCCCGGGCATGCCGCGGGCGTGCAGGCTGCGGCCCTCGCCGGTCAGCTCCAGCACCGTCTGGCGGCCGGGCCGGGCCGCGCCGGTCACCGTGACCAGGCCGCGCCGCTGCAGGCCGGCCACCGCGCGGCTGACCACCGACTTGTCCACCCCCGCCACCTGGGCCACCCGCGCGGGCGTGACCTGGCCCTCCGCCCCGAGCAGGGCGACCACCCGCCATTCCATCAGCCCGATGTCCAGGCGCCGACGGATCCTCTGGGAGGAGCGGATCGACAGCTTGTTGGCGAGCGCGGTCAGCAGGAAGGCGACCGAGCTGTCGAAGTCCGTCCTGAGCTGCGGGTCGGACTCATCCGCCGCGCCTTCCGTTGGGGCGTCCATGTAACGCTGTTACCGATTCGTCCGGCGCGACGAAACCCTTGCGATGGTTCACATTGTCAATAATGCTGCGGCCACGGTAGCTGAGGCTGGCGAGCCATGAGCAAGACGGCGCCCCGACGGCGCCCCGACCCGCCCGACCTGGGCGCCGATCCGGTGGACCTCCACGTCGGCGCCCGCATCCGGATGCGCCGGCGCTTCATCGGAATGAGCCAGCAGGCCCTGGCCGAGACGCTCGGCCTGACGTTCCAGCAGGTCCAGAAGTACGAGCGCGGCTCCAACCGGGTCAGCGCCTCCAAGCTCTACGAGATCGCCCGGGCGCTCGGGGTGGGCGCCGGCTACTTCTTTGAAGGCCTGGCGGATCCCATGCAGGGCCGGGCCGAGGCGACCGCCGCCGGCGCGGACACGGCGCGCGAGTTCCTGTTCTCCTCCGAGGGGCTGGAGCTCGCCCGGCTGTTCCCGCGGCTGAAGAGCCTGGAGCTGCGTCAGGAACTGCTTCGGCTGGTCCGTGCGGCCGCCCACGCCGCGGGCGCCGGGCCGGAGACGCCCCGTTAACTCTGTTGCAATCTGGACGCGCAGGCCGTTCAGTCGTTAACGTCAAGGACCATGTCCGAGCCTTCGACCATGTCGGAACAGGCGCTGGAACTGCTCACCCCCCGCGAGCGCGAATGCCTGCGACTGGTCAATCAGCACCTGAGCTCCAAGGAGATCGGACGCAAGCTCGGCATCTCCAAGCACACCGTCGACACCCACCTGGACAAGGCGCGCCAGCGCCTGGGGGTCGACGACCGCTACGCCGCCGCGCGCCTGCTGGCGGCGCATGATCCCAACCCGCCCCTCCTGACGGGCATCCCGACCGCGTCGGGACCCGATCCGGACGGGATAGCGGAGGCCGGGGAGCTGCGGCCTGATCATGCCTCGTCAGGAGGCGTGACAGATGGACGATCATCCCGGCCACTTCGAATTGGAGACGAGCGCGGACCGGCGCCTGGCGAGGGTGAAGGCGCCGCCTTCGCTCGCCAAGTTCCTGCCGCCGGAACCAGGCCCGGAGACGGCGATGCCGGGCTTCACCTGGGAGGAGCTGGAGCGCCAGCTCGAGGACCTCTCGGATACGGCGGAGAAGGTCCGCATGGTTGGGCCGCTGGTCTCGGGCCTGCGCAAGCAGGCGCGTTTCAAGCCGGCCGAACTGGTGCTGCGCGAGGTCCTCTGCCTCGCCTGGACGCTGATGGACGAGGGCTTCCAGCCGGGCCTTGGGCCTGGGGAGGAGCCGGAAATGCCCTAGGGCCGCTCGCCCGCCTGGGGCTGATCCTCGTCATCGCCATCGTCTCGGCCTTGGCGTTCGGCGCGGTCCTGGCGGGTCTGCACGCTTTGAAGGACCTGATCTGAGGGCGCCTGAGCCCCCGGGTCACATCACCGAGTTCAACCGCAACCAAGCTGAACGCGCCGGCCATCCCGGCGTGGAGGATGAAGTCATGCTCAAGGAACGCCGCAAGGCCACCGAACAGGTCACCCACGTCCTGCACGAGGCGGAAGCCGCCATCGACGCCGCCCTGTCCAAGACGGCCGCCCTGGCCGGCGCCATCCCGGTGGCCCTGGTGGAGGCCCGCCTCTCGACCATGTACTGCCAGGACGCGGTCGAGCGCGTCACCGACGCCATCGCCGCCCTGGCCCAGGCCCGCCGCGGCATCGTGGAGGCCCACAAGGAGCTGGCGGTCGTGAAGCAGCAGATCGGCCTGGGCGCCGTCGCCTTCGGCGACACCGGCGACAAGCCGCCGCCGCACACCGTCACGGCCAGCCGCCGGGCCCTGCGCGCGGTCGCCGAGACCCAGGCCGCCTGAGCCGGCTTCCAGCCGGCGAACGGCTCTGCGAAGATGGGCCCCCGGCCGCCGCCGGGGGCCTTTCCGCGTTTCGGGCGTGCATCAGCAGATCTGGATCATCCTCATGGCGGCCGCGGCCGGCGCGGCGTTCCTGTGGGGCGGCCGGCCCGAGCGCATCGGCGCCGCCGCGGTCCTCGCCGCCTGGGTGGCGAGCCTGGTGCTGGCGCAGTGGAGCCATCACTGGTTCGAGGCGCAGTGGGGGATCCTGGCGGTCGACGCGGTGCTGTTCGGCGTCCTGCTGTGGCTGGCGCTGCGCGCCGACAGGTTCTGGCCCCTGTGGGCCTGCGCGTTCCAGCTGCTCGGCGTCGTCACCCACCTGGCGATCCTGGCCGACCGCAGCCTGACGGGCCGGGCCTATTTCGTGGCCGCCGTGATCTGGAGCTACCTGGTCCTGATCGCGCTGGGCGTCGGCGCCTGGAACTGCCGCCGCCGGCGCCGCTTCTCGCCCGCCGCCTGAGGCGCCGGACGCGCGAAGCCCCGGCCGCGCGGCCGGGGCTCTCTCGGAATCCGCCGGGAGGCGGGCTCAGCCGTTCGGCGTGGCGTTGTCCGCCGCGTTGCCGACGGCGTTGGCCGCGCCGTTCGCCGCGCCGGAGGCGGCGCTGGCCACCTGCGAGGCGGGGTTGGCGGAGTTGTCGTTGCCGCGGCCGATGAAGAAGATCGCCGCGAGGATGGCGATCACGGCGATCACGGCGATGGCCAGCACGGCCGCCGAGCCGCCCCCGCCGCCTTCACGCCGCACGACGACACGTTCACGTTCCTGGGTCATGATCCCTTTGCTCCTGTCCCAACGTGCTGGGCCAAACGCGGCGGCGAGACCGCCGTTCCGGCGCAGGCGTGCTCTAGCGGCGCGGCGCGGCCGCGGCGAAGCGGAACGGCGGAAGCGCCAGGAAGGCCAGGATCGAGACCACCGCCGCGGCCACGAAGGCGGCGAAGGCCAGGTCGTAGCGGCCGGTGCGGTCGTAGATCAGGCCGATCAGGAACGGCGACGGCGCGGTCAGCACCGCCTGCATGGCCATGAACAGGCCGAGGATGGAGGCGAACGCCTTCAGGCCGAAGTAGCGCGTGAACATGTAGTTGCGCATGACCTGCTGGGAGCCGCCCCCGAGCCCCATCAGGGCGACGCCGGCGTAGAGCGGCAGCGGGCCCGTGGCCGCCGAGGCGACGCTGATCAGGCCGATCCCGGCCAGGAACAGGCACAGGTAGGCGGCCGCCACCTTGGGATTGGGGACCCGGTCGATCACGAAGCCCGACGACAGCTGCCCCAGCGCGTTGAACACCGCCATCAGGCTCATGGCCCCGACCGCCGCGTCCAGGCCCAGGCCGTGCGACTTCATCATGCCGACCAGATGCGGCAGCAGGCCGTAGATCACGAGCCCTCCGCCCATGTTGGCCGCGGCGATCAGCCAGAAGGCGCGGGTCCTGAGCGCGGCCCCCACGCCCATCCCCTCCAGCAGGTCGGGGGACGGCGACGCCTGCGCCGGGCGGGCGGGGTCGCGCAGCCAGGCCAGGAGGATCGGCAGGGCCAGCGCGAGCTTCAGGGCCGCCAGCCAGAGGAACACGGTGCGCCAGCCGCCCTGCTCGAGGAACACCTTCATCAGCTGCGGCAGCAGGGCCGCGACGATGGTCGCCTCGGCGGTGAACAGGGCGAAGGCCTTGCCCCGATGGCGGCTGAACAGGCCGGAGACGATCTTGGTGTAGCCGAGCGCGCTGGCGTTCAGCACCCCGAGCGCCACGAAGCAGGCGTAGAACTGCCAGAGCGCCCCCTGCACCAGGCCGAAGGCGAAGGTGACGGCGGCGATCAGCGCCGCCGCTCCGGTCAGGACCCAGCGCGCGCCGACGCGGTCCATGGCCATGCCGAACAGGGGCATGGCCCCCGCCCCGGCCCAGGTCATCAGGGTCAGGCCGAAGCCGATCTCCGCCCGGCTCCAGCCGAACGCCTGCTGCAGCGGGCCCATCACCAGGGCGACCGCGCCCTGGGCGAAGCCGCCGCCCGCCAGCATCAGGCCGACCAGGCAGGCGAAGGCGATCTTCAACTTGGGCCAGGACAGGTCGCGCTCCTGCCCCTGGACGCCCGGCGCGGCGGCGAGTTCGGCCATGCGCTCCTCCCCCCGGGCGTCTGGCGCGCCCGCGCCGAAGGAGTAGCCCGCCCGCGCGCGGCGGGCCAGCATCATCAGGACTCCTGATTACACCTCGGCCCGCGGCAGCGACCGGCCGCGGATCAGGTCGGAGCCCTTCTCGGCCACCATGATGGTGGGGGCGTTGGTGTTGCCGCCGGGCACGTCGGGCATGACCGAGGCGTCGATCACCCGGAGCCCCTCGACCCCGCGCACGCGCAGCTGGTCGTCCACCACCGCCATGGGATCGGAGTCCACGCCCATCTTGCAGGTGCCGACCGGGTGCAGGGTGATGGCCCCGGTGTTGCGGATCACCTCCTCCAGCTCCTTGTCGGTGCGGTACTGCTCGCCCGGCGCGATCTCCTCGCCGATCAGATCGGCCAGCGGCTCGCAATGGTAGATCTTCCGGGCGGCGCGGACGCCCCGGATCATGCGGTCGACGTCCGACTGCTCCTTGAACAGGTTGAGCAGGATCCTGGGCGCGGCATGGGGATCGGACGAATGCAGGGTGATCTCGCCCCGGCTGTCCTGCTTGATCATCGACACCCCCACGCCCAGCATGAAGGTCGGCTCCTTGGCGCCCGGGTACCAGATCTCACGGCCGGTGATGCCCACGTCCATGCAGGTGAGCTGCATGTCGGGCCGGTCCAGGTGCGGCAGGGTGCGGATGAAGATGTTGCCCGCAGCCCCGTTGGTGGCGAACGGCCCCTTGCCGGTGAAGAACCAGCGCAGCACCGACACCACCGCCCGGTCGAAGCGCAGCTCGCTGCGGATGTTCCTGGCCTTCACCTTCCAGCCGACGAACAGGAAGGGATGGTCCACCAGGTTCCGGCCGACTCCGGGCAGGTCGACCAGGGGTTCGATTCCCACCGACCTCAGGTGCTCGGCCGGTCCGATGCCCGACAGCATCAGGATCTGGGGCGAGGAGATCGCGCCGCCGGACAGGATCACCTCCTTGCGGGCGCGCGCGGTCCTGAGCTGGCCGTCCTGCTCGTACTCGACGCCGACGGCGCGCTTGCCCTCGAACAGCACGCGGGTGATCAGCGCGCCGGACTCCAGGGTGAGGTTTGGCCGCTTCAGGGCGGGCTTCAGGAACACGCGCGAGGTCGCGCCCCGCCGGCCGCCCCTGGTGACGGTGATCTCCGAGCGCTGGGCGCCTTCGGTCTGCTCGCCGTGATAGTCCTCGGTCGCCGGATAGCCGGCGTTGACGGTGGCCTGCCGCAGCTCGGCGAACATCTGGTTCTGGTCGGGCACGCGAACGACCAGCTCGCCGGATCCCCCGTGGTACTTGCTCTCGCCCAGCCAATGGCTCTCGGAGCGCTTGAAGTAGGGCAGCACGTCCGCATAGCCCCAGCCCTTCAGCCCCTTCTGCGCCCAGTCGTCGTAGTCGAGCCGGTGGCCGCGCGCGTAGACCATGCCGTTGATGGTCGAGGAGCCGCCCAGCACCTTCCCCCGCGGCACGTCGATGCGCCGGTTCCCGGCATAGGGCTCCGGTTCGGAGACGAAGTTCCAGTTCAGCCGCGGCAGGCGGTCGAACTTGGTGAAGGCGATCGGCATGTCGAGCAGGAGCTCCTTGGGCCTGCCGCCCGCCTCCAGCAGCAGCACCGAGGCGCTCGGGTCCTGCGTCAGCCGGTTGGCGAGCACGCAGCCCGCCGAGCCGGCGCCCACGATGATGTAGTCAAAGGTCTTTGCGGCCGCGGCGGCCATCACTCATCCCCTCGGGAACTCACGGTCAGGGCTTCGGGGCGGGGCGCCTGCGGCGCGCCCGCCCGGGCGGTCACATCTCGAACGCGACTTCGTCGATCTGGACCTGAGGCATCTGCTTGGTGAACAGCGGCACCTCGTCGATGAGCTCCTGCTGCCGGGCGGCGATGGCCTTCTGGTAGTGCTCCCAGTCGGACACCCAGATGCTGATCACCGCGATGTACTGGGGGTTGGGATTCTGCGGGTCGGAGACGCCCCTGCGCACCTCGATCCTGTGGCAGGAGGGCCCCATGATGTCCTTGATCAGGGGGGCGTGGCGCTTCTTGTAGAACTCGAAATCGAACCCCTCGTTGTCCTTGGCCGGATAGAGGATGGTGATGCACTTCATGGGACGCCGCCTCCTGGTGTGGTGCTTGACGCGTTAAGCTAAGGGCCCTGGGGGGTCAATCGGGGGCGGCCGCGCCGGCCTACCCCATCGTCAGCACCGGCTTGATGGTCTCGCCGGAGGCGGTGTCGGCGAAGGCGCGGCCGATGTCCTCGAAGGCGTAGGTCCGGACCAGCCGGTCCAGCGGGAAGCGGCCCTGCCGGTAGTAGTCGGCCAGCATGGGGATGAAGACCTGGGGCGCGGCGTCGCCGCCGAGGATGCCCTTCATGGCCTTGCCGCCCGCCAGCATGGGGAAGACCTGCGGCGCCCAGGGCCCGCGCGGGGCGGAGACGAACCCCATCACCCCCTGCATGGTCAGGCAGTCCAGGGCGGCGGTCCAGACCTCGGGGACCTGGGTGGTGTTGAAGCTGTGGGTCACGCCGCGGCCGGTGATCTCGCGGATGGCGCCGACCGGATCGTCCTTCCCGGACTCCACCACGTCGGTGGCGCCCAGCTCCCGGGCCAGCTGCAGCCGGTGCGGCTGCACGTCCACCGCGATGATGCGCGAGGCGCCGACGAGCCGCGCGGCCATCACCGCCGAGAGCCCCACCCCGCCGACGCCGAACACGGCCAGGCTGTCGCCGGCCCCGACCTTCAGGGAATTGATCACCGCGCCCGAGCCTGTGATCACCCCGCACCCCATGGGCGCCAGGATCTCGAGCGGCAGGTCGCGCGGGACCTTCACGGCGGTCCGCTCGGGCGCGACCACCCAGCGCGAGAACGACGACTGTCCGAAGAAGTGGCTGTGGATCCGCTCGCCGTTCCTGGAGAGGGCCGTGGTGCCGTCCGGGCGCGAGCCGCCGAAGTTGCGGGCCATCAGGTCCTGGCAGTAGCTCGGCGCGTTCCTGCGGCAGCTCGGGCAGACGCCGCAGGAGGAGCCGCTCATCACCACATGGTCGCCGGGCTGCAGGCTCGCCACGCCCTCCCCCACGCGCTCGACGACGCCGGCCCCTTCGTGGCCGAGGACGACGGGCTTGGGCGTCAGCCCGCCGCCCGAGGAGCCGGCGTGGACGCCCAGGTCGGTGTGGCAGATCCCCGTCGCGACCATGCGCACCAGCACCTCGCCGGCGCGGGGCTCCTCGATGTCCAGGGTCTCGATCTCGGGATGGGGCCGGCCCTCCCGCGACACCGCCGCTTCGGTCTTCACGGCGTCTTCGCGCCCGAGAGCTGGCGCGCCATCTCCGGCGGGGTGCCGCCCGGATTGGGCTGGGGCGGCGGCAGGTGGCTCGGCCGGCCCTGCACCAGGACCTTGCCCTTCCACGGGACGGTGTCGCGGCTGACCCAGGCGTTCACAAACAGCTGCTTGAACAGCCACTTGCCCCCGCGCTTGACGCAGACGTCGTCGCGCGTGCCGATGCCGAAGACGAAGTTGGTCCCGTAGTCGACGTTGTGCTGCAGGATCTGGAAGAAGGTCCGCACCCGCGCCCCTTCCTCGCCGCCCTCAAGCGTCCGCGGCTCCATGATGAAGTGGTTGAACAGGTGCTGACGGCCGTACCACCAGTGCTGACGGTCGTACCACAGCTCCTCCAGGTTCTTCAGGATCGCCGCGTGGCCCTGCACCCGGCCCTGCCACAGGTGGTCGAAGAAGGCGTCGTCCGCGAACGCGGACAGCGCCATCTCCTTGTCCGCGAGATCTATCCCCCAGGAATAGCGCGCGAACAGCTCCATGATCTCGAGCCGGTCGTCGGCGGTCAGCTTTTCGGCCATGTGCGTGCTCCTCCCCAGTCAGCCCGCAAGTTGCATGTCGTAGAGTCCCGTGCGCAGCGCCTCTTCCGGCGCCCAGGTGCCGTGGAAGGTGGAGCGCACGCGCGTCGGCAGCTTGATCAGCGCCACCGGCCCGGCCTCCAGGTCCATGGCGTCCAGCACGGCGAGGTCGGAGCGGTTCTCGTTCAGCCGGCTGACGCAGGTCAGGAGCCAGCCGTCGCCCTCCGGGGCGTCGGGCCGGCGCGGCACGAACTGCGGCTCCTGCACGCCCGAGGCCGGGCCCGGCGACCAGACCTTCACCTCGCCGGTCCGGTGGTCGATGCGGCCGATCGAGCTCGTGCCGTCGCCGCCGCGGTAGCAGATCATGAAGCCGTAGCGGTACGGCCGCCCCTGGTAGCGGTCGTCGGTGCGCGGCATCTCGCACGGGCCCGGCGTCAGCACCTGCTGGTTGAACTCGCCGGAGTTGGAGTCCAGGTCCATGGTCAGGCGCGTCAGGATCGGCGGCACGGCGGGCGTGGTCTCGCCCGTCGGCGTCGGGAAGAACGGGAAGCAGTTGCCCTGGTACAGGCACAGGTCCAGGTGGACCTTCGAGCCCTCGTTGCAGGCGTTCATCATGTGCCCGGCCGTGGTGTTCGGGCCGTCGAACCAGCGGATGTCGGCGGCCGTCCCGCCGCGCGGGACCACCGCGATCCTGGTCGGCTTGTCCGGGTGGTACTGGTAGAAGGGCCCGCCCTTCTTCAGCACCTCCAGGTCCGTGATCAGCGGGAAGAAGGGGAAGATCGCGTGGGTGGGCGTGACGGCGAAGTCGTGCACGCAGGCCGCCCAGGGCATGTCGAACCAGATCTCGTTCCTGATCCTGCCGTCGCCGCCGATGACGTAGAAGACGCAGTCGGTCGTGGCGTCGCCCTTGGCCTGGTAGGAGAAGGTCAGGAGCTCGTTGGTGATCCAGTCCACCTTGGGGTGGGCGCTCATCGAGCAGGCCTTCACCGCGCCGCCGTAGTCGTACTTGCCGATGGTCGCCAGGGTCTGCGGGTCCATCTCGTAGGGGAGGTCGTCCTCCTTCAGGCACAGCAGCTTGCCCGCGTGCCAGATCAGGTTGGTGTTCCCCGCCCCCATGTGCGCGCCCTCGACGGAGGGATCGTTGGTGTAGCGGTTGCGGTAGCGGCCGAAGAGGGAGCGGCGGGCCTTCTCCTGCAGCCGGAAGCGCTCGGTGTGGACCCAGCGGCTCCTGTAGTCGACGTGGCCGTTCTCGAAGCGGAACATGTGCACCATGCCCTCGCCGTCGATGAAGATGTCGTCGCCGGTCATGGGCGGGTACTGCCGGTCGGGCCCGCAGCGGAACAGGCAGCCGTTCAGGCCCTCGGGGACCGCCCCGGCGATCACCTCCAGGTCGCGCGCGTCCGTCTCGCTGCGCAGGGGCGCGCCCCATCCGCGATAGAGCGGGATATCCGGAAACCTCACCACCTCGACCACGGGCGCCTCCCTTGGCTGTCGTGCGCGCGGCCGCTCTGCGGCGGCCGTCGCGGAGCCCATCCTCGACCGGTTTTGATGAGAAATCAACGACATTGACATCGCCTCGGCGCGGGCCCCAAGCTGGGGCGGACAGAAGCTCCGGGAGGAGGACGCCGATGGCCGCGCTCCGCAACGCCATGCCGGTGCGCAATCCGCGCACGGGCGAGGTCGACCTGCACATCACCCCCGCCTCCGCCGCGGAGGTCGCCGAGGCGGCGAACAGGCTCCGGGCCGCCCAGCCGAAGTGGGCCAAGGCGCCGGTGGAGCACCGCATCGCCGCGATGCAGCGCTGGGCCGAGGTCATCCGCGCGCGCCGCCAGGACATCATCGACGCGGACGCGGCCGACACCGGCTACGGCCAGATCTCCCTGATCGCGCCCGACATGATGCTGGGGGCCATCCTCGGGGGCGCCCGCTCCGCCCCGGCCGCCTTCGAGGCCGCCCGCCGCCAGGGCGTCTCGCCGAACATGCCGCACGTCCGCTACGACAGCGTGCTCAAGCCCTTCCCGCTGGTCGGGGTGATCAGCCCCTGGAACGCGCCGACCATGCTGTCGATGCTGCACGTGATCCCGCCGCTGTTCGCCGGCTGCGCGGTGCTGCTGAAGCCCAGCGAGGTGACGCCGCGGTTCACCCGGCCGCTGATGGAGACGGTGCGCGAGGTGCCCGAGCTGGCCGAGGTGTTCGACGTGGTGCTGGGCGACGGCGAGACCGGCCAGGCGGTGGTCGACAACGCCGACCTGATCTCCTTCACCGGCTCGGTGGGCAACGGCCGGCGGGTGGCCGAGGCCTGCGCCCGACGGCTGATCCCCGCGGAGCTGGAGCTCGGCGGCAAGGACCCGCTGGTGGTCACCGCCAGCGCCGACCTGGACAAGGCCGCCACCGCCGCGGTGCGCGGGGCGGTGACCTCCACCGGCCAGGTCTGCTTCTCGATCGAGCGGATCTATGTGCACGAGAGCGTCCACGACGCCTTCGTGGAAAGGCTGGCCGCCAAGGCCGCGCAGGTGCGGCTGAACCACCCCGACCCCCTGCAGGGCGAGCTGTCGCCCTTCATCTTCGCCCGCCAGGCCGAGATCGTCGCCGACCACCTGAAGGACGCGGTTGAGAAGGGCGCGAGGATCCTCACCGGCGGGGAGGTGCTCAATCTCGACGGCGGGCTCTACATGAAGGCCACGGTGGTCACCGGCGTGACCCACGAGATGAAGCTGATGCGCGACGAGACCTTCGGGCCGGTGATGCCGGTGATGCGCTATTCCACGGAGCAGGAGGCGGTGCGGCTGGCCAACGACACCTGTTTCGGCCTGTCCGCGGCGGTGATCGCCGGCGACGAGGCGGAGGCCCGGCGGATCGGCGAGCAGATCAACGCCGGCAACGTCTCGCTGCAGGACTGCTTCCTCACCTTCGCGGCCGGGCCGGCCGAGGCGGATTCCTTCGGCGCCTCCGGGCTCGGCATGAAGCGCTCGGGAATCCAGCGCTACCTCAAGCGCCAGGCCCTGCTGACCAACACCGTCGATCCTGCGGACCTGGTCCAGAGCGGGCTCAGGGCCGCCGAATAGGGCTAGCCGCCGGGCGCCCTGGCGCGTCCGTCGTGAGGGCCGAGGGGCCGCTCCGGCGCGTCGTCCCAGCGGTCCTCGCGCGTGCGCTCGTGCACGGGGTTCAGCGGATAGCGGACGCGGTTGTCCGGCCTGGACGCCTCCCCCGCCACCAGCAGGCGCACGTCCGCCGAGGTGTTGTTCAGGAAGGTGTGGCAGATCCCCGTGCCGGCGGGGAAAGCCACCGCGTCCCCCGGGCGCAGGCGATGCAGGGTCCCGTCGATCCAGACGTCGGGCTCGCCCTCCAGCACGAAGACGAACTCCTCCTCGGCGCTCTCGGCGTGCGGATAGGAGGTCCGCCGGCCCGGCGGCAGGCGCTCATGATGGATGCCGACGCGGGTGAGGCCGAGCTTGCGCCCGAGCGGGGCCCCGATCGACATCAGCTCCTCGTCGCCCGGATAGCGGGAATCGTCCGGACCTTCGAGCTCGGTCCAGTGGGCGACGAACGCCGGCCGGCCGCTCACGCGCCGCCCCGCGCCATGAAGGCCTCGAACGCCGCCTTGTACTCCGGCCGCCAGCGCGACAGCGCCGGCCGGCCCTGGATCAGGTCCTGCATGGCCCACTCCATGCGCAGGTTGTCGACCTCGCGGGTGACCATGTTGTCCGGGCACAGGATGTAGAAGTCCCCGCGCTCCATGCCCTGCACCAGGAAGTCGGCGACCTGGTCGGAGCTCCAGGCCCCGGGCGGCTTCTCCTTCGAGGGGCTGTTCCCGCCGATGCCGGTGAAGGTGTAGCCGGGCACGAGCAGGTGCACGGAAATCTGCGGCGCGTCCGTCGAGAGCTCGAGCGCCAGCTGCTCGGTCAGGGTCTTCACCCCGGACTTGGACACGTTGTAGGCCGCGCTCCCGGGCGGGTTGGTGATCCCCTGCTTGGAGCCGGTGTTGACGATGGCGCACGGCGTCGTCTGCGCCATCATCGCCTCGGCGAAGGCGTGCACGCCGTGGACCACGCCCCACAGGTTCACCCCGATCACCTCGCGCCAGCGGCCGTAAGCCTCCCACGGCTTGCCGAGGCCGCCGCCGATCCCGGCGTTGTTCATCAGCAGCGCCACCTCCCCGAAGGCGGCGTAGGCCTCGTCCTTCAGCCGGATCACCTCCTCCAGGACCGAGACGTCCGTCGGCGCGGCGCGCACGTCCGCGGCGCCGTTCCTGGCCCGCGCCGCCGCGTCCGCCGCGGCCTGGTCGAGCGCCTCGCCAGGCAGGTCCGCCAGCACCACGCGCAGGCCGCTCCCGGCCAGGCGAAGGGCGACGGCGCGGCCGATGCCGCTCGCCGCGCCGGTGATCACCGCCGTGCGTCCGGCGGCCAGGGCGGGATGTGGGGCCATGGAGCGCTCCATCGTCTCAGGGGGCGGCGACCATCGCCCGCCGGGGGCCCGGCTTCAACCTGGACCGGACGCCGGGCTGAAGCCTTTTGCCGGGTTCAAGCGTTGCAGCCGCCGGAGGCCGATGATGAACCTCGAGAAGTCCTTCGCCGTCTTCGCCAACGGCGCCTCGCGCGCCTGCGGCCACCCGCTCACCTTCGTCGCGGCCCTGGCCCTGGTGGGCGTGTGGGCCGCGAGCGGGCCGGCGTTCCACTATTCGGAGACCTGGCAGCTGGTGATCAACACCGGCACCACCATCGTCACCTTCCTGATGGTGTTCCTGATCCAGAACACCCAGAACCGGGACAACGTCGCCCTGCAGGCCAAGCTGGACGAGCTGATCCTCACCTCCAAGGCGGACAACCGTTTCATCGGCATCGAGAAGATGACTGACAGCGAGCTGGCCGAGCTGCAGCGGTCCTGCGCCCGCGCCGCGCGACGCCACCAGGCCGTGTCCGAGCGCGCCGCCGCCGAGGTGCGCGCCCGCAGCCGGGCGCGCAAGACGCCGTCCCGTCGGCGCAAGCAGAGCGCCTAGGGCGGCAGCCCCACCGCCCTGGAGAGCCACCGCGCGGCCTCGGCCGGCGAGGCCTTGTCCCGGTCCCGGTCGACCATCAGGTTGGCCTCGCGCATGCGCCCCACCGGGATGCGCCCGATCAGGGGCTCCAGGGCGCGCCGCAGCTCCGCGTCGTGCGCCCGCCGGGGCGACAGGAGCACCACAGCGTCGTAGGCCGGGATCGCGCCCTTGGGGTCGGAGAGCACCGTCAGCCCGTCGGCGGCGATGCGGCCGTCCGAGGAGAAGGCGGAGATCACGTCCGCCTGGCCGCTCATCAGGGCCCGGTACATGAAGGTGGGGTTGAAGGACGTCCGGGCGTGGAACCTCAGGCCGTAGGCGTCCCGGATGGCGGCCCACTCCGGCCGGCTGAGGAACTCCAGGTCCGCCCCGAGCGTCAGGCGCGGCGCCGCGGCCGCCAGGTCGGACAGGCTCGAGACCCCGAGCGCGCGGGCCTCCTCCCCCTTCATGGCCAGGGCGTAGGCGTTCTCGAACCCGAGCGGCCCCAGCAGCACGACGCCGTAGCGGCGCTTCAGCTCGCCGGTCAGCTCGCGCAGCATCGCCTCGCGCGGCGGCGTGTCCTTGCGGCCCAGCACGTTGGTCCACAAGGTCCCCGAGTAGTCGACGTAGACGTCGATGTCGCCCGCCGCCAGGGCGCGGAACACCACCGCCGAGCCCAGGCCGTCGCGCCGGCTCACGGCGTGGCCGCGGTCCCTCAGCCGGTCCCCGATCAGCGAGGCCAGGATGAACTGCTCGGAGAAGTTCTTGGCCCCGACCACATAGGGCCGCTCGGGGGCGGAGCGGGCGAGCGGCGCCAGGGCGGCCGCCAGGCCGAGCGCCAGGCCCGCCGCGCCCAGCAGCACCCGCCGGCGGTCCCGCCGGGCCGCGCCGGCCTCGATCAGGGCCAGCAGCTGGTCCGTGGCCATCGCCAGGGCCGCCGCGGCTGCGCAGCCGAACAGCACGAACACCCAGTTCTCCGTCTGCAGGCCGGCGAAGATGTAGTTGCCGAGGCTGGTCTGGCCGACCGGGGTCGAGAGGGTGGCCGCCCCGATGGTCCAGACGGCCGCGGTGCGCACGCCCGCCATCACCACCGGCAGGGCCAGCGGCGCCTCCACCCGCCACAGGCGCTGGCGCCGGGTCATGCCGACCCCGTCGGCCGCCTCCAGGATCGCCGGATCGACCCCGGTCAGGCCGGCGACCGCGTTCCTGAGGATCGGCAGCACCGAATAGAGCGTCAGGGCCAGGAGCGTCGGCAGGAAGCCCAGGGCCGGGACCCCGACCCCGAACGCGGCGCGGGTCAGGCCCGACACCGCCAGCAGCAGGGGATAGAACAGCGCCAGCAGCGCCAGGCCGGGGATGGTCTGGATCAGGCTCGCGGCGGCGAGCACCGGCCAGCGCACGCGGGGGCTGCGGGCGGCGGCGACCGCCAGCGGCAGGCTGATCAGCGCCCCGAGGGCCAGTGCGGCGGCGCTCAGGATCACGTGCTGGCCGAGGTAGCCCGGCAGCAGCCTCAGGGCCGCGGAGAGGCGCTCATCCACCGGCGGCGCGCCCCTCGTCCATCAGCGCCCGCACCCGCTCGGCCTGGCGGCGGGGGGTGTCCATCAGGGCCGCGACGTCCGGATCTGACGCCCCCGCCAGAAGCGCGCGCGGCGGCGCGTCGGCCAGCACCCGGCCGGCCTTCATCACCACGATGCGGTCGGCCAGCAGCACCGCCTCCTGCACGTCGTGGGTCACCATCACCGTGGTCAGGCCCAGCCGGTCGTGCAGGGCCCGGCAGGCCCGGCCCAGGGCGTCGCGCGTCAGCGGGTCCAGGGCGCCGAACGGCTCGTCCATGAGCAGGACCTGCGGCCCCGCCGCCAGCGCCCGCGCGACCCCGACCCGCTGCCGCTCGCCGCCGGACAGCGCCGCGGGGGCGCGTCCGGCGTAGGCCTCCGGCAGGGCCACCAGCTCCAGCAGCTCGGCCACCCGGGCGCGGATCCGGTCCCTGGGCCAGCCCAGCAGGGCCGGCGTGATCCCGATGTTCTCGGCCACGGTCAGATGGGGGAACAGGCCGACGCCCTGGATGACGTAGCCGATCCTGCGCCGCAGCGCGGTCGCGGGCTCGGCGGCCGCGGGCCGGCCGGCGATCCTCACTTCGCCGCGGTCCGGCTCCACCAGCCGGTTGATGGTCTTCAGGGTGGTGGTCTTGCCCGATCCGGACGCCCCGACCAGGGCGACGAAGGCGCCCTCGGGGACCCCGAGGCTCACCTGGTCCACCGCCAGGCTGCGCCCGCCGTCGAAGGACTTGCAGACCCCGTCGAGCTCGATCAGCCCCCCCATGCGGCCTCAGGGCGCGGTGGTGAGGTAGTGCACGCTGAACAGCCCGTCCGGGTCGGTGAACGCCTCCCCGGGCCGGAAGCCGGCCCGGCGGGCCAGGTCCTGGAACTCGCCGACGGCGTACTTGTAGGAATGCTCCACGTGGATCCTGTCGCCCGCGGCGAAGCGGAAGCTGCGGCCGTGAACGTGCGCCGTCTGGTCCTTCAGGCTGCGCAGGTGGATCTCCACCCTGCCCTTCTCCGCGTCGTAGCGCGCCTGGTGGACGAAGCCGCCCAGGTCGAAGTCGGCCCCGAGCTCGGCGTTGGCCCGGGCCAGGACGTTGAGGCTGAAGGCGGCGGTGACGCCTTCGCGGTCGTCGTAGGCGGCCTCCAGCACCTGCGGGTCCTTCTTCAGGTCCACGCCCACCACCATGGCCGCGTCCGGGCCCAGCCGGCGCGCCCAGCCGCGCAGGAAGGCCTGCGCCTCCGCCGGCTCCAGGTTGCCGATGGTCGAGCCCGGGAAGAAGGCGACGCGGCGGCCGGCGGCGCCGGTCCGGGGCAGCGGGAAGCCGTCGGCGTAGTCGGCGCAGACGGCGATCACCTCCACGGCGGGGAAGTCGGCCGCCAGGGCCGCGGCGGCCCGGCGCAGGTGCTCGCGGGAGATGTCCACCGCCACGTAGGCGGCGGGCCGCTCCATGGCCTTCAGCAGGATGCGGACCTTCACCGACGAGCCGGAGCCCAGCTCGATCAGCTGCGCCTCGGGGCCCATGAGGGCGGCGATGTCGCGCCCGCGCCGCGCCAGGATCGCCGTCTCGGTGCGGGTCGGGTAGTACTCGTCCAGCTCGCAGATGCGGTCGAACAGGGCCGAGCCCCGCTCGTCGTAGAGGAACCGGCAGGGGATCGCCGGCTGCGGCCGCGACAGCCCCTCCAGCACCGCGTCCAGGAAGCTGTCCTCGCCGGCGGCGTGGTCGTGGAAGACGGGGGCGATGGGGAAATCAAGCATCCTGGGCCAGCCTCACGCCTGAAAAGGCCCAGCGCGCGCCGGGCGGGAAGAAGTTGCGGTAGGTGGGACGCACGTGCCCGGCCGGGGTGACCGCCGCCCCGCCCCTCAGCACCATCTGGCCGGACATGAACTTGCCGTTGTACTCGCCCACGGCGCCCTCGGGCGGCCGGTAGCGCGGGTAGGCGACATAGGGGCTGGCGGTCCATTCCCACAGGTCGCCGATCATCTGGGTCAGGTCCGGCCCGTCCGCCGGGCGCGGATGGAACAGGCCCCGGTCCGCGAGGTGGCCGTCGACGGGGGCGGACGCGCTGGCCAGCTCCCACTCCGCCTCGGTCGGCAGGCGCGCGCCGGACCAGCGGGCGAAGGCGTCGGCCTCGTAGTGGCTGAGGTGGCAGACCGGCTCGGCCGGGTCCAGCGGCCGGGTCCCCGACAGGGTGAAGACGCTGCAGGCGCCGTCCTCGCAGCTCCAGTACAGCGGCGCGGTCCAGCCGCCGGCCTGCACCGCCGCCCAGCCGTCCGAGAGCCACAGCTCCGGCCGGCGGTAGCCGCCGTCCTCGATGAAGGCCAGGTACTCGCCGCAGGTCGCCAGCCGCGCGGCGAGCCGGAAGGGCTCCAGCCAGATCCGGTGGCGCGGCCCCTCGTTGTCGAAGGCGAAGCCCGCGCCGTCGTGGCCGATCTCGACGAGCCCGCCCTCGAAGTCGGCGAAGGCCGGCGGCGGGGCCGTCCCGGCCGCCCCGGGCGCCGCGGGCGCCGCCGGCGCATAGGCCGGGCGCATTGGGTTGCTCCAGAACACGTGCTTGATGTCCATCAGGATCAGCTCCTGATGCTGCTGCTCGTGGTGCAGCCCGAGCTCGACCAGCGGCCCGATCCGCGCCCACTCCGCCTCCGACGCGGTGTCGATCAGCGTCCAGATCGCCGCGTCCACGTGGGCGCGGTAGGCCATGACGTCCGCCAGGGGCGGCCGCGACAGCAGGCCCCGCCGGGGTCTCGGATGCCGCTCGCCCACCTGCTCGTAGTAGGAGTTGAACAGATAGCCGTAGGCCGGGTCGAAGGCCCGGTAGCCGCCGAGCGCCGGCTGCAGCAGGAAGGTCTCGAAGAACCAGGTCACGTGCGCCAGGTGCCACTTGGTCGGGCTGACGTCCGGCATGGACTGGATCTGCTGGTCCTCGGCCGAGAGCGGGGCCGCCAGGCCGGTGGTCTGGTCGCGGACCTGCTGGAACCGGCGCGCCCAGGCCTTGCGGCCGGCGGGCGGAGCTGGAGCCTCGCGGGCGAGCAACGCGGCTTCAGTCGTCATGACGCCACCGTGGTCAGCGCCCCGGCGCGCCGGGGCCTCCAACAGCCTGCCACCCCGCGGACGGCGGGCCAAACCCGAAAAGCGTGCGCCCGCCACGAACAAAAGGCGAACTTTGCGATTAGCGGGGAGCCGGGGACGGAAGTCAACCCGCGCCCTGCTCAGACAGGCTTGGCCTCGTCCGGGTCGACGCCGATCTCGGCCAGCAGGTCCTCGGCGCAGAGGCAGGCCAGCAGATCGCGCGCGCGGCGGCCGAGCGGATCGCGGAAATCCCCCGCCCGGACCTGCTGCACCAGGAACGCCAGGGCGGCGACGGCGCGGGCTTCGATCTCGAGGGGCTCGACCAGGGACATGGCGCTTTTAACCCGCGGCGCCGGGCGCGGTTCCTGGGCTTGGCCGTGGCCGCGTCAGCGGGCCCGCGGCGCGCCGCCAGCGCCGCGCCTGCTCCAGCGCGCGGTCCAGCTCCGCGCGGCGGCGCTCCAGATAGACCCGCGCGCGCGGGTCCTGGTGGCGGGCCGCCAGCCCCGCGTAGAAGACCGCGAGCGCCTGCGCCCGCGCGGGCTCCAGCACCTGGCCGCCGCAGCCCGTCACCTCTCCGCCCGCGCTCCAGAACGCCGGCCCGCCTTCGGGGCTCACCGGCGCGGGGCCGCGCCGGTCCGCTCGCGGCGGCGCGCGGCGGCGTTCAGCCGGTCCATGGCGTCGGCGAGGTCGAAGGCCGAGAGCCCGTCCAGCGCCGCGGCGCGCTCGCCGCCGCCCCCCGCCCAGTCCGACAGCGCCCGCAGGCGCCGCTCCAGCCGGTCGGCGTTGGCCCTGAGCAGGGCCGCGGCCTCCGCATCCGGGCGGCCGGCCGCCAGGCCCAGGCAGGCGTCCACCAACCCGTCCAGCCGTGCGCTCACGGCCGCGGCCCGCGGCGCGCGCCGATGGCGGCGGCGTTGAACTCCTCGATCAGCTCCAGCGCCTCGGCCGGCTCGAAGCCGCGGCCGATCAGCATCTCGTCCGCGAGCAGGGGCGCGCCGTCGGGCTTGTAGGCGAAGCCCCCGTCGGCCCGGCGGTAGACCTGGACCTTGCCGTCTGTGCGAAATGACATCCGCTCCTCCTTGGGTCAGGAGGAGCGTGCAATTTGCACACCAGCGGGTCAACGGGGTCGTGTGCGTAACGCACACAATCCCGTGAGTAAGTTCAGCGCGCCCAGTTGGCGCGGCGCAGCTTCACCTCGATCGGCGCGGCCCACTCGATCTCCACGTCCCGGATCGGCGGGGTGGAGGCGTTGATCGAGGTCAGGGTCCACAGCCCCTCGCGCGATCCCTTGTCCAGGAGCTTGACCAGGGTGCGCCCGTCCCTGAGGCGCACGAAGCA
>Ga0164243_10002996_pt1 | contig 27312 bp, 18 predicted proteins | sample OricompcompostOP_FD_108781 | JGI IMG/M metagenome (GOLD analysis project Ga0164243, IMG submission 108781) | Organic Plus compost microbial communities from Emeryville, California, USA - Original compost - Organic plus compost (OP) | ecosystem: Engineered > Solid waste > Mixed feedstock >...
GGGCGGCGAGTTCGCGGTCGATGCTCTCGATCCGCTGGAGGTGGGCGTTCAGGAGCGTGGCGTTGTCCTGCTGGATCTGGCGGAGGACTTCGGTCATCGCCAGTTGGAATTCCCCCTGACGGCGGAGGATCTCGCCCTGGCCCCCCTGGATCGTCCCCATCACCCAGGCGAGGAGAGCGCTTTGGGCCTCGGCGGGGACGAGCTCGGTGTCGAGCGGGAAGGCGCCGGGCTGGAACGGCGTCAGCGGGGCGGGCCGGAGTTGCTCGAACCGGGCGAGGACGCCGCCGGCCTCGTGGTGGGGGATGACGTCGGGGACGTGGGCGTGGCCGTCCGTCCGGGCGGGGGGCTCGACGCGGACGTTGAACTGGGTCGAGCCGAGGGTGATCATGTCGCCGTCGCGGAGGGCCGCCGCGCCGCGGACCGGGCGGTCTTCGACCCAGGTGTGCCGGCCGCAGAGGTCGACGAGGAACGCGCCGGCCCCGGACCGGACGAGGGCGCAGTGGGTCCGCGAGACGGCCGTGTCCTTGACCTGGATGCCGCACGAGGCCGACCAGCCGAGGAAGACGAGTTCCGAGCCGAGGACCCAGGGGGAGTCGTCGGCCCGGAGCGGCTCCAGGGTGACGGCGGGGAGGGCGTCGCGGCCGGTGTCGGCGAGGAGGTCGGCGTCGCAGGGGGGGGGCTCGACGGAGGCGCCGCCGATCCGGATCCGGAGCAGCTCGACCCGGCGGCCGGCGACCTCGACCCAGTCGCCGGGGCGGAGCCAGCCGACGACCCGGGGGGTGCCGTTGATCCGGATGCCGGTGCGGGTGACGAGGTCGACGGCGTAGACGCCGCGGGGGTCGAGGTGGAGGTAGGCGTGGCGGGCGCTGACGGCCCGGTCGTCGATCGGGACGTCGGCGTCGGGGCTCCGGCCGATGACGGCGAAGGGGCGGCGGACTTTCACCAGGCGGTCGGGCTCGCCCCCGATGCCGGTCACCCGGAACATCATGTCGCCGTCCGCCCAGAGGGGGCTTTCGGCGTCGTCCCGCTGGTCCCGCATCGTCGACCGTCTCCTCGCGCCGGGCCGATCGCGCCCGCGTGCCCCGACTGCTCGATTGCCGCCGCCCCGCCGCCGGGGCGGGGTCATTTCATCACGGCGTCCCAGTCGGCCTGGTCGCACGGCTGGAGTTGTTCGCGGGTGAGGCCGGCCTCGCGGGCGCGGTCGCGGTGCTTCCGGGCGGCGTCGGCGTTGCCCTGCTTGTGGTAGGCGCGGGCGAGGTGGTAGTCGACGGTCGCGTCCTTCTTCTGGCCGGCGGCGGTCTCAAGAGCCTTCACGGCGTCGTCGAGCCGGCCGAGCCGGGTGAGGATCACCCCGCGGGTGTCGAGCAGGTCGGGGACCGGCCCGACGCGCTTGATCGCCTCGTCGATCCACTTCAGGCCGTCCTCGGGCTTCTTCATCTCCTCGGAGAGGGTCCAGGCCAGGTTGTTCAAGAATTGATAGTTCGACGGGTGGAGCGCGATCAGGCGCTCGTAGACGGCGACCTCCTCGGCGAAGTCCCCCTTCAGGTGGAGCAGCAGGGCGCGCTGGAGGAGCCGGTCGGGGTTCGCCTCCGCGGGGTCGCCGGCGGCGGCGAGGAACGACTCGGCGAGGGCCCGCCAGCGCTTGTCGGCGGGGGGTCGGGCGGCGAGCGAGAGGGCGACGGCCCCCGCCTTGGCCGACTCGCCGGCCTTGGCCGCGGCGGTCAGTTCGGCGGCGGCCTCGTCGGCCTTGCCCCGGACCGCGAGCACCTCGGCCAGGACGCACCGGCCCGCCGGGCCGAGCGCCGCGACCGAGCGCGCGACCCGCTCGGCCGCCTCCAGGTTCTTCAGCGGCGGGGTCGACAGCAGGCTGACGATCGACGCGCCGACGGCCGGCGCGTCGGGCGCCTTGGCCCGGTCGGCGAAGGCTTTCTCCAGGACGGCCGCCCCCTCGTCGGCCTTGCCGCGGGCGGCGAGGATCTTGGCCTTAAGCTCGGCGACGGGGAGGCCGTCGGGCTCGATCGCGGCGAGCCGCTTCAGCTGCGCCTCGGCCCCGTCGAGGTCGTTGGCGGCGAGGAGGACGCCGGCGTAGAAGAGGATCGTGTCGGGGGTCGCCCCGGAGGCCGAGGCGGCCTCGGCCGCGTGGCCGCGGGCCTTGGCGACGTCGCCGGTGGCGAACAGGATCCGGGCGACCTGCTCGTGGACCTTCGGGAGCGTCGGCATCTCGGCGAGCAGCCCTTCGAGGATCGCGACCGCCTTGGCCCGGTGCCCCGGCTCGGGGCCGCGGGCGTAGACGTCGGCCCGGGCGATCTTGTCGTCGGGGACGTCGTCGGGCCGGGGCTCGGCGCCGACCAGGCTCAGGGCCTCCTCCCAGGCCGCGCGGTTGCCGTTGCGGTGGGCCAGGCTGAGCGCCAGCTTGCGGGCCGCCCAGGCGTTCGACGGGTCGTGGCGGCGGAGCGCCCGCAGCAGCGACTCGGCCTCCTCGCGGCGGCCGATCTGCTCGTAGAAGGAGACCGCCGAGGCCGAGACCGACGGGTCGTTCGGAGACTTCTTCAGCGCCTCGCGGTAGCTCTCGTCGGCCTTCTGGGTGTTGCCGACCGCCCGGTAGCACTGGGCCATCAGCAGTTCCTTGGTGTCCGACTTCACCTGCGACCGGATCTGCTCGACCGTCGCCGCGGCGTCGGCCGTCTTCTTCTGGCTCAGCTGGAGCATCAGCAGCGAGAGCCAGGGGGCCGGCACGCTCGGCTGCTGCGCGATCGCCGACCGCAGCGCCTTTTCGGCCTCCTCGGGCTTGCCCAGGCTCTTGAGCACCTCGGCCCGCCAGAGGCGGACGTCCAGGCCCTTCGGGTCGCCCAGGACGGCCTGCTCGGCCAGCTCCTCGGCCCGGCCCTTGTTGCCGGCCGCGAGGGCCTGGACCGCCGCCAGGCGGTCGAACTCGCTGTCGCCGTTGTAGTCGGCGCGGAGCCGGCGCAGTTCGTCGTCGCGGTTCTCGCGGACGAGCAGCGCGACCAGGGGGTTGAGCGCCGCCGCGCCGGCCTTGCGCTCCAGCGCCTTCTTATAGGCGGCGATCGCCTCGTCGACCCGCTTGGCCTTCTCGGCCGTCTTGGCCTCGAGGATGTAGCCGAGCGGGATCAGCGGGTCGTGCTTCTGGACCTCCTTGACGAGCGCCTGGGCCTCGTCGAGCCGGCGGCGCTTCTCGTCGTCGGTGTCCTTCGGGCGGTCGCGCAGGAGGTCTTCGACGCGGGCGTAGCGCCAGTAATACGATTCGGGGGACGTCGTCTTCTTGAGGTCGTCGACGGCGCGGGCGATCGCCTCGTCGTCATTCGTGGCGAGGGCGAGTTGGAAGAGCGACATCCGAGGCTCGGGGTTCGACGGCGCGAGCCGGGACCACTGGTCGTACGAGGCGCGGGCGGAGGCGTAGTCCTTCTGGGCCAGGTAGAAGTCGCCCAGGGTCTTCCAGAGGGCCGGCTTCTCCGAGGCCGGGACGCGCTCCAGGGCGCTCACGAGCGCCTGGCGGGCGTCGGCCACCTGGCCCTTGACGGTGAGCAGCGAGGCCCGGGTGACCGCCAGCGCGGCGTGGGGGCCGGCGGCCTTGGGCGACTCGGCCCGGTCGATCGCGTCGAGCGCCTTCGCGAGCCGGCCGCGGCGGGCCAGCGCGTTGGCCAACGCGAGCCAGAGCTCGGGCGCCTGGGGGTTCTGGCGCGACGCCTGTTCGAGCAGCTCGATGGCGTCGTCCGGCTGGCGGCGGGCGGTGTAGTAGTCGGCCTCGACCAGGGCGAGGGTGACCGAGCCGGGGTCGCGCTTGCGGGCGTCGTCGAGGAGGCGCTGGATCTCGGACCAGGAGCGCTCCGCCTCGGGCTTCTGCATCTGCTGGCGCCAGAGGACTTCGGCCAGGGCGGTGACCAGCTTCGGGTCGTTCGGCATCAGGGCCAGGCCGCGGCGGAGGGTCTGCTCGGCGTCGTCGGCCTTCGACTGCGACTGGAGCCGGGCGAGGGCCGTCCAGGGGGTCGACCAGTCCTGCGAGAGCTCGGCCGCGCGGCGGTAGGCGTCGAGCGCCTTGGAGGTCTCGCGGACCCCCTCGTACGCCTGGCCGAGCGCGTAGTAGACGCGGTTCGCCTGGTCGCGGCCGGTCTCGAGGTCCTTCGCCCCCTTGTACTGGATCGCTTCGAGCTCGGTGATCGCCTCGCGGAGCCGGCTCTCTTTGAGGAGGGCGAGGCCGTGGAGGTAGTGGTAGCGGGCGTCGTTGGACTCGTGCCGGTCGCGGTCGTGGGGGTTGACCAGCTCGCCGCCGGTCAGCCGGCGGAACTGGTCGATCAGGGGGAGGGCCTCCGAGACCCGGCCGCTCTCCAGCAGGAGTTCGGCGAGGCCGGCGGTCAGGCGGTCGTCGGTGCCGCCGGTCATGACGAGGCCGGCGCGCCAGGCCTGGACCGCGTCCTCGGGGCGGCGCTCGACCAGGCCGATCATCCCTTCGAGGTACTTCACGCGGAGGTTGTTCCGGCGCTCCTCGGGGATCGCGGCGAGGTGGAGGCGGGCGTCGGCGGTGTCGAACCGCGGCGCCTGGATCGCGAGGGAGGCGGCGGCGAGGCGGGCTTCGAGGTCGGTCGGGGCGTCCTTGACGGCCGCGACGACGTCGGCGTCGGCGGCCTTCAGGGCCTTGGCCCGGTCGTCGGGGCTGGTCTCGGAGTCTTGGAGGACGGCGTAGTGGTGGCGGAACCGGGCGAGCAGGGCGGCGGCGTGCTTGGCCGGGTCCTTCGCCGTCCGGGCGACCAGCGTGTCGAGCACCGCCTGCGCCTTGTCGCGGTCGTGCAGCCGCTCGCGGCAGAGGGAGGCGAGCTGCTCGGCGGTGACGGCGTCCTCGGGGTCCTCGGCGCCGGCCTTCTCGTAATACTTGCGGGCCTCGTTCAGCTTCTCGGTCTTCTTCTGGAAGTAGCCGACGCGCTCCAGGCTCTGGGCGTAGAGGCGGTACGACTCGGCGTCCTTAGCGCCGTCGGTCTCGATGAGGGCCTTGGCCTGGTTCTCGGCGGTCGGGAACCAGTCGGGGTTGCCCGTCTTGAGGACGAGGTCGACGAGCCGCTTGCGGGTCTCCAGCCGCTCCTCCCCCTTGGGGGTGCTGTCGACGACCTGGCTGAGGAGCTTGGCGGCCTCCTGGGCCTGGGCCGGGTTGGCGCCGGGGTCGGAGAGGATCTGGGCCTTGAGGCGGAGGGCTTCGAGGTCGTGGGGGTGGGCCTCGAGGTAGCGGTTGAGGTAGCCCAGCGCCAGGTCGTTCCGCTTCTGCTCGACGCGCTTGCGGGCCTCGACGAGGTAGGCCTTGCGCCCGGCCGCGTCCTGGTAGAGCTTGAGGCCGACCAGCCCGGCCACGGCGGCGACCGTCAGGGCCGCGAGGGTGACGAGGGCGCGACGGTTCAGGCGTCGGCTGCGGCGTGCGGTCTTGCCCTTACTCACGGCGGCGTTCCCCAAGGTGCTGGGCGTTCGAGTCCGTTCCGTCCCGTCGCGTCCCGTCGGCCGGGGGGGCCGACCGGGTCCCGGCGGCGCGTCGGACGTGGGTTTCGGTGCGCTGCGTTGCGGCCCGTTGCGGCCCGGCGGGGGTCGCGCGGCGGTCGGCGCCGGCCCCGGGCATGGATATAGATAGTAGGCGGGGGGCGGGGGTCCCCGCAATCCGAGCCGCCCCGGGGGAAATGTCGCCCGGAAACGACCGGGGCGGGCGCCGGGGCGCGGGGTCGCGAGTTCGCCTAATTACGGCTTGCAATTGTGCCGTGCGCAGGGCCATGATACAAGCATGGACACCATGCGGGCGGCCGGACGGCCGGCGTTCCCGGGCCGTCTCCCGGCCCCACGGGCCGGCGACCCGGTGGAGCACCGGCGACGCCGTCCGGGCCCCGCCCGGTCCCCCCGTGCCGTGTCGCCGGATCGGCCGCCGCCCCGAGGATGAGAGTGCCGGCGGAGGGCGGTCGCCCGACCCGGGCGGCCGTAAGGCCCCCCGGGCCCGCGCCGAGGGACCAGGGATCAGCAGCACCATGAGCGCCACCGACGTATCCGCCCCCCAGTCCGTGCCGGTCGCGCGGCCGTCCCCCGGGGGCCGGTTCGGCGCCGCGGGCTGGTTCCGCGTCGGCCTCGCGTGCGCGATCCTCCTCGGCTCGGCCGGGGTCCGCGCCTGGCAGGTCCGGCGGATCGAGGGGGAGCTGGCGGCGGGCCGGAACCGGCCGAGGTTCGACCTGGACCTCGTCCCGATGAACCTCGGCCGCTGGAAGGGGGGGCCGACCGAGCTCGACGAGCAGATCGCCCGCTACACCGGGGCCGACCAGATCATCACCCGCCGGTACGTCGACCAGGACACCGGCGCGGCGGTCGACATGATCCTGCTCTACGGCCCGGCGGCCGACGTCTACCTCCACTCGCCGGAGGTCTGCTACCCGTCGGCCGGCTTCACCCTGGAGGCCGGCCCGGACGACCGGGTGGTCGACGCCCCGCCGTACAAGGCGCCGTTCCGCTCCCTGGTCTACGCCAAGGGGGAGGGGGCGCACTCGGACCGCCAGGAGGTGTACTTCACCTGGTGGTACGACGGCCATTGGACCCCCCAGGTCGGCAAGCAAAAGCACTTCGAACGCATCCCCGGCATGTATAAGATCCACCTCGCCCGGCGCGTCGTCGCCGCCGAGAAGCGCGACGTCGGCAACCCCTGCGAGGCGCTTCTGAAGGTCCTGCTGCCCGAGGTCGAACGCCGCATGGCCGCGGCCCGGTCGACCGCCCCCTGACTTTGACTTCCGAGCCGAGTCACTCCACCGCGGGGAAAGCGAACCACCCATGAAGGACATCCCGGACCGCCCCGACGAGCCCCTGCCCGCGCGCCGGTCGCAGACCCCCCCCGTGGCTCCGCCCCTCTCGGCCGAGCCGTACGACGACTACGCCGACCACCCCGCCGCGCCCCCCTCGAACAAGCGGATCTCCCTCCGCCTGGTCTTCCGCGCGCTGGGGCGGCACTGGCTCCTCGCGCTGGTCCTCTGGCTCGCCGGCTCGGCCGGGCTGGTCGCCCTGGCCTACACCAAGATTAAGCCGACTTTCGACGCCGTCTCCCAGGTCCGCGTCGAGATGAGCGACTTCAAGATCCTGGCCGACGTCCAGTCGCAGATCGACCTCTCGCTGTTCATGGAGACCCAGGTCTCCAAGATCACCAGCCCGACCGTCCTCAACGCGGCCCTGGTGGAGAACCCGAAGCTCCTGGGCTACCCGCTGCTCAACGGCGTGGCCGACCCCGAGGCCGAACTCCGCTCGGCCCTCCGCGTCGGCATCAAGCCGAGGACGAGCCTGATCCAGGTCGAGATGTCGTCGCCGATCCCGAACGAGGCGGCCGAGATGGTCAACGCCGTCGTCCGGGCCTACCTCGACAACGCCCAGATCACCAACGACGAGTCGACCAAGAAGCAGATCGAGCGCATCCGGGCCGTCCGCGACAGTCAGAAGGCCGAGGTCGACAAGCAGCGCAAGGTCATCGAGGAACTCTCCCGGACCATCGGCGCCGCCGACGCCGAGGCGGTCAAGAACCGCAACGTCGCCTCCGTCGAGTCGTACCGCCGGATGAGCGAGGCGCTGACCGACGTCGAGATCCGCGGGATCGCCGCCAAGACCAAGCTCGACCAGCTCCGCAACGAGAAGTCCCTCTCCGGCCGGCCGGCGGCCAACGAGGACATGGTCGTCGAGGCCTTCTACAACGACCCCCGCGTGCTGACCATCGAGAACGAGATCAAGCGGGCCAAGGCCAAGCTGAAGGAGGCCGACCGCGTCAGCCGCAACAAGAGCGACCCCGCGGTGAAGCACGCCGCGGACAGGGTCAAGGAGCTGGAAGGGGACAAGAACGAGCTCTGGCGGAAGCTCGAAAAGGGGATCCGCCAGCGGCTCGCCGCCGGCCCGACCGACGACCTGCTCGACAAGGCGATCCAGGAGGCCGAGGCGACCTACGAGGCGTCCCGCGCCCACGAGGAGTCGCTCCGGGCGAAGATGGACGCCCTCCGGATCGAGACCAAGAACGCCGAAGGGGAAGGGACCAAGGTCGAGTTCGCCCGCCGCGACCTCCAGCGCAACGAGGAGATCCTCGACAAGGTCAACCGGACCCTCAACCAGCTCGAACTCGACGCCAAGGACCCGCCCGCGCGGATCAACCTCGAATTCAAGGCCCACCCGACCAACCGGCCGAACTCCGACCGGCGGACGCAGCTGATGGCCGCGGCCCCGCTCGCCGTCGGCATGCTGCTGACCGCCCTGTTCGTGCTGGTCGAACTCCGCGGCGGGCGGGTGGGCGACCCCGAGGAGCTGTCGAGCCGGGTGAAGCTCCAGGTGATCGGCGTCGTCCCGCCGCTGCCGCAGATCCGGTCCAACGGGGCGACGCACGGCGGACTGCCGGCGGTGCAGGGGGACCTGCGCGCCCAGAGGCAGCTCGACGAGTTCGTGCAGAGCCTCGACCACCTCCGCGTCACCCTCTGCGCCCGCCCCGACCCCTGGGGCCGCGACCGGCACTGCGTGCTGATCACCAGCGCCTGCGGGAGCGAAGGGAAGACGACCCTCGCCGCCCAGCTCGCCGAGCGGTGCGTCAACGCCGGCCTGATGACCCTCCTGATCGACGCCGACCTCCGCAACCCCACCCTCAGCCGGATGCTCGACGCCCAGGACAACCCGGGCCTGATCAACGTCCTCCGCGACGAGATGACCGCCGAGGACGTCGTCATGGTGATCGGCGACGCGGGCGGGTTCCACCTGATCCCGGCCGGCACCCCCCGGGTCGACCCCAGCCGGTTGCTCCAGGGGGACCGCCTCGGCCGCCTGATGGCGCAGGCGCGCGAGAGCTTCGACATGATCATCGTCGACGCCCCGCCGATCCTCCCGGTCCCCGACGCCCTGACGATCGGCCGGTGGACCGACGGGGCCGTCCTGGCGGTCCGCTACGACACGAGCCGGTTCCCGCTGGTCGAGCGGGCGATCCGCCGGCTGGCGAACGTGGGCGTCCCGGTGATCGGCGCGGTGCTCAACGGGGCCCGGACGATGGAGTCGACCTACGGCGGCTACTACGGCTACGGCTACGGCAGCGTCGAGCCGGCGTCGCCCGTGATCGACGACTGAGCGGCCGCGGGATCGAAGTCGGTACGGCGGCCCGGCCTTGCGGGTTGTCGCGGCGGTGACGGGGTCTCTATGATAGTCGGCCGACCGGATCGCCGCCCCACGGCGGCGGCCCGGCGCCCGGGCCGCGCAACCCACGGGCACGGAGTGCGCGCCGCGGCCGCGGTCCCTTGACGAACTCCCGCGACGAAGACGACGACGAAGGGGAATGATTGCCGTGGCGACTCTCCATGCCAAGGCCGAAAAGGCGTCCGAACCGTGGAAGCCCCGGGCCTCCGAGGTGGCCGCCGGGGTGGTCCTGCTCGGCACGCTGGTCGTGGCGTACGGGTCGAGCTTCCGCGCCCTGGTCGGCCAGTGGACCCGCGACCCGAACTACTCCCACGGCTTCCTCGTCGCGCCGATCGCCGCGCTGATCTTCTGGAGCCGGCGGCACCTGCTCGACCGCGACAAGGTCCGCCCGCAGTGGTGGGGGTTCCTCATCCTGGCGGCGGTCGTGGCCTTGCGGTTCCCGCTGTACGAGTGGAACGAGCAGTACGTCGAGATGGCGACGATCCCGCTCGTCGCGGCGGGCCTGACGCTGGCCCTGGGGGGCTGGCACCTGTTCCGGGTGGCGCTGCCGTCGCTCGTCTTCCTGTTCTTCATGCTGCCGCTGCCGCCGAGCATCAACGCCCTCCTGGCGCGCCCGCTCCAGACGGTGGCGACGATCGGCAGCGTCGCCTTGCTGCAAATGCTCGGGATGCCGGTGATGGCCGAGGGGAACGTCATCATCATCGGGGCGACCCCGCTGGAGGTGGCCCGGGCGTGCAACGGCCTGTCGATGCTCCTGAGCTTCGTCACGCTGATCGCCGCCGTGGTGATCCTGGTGCCGCGCCCCGCGTTCGAGCGGGTCATCATCCTCTTTAGCGCCATCCCGATCGCCCTGGTCACGAACATCCTGCGGATCGCGGCGACCGCCCTCTGCTACCAGTATCTTGGCGCGGAGGTCGGCGAGAAGTGGACGCACGACACGGCCGGCTGGCTGATGCCGGTCGTCGCCCTCGGGATGATCTGGCTGGAGCTGAAGGTCCTGTCGTGGCTGTTCGTGGAGGTCGAGGAGGTCGACGCGGCGGACCTGCTGCGCAAAGGCCGAGGCGCCCGACGTTGAAGCCGATATACCTCAATCCGACGGGGGTGATCGGCGGCGCCGAGATGTGCCTGCTCGACCTGCTCGCCGCGCTCCGCGCCGACCGGCCCGACTGGTCCCCCCGCGTGATCCTGGGGGACGACGGCCCGCTCCGGCCCGAGGTCGAGCGCCTGGGCGTCCCCTGCGACGTGCTCCCCCTGCCGGGCCGGCTGGCGGCCCTGGGCGACGCGGGCCTCGGCCTCTCGACCGGCGGCCGGGCGACGGCCCGGCTGGCCCTGGCGGCGCGGGGGACCGGGGCGGCCGTCTCCGCCTCGACGTACCTCGCCGGGCTCCGCCGCCGCCTCCGGGCCGAGGCGCCCGACCTGGTCCAGACGAACGGGATGAAGGCGCACGTGCTGGGGGCCTGGGCCGCGCCGCGGGGCGTGCCGGTCGTCTGGCACCTGCACGACTACGTCAACAGCCGCGCGGTGATGCGGAAGCTCCTGCGGGTCTCGGCCCGGCGCGGGGTCCGCGGCGTGGCGGTCTCGCGGTCGGTCGCGGACGACGCGGCCGGGGCGTTCGGACCCCGGGTCCCGGTCGTCGCCCTGTACAACGCGGTCGACCTCGACCGGTTCCGCCCGGGCCCCGGCGACGGGGCCTGGCTCGACGGCGCGGCGGGGCTGCCCGCCGCCGGGGGAGGCGTCGTCCGCGTCGGCCTGGTCGCCACCTACGCGAAGTGGAAAGGGCACGACGTTTTCCTTGAGGCCGTCGCGAAGCTGCCGGCCGACCTGCCGGCGCGGTTCTACGTGGTCGGCGGTCCGATTTACAAGTCCGCCGGGTCGCAGCACGACCCGGATGAGTTGCGGGCGAAGGCCCGCGCGTTAGGCTTAGAGGGGCGGGTCGGCTTCGCGGCCCACCAGTCCGACCCGGCGGCGGTCTACCGGGCGCTCGACGTGGTCGTCCACGCGAGCACCCGGCCCGAGCCGTTCGGGCGGGTGGTCGTCGAGGCGATGGCCTGCGGGCGGGCCGTGGTGGCCGCCCCGACCGGCGGCGCGGCCGAACTGTTCGAAGACGGCGTGTCGGCCCTCGCGTCCCCGCCGGGCGACGCCGAGGCCCTGGCCGCCGCGCTCGCCCGGCTGGTCGGCGACGCCGGCCTGAGGGCGCGGCTCGGCGCCGCCGGGCGCGCCGAGGCCGAACGCCGGTTCGACCGGACGCGGCTCGCCGGGGAGTGGTCGCGGGTCTACGCGGAGGCGTGCCCCGCGGCGGGGTGGCGGAAGGATTAATGAGCATGAAATGGCTGATCACCGGGGGCGCCGGGTTCATCGGGTGCCACGCGGCCGCGCGGTTCCACGAGGCGGGGCACCGCGTCGTCGTGGTCGATAACCTCAGCCGGCGCGGGGCCGACACGAACCTGGAATGGCTCCGCTCGCGGGGCGTCACCGAGTTCGTCAAGGCCGACGTCCGCGACCCCCGCGCGATGAACGAACTGCTCGCCGAACACGCCGACGCCGACGCCGTGCTCCACCTCGCCGCGCAGGTCGCCGTGACGACCAGCGTCGTCGACCCGCGGACCGACTTCGACATCAACGCGCTGGGCACCTTCAACGTCCTGGAGGCCGTCCGGACCGCCGCGCGGGGGCGCCCGGCCGTCCTCTACAGCTCGACGAACAAGGTGTACGGCAACCTCGAACACGTCCAGGTCGTCGAGGCGAACGGCCGCTACGCCTACGCCGACCGGCCCGACGGCGTCGACGAGTCGGAGCCGCTCGACTTCCACAGCCCCTACGGCTGCTCGAAGGGGGCGGGCGACCAGTACGTCCGCGACTACGCCCGGATCTACGGCCTGAAGACGGTCGCCTTCCGCCAGAGCTGCATCTACGGCACCCGGCAGTTCGGCATCGAAGACCAGGGCTGGATCGCCTGGTTCTGCGTGGCCGTGACGACCGGCCAGCCGTTCACGATCTTCGGCGACGGCAAGCAGATCCGCGACACGCTCTGGGTCGGCGACCTGATCGACGCCTACGAGCGGGCGGTCGAGCGGATCGACTCGGTGAGCGGCGAGGTGTTCAACCTCGGCGGCGGGCCGTCGAACACGATGAGCCTGCTGGAACTGGTGGCCCGGCTCGAACGGGCGTTCGGGCGCGAACTGCGGCCGGCCTTCGCCGACTGGCGGCCGGGCGACCAGCGGGTGTTCGTGGCCGACGTCCGCAAGGCCGAACGGCTGCTCGGCTGGAGGCCGCGCGTCTCGACGGCCGAGGGGGTCGAGAAGTTGATCGGCTGGGTCAAGGAAAACCGCGCCCTGTTCGGGGCGTAGGTTGAGACGGGCTACGTACGGGTCGGCGGCGCGTGGACGATCACAACAGTTGCTCATGAAACCGCTACGGGTCTGCCACCTGGGCAAGTACTACCCCCCCGCTCCCGGGGGGATCGAGACGCACACGCGCACCCTCGCCCGCGCGCAGGCGGAGCAGGGGGCGTCGGTCCGGGTCTTCTGCGTCAACCACCTCGAAGGGCCGACCGTCGTCGAAGCCGACGGCCCGGTGGAGGTCACCCGCTTCGGCCGGCTCGGCTCGGCCATGAAGCTCGACTTCTGCCCGGACCTGGTGCGCGCCCTCCGCCGGGTCGAGGCCGACATCCTGCACCTGCAGGTCCCCAACCCGACGATGATCCTGGCGATCCTGGCCGCCCGGCCCCGCGCCCCGGTGGTCGTCGCCTACCAGAGCGACGTGGTCAACCAGCGCCTCCGCGCGGCGCTTTTCCGCCCGCTCGAACGCCTGGCCTACCGCCGCGTCCGCATGATCCTGCCGAGCAGCCCGAACTACCCGGGCGGCTCCCCCTTCCTCCGCGCCTACGCCGACCGGATCCAGGTCCTCCCGATGGGCCTCGACCTGAAGCCTTATCTTGACCCGTCGGCCGACGACCTCGACGCCGCCGGCCGGCTCCGCGAGCGCCACGGGCGCGGCGGGCCGCTCTGGCTCTGCGCGGGGCGGATGGTCTACTACAAGGGGTTCACGAACGCCCTCCGCGCGCTCAAGCAGGTCGAAGGCCGCCTCGTCCTGATCGGCGACGGCCCCGACGGTGCGCAGCTCCAGGCCGAGGCGAAACAGCTCGGCGTGAGCGACCGGGTCGACTTCGTCGGCAACCTCCCCCACTACCTCGACGTCGTCCCCTACTACCTCGCCGCCGACGCCTTCTGGTTCCCCTCCAACGCGCGGAGCGAGGCGTTCGGGCTGGTGCAAGTCGAGGCGATGGCGAGCGGCTGCCCGGTCATCAACACCGAGATCCCCTACAGCGGCGTCCCCTGGGTGAGCCGCCACGAGGAGACCGGCCTGACGGTCCCGGTGAACGACCCCGGCGCCCTGGCCGCCGCCGCGCGGCGCCTGCTCACCGAGCCCGGCCTGCGCCCCCGGCTGGCCGAGGCGGGCCGGCGTCGGGCGATGGAGGAGTTCGACCACCGCGTGATGGCCGAGCGGAGCCTGGCGATCTACCGCCGGGTGCTCGCCGACCGCGGGCTCGCCGGCGGGGCCGAGCGGGCGGTGATGGTGCCGAGCCTCCCATGAGCCGGGAGGCACCCCTCCGGGTCCTGCACTTCGCCGCCGGCAACCTGTACGGCGGGGTCGAGTCTCAGCTTCGGGCCCTGGCCGAGTGCCAGGCGCGCGGGGACGGCCCCGGCCTGGCGATGGAGTTCGCCGTCTGCTTCGAAGGCCGGCTCGCCGAGGTCCTGCGCGCCGCCGGGGCGGCGGTCCACCGCGTCGGCGACGTCCGCTTCAGCCGGCCGTGGACGGCCTGGCGGGCGCGGAGGCGGCTCGCGAAGATCCTGGCCGACCGCCAAGTCGACGTGCTCGTCAACCACGCCTGCTGGCCCCACCTGCTCGGCGGGCCGGTCGCCCGGCGCCTGGGCCTGCCGACGGCCTTCTGGGCACACGACATCCTCGGCGGCGACCACTGGGTCGAGCGCTCGGCCGCGCGGGTCCGCCCGGATCTGGCGGTGGCCAACAGTCGGGTCACGGCCGCGTCGGTCCCCAAGGTCTTTCCCGGGGTCCCCGCGGTCGTCGTCCGTAACGTCGTGCCGGCCCCGGCGTTCGACCGGCCGGAGGTCCGCGCCGCGGTCCGGGCCGGGATGGGCGTGCACGACGGCGAGGTCGTGATCGTGACCGCCTGCCGTCTCGAACGCTGGAAGGGGCACGCCCTCCTCATCGACGCGCTCGGCCGGCTGCGCGACCGCCCCGGCTGGTCGGCCTGGGTCGTCGGCGGGGTTCAACGCCCGCACGAACAAGAGTATCTCGACGAATTGACCGCGTCGGCCCGCGCGGCGGGGGTCGCGGACCGCGTCCGGTTCCTCGGCCAGCGCGACGACGTCCCGCGCCTGCTGGCGGCGGCCGACGTCCATTGCCAGCCGAACACGTCCCCCGAGCCGTTCGGGATCGCGTTCGTCGAGGCGCTTTATGCGGGCCTGCCGGTGGTGAGCACCCGGATGGGGGGGGCCGAGGAGATCGTCACGGACGACTGCGGCCGGCTCGTCGAACCGGGCGACGCCGGGGCGCTGGCGGGGACGCTGGAGACCCTGATCGGCGACGCGAACCTCCGCGCCCGGCTCGGTTCCGCCGGCCCGGCGCGGGCCGAGGCGCTTTGCGGGCCCGCCGTGGTCTTCCCCGAGTTGGAACGGGTCCTCCGCGACGCCGTCGCCACCGCCGTTGCGGGGACGCGATGACCCGGCCGGTTTATCACGTCGTCACGGGCGAATACCCGCCGCGGCCGGGCGGGGTCGGCGACTACAGCCTGTTGCTCGCCGCCGCGCTGGCGCGGGCCGGGGTCGAGACGCACGTCTGGACCGAGCCGGCCGCCGGGCCGACGCCCGAAGTCCCCGGCGTGACCGTCCACCGCGAGGCCGGCTCCTGGTCCCCCGCCGACCTGGACCGGCTCGGCGCGGCGCTCGACGCCTTCCCGGCGCCGCGGCGGCTGGTCGTCGAATACGTGCCGAACGCCTGGGGCTACAAGGGCCTGAACTTCGGCTTCTGCCGCTGGCTCGCCGGCCGGCGCGGCCGGGGGGACGACGTCCGCGTGATGTTCCACGAGGTCGCCTACCCGTTCGAGCCGTTCGGCAAGCCGACCCGCTGGCTCCTGGCCGTCGGCAACCGGCTGATGGCCCGGACGCTCCTTAAAGCCGCCGCGCACGTCGACCTGGCGATCCCCGGCTGGGAGCCGATCCTCCGCGCCTGCGCCCCGGGCGACCGCCGGCCGTTCGCCGTCCGCCCGGTGCCGAGCAACGTCCCGGTCGTCGACGACCCCGAAGGGGTGGCCGCGATCCGCCGGAAGGTCGCGCCGAAGGGCGAAACGGTCGTCGGCAGCTTCGGGTCGTTTTCGAACAAGGTGGAGGCGTTGCTGCTCGCCGCCTTGCCCCCCTTGCTCGCCGGCCGCGCCGACCGCGTCGGCCTGTTGATCGGCCGGAAGGGGGAGCAGACGGCCGGTCGGCTGGTCGCGGCCCGCCCGGAACTGGCCGGCCGACTGTTCGCGACGGGGGGCCTGGCGGCGGACGAGACGTCGCGGCATTTGCAGGCGTGCGACGCGGTCGTGCAGCCGTACCCGGACGGCGTCTCGGGGCGCCGGGGGAGCCTGATGGCGGGCCTGGCGCACGGGGTCGCGGCGGCGACGAACGCGGGGCGGCTCACCGAACCCTTCTGGCGCGACTCGGGGGCAGTCGCCCTGGCCCCCTCGCCCGCGACCGCCGGCCTGGTCGCCGCGGCCGAGGGGCTCTTGACCGACCCCGCCCGCCGCGCCCGAATCGGGGCGGCGGGGCGCGACCTCCACGAGCGCCGGTTCGCGATCGAACGGACCGTCGATGCGATCCTCGCCGACCTCCCTCGGGGCTGTTGAAGACATGAGCGGCCCGGCGTCGGCACCCGTCGTCCTGATCAGCGGCGACTTCGTCCGCACGGGGGGGATGGACCGGGCCAACTACGCGCTCGGCTCGTACCTGCTGGGGCAGGGGCGCGAGGTCCACTTCGTCGCCCACCGGGTCGCCCCCGAACTGCTCGAACGCCCCGGCGCGGTGTTTCACCCCGCGCCGAAGCCGCTGAACGCCTACCTGCTGGGCGAACCGCTCCTCCGCCACGCCGGCCGTCGCTGGGCGCGCCGGCTCTCGGCCCGCGGGGCGCGCGTGGTCGTCAACGGCGGCAACTGCGACTGGGGCGACGTGAACTGGGTCCACTACGTCCACGCCGCCTGGAGCCCGACGCCCGTCGGCGGCCCCCTGCGGCTCGCGAAGACGGCGTACGCCCACCGCGCCGCGCTCGCCGCCGAACGGGCCAGTCTGGGGAACGCCCGGGTCGTCATCGCCAACTCCGAGCGGACCCGGACGGACTTAATCGAACGCCTCGGCCTCCCCGCCGAACGGATCCACACGGTTTACCTCGGCGTCGACGCCGATCGGTTCCGGCCGCCGACCGTTGGGGAGCGTGCCGAGGCTCGCGAACGCCTCGGCTGGGGGGGCGACCGGCCCGTCGTGGCGTTCGTCGGGGCCCTGGGCGACCTCCGCAAAGGGCTCGACACGCTGCTGGCCGCCTGGCGAACGTTGTGCGCCGACCCGGCGTGGGACGCCCGTCTTGTCGTCGTCGGCGCGGGGGCCGCGCTGGAGCGGCTGAAGAGTGAGGCGGCCGACCTGGGCGACGCGGTCGCGTTTCTCGGGTTCCGCCGCGACGTCCCCGACGTGCTCCGCGCCTGCGACGCCCTCGCGAGCCCGGTCCGCTACGAGCCGTACGGCCTGAACGTCCACGAAGCCCTTTGCTGCGGCCTGCCGGCCCTCGTCTCGCGGTCGGCCGGCGTGGCCGAGCGGTACCCGCCCGAACTCCACGACTTGTTGATCCCGGACCCCGACGACGCGGCCGGCCTGGCCGACCGGCTCCGGCTCTGGCGCGAAGGCCGCGAACGGTTCGCCTCGGCGACGGCCGCGCTCTCGGACCGGCTCCGGGCGTACACCTGGGACGGCGCCTCGGCGCAGCTTTGCCGCGTCGCGGGGCTGACGTCGTAAGCGGCTTCGATTCCCCCGGACGGCCGGGCTGAGTTAAGATCCACGAATCCGTCGACCCACGAGCCACGCGGAGGCGAGCCGTGTCCACACCCCCGACCCCTCCGTACTCCCAGTTCCGGCCCCAGCCCCAGCCCGGCCCCAAGCCCCGCCCCCAGCCGGCGCGGGCGAAGGCGGCGAAGCCGGCGGAGAAGGCCCCGCCCTGGGGCTGGCTGGAGTGGTTCACGGTCATGCAGACGTTCATGCCGGCGATCCTCTTCATCCCGGGGATCTCGGCCGTGCGGACCGCGACCCGGATCATGGCCTACCTGCTCGGCCTCTTCGCCTGGGCGGGCGTCGTCGCCGGGCCGAAGAAGGGGACGACGGCGGGCTCGTTCCCGGCGAAGCCCTGGCTGATCTTCTCGATGGTCTGGCTGACGCTCTCGCTGGCGCACCCGAACTCGTACTCGCCGATCGCGTCGCTCGGGCACGTCGTCCTGTACATCTCGATCCTCTCGCCGGCCTTCTGGGCGGGCGACGCGGTCGCGTCGCCGCAGCAACTGCGGCGGGTGCTGGCGGTGTTGTTCCTTTGCAACGCGGCGAGCGCGACGATGGGTCTCGGCCAGGTCTTCTACCCGCAGCGGCTCAACCCGCCGGTGATCCCGGTCCTCGCCTTCCACGAGAGCAACAAGGGGGACCTGACCTACGAGACGGCCGACGGCCGCCGGGTCCTCCGCCCCTGCGGCCTGACCGACACCCCCGGCGCCGCCGCCCCGGCCGGGGCCGCCACCGCCCTGATCGGCCTTTGTTTCGCGCTGCGGCCGATCCCCTGGTGGCGCCGCCTGGCGTCGGTCGGCCTGGCGTTCATCGGCGTGGCGGTCATTTACTACTCGCAGGTGCGCTCGTCGCTCGTGATGCTGGCGATCTGCATCGTCACCGTCACCGGCCTCTTTATTTATCGCCGCGACTACCGCAGCGCGACCGTCCTCGCCGGCGGCGGCGCCGCGATGATCGGCGGGGCGCTCTTGTGGGTCGCGCGGACGATGGGGGGTCGCGTCTTCGACCGCTTCGGCACGCTGCTGAACAACAGCCCGGTGAACGTTTACTCGTTCAACCGGGGCCACTTCGTGATGCACGCCTTCGAGGTCCTGTTCGAGAACCCGCTCGGCTACGGCCTAGGGTGGTGGGGGATGGTCCACCAGGCGTTGCGCGACCCGTTCCGGATCTCGCCCGTCTGGGTCGAGGTGATGATGCAGGCCTGGGCGATCGACGGCGGGTTCCCCCTCCTGATCGGGTACGGCGGCGCGGTGGTCGTCGCGATGCTCGACTCGCTCCGGATCGCGCTGACGAACCGCGACCGCGAGCTGTCGTTCTGGGCCGCGGTGGTCGTCGCCCAGAACCTCAGCTCCGTGGCCCTCTGCTTCAGCTACCCGACGTTCCTCTCGCCGACCGGCCTCCAGTTCTGGCTCCTCGCCGCGACCCTCCACGCGGCCGACGCCCAGTCCCGCGCCGGCCAGACTTCCTCCGGTCCGAAGCCGAAACCCCGCCGCCGCCTCTGGCCCCGGCCGGCCGTTTAATGCAACTGTTCCGCGCGGCGCGCGTGGAATTGTTGAGACAGTGGAACAGTTGTTGTCCTGTCTTGGGTTACGTCAAAACCGCCGTGAGACAGTTGCGAAACAGTGAAACAGTTGCCCCGTCGTTCGGGGGTCAGGTGTTTCACACGGTTCCGCAACTGTCTCACGGGCGAATTCGCGCAAGTCGTTGGTAGACATCAACTGTTTCACTGTCTCAAGAATTTCGCGCGCCGCGCGGCGGATGTTTCGAAACAGCCGACGCCCGCGTCCCAGGTGTTTCAACGGTTTCACGGGCGAATTGACGTAAGTCTTTATTACGTCACAACAGTTTCAAGAGTCTCAAGAGTTTCACGCGCGCCCGCGTGGGACACTTGGGGGGCGGCCTCCGCCTCAACGGCGGGCGGCCGGATCGTGTTGAACCGCGTTTGAAACGAGGCTTCTCCCTTGCGCGTCCGCCGCTCGATGCTGAACTTCGGGACGTCCGTCCTTCTGATGGCGGTGACGACGGCCGTCGCCTTGAAGTCGACGCCGATGCTCGTCCACTGGCTCGGGGAGAAGCGGTTCGGCGGCTACCGGGTGGTGTTCGACGGGTACGGATATCTGACCCTGTTGGAACTCGGGCTCGGCGGGGCGCTCGGGCCGCTGCTCGCGAGGGCGTTGCAGGGGGAAGACGAGGGGGCGCTGAGGAGGACGGTGGCGGCCGGGGCGCGGGCGTACGTCGGGGTCTCGCTGTTGACGGTCGTCGTCGGCCTGATGCTGACGCCGTTCGTCCACCGGCTCGCCGCGGGGCTGACCCCCGCGATGGTGGCCGACCTGCGGCGGGGCTGGGTGATCGGGCTCGCGTCGTTCCTCTCGCTGGCGCTCGTGCCGGCGCGGACCTTGGTCGAGGCCCGGCAGAGCGGCTACGTCATTAACCTGATGCTGACGGCGCAGTCGCTGATCACCACCGGCCTGGCACTCGTGTTGGCACGGGCGGACTGGGGGATCACCGGGCAGGCGGTGGCGCAGGTGGTCGGGGTCTGGGCGTTCGGGCTGACGCTGACGGCGTTGGCGTCGCGCGCCCACCCGGGTCTCGTTCGGGCGGCGGTCGTCGAGCGGACCGACGCCGAGGCGCGCACCGCCTTGAGGAACCTGAGCGCGCCGACCTTGCTGTTCAACGTCGCCGGGCGGATCAGCGTGCTGACCGACAACTTCGTGGTCGGGGGCATCCTGGGGGTGAAGGACGTGACCTCGCTGTTCAACACGCAGCGGCTCGTCGTGCTCGGCCAGACGGTGCTCCAGTCGGTCGGGAACGCGAGTTGGGCGGCGCTGGCCGAGTTGAACGCGCGGGGCGAGCGCGAGACGTTCAACCGCAGGCTCGTGGAGATGACGCGCCTGGTGGCGGTGCTCGCGGCCGTCGGGTTCGTGCCGGTGGTCGCGTTCAACCGGGCGTTCTTGCGGCTCTGGCTGCCGGAGATGACGTACGGGGGGGACCTCGTCGCGGTCGTCGCGGCGGTCAACGCGGTGCTGCTGGCGGAGCAGGCGCTTTGGGCCTGGTGCTTCACGGCGACGGGGAAGATCCGGGAGTTGCTGCCGCTCTCGCTCGCCGCGGCCGTGTTGAACCTCGCGGCGAGCGTGGCGCTGACGCACCGGCTGGGGGTCGTCGGCCCGCTGCTCGGCTCGACCGTGGCGTTCGTCTCGGTCGGGCTCTGGATGCTCCCCTGGCGGCTCCGGGCGACGTTCGGCACGCCGGTCGGCCCCTTGCTGCGGGCGGTGGCCTGGCCGTCGCTGGCGGGGGCGGTCGCGGCGGCGGGGCTCTGGTGGCTCGTCCGCGACCGAGGGCCGACGACCTGGCTCGGGCTCGTGGCCGGGATGGGGGCCTCGGCCCTGGCGATGCTGGCCTTTTCGGTCGTCGCGCTGCTGACGCCGGCCGACCGCGAACTCTGGAAACAGCGCCTCGCCCCCATGCTCGGCCGGCGCGGGGTGAGCCTCTGACATGACCACGAACCGCACCCGCCTCGCCGTCGTCTGCGACCCCCCCGAGGAGGGGTGGCCCAGCATGGACCTGACCGGCGAAATGGTCCTCCGCCACCTCGCCGAGCGCCACGCCGGCCTCGTCGCGCCGGAGCGGTTCTGCCCGCCGTTCCGCCGCCGCGCGGCGCGCCTGCCGGGCCTCGGCGGCCGCGGCGCGGCGAAGAACGTGGACCGCCTCCTCAACCGCTTCTGGGACTACCCCCGCGCGCTCCGCCGCGCCGCCGGCGGCGGCCGACGGTTCGACCTCTACCACGTCGTCGACCACAGCTACAGCCAGCTCGTCCACGTCCTGCCGCCGGGGCGGGCGGTCGTGACCTGCCACGACCTCGACACGTTCCGCTGCCTTTTGGAGCCCGGCCGCGAGCCGCGCCCGGCCTGGTTCCGCGCGATGACCCGGCGCATCCTCGACGGGCTCCGCAAGGCGGCGGCCGTCGCCTGCGACAGCGAGGCGACCCGCGACGCCCTCGTCGGCCACGGGATCACGCCGGCCGACCGGGCTTACGTCGTCTACCTCGGCACGCACCCCGAGTGCTCGCCCGAGCCTCACCCGGAGGCCGACGCCGAGGCGACCCGCCTCCTCGGACCCTTCGACCCCGACGCGCCCCCCGACCTGCTGCACGTCGGTTCGAACATCCCGCGCAAACGTGTCGACGTGTTATTGGACGTCTTCGCGGCGGTGCGGCGGTCGGTCCCCGGGGCGCGCCTGGTCAAAGTGGGCGGGGCCTTGCCGCCGGATTTGGCGCGGCGTGCGGAGGCGCTCGGGGTGGCCGACGCGGTGGTGACGCTGCCGTACTTCTCGCCCCTCTCGTCGCGCGACCGCGCCGCCCTCGCGGCGGTCTACCGCCGGGCCGCCTTGGTGCTCCAGCCGAGCGAGGCCGAGGGGTTCGGCCTCCCCGTGGCCGAGGCCCTCGCCTGCGGCACGCCCCTGCTGGCCAGCGACATCCCCGTGCTCCGCGAGGTCGGCGGCGACGCCCCCGTGTACCGCCCCGTCGGCGACGTCGCCGGCTGGTCGGAGGCCGCCCTGTCGCTGCTCGACCAGCGCCGGTCGTCGCCCGACGCCTGGGCCGCGCGCCGGGCCGCGGGGGTCGAGCGCGCGCGGCTGTACTCCTGGTCGACGCACGCCGACCGGCTCGCGGAGGTCTACCGCGACGTCCTCTCGCGGCTCCCGTGAATCGCCCGCAACGGCGCCCGCCCGCGGGGCGGGTCAGCCGCCGCCCGCCATCGCCTTGACGTCGGCGGCGGTCAGGCCTTTCCCACCGACGCCCCAACTCCCCTCCTTGACTTCTTCGACGATGACCCAGGTGACCGGGCGCATCGCCTCGCCCTCGATGGAGACCATCGTGTCGGTGAGCTTCTGGATCATTTCTCGCTTCTGGGCGTCGGAGAAGACGCCTTCGATGAGCTTGACCTGGACCAGTGGCATGGGTGTCGCTCCTCGTTGAGACGATCGGTCCCGACCGGGCCGCCCGGCCGCCACGGCCCCCGCGCCCGCGGACCGGGCCGGGCGCCGCGAGGGGGCGTCCCCGCCAAGGGTAACCGAAGTCCCGCCCCGGGGGCCCCGAAAAACGGGGCCGGCATCCGTAAAATGTTTTGATGCGGAGGCCGCGTCCGGCCGGTGGAACCGGCCCGGCCGGGGGCGCGCGCGGTGGGTCAGTTCGAAAAATCATCGGGCGGCGTTGTCGTTGATCTTGGAAGTCTCACATTTTCATTCTTGACGACGACGGTGCGTTTCGGCCATGATCCAAGGGCCTTTCCTAGTCACCCCAGGTGAATTACGTCGTGACGGACGCCGGGTCCGGCCGACCCCCGGGGGGGCCGGCGCCCGCGGTAACGAGTCTACGCCCCGTCCGGGGCGTGCCGGACACGCGAGGTGACCTATCATGAGCCATCGGGACATCACACGGCGGGCGTTCCACGCGGCGGCCGCGGCGGGGGTCGTGGGGGCCTTCGGCGGGCGCGCCGCGCGGGGGGCCGACCCGGTCTACGGGGCGGGCGTGCCGCTGAACGGGTTGCGGATCTTCCCGAGCGACAACCCGTGGAACCAGGACATCTCCAAGCGCGCCGTCGACCCCATGTCGGCCCGGATCCTCTACAGGGTCGGGCTCGACAAGCCCCTCCACCCCGACTTCGGCACCGTCTACCAGGGGGCCCCCAACGGCATCCCGTACGTGGTCGTCCGGGGGACGCAGTTGAAGGTCCCCGTGACCTTCCGCTACGCCGGCGAGAGCGACCCGGGGCCGTACCCCATCCCCAACGACGCCCCGATCGAGGGGGGGCCGACCGCCACCGGGGACCGGCACATCCTGATCATCGACCGCGACAACGCCAAGCTCTACGAGCTGTTCTCCGCCTACCGGTCCAAGATCGGCAACGGCTGGGACGCCGGCGGGGGCGCGATCTTCAACCTCAATTCGAACGCCCTCCGACCCGCCGGCTGGACGTCGGCCGACGCCGCCGGCCTGCCGATCTTCCCCGGCCTGGCGCGGTACGAGGAGGCGGTCACGCTCGGGGCGATCCGCCACGCCCTCCGGTTCACCGTCGCCAAGACGCGGCGGGGTTACGTCTACCCGGCCCGCCACTTCGCCAGTTCGGCGACCGACGTCGACCTCCCGCCGATGGGGATGCGGGTCCGCCTCAAGGCGAACTACGACATCCGCGCGTTCCCGCCCCAGGCGCGCGTGATCCTCACCGCCCTGAAGACCTACGGCATGTTCCTGGCCGACAACGGCGGCGACTGGTTCCTGAGCGGCGCCCCCGACCCGCGCTGGAACGACGACGACCTGCACTCGCTGAAGAAGGTGAAGGTGCGCGACTTCGAAGTCGTGACGATGGGGACCGTCGTCACCCGCTAGAGGCGGTTGCCGCCCCGAAACCCGACGCCGGTCCGGCCCGAAACGGCCGGCCGGCGTCCGTCGTTTCCCGGCCCGTTAAGAGGTTTCGGGCGCCGGGGGGCGCCCGGCGGCTAATTGCTTCGCTGGCGGGAACGGGGGCGCTTCGCTAGCATGGGGGCTCGTCGCGTGGGCGGAAGGCTCGCCCGTACCGTACCGGCCCCAACGAGTTGACCGAACATGACGTCCGGTAACGCCTTTCCCAAAGGGATCATCCTCGCCGGCGGGTCGGGTACGCGCCTCTACCCGATCACCCGGGCCGTGAGCAAGCAGCTGCTGCCGGTCTACGACAAGCCGATGGTCTATTACCCGCTGTCGACCCTGATGCTCGCCGGGATCCGGGAGATCCTGCTCATCTCCACCCCGGCCGACGTCGGCGGCTTCGAGCGGCTCCTGGGCGACGGCTCGCAGATCGGCGTCTCGATCTCGTACGCCGTCCAGCCGCACCCGGGCGGGCTCGCGCAGGCGTTTTTGATCGGCCGCGAGTTCGTCGGCGACGCCAACGTGTCGCTGATCCTGGGCGACAACATCTTTTACGGCCAGGGGTTCCAGGGGATGCTCGGCCGCGCCCGCGCCCAGAAGTCCGGGGCGACGGTGTTCGCCTACCCCGTGAAGGACCCGGAGCGCTACGGCGTCGTCGCGTTCGACCGCGAGGGGCGCGCCGTCTCGATCGAGGAGAAGCCGCAGCGGCCGAAGTCGCACTTCGCCGTGACGGGCCTGTACTTCTACGACAACGACGTGCTCGACATCGCCGCCGGCCTCAAGCCGTCGCCCCGGGGCGAGCTGGAGATCACGGACGTCAACAAGGAGTACCTCCGGCGCGGCAAGCTCCGCGTCGAGTGTTTCAGCCGCGGCTTCGCCTGGCTCGACACCGGCACGACCGAGTCGCTCATCCAGGCGGCCAACTTCGTCGAGACGATCGAGCACCGCCAGGGCCTGAAGGTCTCCTGCATCGAGGAGGTCGCCTACCGGATGGGCTTCATCGGCCCGGCGCAGCTCGAAGCGCTCGCGGCGGGCCTGCCGAACGACTACGGCCGCTACCTCCGCGACCTGCTCAACGACCCGTACGAACCGACCCCCTGCGACGACTGACACCGACCCCGACGGACTCAACACGACGATGTGGACCTTCGCCTGGCAGAACCTGGTGACCCGGCCGACGCGGACGACCCTGGCGGTGCTCGGCCTGACGATCCCGGTGCTCGCCTTCCTCGGCCTCTTCAGCGTCTCCCGGGGCATCCGGCACCTGATGGGCGACACCATCTCGGGCCTGCAAAACCTGATGGTCTTGCGCGAGAACGCGCCGGTCCCCGTGCTGAGCGACCTGCCGCCGGAGACGGGCGAGCAGTTGAGGAAGGTCCCCGGCGTCCGTGTCGCCGCGGCGGAGGTCTGGAAGGTCTCGCCGCCGATCGACGGCCGCGGCGGCGGCCTCGGCGCGGCGATCGGGATGCTGACCAAGCCGAAGGAGGAAGGGTTCCGCAGCCTGTTCAACATCATCGCCGTCGAAGGGATCGACATCGCCGAGCACGCGAAGCTCACGCGCGCCTCGTTCGCGAAGGCGATCCTGCCGAAGTCGCGCGGCGGGGGCCGGTTCCTGGACGAGGGGGACGTCGGCAAGCCGAACGTGGCGATCAGCACGAAGATCGCCCGCGAGTACCCGAACGCCGACGGCACGCCCAAAAAGGTCGGGCAGACGCTCCGGCTGGGGAACCGGGACTTCCAGATCGTCGGGCTTTTCGAGACCGGTTCGATGGTGCTCGACGCCACGATCGTGATGGACATCGGCGTGTCGCGCGAGCTGTTGAACCTGAACCCGGCGGCGGTCTCGGCCTACACGGTCGAGCCGACGAGCATGGCCGAGGGGGACCTCGTCGGCGAGCGGATCGAGCAGGCGATCAGCGGGGTCCGGGCGCAGCGGATCGCGCAGTTCAGCCTGACGGTCGGCTCGGTGATGGGGAAGCTCGACATGTTCCTGCTCCTGGCGGTGGCCCTGGCGATGCTCGTCGGGGCGGTCGGGATCGCGAACACGATGCTGATGAGCACGTCGGAGCGGTACGTCGAGTTCGGCGTGATGCGCACGAACGGGTGGACGCGCCGGAACGTGTTGATGCTGGTGACGGCCGAGAGCGCGCTGCTGGGGGCGCTCTCGGGCCTGCTCGGCGGGGCGCTGGCGGCGGCGGCGGTCTTCGGCGTCAACCGGTTCCTCGTCGGGTTCTCGCTCGACCTGAGCCCCGGGCTGCTCGCCGCGAGCCTGGCCGGGGCGCTCTCGATCGCCACCCTCGCCGGCCTCTACCCCGCCTGGCGGGCCTCCCGGATGACCCCGATGGACGCGATCCGACACAGCGTCGCGGGCTGACCCGGGCGCGGACGTGATCGCGCGAACGCCGACGAAGACACCGACCGACCGACCGGAGCCGTGCCGTGGTGATGATCGAGGCCGTAGACGTCCGCAAGTCGTTCCAGAGCGGGGACGAGACCGTCGAAGCGCTCCGGGGGGTGACCTTCCGCGTGCCCAAGGGCTCGTGCACGTTCATCGTCGGGCCGTCGGGCTCGGGCAAGAGCACGCTCCTGTACCTCCTCGCGGCGCTCGACCAGCCGAGTTCGGGGACGATCCGGGTGGCCGACGAGGACGTCACGTCGATGTCCGAGGCCGCCCGCGACGCCTACCGGCGCGACCGGGTCGGCTTCGTCTACCAGTCGTTCAACCTGATCGGCAACCTCTCGGCCGTGAACAACGTGCTCCTGCCGTACATCCCGACCGGGGTGACGCCCGAGCTGCGCGAGAGGGCGGTCGACCTGCTCAAGCAGGTCGGCCTGGGGCACCGGACCAGGTTCCGCCCCCGGCAGATGTCCGGCGGCGAACAGCAGCGGGTGGCGGTCGCCCGGGCGTTGATCAAAGACCCCCTGGTCATCTACGCCGACGAGCCGACCGGTAACCTCGACCGGGCCGGCGGCGACCGCATCATGCAACTGCTCCGCGACCGGCAGCGCGCCCGCCAGAGCACGCTCGTCGTCGTCACCCACGACCGCCGGTTCATCACCCCCGACGACCTCGTCCTGGAGATCGAGGACGGGCGGCTCAAGGAGGGGCCGACGTCCGACTTCGCCGCGGCGGAGGCGTGGGAAGAGGTGTAAAAAAAACGCGGCCGGGGGCTGATTCCAACCCCCGGCCGCGTCTCGCGTTTCGGTCACGTGTCGCCGACAGGCGTCGTTCACCGGCGCCCGGCCCGGTGGGCCTGCGGCCCCTGGTAGCCGGCGTAGCCGCCGTACGGCCGCCCGGCGTACCCGCCGCCGCCCACGCCCACCCCCACGTTCCCGCCGTACCCGCCGCCCACACCGACCCCCACGTTCCCGCCACCGACGCCCACCCCGACGCTCCCGCCGCCGTAGCCGCCCCCGACGCCCACGCCCACGCTGCCGCCACCGTACCCGCCGTAAGGGTTGCAGCCGCCGTAAGGGGAGCAGCCGCCGTAGCCGCCGCCATACCCGCCCCCGTAGCCGCCGCCATAACCCCCGCCGTAGCCGCCGCCACCGACGCCGACCCCGACGTTGCCGCCGTAGCCACCGACGCCGACCGCGCCGCCGTCAACGAGATGCTCCAGGACCTCAACGAGCTGCTGGAGAAGCACC
>Ga0164243_10002997_pt1 | contig 27311 bp, 26 predicted proteins | sample OricompcompostOP_FD_108781 | JGI IMG/M metagenome (GOLD analysis project Ga0164243, IMG submission 108781) | Organic Plus compost microbial communities from Emeryville, California, USA - Original compost - Organic plus compost (OP) | ecosystem: Engineered > Solid waste > Mixed feedstock >...
CATCGACGAAGGCCAGCATGCCGATGAACAGGCTCATAGTGAAGCCGATGCCGCCGAGCATGGCGACGCCGAGAAGCTGCGGCCATGTCGAGCCCTCCGGCTTGCTGGCGAGGCCCATGGCGATGGCAAGCCGCGAGAAGCCGAAGATGCCGATCGGCTTGCCGAGGAACAGTCCGAGGGCGATGCCCAAAGGAATCTGGCTCACGACGTGCGCCAAGGTGATGCCCGCCAGGGACACGCCGGCGTTGGCGAAGGCAAACAGCGGCAACACGGCGAACTTCACCCACGGACCAAGCTGCTCTTCTAAGTTCTCCAGCGTGCCGTGACCGCCGCCGGCGGGGCGCGCCAGGGGTACCGCCAGCGCGGTGACGACGCCCGCGAGGGTAGCGTGCACGCCCGACTTCAAGACGCACACCCAGATGAAGATGCCGAGCAGCACGTAGGGTGCCACGCGCGTCACGCCCCGGGCGTTGAGGATGGCAAGGCCAGCGATGCCGGCGGCGGCGAGCGCGAGTGCCGCCAGGCTGAGGTGCGCGGTGTAGAACACCGCGATGATGATGATGGCGCCGAGGTCGTCGATGATGGCGAGGGCGAGCAGGAACACCTTCAGCGAGGCCGGCACGCGTGGCCCGAGGAGGGCCAGGACGCCGACTGCGAAGGCGATGTCGGTGGCGGTCGGGATGGCCCACCCGTGCAGGGCGATGTCGTCGTTCCAGTTGATGGCCGCATAGATCAATCCAGGGACGAGCATGCCGCCGAGGGCGCCGACTGCCGGCAGCGCGGCTTGCTTGATGCTCGACAATTCGCCGACGAGGAGCTCCCGCTTGATCTCGAGGCCGACGAGGAAAAAGAACACGGCCATCAGGCCGTCGTTGATCCACAGCAGCAGCGGCTTATCGAGATTGAGCGCGCCGACGCGGACGGTGACGGGCGTCGACAGCAGGGCGTCGTAGAGCCAGCTCGCGGGCGAGTTCTGCAGGAAGAGACCGAGCAGTGCCGCGGCGAGAAGGACGATGCCGCCGGCCGCCTCGTGTTGGAAGAACGCCTTGGCGCCGTCTACGCGTTCGCCAATGGTCCGCTTCGGCTTGCCTTGCGGCCTTCCCGCCATCGTCCACCTGTCCCCTACGCTTCGCCTCAGGCCGGTGCAGTCGGCAGCACCCGCGCGCTGGCCCATAAAGCACCCGACTTGGCGAGGGGCAACTCTTGACGGCCCATGCTGGCCGCGACGGTGGCATCGACCGCTGAAGCCGCGGCCCCGAGGCTGTAGGAGGATGAGAAGTTGTTGAGGTGATTGCCGAGAAACATGGCGGAGAGCAGGTCGCCGGTGCCGTGCGGCGCCGACGACCGACGGCGGACGAAGCAGGTCAGCCGCTCATCGTCGCTGAAGAGGATGTTGGCGAGGCGATTGTCGTTGGCCGGTACCGAAGTCGCCAGCACCATCGGAACGTTGAGCGAAGCGGCGGCAAGGCACGCCTCCTGCGGGCTGCCTACGCAAAGGCCGCTCAGCCAGTTGAGCTCGAAGCGGTTGGGGGTGGCGATGCTGGCCAGCGGCAGGAGCTCGTTGCGTATCGCTTCGGCAGCGCCGCCAGGCAAGTAGAGGCCTTCCGGCTCGTCACCGAACACTGGGTCGCAGAGGTAGATGGCGCCGGGGTTGGCGGCACGTACCCGCTCCACCGCCGAGCGGGCTGTGAGGACGTGGTCGCGCGTCGGCAGGTAGCCGGTGAGCACGGCGGCGGTCTCGGAGAACCACCCATTGGCCTCCATGGCGCCCAGCATGGCCTCGAGCTGCGCGGCCGGGACGGCCTCGCCGGCAAAACGCGGGTAGCCGGGATGGCTCGACAGCACCACGGTCGGTACGGCGATGACCTCATGCCCGAGCCATTGCAGCGCAGGCACGATGACTGCGAGACCGACCGAGCCGAAGGCGACGTGTGAGGAGAGGGCGAGGATGCGGGCCATGGGCGCAACTGTGCCCAACGTTGTGCGAAACGCCAAGCGATGAGCGCTGACACGCGTCGCGAAGTTGTGTGCCATAGCTTGAGTGTTCGTCGTGACGCACGCTATTGTGCGTCGCACAAGAGGGAGCAAGGCATGACCGTCCGTCCGCGACGCAGTGTGCTCTACATGCCAGGGGCCAACGAAAGGGCGCTGGAAAAAGCAAAATCACTCCCCGCTGACGCGCTGATCCTCGATCTCGAAGACTCCGTGGCGCCCGAGGGCAAGGTCGCCGCCCGCGACAACGTGTGCGGCACTGTGCGCAACGGGGGCTATGGGCGGCGCGAGCTGGTGATCCGCGTCAATGCCATCGAGACGGCGTGGGGTATGGACGATCTGCGGGCGGCGGCGAGCGTCGATCCCGATGCGATCCTGGTGCCGAAGGTATCGACACCTGGCGACATCATCACTGTGGCCAAGGTGCTGGGGGCGATCAACGCCTCGCCCAAGGTGCGCCTGTGGGCGATGATGGAGACGCCGAGCTCGGTGCTCAATGCGCGGGAGATCGCAGCGCTCGGGGCTGATCCGGAGAACCGGCTCGCCTGCCTCGTCATGGGCACCAACGATCTCCTGAAGGAGTCGCGCGCGCGGGCGCTGCACAACCGCATCGCGGTGGTACCGTGGCTCGCGATGACGATTGTCGCCGCTCGCGCCTATGGGCTCGACATTCTCGATGGCGTCTACAACGACTATCGGGACGAGGTCGGCTTCCGGGACGAATGCGAGAACGGGCGCACGCTGGGCATGGACGGCAAGACGCTCATCCATCCTCTGCAGGTGGCGCCGTGCAACGAGGTGTTCTCGCCGACCGAGGAGGAGGTGGGGTGGGCGCGGAAGATCATCGCTGCTTTCGATGAGCCGGTGAACCGGCACAAGGGTGTCATCACGCTCGAGGGGCGCATGGTCGAGCGCCTGCACCTCGTCATGGCGCGGCGGACGGTGGCTATTGCCGACGCCATCGAGGCCATGCGGAAGACCGAGGAGGAGTGGTTCTGAGGCTCGCGAGAGCTGGATCTCGGCAACAAGTGCCGGGATGACATCGGGGTGTGGGCACTGGGTGTGCCGAAAAGGCAGTCGACAGAGCGCGTCTTTCTGACTATTCGGCGCCAGCCGCGATCGACCAACGGCGCGGCAGCTTTCCTAACCCTCCCCGTCAAAGGGGGGGAACAGGCGGTGGCTCTTCGGGGAGAAGCGTCCCGATGGCGAAAGGTATGTGCTGAGCGATGACTTCGACCAAGACGAACCCCGGCAACTATTTCGAGGATTTCAAGTTCGGGCAGGTGATCGTTCACCCGACGCCGCGTACCGTGACTGTCGGCGATGTGGCGCTCTATACGAGCCTCTACGGCACACGCTTCGCGGTTCAGTCTTCCGACGCGTTCGCCAGGGCCATCGGCTATCCGGCCTCGCCGCTCGACGACCTGCTCACCTTCCACGTGGTGTTCGGCAAGACGACGCCGGAGATCTCGCTCAACGCCATCGCCAACCTCGGGTACGCGAGCTGCCGGTTCCTGAAACCGGTCTATCCGGGCACGACACTCGCCTCGATGTCGGAGGTGATCGGGCTCAAGGAGAACTCCAACCGCGAGACGGGCACCGTCTACGTGCGCTCGATCGGGCGCGATCAGAATGGCGATGTCGTGCTCGACTACGTGCGCTGGGTGATGGTGCGTAAGCGTGACAAGGAGGCGCCGGCGCCTGAGGCGATCGTTCCGAAGCTGCCGGATCGTGTCGATCCCGCCGACATCGGCGGCGCCGTGCCGGCGCTCGATGTTTCAAAGTATGACTTTGCCCTTGCCGGCTCGCCCTATCGCTGGGGCGATTATGAGGTGGGCGAGAAGATCGCGCACGTCGACGGCATGACGCTGGAGGAGGCCGAGCATCAGATCGCGACGCGCCTCTACCAGAACACGGCGAAGGTGCATTTCAACCAGCACACCGAGGCCAAGGGCCGCTTCGGCAAGCGCATCGTCTATGGCGGCGTCGTCATCTCGCTTGCCCGCGCGCTGTCGTTCAACGGGCTCAACAACGCTTTCCACCTCGCGGCGATCAACGGTGGCCGGCATGTGTCGCCGTGCTTTGCCGGCGATACGGTCTATGCCTGGTCGGAGGTGCTGGAGAAAGCCGAGCTTCCCGGCCGCAAGGATGTCGGCGCGCTGCGCATCCGGCTGGTCGCCGTCAAGAACAACGACTGCGCTGCGTTTCCCCTCAAGAAGGACGACGGGCAGTATGCGGATGGCGTGCTGCTCGACCTCGACGCCTGGGTGCTGCTGCCGCGGTGATGGGGCGCCTGCCTCGCCGGGGAGAACGTGTCGCCGTGGCCCGGACCCGTGGAATATCGCGCTGATCCTGACTTCCACCGTCGGATATCCTCGCGTGCTGGTCTGATGGAGACCAGGGCGTAGGGCCGAATGGTGAATTGCCGGGGGCGGGGCATCGCGCTAGAACGCGTCTAAACTTGTCAACGAGGATGCCAATGGCCGGGGTGACACCACAGCGGGCGCGTCAGCGGCCGCTTTCTCCGCACCTGCAAATCTACCGCCCGACGATCACCATGGTGATGTCGATCGTGCATCGCATCACCGGCATGGCGCTCTACTTCGGCTCGCTGCTCATCGCCTGGTGGCTGTTCGCGGCAGCGACGAGCCCCCAATACTTCGAGTTCGTCAACGGGCTCTTCGCCACCTGGCCGGGCATCGTGGTGCTCGCCGGTTTCTCGTGGGCGCTGATCAACCATGCGCTCGGCGGCCTGCGGCACTTCGTGTGGGATACGGGCGCTGCGTTCGACATCGGCAGCGTCGATCTGTTGTCGTGGGGAACGATCATCCTGTCGGTGCTGCTCACGGCGGCGCTGTGGCTCTACGTCGCCTCCGAACGTGGATGGGTGCAGGCATGGCAATGATCACCCCCCTCAAGCGGGTGCGCGGCCTCGGCTCTGCGCACGAGGGTCCAGGCCATTTCGTCAAGCAGCGCGTGACGGGGGCGGCCAACGCGATACTCAGTGCGTTTGCGGTTGGCCTGATCGTTACGCTGGCGGGCGCTGACCTCGCCACCGTGAAGGCAACGCTGGCGCATCCGCTCGTTGCCATCGCGCTCATCGCGCTCATCGTGTCGATGAGCGTGCATATGCGACTCGGCATGCAGGTGGTCATCGAGGACTACGTGCATGGTGAGGGTTGGAAGGCGCTGCTGCTGCTCGCCAACACGTTCTTTGCTGCGGCGATCGCCGTGGTGTCGATCTTCGCCGTGCTGAAACTCAGCTTCGGGAGCTAGTGGGATGGCCGAGCAGAAGACAAACGGTGCGGCAAAATCCAACAGCGCGAGGAAGTCCAGCGCGGCACCGAGCATCAACGGACACGCCTACCCCATCATCGACCATACTTACGACGTGGTGGTGGTGGGCGCCGGCGGCGCGGGATTGCGCGCCACGCTCGGCTGTGCCGAGGCGGGCCTCAAGACGGCGTGCGTGACGAAGGTGTTTCCGACCCGTTCGCATACGGTCGCGGCGCAGGGGGGCGTTGCGGCCGCGCTCGGCAACATGGGGCCGGACGACTGGCGCTGGCACATGTACGACACGGTGAAGGGCTCCGACTGGCTCGGTGACCAGGACGCCATCGAGTACCTGTGCCGCAACGCGCCGGCCGCGGTCTACGAGCTCGAGCACTATGGCGTGCCGTTCTCGCGTACCGAGGACGGCAAGATCTACCAGCGCCCGTTCGGCGGCATGACGACCGAGTTCGGGGAGGGACCGCCGGCGCAGCGCACCTGCGCCGCCGCGGATCGCACCGGCCATGCCATGCTGCATACGCTCTATGGGCAGTCGCTGCGCTATGCGGCCGAGTTCTTCATCGAGTACTTCGCACTCGACCTGCTCATGGATCAGGACGGTGCCTGCCGCGGCATCCTCGCGCTCAACCTCGACGACGGCTCGATCCACCAGTTCCGGGCCAAGCGGACGATTCTCGCCACCGGCGGCTATGGGCGCGCGTATTTCTCGTGCACCTCGGCGCATACCTGCACGGGCGATGGCAACGCCATGGTGCTACGCGCCGGTCTGCCGCTGCAGGACATGGAATTCGTGCAGTTCCATCCGACCGGGATCTACGGCGCCGGCGTGCTCATCACCGAGGGTGCGCGCGGCGAGGGCGGCTACCTCACCAACGCGCAGGGCGAGCGCTTCATGGAGCGCTATGCGCCGCACGCCAAGGACCTCGCCTCGCGCGACGTCGTCTCGCGCTCGATGACGATCGAGATCCGCGAAGGACGCGGGCATGGGGCGGAGGCCGACCACATTCACCTGCATCTCGACCATCTCGACCCGAAGATTCTCGCCGAGCGGCTGCCAGGCATCACGGAAAGCGCCAAGGTGTTCGCCGGCGTCGATTTGCGCCGTGAGCCGATCCCGGTGTTGCCGACGGTACACTACAACATGGGCGGCATACCGACGAACTTCCACGGCGAGGTACTGACGCTCAAGGACGGCAACCCGGACACGGTCGTGCCGGGGCTGATGGCGATCGGCGAAGCAGCTTGCGTGTCGGTGCACGGTGCGAACCGCCTTGGCTCCAACTCGCTCATCGATCTCGTCGTGTTCGGCCGCGCGGCGGGCCTGCGCTGCGCAGAGACGATCGAGGCCGGCTCGTCGCATCCGGATCTCGCGCCGGAGGTCACCGACCGGGCATTGTCGCGGCTGGATCGGTTCCGCTATGCAACCGGGGCGACGCCGACGGCAGACCTGCGCCTCAAGATGCAGAAGACCATGCAGTCGCACTGTGCGGTGTTCCGCGATGGGCCGGTGATGGCCGAGGGCGTGAAGCAGATCGGCGAGATCTGGAAGGCCTCGGATGACATCCGCATCACGGATCGGTCGCTGATCTGGAACTCGGACCTCGTCGAGACGCTGGAATACGACAACCTCATCGCGCAGGCGGCGGTGACAGTGTCGGGGGCACTGAACCGGCAGGAGAGCCGCGGTGCGCATGCGCGCGAGGACTTCCCCAAGCGCGATGACGCCAACTGGATGAAGCATACGCTCTCCTGGGCCGACTACGGGTCGAAGACGGTCAGGCTCGACTACCGGCCGGTGCATACCTTCACGATGACCAACGAGGTCAAGTACATCGAGCCCAAGGCGCGCGTGTACTGAGCCGTCAACGCATTTTCCGATCAGAGGGCTCGCTTCACTCCACCCTCCCCCTCGATGGGGAGGGGGATCAGGGGGTGCGTTCCAGCCGATAGGAAAATGCTCTGGTCGCCTTTAGGCTGGCCAGGCGTTGGTGCACCTTCGAGGTTCGGCCTTGCCGCTCGGAGGTCTCTCCCTGTGGTCCGAGACCTGCGCTCGGCGCCGGCAGCACTCTTCCACCGCTCTTAAGGCTGCTTGGGACGCGAAGCGTTCGCCATTGGCGCGCATAGCAGATATACACAGCCATATGTCAGAGGAGAGGGCCAACGCGCCCGTATTTCGGGCGCGAAGAGCGGGTCACTATGCGTACTGTTCTCATTACGGGTACATCCGCCGGCTTCGGCTTGCTCGCGGTCGTCGAACTCGCCCGGCGGGGCTGGCGGGTCGTTGCCAGCATGCGCAATCTCGACCGCAAAGGACCGCTCGAGGCCGCGCTTGCTAATGCCGGTGTGGCGCAGAATGTCGAGATCATCCAGCTCGACGTGACCAATCCTGCTTCCGTCGCCAAGGGCGTCGACGCCACCCTCGCCATCACGGGGGGATTTCTTGACGCGGTGGTGCACAATGCCGGTGTCGCCGCCGCCGGCGCTTTCGAAGATATCCCCGAGCCCGAGCTGCGGCGCGTGATGGATACGAATTTCTTCGGTGTCCTGGCGTTGACGCGCGCGCTGCTGCCAACGCTTCGCAAGCAGCGGTCGGGTCGCATCGTGATCGTCTCCAGCGAGGCGGCGTTCAACGGGCAACCGGGCAACTCGATCTATGTCGCCTCGAAGTGGGCGGTGGAGGGTTGGGCGGAATCGATCGCTTATGAGGTGGAGCAGCTCGGCATCCAAGTGGTGCTGGTCGAGCCGGGCCCCTACGTCACCGACATCTGGCAGGCGTCGCCGCGGTTTGCACCTTCGGGCAGCCCCTACCGCCGCTGGAGCCAGAACGTGTTTCGTGCCGGAGACGCGCATGTTGCTGCCAAGGGGCGCGATCCACGAGAGGTGGCGGTCAGAATTGCCGACGTGCTCGATGCGGAGCGGCCATCATTTCGCTATCCCGTAGGCCGGCTGGCGCACTACACGTATTTTGCGCGCGGCAAGATTCCCAGTCGCTGGGTGCGCCGGTTTGTCGAGGCTTACCTGGGTCTTAGGCGCGTGCGCCTGTAGCGCAGTAGCAACGCTCACAACGGCGCCGACGGCTGCGGCGGCGTCAAGTCTCAAATCCCACCAGATTTCGTGCAAAGCATTTTTCGCCTCCGGCCGGATGTGGTGGAGGCGCGTATGCTCACCCATCAGGAAACGACAAAATGGATACGAGATTCAGCATGCGGCTGGCCTTTATGGCGGCCGCTTTTTCGGTTCTGGCTGCCCTGCCTGCGGCGGCTGCAGATGATTGCAAGGATACCGTCAAGGCCGAAGGCCAGCCGGCGACGCTGCGCGATCTTGGCGCCTACCCCAACTCGCTGCTCGCCTGGCGCAAGGCGGTGAAGGAGAAGTACGGCGCCGAATACAACTCCTGGCGCTACTCCCAGGACGCCAAGGTCGATTGTACGGAAAACGATGGCCAGTGGAAGTGCGTGCGCACGGCGAAGCCTTGCAAGGACTTCCTGAGCCGGGCCATCGGCGGTGCCACAGCGGCCATCAAGAGGGACTGCGTGTCGGAAGCACTGAGCTCTTACGGAGCCGCGAAGGCCGACAGGAAGGCCGCCATCGAGGAAGCTTCAGTCGGTTGGGAGCTCGACGTGCGCAAGAAGCACGGCAAGGACTACTCGGTGTGGAAGAGCGCCGTCGACACCGATATCGACTGCCACGATGTGAAGGGTGGCGTGCAGTGCATCGCGGTCGGTACGGCCTGCAAGTCCTAGGCGGCCATCGCTCCCGCGTCACAAAGAAAAGCGGCGACCGAGATGCTCGGTCGCCGCTTTCGAATCAGCTAGCCCGGATCGAGTTAGATGATGTCGATCTCGGCCGGCATGTAGGAGGTGACCTCGAGGCCAACTTCCTGCTCGCGAACGGCCGGCTTGCTCCAAACCTTCATAGTTTCCTCCATTTGAACTTCAGCGGACCGCCTGTCCGCCTGTTCCGATAAGCGAAATATAGCTACGACGTTCGATAAACAGAAATCCCATTCGCGTGAACGCGCCATAAGATGCCCTGATGCCAGCCATAAGCAGAGGCGGGCTAGAGGCCCAAGGTGCTGCCATTCCATACAAATTTAGGCAAAGCCGATCTGCGGCCTTTCCGGAACCCTCAGCCCGGCTGGATATCATGCAACCTCGTCCGCAGCCCTGCTGCCGGACCCGGGTTGCACCATAGGGGTCATAGTCATGCTCGCCGTGAAATCGCCGCTGCCGGCCGCGCTTGCCACCATCGCCATGCTCGCCGCATTCAGCGCGGCGGTTGTCGCCGAGACGGCCAGCGAGATCCCGAAGAATTCCTACTACAACGATCCGCTGACGGCGGCAGAGCGGAGCGGAATCGCCCAGGAGGAGAACGTCACTCCGAACGATGGGCATCCGTCGGTGCCGAACCGTCAGGATGACGGCGTCATCCCCGATGCTGCCATCGACCAAAGCGCCAACGCCGAGCAGGGTCCGCAGCCCGGCGTCGAGACTGCCGAAAAGAAGACGGCGGGTGAGAGCGAGGCGAACGTCATCATTCAGGATTCCAAGAAGAACTACAGGGTGACTAAGAAGGACCTGGCGGACTGCATGAAGAACTGGAGCCCGCAGACACAGATGACGAAGTCGGAGTGGGCCGCAAGTTGCCGTACCACCCTCGAGTACTTCCCTGACCGTCAGTGACCGAGGCGACGACGGGCATCATGCGCGATCCGACGCTGATGCCAGCCCGCGATCCCTCCTCAGCGATGCGCTAGCTGAACAGGCGCATCTTGTGCGGTCGTCTTGGGCGCTCCACGATTTGCCACTACATTGCGAATCGCCGCGGCACGCAGCACGCGCTGTAGTTGTCCGCGTAGGGGAGAACGCCCAGCATGGCCATCGCTAAGACTGCTCTTTTCGCTGCCCTGCCGCTCGCCGTGTGCGCGATTGCGACGCCGGCGTCGGCGGCCATCAAATGCGATAGCGACGGCAATCAGCTCATCCAAGGCAACTGGATGCCGACGCCCTATTGCCAAGATCTGTTGCTGGCACGGGTGGCGAACGCGCGCGGCTTCAAGACGAGCTTTGCCGAGATCCGCAACAACCCGAACCACAAGAAGGAACTTTGCCGCTACCTCTACACGGACATCCGGGTGCAGGTGACCTGCCTCGATGCCGGTGTTCCGGAGTTTTTCGGTGGTACCCGCTGAGGTCCGCCCCTACCGGGGGCTGGCCTCCGGGTGCGAGGCGCGCAATGCCTGCGCGTCGGCGACAATCTGTGCATGGTCGAAGGCGAGGGTTACGGCGTGCCAGTTCTCGACCCATTCTGCCGCGGCGGCATCGTCTCCGGCTACAGGCGTGGCATGGTCGACCGTTGCGAGATAGGCGATGGAGCACGTATGGCCGCGCGGGTCGCGGTGCGGGTCCGAATAGACCCCAATGAGGCGCAAATCTCCCACCTTGAGCCCGGTTTCTTCGCTTAGCTCGCGCCGGCAAGCGTCCTCGGTGCGCTCGCCGACGTCGACGAAGCCGCCAGGTAGCGCGTAGCTGCCCTCAAATGGGGGGTTCTTGCGGCGGATGAGCAGCACGAACCCGCGCCGGTCGAACACCACCGCGTCGGTGGTGAGTGCAGGTGTCGGGGGAAACGCCATGAGGCGAGAGGCCTTGTCGCTATCGTCGTGGTAGAGGATTAGACATCTGCCGTTCGCGCGCCAACCGCAATACGGGCAAGAGGGCATCTCGAGATGCGGAGCCGCTTCTTCAAACGGACGGGCGCACCAGACACGATGGCGGAAAAGAGAAGACCCGAGGCTCCGGCTCCAAGCGGCAGTAGCAGCGAGGGGGAGACGCGCCTTGCTCCGGACCCGTTCACGGCCGTGCTGCCGGCACTTGCGGCCCTCGGTGCCATTGCTTCCATCGCCATGATCAACTGGGCGGCGCAGGAGCGGACGCCCGAGCGGGCGCGCGCCAAACGCAAGGCCGGCTCGGCGCTCCGCGACCTCGAGACCTGCTGCCTCGGGCTGCAGGAGATCTTCCGCCGCTTCCAGCGCAATCCGAAGCTGTTTGCTGGGGAAGGTGCGCCAGCTTCCTCACCGCTGAAGTTCGGTGTCCATGGGCCGCGTGTCGCCAACGACTCGGCGCGGCTGTTCCAGCAGCTCATCAACGACGTCGCCTCGATGCTGGTGCTCGCCTCGCAGAACGCTTTCGACGTCATGTCGGCGGTCGAGGACGGCGAGATCCTCGCCCCCGAGGAGCTGTTCTTCGGCTTTGGCGAGCAGCAGGAGCGGCTCAACAAGCTCATCCAGACGCGGGCGACGCTGAAGGTCTCGGTCGACACTGGCGCCGAGGTCGCGGCCCGCCTCAGCGAGCTCGTGCGCGAATTGAAGAAGCATCGCCCCGAATAGCTAATCCGGCGGATCGGAATTGATGCACGCGGGCGCGACTTAAGCAGGCGTTGACAGCGCGCATCTGCAGCGCTTCATGTGGGCGCGCGACCCGCCGGCACAGCAGGAAGGCCTCCTTCAATGGTCCAGTTCACTCTGCCCCGCAACTCCACGGTTCAGCGCGGAAAAACTTGGAACCGTCCGGAAGGCAATGGGACCTGGAAGGAATTCCGCGTCTATCGCTGGGATCCCGAGGGTGATGAGAACCCGCGCCTCGACAGCTACTGGATCGACACTGAGCGCTGCGGGCCGATGGTTCTCGATGCTCTGATCAAGATCAAGAACGAGATCGATTCGACCCTGACCTTCCGCCGTTCCTGCCGCGAGGGCATCTGTGGCTCGTGCTCGATGAATATCGACGGCACCAACACGCTGGCGTGCCTCAAGGCCTACGAGGACATCAAGGGGCCGGTGAAGATCTACCCGCTGCCGCACATGCAGGTGGTGAAGGATCTCGTGCCCGACCTGACCAATTTCTATGCTCAGCACCGGCTGATCGAGCCGTGGCTGCAGACGGAGACTCCGGCGCCGCCCAAGGAGTGGCGCCAGTCGCACGAGGACCGGCAAAAGCTCGACGGGCTCTACGAGTGCATCCTGTGCGCCTGCTGCTCCACCTCGTGCCCCAGCTACTGGTGGAACTCGGATCGCTATCTCGGGCCGGCGGCGCTGCTGCAGGCCTTCCGTTGGGTGCAGGATTCACGCGACGAAGCGACGGGCGAGCGGCTGGACAACCTCGAGGATCCGTTCCGGCTCTACCGCTGCCATACGATCCTCAACTGCACCAAGGCCTGCCCGAAGGGGCTAAATCCTGCTAAGGCCATCGCCGAGCTGAAGAAGCTCATGGTCGAGCGCCGCGTCTGAAAGTCGGCGACATCGGCCCCCTGCGAGGGAATAGGAGATGCTCGACCACATCGGGTTCCCCGTGACCGACTTCGCGCGCTCGAAGGCGTTCTACACGCAGGCGCTGGCGCCACTCGGGATGCGCGTCGTCATGGAGGTGAGCCTGTCCGAAGATGGTGCGGACGGCTATGCGGGCTTCGGTGCCGAGCGGCCGCAGTTCTGGATCGGCACCGGCAAGCCGCTGATCGGGCGTCTGCATGTCGCCTTCAGGGCGAAGAACCGGGCCGAGGTGCGGGCATTCTACGAGGCGGCCATGGCGGCCGGCGGGGTGGACAACGGCGCTCCGGGGCTGCGTCCGCACTACCATGAAAACTACTATGGGGCCTTCGTGCTCGACCCGGACGGCCACAATATCGAGGCGGTGAATCATCTTCCCGAGTGACACGAGGGGAGAGAAGCTTTGCCTGCGGCGATCGTTGCGCGAGCTGATGGCCGGCGCTCGCGCCGGGCCCCTTGGGCCCTGGCCCGCTTCGCGGGCTGAGTGGATTGGCGCTTTTTGGGGCCTATCGAGTGCTTTTAGGACTGGGATTGCGGAGGACCTAGCTGGCGCATTTTCCGATCAGATGGGCGCGCTTCACTCCATCCTCCCCTCGATGGGGAGGGTGGCATCGCGCGCAGCGAGAGGCCGGGTGGGGTGAAGAGCCAGGCGTATCGCCTGGTAGGTTTCTCCCAGCTCGATCCCCCCACCCCTGACCCCTCTCCGCAAGGGGGAGGGGGATCAGAGAGTGTGATTCCAGCCGATAGGAACATGCTCTAGAGGGCCGCGCCTGAGGCGCGGCCATCGGCTGGCAGGCGCCTGACAAGAAAAGACCGGCGGCGCATATCTGCGACCACCGGTCTTGAAGGGTTGGAAGGCTTGGGCGCTCGTCAGCGCCCATCAACTTCCGAAATCCGCGCGGTACGAGGGGAACTGGCGCGTTACCCGGGCCGCTTTACGCAGCCTTGCGGGCCTTCTTCGCGGGCTTACGAGCAGCCTTGCGAGCCGTCGTCTTGCGAGCCGTCGCCTTGCGGACGGTCTTGCGAGCCGTCTTGCGGACAGCGGTCTTCTTGGCGGCCGCGCGACGAGCCGGAGCCTTCTTCACTTTGCGCTTCACTGCTTTCTTGACCATTGCTCTTCTCTCTTTCTCAGCTTCAGTTTCTATCTCTCTCAGTTCGAATCACTCGAACAAAAAAATCATGTGCAAGTTCGAACATTTTGTTGACACGAAATCGCAAATTGAAAGCTAACAGAGAGCGCATTCCATCGCTTGTGTTGCGAGAAATCATCATTTTTGTCGTCTTTCAATGGCCTGCAGCGTCATCTGCAGACTCCGAGTGCGCATTTGGCGATGGCAATGGCGTGCAGCGCGCGCATCAATTCGCATGCGAAACGATGCGCGCCGTCGTCTCCGTCACGCTGCTTTGAGCACGCGGCTTTGCAGGTCGAGCACTGCCATCATGTAGCCGAAGCGATCCTCGACGGCCTCGGCCAGGAGCGAGAAGTAGTTCGGCCCCTCGGGGACGATCTCGCCGACGATCTCGCCATATTCGAAACGCAGCTCGGCTCCGAAATGGGCGGCAATCGCGCGCATCTTGCTGTTTTCGGCGAGGCAGGAGATGCACAGGTGCTGGACGCCGCGGTTGCGGGCGGCGCGGATGACGCGGCCCATCAGCTCGGTGCCGATGCCGTGCTCCTGCAGCGGTCGCTCGACAGAGAAAGCGGCCTCTGCCTCGCGGCCCCAGGTGTCGCCGAGCTTCTTGAGCTCGGCTGCGGCTCGTACCTCGCCAGCATCGAAATAGGCATAGACGATGCCGCCCATGTCGGCCATGCGGGCAGCGTAGTCCTCGATGAACGTGTCGGAGACGCCGTGCGCGAAGCGCATCCGGCGGCTCACTTTGTCGAGTCGCAGCAGGTGATCGCGGAACTTGGTCCACTCGGATGGCCAAAGTTTCCGGATGTCGCCGTGAAGCTGGTGATGCTCGCTCATGCGAGGTCCCTCCGCATTTCAACGCGCTCGAGCCGTCGGCCCCGACGACCCGAGCCCCGTGAGCGCCACGGCCCGGAACGGGGCAGGAGCGCGCGCTTTCTATTGCGCTGCACAAATATGAGGGGTCCGGGGCAAGAATTCCATGCTTCGGGCGCGACTAAGAAGCGCCAAATCCGCCAATATCCGTGCGGTATCGGTGGTGACATTGCGTCGCGGGATTGTACAAGGCTGCATCATGATGCAATGCGGAAGGTGCGCGGACTTTGAGACAAATGAGCGAGTTTCCCATCGACCGCCTGCAGGCGCAGATCGCCGCCGGCGAACTCGAGACCGATGCCGCGCAGCTCGAGGTTGCAGCGCGGCTCGACGCGCTTGCCCGCAAGCTCACGGCCTGGCGGCGCCCCCGGCGACCAAGCCGCTACACGCTGTTCGCGCGCCCGACGACCGCCCCGCCCCGTGGACTCTACATTCACGGCGAGGTCGGGCGCGGCAAGACGATGCTGATGGACTTGTTCTTTGCCGGCGTCGCCTTCGCACCCAAGCAACGGGCGCACTTCCACGAGTTCATGGCCGATGTGCACGAGCGCATCGCCAAGGCGCGCGAGGAGGTGGATGGCGATCCCATCCCGCATGTCGCGGGTGCCATCGCCGACAAGGCAGCACTGTTGTGCTTCGATGAGCTGCAGGTGACGGATATCGCCGATGCGATGATCCTCGGTCGGTTGTTCAAGCACCTTTTCGAACGACAGGTCGTCGTTGTGGCAACGTCGAACGCGGCGCCCGAACGTCTCTACGAGAATGGGCTCAATCGGCAGCTCTTCCTGCCGTTCATTGCCCTCATCGGCGAGCAGATGGATGTCGTCGAGCTGAAGTCTGCGAAGGACTACCGGCTGGAGAAGCTGACGGGGCTGCCGCTCTACTTCTCACCTGCCGATGCACGCGCGACGGCCGAGCTCAATGCGCATTGGGACAGGCTCACCGGCCGTCATCCGGGTGGGAGCGAGGTGCTGGAGGTCAAAGGGCGGCAGGTGCACGTGCCACTCGCGTCGATGGGTATAGCCCGGTTCGATTTTCGCGACCTGTGCGAAGTCCCGCTTGGCACGCTCGACTACCTGCGCATCGCACACACTTATCACACGCTGCTGATCGACGATGTCCCCCTCCTGACGCGGGACAAGCGCGATGCGGCGCGGCGCTTCATCAACCTCATCGACACGCTGTACGACAACAAGGTCTGCTTCATCGCATCCGCGGCGGCGGAGCCGGACGTCCTTTGTGTCGATGAGGCCAGCACCAAGGCTTTCCAGCGCACTGCCTCGCGCCTGATGGAGATGCGCAGCGCGGACTACCTCGCCGGCCGCGGCGAGCGTGTTTTGAGCGACGCTAACCGGTGATTAGCTTCGGCACGCTATCAGGGAGAGGCATGGCCGCGCAGGAGGCCATCCGCGCCAGCTTCGGCAAAGGCTTCATAGGAAGCCATCTCTCGGCGTAGCCAAGTCGCCGTCTCCCCCCAACCGTAGCGCTCAGTGCAAGTTGCGTGGATGGCCTCCTGCGCGGCCATGCCGTTTCGCGACGTGGGCTCAGCGCTGCGATGTCGACTTGGGCGAGGCGGAGGGCTGTTTGGCGCCAATGCCAAATGGCCAGCCGCTGTCGGTCTCGCGGGCGGAAGCGTCGCCCGGCTCAGGGTGGGCCTTTGCGTAGTGCTGCGTTGGGGCGCGCGCGCCATAGAGCAGCGCGGCGCCCTCGATATCGCCAGGCTGCAGGCCCGTCTGCTTCTCGTCGTAACGATAGGACATGAGCTGGCCGGCGGCGCTCGGGTGGTCGAGGCCGATGGCATGGCCGATCTCGTGCGCGATGGTGTAGCGCACATCGTAGACGCCGAGACGGCCGTCGAAGCCGATTTTCCATGGCTGCTCGGGGTTGAGGCAGATGAGCGAGCGGGCGATCACCTTCTTGTCACCGGTGCCAGGCTTGAGCGTGACGTTGGTGAAGGCGCGCCCCACCGGTACCGCCTGGGCGCCGATGACGATGTCGGCGGCATTGGCGTTGTGCGTCTCGCGGAAGTCTATGTCGGCAACCTTTTCCCACATGCGGAAGGCGGCCGCGACTTCCGAGCGGAATTTCCCGCTGGTGATGTGCGAGGGCTCGTAAGCGCGCTCGGGCGGGAGCATGGAAGCACAGTTGCGGGCGCCTTGCGTGACGACCGCTTCCGTGGCGAACGCATAGGTGACGATGGCGCTACGCCCAAAGGCAGGCGTCTGCCATTTCACCGACTGGTTCTCGAGATTGAGCAAGCGGAAGCCGAGAAAGGTCGAGGCTTCCTGCGCGTAAGGCGCGCCGGCCAGCAGCGTCATTCCGGCGCCAAGTCCGGCCAATAGTGCGGCTCGCAACTAATCCCTCCAACACCCCGCGCGGCGGCGTTTCTCGGTGGGCGCAATCCCTCGCAGCGCGTGCCCCGATTTTTCGGCCTTGCGGCCTCACATTCGGACTTTCGTCCGGTCTTTCCCTGCCTTTGGGGCTAGTCTAAACGTAGTCGTGACCGAGTTGTGGCGGGCGCGGCGGCCTGCGGGGCAAGGCCGCACAAATCAATTTTCAGGAATAAGAGGGGAGCTCGAGGGATGGCGCGGACGAAGATTGCCTTGATTGGTGGCGGCATGATCGGTGGGACGCTCGCGCACCTGATTGGTCTTAAGGAACTTGGCGATGTGGTTATTTTCGACATCGCCGAGGGCGTTCCCCAGGGCAAGGCGCTGGATATCGCCCAGTCGGGCGCCGTCGAGGGCTTCGATTGCCAGCTCAGAGGCACCAACGCCTACGCCGATATCGAGGGCGCGGACGTGTGCATCGTCACCGCCGGCGTGCCGCGCAAGCCCGGCATGAGCCGGGACGACCTCATCGGCATCAATATCAAGGTGATGGAGCAGGTCGGGGCCGGCATTAAGAAATATGCCCCCGCCGCATTCGTGGTCGTCATCACCAACCCGCTCGACGCCATGGTCTGGGCGCTGCAGAAGGCTTCCGGTCTGCCGCGCAACATGGTGATCGGCATGGCGGGCGTGCTCGATACGTCCCGCTTCCGCCATTTCCTTGCCTCCGAGCTCGGCATCTCGGTGGAGGACGTCAGCGCCTTCGTTCTCGGCGGCCACGGCGACGACATGGTGCCGCTCGTCCGCTACTCGACGGTCGCGGGCATCCCGCTGCCGGACGTCGTGCGCATGGGCTGGATGCGCCAGGACCGGCTCGACGAGATCGTCGACCGGACGCGCAAGGGGGGCGGGGAGATCGTCGCGCTGTTGAAGACCGGCTCCGCCTACTATGCGCCGGCGTCCTCGGCGCTGGAGATGGTCGACAGCTACCTCAAGGACAAGAAGCGCATCCTACCTTGTGCCGCCTACCTCAACGGCGAGTACGGTGTTAAGGGGCTCTACGTCGGCGTGCCGGTGATCATCGGTGCCGGTGGCGCCGAGCGCGTCATCGAGATCGACCTCAACGCGGCCGAGCGGTCAATGTTCATCAAGTCGGTGGAGTCGGTGAAAGGCCTCGTCGACGCCTGTACAAAGATCGCCCCGCAACTCGGCGCCTGATCGGCCGCCCGCAAGAGAGCAAATAAGCAGGGAGCACGCCATGAATATCCACGAGCATCAGGCCAAAGAGCTGCTGCATCAGTTCGGCATCCCTTCGCCGGCAGGTTTTGCGGCGTTCTCAGTGCGGGAGGCAGGCGAAGCGACGCAGCAGCTTCCGGGGCCGATCTTCGTGGTGAAGGCGCAGATCCATGCCGGCGGACGCGGCAAGGGGAAGTTCAAGGAGCCTTCCGCGGGCGAGAAGGGCGGCGTGCGCATTGCCAAGTCGCGGGCCGAGGTCGAGGCGATGGCCGAGCAGATGCTGGGCGCGACCCTCGTCACGGCGCAGACGGGGCCTGAGGGGCGGGTCGTCAACCGCGTCTACGTGACGGAAGGCGTCGACATCGACCGCGAGCTTTATCTCTCGGCGCTCGTCGATCGAGCCACGTCGCGCGTCGCCTTCGTTGCCAGTGCGGCGGGCGGCATGGACATCGAGCAGGTGGCGCACGAGACGCCGGAGAAGATCATCTCGGTGACGATCGATCCGGCGAGCGGCTATTCGCCGTTCCACGGCCGGCGCCTCGCCTTCGCGCTCGGCCTTTCCGGCAAGCAGATCAACCAGTGCGTCAAGCTGGTTGGCGATCTCTACAACCTCGTGCTCGCCAAGGATCTCTCGATGCTGGAGATCAACCCGCTGACGGTGCTCAAGGACGGCACGCTGTCCTGTCTCGATGCCAAGTTCAGCTTCGATTCCAACGCGCTCTATCGGCATCCCGACATCGTCGAGCTGCGTGACCTGACCGAGGAAGACCCGGCCGAGGTCGAGGCGTCGAAGTATGATCTTTCGTACGTGAAGCTCGATGGCACCATCGGCTGCATGGTCAATGGCGCCGGGCTCGCCATGGCGACGATGGACATCATCAAGCTCTATGGCGCCGAGCCGGCAAACTTCCTCGACGTTGGCGGCGGTGCCTCCAAGGAGAAGGTGCAGGCGGCGTTCAAGATCATCCTTTCCGATCCGGCGGTGAAGGGTATCCTGGTCAACATCTTCGGCGGCATCATGCGCTGCGATATCATCGCCGAGGGCGTCGTCGCGGCGGCGCGCGAGATGGGCATCAAGGTGCCGCTAGTGGTGCGCCTGGAAGGCACCAACGTCGATCTCGGCAAGAAAATTCTCGCCGAAAGCGGGCTCAAGATCACGCCGGCTGACGATCTCGGAGACGCTGCGCAGAAGATCACCGCAGCGGTGAAAGAGGCGGCCTGATCCCACTATCGCATCAGCAGCATGACATACGTCAGATGCCGGATGTTACGGCATCTGGGCAAAAAGTCTGTCTTGATGCGGTGCAAAAAAGGGATCAAACAGATTGCCGCAGGGTGGAAACGCAAAGCTCGGGTAAAGCGGGCACGACATGGCAATTCTCGTAGACAAGTCAACGAAGGTCATCTGCCAAGGCATCACGGGGAGTCAGGGCACTTTTCACACCAAGCAGGCGAAAGCGTACGGCACGCGGATCGTCGGTGGCGTGACGCCTGGCAAAGGCGGCTCGAAGCATCCCGACGAAGAGCTGTCGGATGTGCCGCTGTTCGATACGGTCGCGGAGGCGCGTGCGGCAACGGGCGCCGATGCGACGTCGATCTACGTGCCGCCGCCGTTTGCGGCCGATGCCATTCTCGAAGCCATCGATGCTGGCTTCCCGTTCATCGTCGCCATCACCGAGGGTATCCCGGTGCTCGACATGGTGAGGGTGAAGCGCGCGCTGCAGGGATCGAAATCACGCCTCCTCGGGCCGAACTGCCCAGGTGTGCTGACGCCCAACGAGTGCAAGATCGGCATCATGCCGGGCAACATCTTCAAAGCCGGGCGCGTCGGCATCGTCTCGCGCTCGGGTACGCTGACCTACGAGGCCGTGAAGCAGACCTCGGACGCCGGGCTCGGCCAGTCGACTGCCGTGGGCATCGGAGGCGACCCGGTGAAGGGCCTCGAGTTCATCGAGGTGCTGGAGATGTTCCTCGCCGACCCCGAAACCGATTCCATCATCATGATCGGTGAGATCGGCGGCTCGGCGGAGGAGGAAGCGGCCGAGTTCATCAAATCGGAGGCGAAGAAGGGCCGCGTCAAACCGATGGCCGGCTTCATCGCCGGCGCGACGGCCCCTCCGGGGCGGCGCATGGGCCATGCGGGCGCCATCATTTCAGGCGGTAAAGGCAAGGCCGAAGACAAGCTCGAGGCCATGCGATCGGCGGGCATCGCCATCGCATCAAGCCCGGCGGCGCTCGGCACCACGCTGATGGACGTCCTCAAATCGCAAACTAAGCATGCCAAACTTGCCGAGTAGGCATATGCTGCATCGCACACCATATTTCCTGCGCACCGCGCGCTTCCCCCGGATTTGATTTCGGCGCGCCTGTCTCGCTGCACAACATTTGTTGAGACCCGCCAATGACCCGCAATCCCCTGAACGACGCATTCCTACGGACCTCGTTCCTCAGCGGCGCCAACGCGGCCTATGTCGAGGACATGCAGGCTGAGTATGAGCGCAACCCCGGCTCGGTCGGCGATGAATGGCGGCACTTCTTCGAGAGCCTCAAGGAGGAGCGCTCGGGTGCCGGCGAGAGCGAGCGCGGGCCATCCTGGGGCCTGTCGGCACCTGAGGTATTGGAAAATGGCGAGCTCGTATCGGCGCTGACGGGCGAATATGAGACACGCGAAAGCGCCACGATGCGTGCGCGCCTGCAGGCGAGGTCGCATCAGCTCGGCTTCGAGATGACCCCGGCGGCATCGCTGCGCGCGACGCAGGATTCGATCCGCGCGCTGATGCTGATCCGCGCTTATCGCGTCATGGGACACCTCGCAGCCGATCTCGACCCGCTCGGCCTCGCAGACCGCAGGGTGCATCGCGAGCTGAAGCCCGAGACCTACGGCTTTACCGATGCCGACCTCGACCGGCCGATCTTCATCGACCGCGTGCTGGGGCTCGAGACGGCGACCATGCGGCAGATCCTGCGCATCCTGCGCCGCACCTACTGCCGGCACATCGGCGTGCAGTACATGCACATCACCAGCCCGGCACAGAAAGCATGGATCCAGGACCGCATCGAGGGCGAGGAGAAGGACATCCGCTTCACCCTCGAAGGCAAGCGGGCGATCCTCAACAAGCTCATCGAGGCGGAGACGTTCGAGAAGTTCTGCGAGGTGAAGTACACCGGAACCAAGCGTTTCGGCATCGACGGCGGCGAGTCGATGGTGCCGGCGCTGGAGCAGATCATCAAGCGCGGCGGCCAGCTCGGCGTGAAGGAGATCGTCATCGGCATGGCGCACCGCGGGCGACTCAACGTGCTCGCCAACGTGATGTCGAAGCCGCACCGCGCCATCTTCCACGAGTTCAAGGGCGGCTCGTTCAAGCCTGACGACGTCGAGGGCTCGGGCGACGTGAAGTATCATCTCGGCGCCTCGTCGGACCGCTCCTTCGACGACAACAACGTGCACCTTTCGCTGACCGCCAACCCCTCGCATCTCGAGATTGTCGATCCGGTGGTGCTCGGAAAGGCGCGCGCCAAACAGGACCAGCGCGGGGCCTCCGCAGCCGAGCGCACGCTGGTGCTGCCGCTGCTCATCCACGGCGATGCGGCGTTCGCGGGTCAGGGCGTCGTTGCCGAGTGCTTCGGCCTTTCCGGCCTCAAAGGGCACCGCGTTGCGGGTTCGATCCATTTCATCATCAACAACCAGATCGGCTTCACGACCAATCCGCGCCACTCGCGCTCGTCGCCCTACTGCTCGGACGTGGCGCGCATGATCGAGGCGCCGATTTTCCATGTGAACGGCGATGATCCGGAAGCCGTCGTGCACGTCGCCAAGGTGGCCACCGAGTTCCGGCAGAAGTTCCAGAAGCCGGTCGTCATCGACATGTTCTGCTATCGGCGCTACGGCCACAACGAGTCCGACGAGCCGATGTTCACGCAGCCGTTGATGTACAAGGCGATCAAGTCGCATCCGACGGTGATCGACATCTACTCCAAGCGCCTCGCCGAGGAGGGCGTGGTGCCGCTCGACGAGAGTCAGCGTATGCAGGCAGGCTTTCGCGCGCACCTCGAGGAGGAGTTCTCCTCGGCCGACAGCTTCCGCCCCAACAAGGCCGATTGGCTCGACGGTCGCTGGGCGGGCATGGGCTTTGCCGAGGACGATGCACGACGCGGCGTGACAGGCGTCGATCTCGATAGGCTCAAGATCATCGGCCGGCGCATCACGTCGATCCCGCCGGATTTCAATGCGCACAAGGTCGTGCGTCGCCTTCTCGAGCGGCGCCGGGAGATGGTCGATACGGGCGAAGGCATCGACTGGGCGATGGCGGAGCATCTGGCTTTCGGTGCGCTGCTGGGCGAGGGCTTCCCGGTGCGTCTCTCCGGTCAGGATTCGGAGCGCGGCACCTTCTCGCAGCGCCACGCGGTGCTGATCGACCAGGAGACCGAGCGGCGCTGGACGCCGCTGAAGCACGTTGCCAACGACCAGGCGAAGTTCGAGGTCCTCAACTCGATGCTGTCGGAGGAGGCGGTGCTCGGCTTCGAGTACGGCTATTCGCTCGCCGAGCCCAATGCGCTGGTCATGTGGGAGGCTCAGTTCGGCGACTTCGCCAATGGCGCGCAGGTGGTGTTCGACCAGTTCATCTCCTCGGGCGAGCGCAAGTGGCTGCGCATGTCCGGTCTCGTCTGCCTGCTGCCGCACGGCTATGAGGGACAAGGACCCGAGCATTCGTCGGCGCGCCTCGAGCGTTATCTGCAATTGTGCGCGGAGGACAACTGGCAGGTGGCGAACGTGACGACGCCGGCCAACTACTTCCACATCCTGCGCCGGCAGATGAAGCGCAAGTTCAGGAAGCCGCTGATCCTGATGACGCCAAAGTCGCTGCTGCGCCACAAGCGCGTCATCTCTCGCCTCGAAGACATGGCGACGGGAACGACGTTCCATCGCCTGTTGTGGGACGACGCCGAGCACAAGCCAGGCGAGAAGATCAAGCTCGTCCCGGACGGCAAGATCAAGCGCGTGGTGCTGTCTACCGGCAAGGTCTACTACGACCTCTATGACGCGCGCGAAGCTGCGGGCATCGACGATGTCTACCTGTTGCGGGTCGAGCAGCTCTATCCGTTCCCGGCGCGTGCGCTGATGCACGAGCTTGGCCGCTTCCCACAGGCGGAGATCGTGTGGTGCCAAGAGGAGCCCAAGAACATGGGCGCCTGGAGCTTCATCGAGCCCAATCTGACCTGGGTGCTGGAGCGCATCAACGCGGCTCACAAGCGGCCCTTCTACACCGGCCGACCGGCGACGGCATCGACGGCGACCGGGCAGTTGTCGCGCCATCTGAGCGAGCAAAAGGCGCTGGTGGAGGCGGCCCTGACGGGGCCGGTGAACGGATAACGGATCCCGGGCTGTCCCGGGCAATAAGTTGGCGGGGAGTTGAGGCTTAAGATGGCGACCGAGATTCGCGTACCGACACTGGGCGAGAGCGTCACCGAGGCGATCGTCGGCAAGTGGTTCAAGAAGTCAGGCGATACAGTGAAGGTCGACGAGCCGCTGGTCGAGCTCGAGACGGACAAGGTGACGGTCGAGGTTCCGGCGCCAGTGTCAGGCGTGCTCGAAGAGATCAAGGTCACCGAGGGGCAAACGGTTGCCGTCGGTGCGCTGCTCGGGGCCATCGCCAACGGCGCGGCGGCAGCGGTCGCTCCGGCAGCGGAAGCTCAGCCTGCCCCGGCGCCTGCGGCCGCAAAGCCGCAGCCGGCCCCAACGGCTACAGTCACGCAGATGCCGCCCAGCCCCGCCGCGGCGAAGCGGCTCGCGGAGGCTGGCCTTGACGCGACCGAAGTAGTCGGCTCCGGCCGGCGCGGCCAGGTTCTCAAGGAGGACGTTCCCGCGCCGGCGGCGAAGGCGCCCGAGCCACCCAAGCCGGTGGCTGCTCCAGCGCCGGCAGCGGCTGCACCGATATCGCCGACGCGCGGCCTCGCTCCCGTGCCGGTGCCGACGCAGCAATTGCGCGTGCCTTCGCCGCCGAACGATGCGGCGCGCGAGGAGCGGGTGCGCATGACGCGTCTGCGCCAGACCATCGCGCAGCGCCTCAAGGATGCGCAGAACACGGCCGCCATGCTGACGACGTTCAACGACGTCGACATGAGCGCGGTGATGAAGCTGCGCAGCGAATACAAAGATCTGTTCGAGAAGCGCCACGGCGTGAAGCTCGGCTTCATGGGCTTCTTCGTGAAGGCTTGCCTGCAGGCGCTGAAGGAGATCCCGGCCGTCAATGCGGAGATCGATGGCGACGAGATCGTCTACAAGAACTACTATCACATCGGCGTTGCTGTCGGCACCGAGCGCGGCCTCGTGGTGCCGGTGGTGCGCGAGGCCGACCGGATGAGCCTCGCCGAGATCGAGACGCAGATCACCGACTTCGGCAAGCGTGCCCGCGACGGCAAGCTCTCCATCGAGGAGATGCAGGGCGGCACCTTCACCATCACCAACGGCGGCGTCTACGGGTCGCTGATGTCGACCCCCATTCTCAACGCGCCGCAGTCGGGCATCCTCGGCATGCACCGCATCGAGGAGCGGCCGGTGGTGCGCAAGGGCCAGATCGTCGCGGCGCCGATGATGTATCTGGCCCTCTCCTATGACCATCGCATCGTCGACGGCAAGGAAGCAGTTGCCTTTCTTGTTCGTGTCAAAGAATGTCTCGAAGATCCGCAGCGGTTTCTTCTGGAGCTCTGAGCCGTGATGCGGCCAAGGAGCAAAGAGCATGGCGGAGGGGGACATTTCTGCAATCGAGGTCTATCTGACGGTAGAGGACGGGCTCGCAGCCATCGCCTTCTACGAGAAGGCATTCGGCGCCAAGGTCGCGTACAAGGAGCTGACTGCGGACGGGGCACGGGTGCAGCATGCTTCGCTGGTGGCGTTCGGGGGCAACTTCATGCTCTCCGACTACTTCCCAGACTACGTGACGGACGTTGCGCCACGCCCTTCGGACGGCAAGGGCAGCATCACGGTGCAGGTGAACCTCGCTTCGCCGCTGGAGGTCGATGGCGCGATCGCGCGTGCCGCAGCGGCGGGGGCAATTGTCACCGCGCCGGCGGCCGACACCTTCTGGGTGATGCGCTACGGACGGGTGCGCGATCCATTCGGCTACGTGTGGGCGTTCAGCGCACCGCTTCCCCTCGGACCTTGAACGGAGACATGCCGTGGCCGCCTATGATCTGATCGTCATCGGTGCGGGACCGGGTGGCTACGTGTGCGCCATCCGGGCCAGTCAGCTCGGGATGAGGGTGGCTATCGTCGAGAAGCGCGCGACGTTCGGCGGCACGTGCCTCAACGTCGGCTGCATCCCGTCGAAGGCGATGTTGCATGCCTCGGAGCTTTATGAGGAGGCCGGGCACTCGTTCGACAAGATGGGCATCGAGGTGAAGCCGGCGCTGAACCTCTCCAAGATGCTCGCCTTCAAGGATGCGGCGGTGAAGGGGAATACCGACGGTGTCGCTTTCTTGCTCCGCAAGAACAAGGTGGACCATTTCCACGGCACGGGGCGGATCAAGGCGCCGGGGATTGTCGAGGTGACGTTCGTCAATGGCGAGCAACAGGACGTCGATGCGACGTCTATCGTCATCGCCACCGGGTCGGGTGTCGCCAAGCTGCCGGGCATCGAGATCGATGAGGACGCGGTCGTCTCCTCGACCGGTGCGCTGTCGCTGCCCAAGGTGCCACAGCGCCTGCTGGTCATCGGCGCTGGCGTGATCGGGCTCGAGCTTGGCTCGGTGTGGCGGCGGCTCGGTGCCGAGGTGACCGTCGTCGAGTTCCTCGACCGTATCCTGCCGGGTACCGACGGCGAGGTCGCCAAGCAGTTGCAGCGCTTGCTCGCCAAGCAGGGCGTGGGCTTCAAGCTCGGCAACAAGGTAACGGGCATCAAGAAGAACGGCGCCGCGCAGGTGGTGACGATCGAGCCGGCTCAGGGCGGCGAGGCCGAGACACTGGAAGCGGATGTGGTGCTCGTCGCCATCGGGCGTGTCGCGTACACCGAGGGCCTGGGCCTCGCTGAGGTCGGCGTCGGTCTCGACAACCGCGGGCGTGTCGTCGTCGACGATCACTACCAATCGAATGTGCCAGGCATCTACGCCATCGGCGATGTGATCCAAGGCCCGATGCTTGCGCACAAGGCCGAGGACGAAGGCGTGGCTGTGGCCGAGATCCTCGCCGGGCAGGCTGGGCATGTGAACTACGGTGTCATCCCCGCCGTCGTCTATACGGCGCCGGAGGTGGCCAGTGTCGGCAAGTCGGAGGAAGAGCTGAAGGCTGCCGGGATCACATACAAGGTCGGCAAGTTCCCCTTCACTGCCAACGGGCGCGCCAAGGCCAACCAACAGACCGATGGCTTCGTGAAGATCCTCGCCGACGAAACGACCGACCGCGTGCTGGGCGTGCATATCGTCGGTGCCAACGCGTCGGAGATGATCGCGGAAGCTGCGGTGCTGATGGAGTTCGGCGGCTCGGCCGAGGATCTGGCACGCACCTGCCATGCGCATCCGACGCTGACCGAGGCCGTGAAGGAAGCCGCGTTGGCCGTCGACAAGCGCGCGATACACTTTTAGCGCGCCCGGCGACGGGGAGCCGGCCACCGGGCGCTACTCGATGGCGGTGACGGTGAAGCCGGACTGGCGCAGGAGCTCGACCATGCCACGGTCGCCAGGCAGGTGCAGTGCGCCGATGGCGATGAATACGCCGCCCCGCTCGAGCAGCGGCTCGGCGACCGCGCGCATCTTCTCGTTACGCTCGTAGAGCAGCTTCTGCTGGAAGCCGGCGAAGGCCTCATCGCCGATGCCCGACTGGCGGGCGAGGGCGATCTGGAACGGCAGTGCGGCGCTGATGCGTCGCTTCAGGTAGAGCTGCACCAGCGTCTCCATCATGTCGTTGGTGCGGTCGGCGTACTTGAGGCTGGAGCGCAGCATGTCGAGCTGCTGCTGCTCGGGGACGGCGGCCAGTGCCTCGATCTGAGCGGAGATCGTCTCGAGGCCAACCACCTGCATGCCGCGCGATTTGCCGATCTCGGCGATCTTCATGTCGAGCACGCGGGCGCCACCTTGCACCTTGGCGCGCTCGCACTCGGACGTGGAAAGGATCATGGTCACGATCCACGGCTTGAACAGCGC
>Ga0164243_10002998_pt1 | contig 27307 bp, 16 predicted proteins | sample OricompcompostOP_FD_108781 | JGI IMG/M metagenome (GOLD analysis project Ga0164243, IMG submission 108781) | Organic Plus compost microbial communities from Emeryville, California, USA - Original compost - Organic plus compost (OP) | ecosystem: Engineered > Solid waste > Mixed feedstock >...
GGCGCGTAATTCTTGTGTGTTTAAAAAATACTTAGGTTTTTCTCCGATCCTCGAGGTGTCGGGGTGGACTTTTTCTCCGGGCCTCGGAGTTGATTCGGAAGCTAGGGAACCTGCCCCTTTGGTCGCCGGCTTGGGGCAGCGGGCAAATCCTGCTTGGTCAGCCCGGAGAAAAAGTCCACCCCGGCATCCGCACGGTGCAACGTTGTACCACGGATTTTTCAGGGATTGAAAAACGGAAAGAACGGCAGCACGCGCACATCCGTATTCCGCGCGGGGAAAATTGCCTCTTCCCGCGCGGATCGGCTTTCATCAGGGCAGCGTATACGCCACGATGGAATCGCCCAGTTTGGTGCCCAGATGCGCGTGGCCACCGGCGGCGATCACCACATATTGTTTTCCATCCGGCCGCAACCGATAGGTCATCGGCGTGGCGTTGCCGCCGGCCGGGAGCCGGTCTTTCCACAACTCCTCGCCGGTATCGGTGCGAAACGCGCGCAGATACGTATCGGTGGCGGCGCCGATGAACGTCAGGCCGCTGGCGGTGAGCAGCGCGCCGCCGGTGTTGGGAACACCGAGCTTCAACCAGATCGGGAACGGCGCCTGATCGCGGCTGGTTCCTAACGGTACTTCCCAGGCGCGTTTGCCGGTGCGCATGTCGATCGCCGTCAATACGCCCCAGGGCGGCCGATTGCACGGTGCGCCGAGCGGCGACAGGAACGGCCGGCGTTTGAACGCGTAAGGTGTCCCCAGCTGCGGCTCCAGCGGCTCCTTCGATCGTTCCGCCTCGGCGCGCGGAATCAGCTGGATGATGGCGGGAACCCGGGTGGTGTTGGCGATCAGCAGATTGCGGCTGGGGTCGAAGGCGACGCCGCCCCAGTTGCTGCCGCCCATGAAACCGGGATATTGCAGTGTCGGCTGGGTGCCGACCGGCGTGAAAATGCCCTCGTTGCGCAATTCGCGAAATTGCTTGAGGCACGCCTGGCGGTCGAACCAGGCGAAACCGCCGATATCATCCTCGGTCAGCGTCAGCGGGTGCAGCGGCTCGGGCAGTACCGGGAACGGCTGCGTCGGCGATACGAATTCCGGCGTCACGCCGCCCTGCGGAACCGGGCGCTCCTCGACCGGAAACAGCGGCTTGCCGGTTTCCCGATTGAGCACGAACAGCAGGCCGGTCTTGGTGGCCTGCACCAGCGCCGGCACCGGGCCGTCGGCGCCGGGGAAATCGAACAGCAGTGGCTGCGCCGGCAGATCGTAATCCCAGATATCGTGGTGCACGGTCTGGAAGTGCCAGACCACGCGGCCGCTGTCGGTATCCAGCGCGACGATCGAACTGCCGTAGTAATCGTTGCCGTGGCGATCGGCGCTGTAGTAATCGCCGGCCGGATTGCCGGTGGGCACGAACAGCAGTTTGCGTTCGCTGTCGGCGGCGAAGGGCGCCCAGGCGTTGGGCGCGCCGGGCGTGAAGCCTTCGTGTTGCGGCCAGTCGGGCGGCAGCGGCTCGAACGACCACTCCATCGCGCCGGTGTGGACGTTGAAGGCGCGGATCACACCGCTCGGCACGTCCGAGCGCACCAGGTCGGCCACCTGCGCGCCGGTGATGACGCGATCGCCCACCACGGTCGGCGGCGAGGAGAGCACGTAATCGGCCGGCAGCACTTTGCCGAGGGCGGGCTTCAAGTCGAGGATGCCGTGCTCGCCGAAGTCGGCGCACAACTGGCCGTTGCCCGCATCCAGGGCCAGCAGCCGGCCGTCGACCGTGCCGGCGAAGATGCGGGCGGCGCAGGCCGCGTTCTCGGCCGCGTTGGGATCGCGGTAGTAGGCCACGCCGCGGCAGGTCATCATGTAGACGCCGCGCGTGTTCGGATTGGCGTCGAAATGCCAGCGTTCGCGGCCGGTTTCCGGGTCCAGCGCGAACACGCGGTTGCGCGGCGAGCAGCCGTACAGGGTGTTCTGCGCCAGGATCGGCGTCGCCTCGAAGGCGGCGTGGTTGAGCGGATCGCCGAAGCTCTCCGGGGACAGATCGCCGGTGTGATAAGTCCAGGCGACGCGCAGCCGGGAGACGTTGTCCGGGCTGATTTGCGCCGCCTTGGAAAAGTGCGAGCCGCCCTCGTCGCCGCCGTAGTGGCTCCAGGAGGCGGGTTGGTTGTCATCGACAACCTCCGCGCCGGTGGTGGTGGCGCGGTGGTCGCAGCCGCTCAGGGCGACGCCCAGGCACAGCAGTGGCCACAGGGCGTGTCGGGGGCGAAGAAACATCGGGGACCTCGGCTTTTTTTATCTGAAATCGCAGCGCATTTAGCCTGAACTGGCGGGAAATTGGCAAGGTTGAAACGCGTTTCTCCCATGCCGATGACTGGTGTTGTATCGCAACTGTTCGCGGGAGTGCTCGTTTTTGCAGGAGGATACGAGATGTCAACGTCTGCTTCCGGCTGATGGATGCGACGCCGTGCTTGTCGATTTCGAGGTGGATTTCGCGATAAAGCGCCTTCACGGAAACGGTTGGCGTGGGGCGGCATCGCTGGGTCGAAGCGACCCCCGTTGTGTTGTACTGCCTTGCTCGCAGAGTCGGGCCCGGTTCATGGGGCCGCGTCCGGCTCAGACCCGTCCCATGTACATTTAGTCCATTGGCGCTTGCCGTCGCGTCGTGTTGTGGGGTACTTGTAGGCGGCCGGTTCGCCGCGACCACTCACGACTGGGCCAGAACTGCCTGGAAAGAGTTTGTTTCCCACCCCGGGTTCCGCTGGTTTGGTTGTGCCCATCTTTTAATAATTTTTCTCGGCAGAGGGGTGATGGGGCGCTGACGAGCGCGCTCCGACAGGCAAAAAAATATAACAACGGAGAGTTTTGCCATGCGCATTTTTCTGGTTTTCATTGCCCTTTCGCTATCGGTGCAGGCATGGGCCCAGTTGCCGGCCCGCCCTTACCTTGGCGACACCAACACCGAATTGCTGTATCACTTCAATGAGCGCGCCGGAACAGCCGCCGCTGACAGCAGTGGCAACAACCGGTCGGCGAACTACGGTTCCGTGCAGATCGGCAACACTGGCCTTGCGTTTTTCGATAGCGCGATTTCAGCGGGAGCGGGCCTCGCCAACCGCGTGTACTGGAAGGATACCGGCGCGGGCGTCAGCTCATTTCTGTTTCCCAGGGCCGGCGCGGCCTTTACCATCGAGGGCTGGTTCAAGTTGAACGATACCGCGTTCACCCATCGGGCCGCGCTGTTCACGGTGCAGCCCGACGGCAACGCCGCGCTGGATTATCAGTTGTGGATCGCGCCGGCCAATGATGCCACGCGGCCACTGGGGCTGGTGTTTTCCGACAGCACGCATTACCGCGTTTACACGGCGGGCCTGTCCTGGAACACCAACACCTGGTATCACATCGCGGTGGTGGTGAACCAGGGCGCGAGCGGCACCACGTATACGTTGTATCGCACGGCGCTGTCCGCGGCCACGACCGGGGTGTGCGCGGTGAGCGTGGCCGGGGTCTGCGATGTGGTAGCGATGAGCGGCGCCCTGATGGACCCGATTCCGGAGGCGACCAATGCCGCCGATCGGGTGTTGTCGATCGGTAACTTTTACGGCAACTGGGGCGATGAATTTTTCCCCGGCCAAATCGACGAGGTGCGCTTCTCCAGCATCGCGCGCACGGCGGATGATTTCCGGCTGAGCGTCGCGCCCACGGTGGCCGACAGAATCCGCACGGAAACGGTGGCCGCCAACAGCGAAACGGATCATGCGCTGCCTTTGGTCGGCATCTGGAATTCGGGAACTACGGCGTACGACAACCCCGCAGGCAAGGGCGATGTCGCTTACTGGGGTTACACACCGACCTGGCAGTTGGAGCAGATCGCGGCCGGGCATTTTATCCTGCCAACGTTCATTTCACCGACCCCCGATCTGGTCTACGCGTCCGGCACCCGGTATGAAAGTTTTTATAAGACGCCGCTCGAATCGGCTGCTGCGCAGAAACTGCCCATTGCCCTGGTTGCGGGCTGGGGGAGCGCGCCGATCAATCCCGGCGGCCAATGGGAGTCGTTGCTGTACCTGGACCCTGCGTATTTCGGCTTGGCCGCCGCGGATAATCCGAATGTGATTTCGTTGTCCGATGGCGGCTCCGTTGCAAAAATGCTTTCACCCTTCGGCGCCGAGGCGCCGTGGACCAGCGTCGGCGAATCATGGGGCGGCAGCCAGGCCATGACTGCCCTGCAGACGCTTTATCCCGATCCGCCGCGTGTGCTGTACGTTTCCAACAACGAAGCCGACCGTGAAAAGTGGGGACAGGCAACCAATGATCAGCACTATTACGATGCCGGCCACAGCGCGGCTGATTCCGATGATCTCAAGATCAAGAGCACCGGCAAGGGGTGGTGCCGGCGTTACCGGCTCATGCAGGATGCCTGGCGCGGCGCCTTGACCTCGGCGAGCTGGCGGAGCAACAGTCGCTTTGCGGGCTATCAGGCGTTCGGGCGCCAGGCCTATGGCCGCTGGGGTGAATGGCGGGAATACTCCCTGAGTTATGACCTGGGTGGCACGGATCATCGCATCGACATGTTCTCGCTGGGTTGGGATGGCGGTTCGCCTGACTACTATTTGAAAGACACGGGCCCGGACGTGGTCGCTGTCGGCGACGCCAAGGTGATGAGCGTGCAAATCGAGAGCATGAACCAGGAGTTCATGCGCCGGGAAGCGCTGGAACTCAACCCGGAGTTCTGGTTCGAGCTGTCGGTATCGCTCGGCTGCGACGCCATCGACGCGAACAACCATCCCACCTGCGCCAACATCACCGCGGATTACACGCCGGCGCGTTATGCCGGCGTCGTGCAGTTTGGCATGTGGCTGTTGCGGCCGCGGTTGGTTCGCGATTTCCACAAGAGCGAATATCCACGGGCGCAAACCCAGGCCTATTTCAACGCGGTCATGGATGCGGTCGACCGGGTGCACAACGACCCGGTACTGCAATCGTTCTGGCGCAACAGCGCACCGGTATCGACGGAAACGGCGACCTACAGGCATCCCTATCAACAGAATACGCTGGCGTCGTACAGCAGTGCGCAGCGCATGTTTTTGTTGCAGGCCTCCGTCAACCCGCCGCCGCCCACGTCGAGCTGGACCTTGACCACGCAGATCAAGGTGTTCGCGCTGGCTCGGGTGCAGGGCGCAGCGGGCAGCCGCCGCTGGCTGGTTTATGCCAGTGCGCCCGAGGACGCGCAGTCGGGTGTCACGCTCACGGTGCCCGATTTTGGCAACATCACCGTCGATGTCAGCGTTGCCGGATCGTTCTATCTGCTCGACGAGGCGACGCATACCTACGCGACGCTGTAATTGTCCGGTTGCGGCCCGCGCGAGGCGCGGAGCCGCTCATATCGAATGGCTGCCGATATCCTGCCGACATCGCGATACGGAATTTCCGCGGTACGCTTTTCGCGCTTTTCCTGTTTGTGAAGAGCGATGGCAAATCGGCAATGACGCGCACGCTACATCCCTGTAGCCCGGCCGCGCCGCTGCTGGGTATTGACGCTTTCGACAAGCGTCGCGAAGCCCATCTGCCAAGTCCGCTAGGGTGTGGAGGAACCGGCTAAGGGCTTTGCAAACCTCATGGTTATTGTTTTGCCGCGATGGAACAACGATGTGTTTTCGCCTTTGCAATCGTTGCGCTAGGCCACTAATCGTACACAGCGCGCATTGACCGGCTTTGCCGGGCATCGGTAACATGCCGAACCCGACCGCACAATAATTCGTCACGCCTTTGTCGATTCGCAGCGTGCCCGGTTCGCAGTGTGATAAGAGTGCCCTCCATGGAAAAGCTGATCTATCTGTTGTGGAAATCCCCCGATCGCGCCGACAGCGCATGGCGCGCGCAACTGCGCGGCGAGCTGGGGCAGGCGCTGTTGGATAACGGCGCGCTGTCGCTGCAATTCAATCTGGTGGATGAGGATGTCGCGTCCGGCGCCGGGCTGCGCATCATCACGCAGACGCCGCCGGACGGCCTGGTGATGTTCTGGATGCGCAGCGCCAACGATCGCCGCGATTGCGAACACCTGCTGCGCGAAAACCACGCCCGCATCGCCGGTTATCTGGTCACCGAATCCTGCATTCAGGACGGCGCCGAATTTCGCGCGCCGGGGCAGCGTTCGCAGGGCTTCAGTCTGCTCGGTTTCCTGCAACGGCCGCCGCGCCTCAGCGTGGCCGAATGGTTTCACTGGTGGCTCGATCAGCACACGCCGGTGGCGGTTCAAACCCAGGCGTCCTTCCGCTATGTGCAAAACGTGGTGGCGCGCCGCCTGACCGAAGACGCGCCGCCGCTGGACGCGTTGGTGGAGGAGGGTTTTCCCAGCGCCGCGCTCACCAGCCAGCACGCGTTCTACGACGCCGAGGGCGACGAGGAAAAATTCCAGGCGCGGTTGCAGCGCATGATGGACAGCTGCCGCCGTTTCATCGATTTCGATCAGCTCAACAGCCTGCCCAGCAGCGAATATCTGATTCGCGCCCCGGACGGGTGCTGACCTTTCAACCCGGAGCACAGCCATGTCGACCGATAACCTCCAGACCCTGCTGGACATACAGGCGATACAGAATCTTCTGTCGAAATACGTGATCGCGGTGGATACGCGGGAGTTCAGTCTGTTCGACGAATGCTTCAGCGCGGACGCGGCCATCGATCTGGCGAACACCGGCGTTTTCAGCCGCGATGCCTATCGCGATCTGTGTCGGCAGGTTCTGCCGACGCTGGACGCCACCCAACACCAGCTCGGCCTGCCGATCATCGAAGTGCGCGGCGACCGGGCATTCTCGCGTTGTTATTTCATCGCCCAGCACGCGCGCAACGCGCTGGCGCCGCGGCCGTTCCTGATCATCGGCGGCTGGTACAACGATGAGTGCGCGCGCCTCGACGGCAGTTGGCGCATCACTCGCCGCCAGGGCGTCGCGGTGTGGTTCGACGGCAACCCGGAGGTGCTGGGTTATCCGTTCGCGCCCGGCGCGCTGGCGTCGGTGCCCGGACGCGAATGTCCCGACTGGCTGTTGTCCCGCTGACCGGCGCCGCGATGGCGGTAAAAATAGCGGCTGAACAAACATCGGAGCGGCGTGGCAATGGCGGCCGCGGTCGCGGCGTGCGAAGCTGCTCCGATCCGTATTTCGATATCGACTGAAGGGAACTCGATTCATGACTTTTTCCGCGTGGCTGCTCAGCAAGGATAACGATGTCTTCAAGGCGCAATTGACCCAGCTGGATGAAAGCCAGCTGCCCGAGGCCGATGTGCTGGTGCGCCTCGACTACTCCTCGATCAATTACAAGGACGGGCTCGCGCTGACCAACGCCTCGCCGGTGGTGCGGCGCTGGCCGATGGTGCCGGGCATCGACGGCGCCGGCGTGGTGGAAAGCTCCAGCTCCGCGCTGTGGCGCGCCGGCGATCGCGTCGTGCTCAACGGCTGGGGCGTGGGCGAGGCGCACTGGGGTTGTCTGGCGCAGAAGGCGCGTTTCCACGGCGAATGGCTGGTGGCGCTGCCGGCCGCGTTCAGCACGCGCCAGGCGATGGCGATCGGCACCGCCGGTTACACCGCGATGTTGTGTTGCCTGGCGTTGTCGGACGCGGGCCTGCGCCCCGGCGCCGGCGAGGTGCTGGTGACCGGCGCCAGCGGTGGGGTCGGCAGTGTCGCGATCGCCATTCTGAGCGGCTGGGGCCACAAGGTGGTGGCGGCAACCGGCAGAACCGGCGAGGCCGATTACCTGCGCCGGCTCGGCGCCGCCGACATCATCGACCGGGCGGAATTGTCCGCGCCCGGCAAGCCGCTGCAAAAGGAACGCTGGGCCGCGGTGGTGGATTCGGTCGGCTCGCACACGCTGGCCAACGCCTGCGCCCAGACCCGTTACGGCGGCGCGGTCGCCGCCTGCGGGCTGGCGCAGGGCATGGATTTTCCCGCCAGCGTGGCGCCGTTCATTTTGCGCGGCATCCGTTTGCTCGGCATCGATTCGGTGATGTGCCCCATCGACAGACGCCAGCGCGCCTGGGATCGTCTGGCCAGCGACCTGGACCCGGGCAAACTCGATGCGATGACCACGCTGATTGGCCTGGATCAGGTCGAGCTTTACGCGCGGCGCATTCTCAAGGGTGAGATCAGGGGCCGCACCGTGGTCGACTTGTCGAGCTGAGTTTTACCTGGGCCGCCATCGCGACGCGACGTTTTATCGGGCCGCCGTCGAGGCGCGAACCGGCTCGCCGCCGAAACGCGAATCGGCTTGCCGCCGAAACGCAAAAAGCGGCGCGCACTATGGAAGAAATGTGCAACCGCCGAACGCGGCTGCGATGGCACGGTCTATCTATCGGTATTTTCCCTGGCTATTGAGGACGTATCGATGAGCAGTCTTTACCAGATGAGCGGCGCCTACCGCATCCATGTCACCGCCAGTCACTGGGTCGAAGCCTACGATGAGCTGAGGCATCGCACCGAACGTTGCGGCGCGCCGCACCGCGGCCCCACGCCGATCCGCACTCGCCAGGGGCACGCGCCGAAATCCTCCACGCGTCATTGACGACGGCGCCCCGACGGGGCGCGGCTTCGCGGATTTCGCGACGTTTCGCGATGTGCCGCCTGCGCACGCATCGGCTTTCGCCGGCACCGCGTGTGCGCTCCAACATGAACACGATTTAATCCGCGCGCGCCGCGCCGTTCCGAAAAAGCGGCGTGCGCGCGCGACGCTTTTGGTAGAGTAGCGGCGCAGAGAGGCGCGGGCCCGGCGCCCGTCACCAGAGGAGACAATAATGCGATTCGCCTACCATTCCAGCATGTGCAATCCGGCCTGGCACCGGGAACTGGCCAAAACCGCGGAAGCCTGCGGCTTCGATACCTTCACCCTGCCGGACAGCATCTGCTATCCGCAGCACGCCGACAGCAAATATCCCTACAACGCCGACGGCTCGCGCGAATTTCTCGACGGCGTGCCGTTCATCGATCCGTTCGCGCTCACCGCCTGGATGGGCGCGGTCACCACCAAACTGAAATTCTCCACGTCGGTGGTGAAGCTGCCGATCCGCGATCCGGTGCTGGTGGCGAAAACGCTGACCAGCATCGCGGTGCTCACCGACAACCGTTTCATGTTCGGTGTCGGCGTCAGTCCGTGGAAGGAGGATTTCGACGCCTGCAGCCAACCCTGGGAAGGGCGCGGCCGGCGCATGGACGAGATGATCCACATCATCCGCGGTTTGTGCTCGGGCGATTATTTCGGCTACGAGGGCGAGTTCTACCAGCTGGCTCCGATCAAGCTGTGCCCGGTGCCGACGCAGCCGGTGCCGATCCTGATCGGCGGCCACGCCGAGCCGGCGTTGCGCCGCGCCGCGCAACTGGGCGACGGTTTCATCAGCGCCGGCGGCACGCCGGATGATCTGGCCGCGATGATGGCCAGGATCGCGGTGTATCGCGAGCAGGCCGGCCGCAGCCATCTGCCCTTCGAAGTGCATTCGATGGGCGTCGCCTCCTACACCGTCGACGGGGTGAAACGCCTGGAGGAGATGGGCGTGGTCGAAACCGTGGTGGCGTTTCGCAACGCCTACGCCGGCGGCGAGGATACGCGCACGCTGGAGCAGATGATCGGCGAAATCCACCAGTACGCCGACACCATCATCGCCAAGGTCCGCGGTTGAGCGAAACCTGCGCGGCGCGTTTTTTGCGCGCCGCGCGCATTTTTCTCCACTTTCAAACTGTCCCGATTTTCATCTGCTATCGTTGTACGATCGCCGGACACGGCTGTTTCGAACATAAGAAATCCAGGCATTGATCGCTTTGTCATCCGAGTTCTCCGGCGGTATTTCCCGGCGCGGCGCCGAGCTGCGTCCCTGGTTGCTGGCCGCGGCCGTGGCGCTGGCGTATGTCGCCGCCGGCCGCCTCGGCCTGCTGATGTATTCCCTGACCGATGTCACTTCGCTGATCTGGCCACCGGCCGCCATCGCCTTCGCCGCGATCTGGCGCTTCGGCCGGCCGGCGCTGATCGGCGTCGGTCTCGGGTCGCTGCTGGTCGGCTTCGAATTGTCCGGCGCCTTGGCTTTTTCCCTGTCGGTGGCGTTCGGCAACGCACTGTCGATGGCGCTGGCCTGCCGCCTGTTGCGCTGGCGCGGCGTGCGCGAATTGTTCGCCGAGCCGGCTTCGGTCTGGGAGTTTCTGCTGCTGGCCGGCGCGCTGGCGCCGTTTTGCGGCGCCACCATCGGCACGCTGGCCCTCGGCGCCACCGGCATCGTCGCGGCGCCGGACCTGTCGACCGCGTGGCTGACCTGGTGGGTGGGCGACGCCGTCGCGGTGTTGATTCTGGTGCCGCCGCTGCTGGCGCTGCCGCGCTGGCGGCCGCGCGCGTGGTCGCGCCGCCTCCTCGAAGTGGCGCTGTTGCTGGCCTGCGCCGCCCTGTATTGCTGGCAGGTGTTCTTCGCCCACGACTGGCCCAATGATCTGCCGCTGGCGCTGCTGTCCGCGCCGCTGATCATCTGGGCCGCGCTGCGCTTCGAACTGGCGCTGGTGACGCTGATCGTGCTGCTGCTGGCCGGCTGCGCCGTTGTCGCCACGCTGGGCGGCCACGGCATGCTGCTGCGCGATACGCCCGCCGCCAGCGTGCTCTATCTCGATTGTTATCTCGCCACCATCGCGTTCTGCGCGCTGGTGGTGAACGCGTCGTTCGCGGCGCGGCGGCGCGCCTTCGAGCAATTGCGCTCGAGCGAGGAGCGCTTCCGCCAGCTGTTCGAGCACAGCAAGGCGCCGGAGCTGCTGGTGGAGACCGCGCAGTGGCGCATCGTCGACGCCAACGCGGCGGCGGTGGCGTTTTACGGCCGGGATCGGCGCGCGCTGATCGATCTGCCGCTGGCCGCCCTCAATGTGCTGCCGGCGGCGCAGGTGCTGTCGCAGATGCGGCGCGCGGCGGCGGGCGAGCGCGATCAGTTTTTCTTTCAGCACCGGCTGGCCGACGGCGAAATCCGCGATGTGGAACTGCATTGCAGCGCCATCCGGCGCGGCGCGCTCGAAACCTTCTACTGCGTGGTGCACGACATCACCGAGCGCAAGCGCGCCGAAGCCAAGCTCGAGGGCCAGACCAACATCCTGCGGGCGCTGATGCTGAACGCGCCGCTGGAGACGCTGCTGCGCGAACTGGCGCTGTTCATCGAGGCGCTGATGCCCGACATGCGCTGCTCCATCATGCTGGTGGACCCTTCGCAGCTGACCCTGAGCAACGGCGCCAGCCCGAACCTGCCGGAATCGTTCCGGCGCTGGGTGGAGGGTTTTCCGATCGGCGAGGGTTACGGTTCCTGCGGCACCGCGGCGGCGCGCCGGGAAACGGTGATCGCCGTGGATGTGCAGCGCGACCCGCTGTGGCTGCCGTTTCTGGATGTGGTGCGCCAGTACGGCTGGCTGCGCGCGTGCTGGTCGAGCCCGTTTTTCGCCATCAGCGGCGAGGTGCTCGGCACCTTCGCCCTGTACTGCGGCAGGTCGCGCGCGCCGACGGCGGAGGAGGGCGATCTGATCGGCATGGCGGCGGCGCTGGCGGGCGTGATCGTGCAGCGGCGCCGCGACGAGCGGCGTCTGCGCGACAGCGAGGAGCGGTTTCGCGCCACCTTCGAACAGGCCGCGGTCGGCGTCGCCCTGGTCAGCATCGACGGGCGCTGGCTCAAGATCAACCAGAAACTCTGCGACATTCTCGGCTATGGCCACGACGAGCTGTTCCGCCTGAACCCCGGCGCCATCAGCGGCCCGGAGGATTGGGAACAGAACCGCCAGCTCGAGCGGCGGCTGATGGCCGGCGAAATCGAACACTACCGGCTGGATCGCCGCTACATCCGCAAGGACGGCAGCCCGGTCTGGGCCGGCCTGACGGCGACGGTGGCGCGCGACGCGCAGGGCATGATCCAGTATTTCATCGCGGTGATCGAGGATATTTCCGAGCGCAAGCGCGCCGAGGCGGAGATCGAACGGCTGGCGCTGTACGACCCGCTCACCGCGCTGCCGAACCGGCGCCTGCTCACCGACCGCCTGCAACACGCGCTGGTGTCGGCGCGCCGGCGGCGGCGCTGCGGGGCGCTGCTGTACGTCGACCTGGACCGCTTCAAGCATCTCAACGACGCCCGCGGCCACGCCGCCGGCGACGCGCTGCTCAAGCTGGTGGCGCAGCGGCTGCTGTCCGGCGTGCGCGCCGGGGATACGGTGGCGCGTCTGGGCGGCGATGAATTCGTGGTGTTGCTCGAAGATATCGGCGATACGCTGGCGCAGGCCACCGAGGCCGCCTCCGCCATCGCCGAAAAAATGCGCCAGGCGCTGGAGGCGGCGTTCAGCCCCGAGGGGTACGAGCACTACATCAGCGCCAGCGTCGGCGTGACGGTGTTTCCCAAGGCCGGCGAAAGCGCCGAGGACCTGCTCAAGGAAGCCGACACGGCGATGTACCGGGCCAAGGAACGCAGCCGCAACGCGGTGTGTTTCTACGCGCCGGAAATGCAGACCGCGGCGGAACTGCGCCTGTCGCTGGAGCGCGATCTGCGCGCCGCGCTCGGCCGCGGCGAATTCCGCCTGTTCCTGCAACCGCAGCGCGACGCCGGGCGCCGCATCGTCGGCGCCGAGGCGCTGCTGCGCTGGGCGCATCCGGACAAGGGCCTGATCGCACCGGCCACCTTCATTCCGGTGGCGGAGGAAACCGGCCTGATCGTGCCGATCGGCGAATGGGTGCTCAACACCGCCGCCGGCTTCATCCGCCGCCTGGAGGCGACCGGCAGCGAGCTCAGCATCGCGGTCAACGTCAGCCCGCGCCAATTCCGCGAACCGCGCTTCGTGGAATCGCTGAAGGCGATCCTGCGCGACAACGGCGCCGATCCGCGCCGGCTGGTGCTGGAGATCACCGAAGGCGTGGTGATCGCCGATTTCAGCGATACCATCGCCAAGATGACCGAACTGCAACGGCTCGGCATCCGCTGGTCGATCGATGATTTCGGCACCGGTTATTCATCCCTGGCCTACCTCAAGCGGCTGCCGCTGCACGAGCTGAAAATCGATCGCACCTTCATCAACGACCTGGTCGACGGCGGCAACGATATGGCGCTGGTCGAAACCATCCTGGCGGTGGCCCGCCACCTGGATCTGCAAGTGGTGGCCGAAGGGGTGGAGAGCGCGATCCAGTTCGAGTTGCTCGAACAGCGCGGCTGCACCCGCTTCCAGGGTTACCACTGCGGCGAGCCGCGCGCGCCGGGATTGTGGTTCGAGTGTCTGGCGGAACCGGAGATCGAATGCGTCGGGCCCGGTTCGCTGTCCTGACGCGGTTCGCTGCGATCGAATTCGCCATGCGAGAGTCATCGCGTCGGGCCAGGGCAGTCGCGCTGACATAGTTCGCGAGGCCATCAACCTCCGCCGCCGCACCGCCAATATGAGAATCTCATCGGTATCGGGCGCGGTGCGAGAGCCCGTAGCAATTCGTGCCGTGAGCAAAAGGGGGAATGTTGGCATTCGTCGGGTCCGGACAGTCGTCCTGAAACGGTTCGCGGCTTTTCAGCTTTTTCAGCATCGTCCCCATCAAGTTCCGCCGTTACGACGTTGATACGGGAGTGAAAGCCCGTGGCGGCTGCGTGCCGTGGCGGGAATCGGGTGGAGTTTCGTGAAGGGAAGAGGTTGGCAGGGGCGGGAGCAATCGGCCGCGCCCACGCTGCGTGGGCGCGGCGGCAGGGTTATTCCAGCGGCGTGGCCTTGGCGAGCTGCTGACCGGCCATGCGGCCGGAGAAGGTGGCATCGCCCACCGACATGCCGGAGCTGTAGCCCTGGGCCCAGCGCGGAATGCCGCAGGCGGTGCGGCCGGCGGCGTACAGGCCCGGAATCACTTCGCGGTCCTCGTTCACCACCTCGCCGGTGGGCAGGGTGTCGAGGCCGCCGAGGGTGAAGGACGAGTAAACGCAGGTGTCGATGCGGTAGTCCAGCGCGACGAAGGGCGGCTCGTTCAACGGCTTCAGCCATTTCTTCGCCTTGTGGAACAACGGGTCCTCGCCTTTTTCGGCGTACTTGTTGTAGATCTCCACGGTGGACACCAGCGAACCCTCCGGCAGGCCCAGCTCCTGTTCCACTTCCTCCCAGGTCTCGCCGGCGGCGACGATGTCGCCGGCGCGCAGGTGTTCGCCGTAGAACGGGCGCTCATAGATGGAGCCGTCGGCCAGCAGGAAAATCTTGTCGCCCGGCTGCTGCATCGAATACCAGCTGACGCGGCCGTGGTAGACGTCCTCGTTGATGTAACGCTGGCCCAGCGAGTTGACGAAAATCCCCTTGACCAGCGATTCCGGCGGATAGAACGGGCTGGTGACGAAACCCTGGTCCATGTTGATGGTGGCGCCGCCGACACTGGCGCCCAGGCGGATGCCGCTGCCGTCGTCGCCGCCGGTGCCGATCGGCGTGTTCGAGCGCAGCAGCATCGGCACGTGGCGCTTGACCATCTCCCGGTTCATGACGAAACCGCCGGCGCACAGCACCACGCCCTTGCGGGCGCGCACGAACACTTCGTTGCCGTCCAGGCGCGCCACCACGCCGTAAACGCGGTTCTGCTCATCGGCGATCAGGGCCACCACCCGCGCGCTGTAGCGCACATCCACGCCCAGGCTGTGGACGCGTTCGGTGAGCACTTCCATCAGGTATTTGCCGCCGAAGGGGCCGTCGATCTGCGGGGTGTGGCCGCGCGGGCAGGGTTTGGCCTGCTCGACGAAGGGCCAGGCCTCCTCGCTGCCGGAATAGATCAGGCAGTCGTCGGTCTGGGGTTCCACGGTCTTGACCGGGATGAAGCTGGTTTTGAAGTTGACGCCCTGGGATACCAGCCAGTCGAAATGTTTGGTGCTGTTTTCGACATAGTTGCGCACCTTGGCTTCGTCGGCGTTGGGGCCGCCGGCCATCATCAGGTAGCGGAACATGTCCTCGGTATCATCGGTGAAACCGGCCGCCTTCTGAATCGGCGTGCCGCCGTTGCCGCCCATGTAGATATCGCCGCCCGACAGTGCCGAGGCGCCGCCGCTGCCGGCCGCCGATTCGAACAGGATCACCTTCGCGCCGGCGCTGACCGCTTCGATGGCGGCGCAGGCGCCGGAGGCGCCGAAGCCGACCACGACGGCGTCGGTCTCGATATCCCAGCGCGGCACCTGGGACAGGCGGCAGGGGCGGGTAGTCGAATAGGGAGTGGGGCTGGACATGGGGTTCCTCCGACAGCGATGGTTATAATGTTTCACGGCAGTATGCCAGAACTGTGCCTCGCTCGACCATTTACAGTCATCCCCCAAATTGAGTACGGCAATACTCCACAAGTGTTTACCAATTTGAATCGAATTCCTCTCCGGCGAGGGATTCATTTTGGCGATATTTCCCGGCCTTGCGGCAACACTGAGCGTATTGGTTACGACCGGTGTTTTTCTCTGGAATTGTTGGGGACGAACCGCTTCGTTATTCTGCCGAACATTAATTATTGGACATCTTTGAAACCCTGTACCACAAAGTCCACGCAGTTATCGCGGACGTCATCAACCAAGGTTTTTTGATGGCGGGTTTCGTGGGCGAGCGGAAGCATAACAATAACCGGCCAGGAGGGCGCAGACAGCACGGATGGAATGCGGATGAGGCGTTGCTGTGCCACCGAAGGTGTGGGGCAACAAAGGGATTGTTGTCGCAAGGGCAGGAAGCCTGGGGCCGGGATTCGAACACCGCCGGACCCGAGGTGACACAGCAACGCCTCATCCGTATATCGGATGTGCCGGTTGGCAATGCGCAGCGGACGCGCATGTATGTCCGGGAACTTAAGGAACGTGACAATAATGTGCCATGGCGGGCGTCTGTAGATAAATCTGTGTTGCGGGAAAGGATTTCTCGCAACCTCTAACACTCTCCGTTCACTTGTTTCTCCTGTTTTCTCCTTTTTCTCCGATTCCATTTTATTCCTGATGCGGCATGTGTTCGTGCATGTCGTCGGTGCCGTTTGCTCAGAAACGCATTGGGATGTTGCTGAATCATCAAGTGCGAATATTGACATGTGATGATTGAAATGGGGGGCCGCGGTTTCGGTACGAAAGTACACGAATCTTCGGAGGAGGGCACACGCTTCCCCTGCATTCCGGGACACGCTACGAGTACCTCCCTGTAAGCTCGACAGCGGCCATCCCTGGCCACTGACGGTCCCGGAATGCAGGGGAACCGCGTGCCTGCAAGCCCTGAGCGAGATTCATTCAGAACAGAAAACACAGTGCGGAAAGTCGCGCACAAGGCGGATGTCTTCCTTCGTGTCTAACGCTGCAAAATTCGAAAATGATTCAGCGAACGCGAAATGGAGGGAGCCACAAAATCTGAGGAAGACGGGACCCTTTCCTCTCCGGGACCGTAAGCGGCCATGGATGGCCGCTTCCGAGCCCCGCATGGATGCGTGCTGTTTGGCGTGTCCCGGAGGGGAAAGGGTCGCGTCTCCCCGCGCAAAAGCCTGCTGAACCTTCGTAGGAGAGCGCACGATTCCAGAATGCACGCCCTCCGAAACCCTGAGCAAGATTCAAAAAAAACAACTGTGAATTGCGGAAAAAAACCACAGCATTCACGGAAGCGGAAATTTCATTCCTCGATTCACAAAATTCGAATGCGATTCATCCGACATACAAGATGGAGGAAACCACGAAGTTCGCAGGAGGCGTGACCATTCCCTCTCCGGGACCGTAAGCGGCCAGGAATGGCCGCTTTCGAGCCCCGCATGGATGCGTGCCGTTTGGCGTGTCCCGGAGAGGGAATGGTCGCGGCTCTTGGCACGGAATCAGTCAGACCTTTGAGCGATGACGCACAATCCCCAGCACATCTTTGAAGAAACGCCTTAACAAAATGCTGTGCCCCGGCACGAGGCATCGAGACAGCCGCGTTGCAATGCAGTTTGATGTGCACGAACCCAGGCCGACCGCTTCGCACTCACACCCACAACATCAGACCGGTTTCGAACGGATGACTGAGCAGCGGATTGTGCGGATAAAGCCGCACCTGGTAGTGCAGCAGCCCGGAAATTTCCGGCAACAATTCCAGCGCGAACTCCGCCACATCGCCCTCGCCGGCCAGCGCGGTAAACGTGAATTTCTGCTGCGTGCGCAGCTTTTCCTCCTCCATCGAACCCAGCAGGCATTCGACCACCATGTCGCTGCGCTCGAGGCCGTTGAGCCCGACCAGAACATGCAGATAAATCGGCTGCCCATGGCGGCTGTGACTTTGCGGAATTTCCTTCAGCCGCGCCGTCACCCCGGGCCAGCACTGCCGGACATGCGCCTTCCAGGCCGCCAGCCGCCGCGCGTTTTCACCGCCGCCGGCGCTGAGTTTTTGCCACTGCCGCTTGGCCGGGCTGTAAAACTTGCGCAAATAATCCATCACCATGCGCTGGGCGTTGAAACGCGGAATGATCGATTTCATCGACGCCTTGGACAACCGCACCCAACGCTGCGAATACCCCTGCCCGCTGTGCTCGTAATAGAGCGGCATCACATCGTATTCCAGTGTGTCGAGCAGGTCCTCGGCATCCTGTTCGTTGTGGCCCTCGGCGGCGCTGCGCGGCACGATGGCCCAGCCGTTTTCGCGGTTGAAACCCTCGCCCCACCAACCGTCGAGCACGCTGAGATTGATGGCGCCGTTGATCGCCGCCTTCTGACCGGAGGTGCCGCTGGCCTCCAGCGGATATTCGGGCGTGTTCAACCAGACATCGACGCCCGACACCAGCTGCCGCGCCATCGCCAGATCGTAACCCTCCAGCAGAATGATGCGGCCGATGAATTCCGGGCGCAGCGACAACTCGTGGATCACCCGGATCAGCTGCTGGCCGGGTTGATCGTTGGGATGCGCCTTGCCGGCGAATATGATCACGCCGGGCCGCTCGGGATTATTGAGAACGGCCGCGAGCCGGGCCGGGTCGGAAAACAGCAGCGTGGCGCGTTTGTAGGTGGCGAAGCGCCGCGCGAAACCGAACACCAGCACATCCCGGTTCGGATCGTCGATTTCGCGGATGATGCGTTTGATCAGCGCCAGGCTGCTGCCGTTGCGCCGATGCTGCCGGGTGACGTGGCGGCAGACGTACTCCAGCATCTGTTGCTTGAGCGCGCGGTGAATGCTCCAGTAGTGGTAATCCGGAATCTCGTCGATACGATTCCAGAACACCGGATCGAGCAATTCGCTCTGCCATTCGTGGAAACGCATGTCGAACAGGCTGACCCATTCGCGGGCTAAAAAAGTCTGCACGTGCACGCCGTTGGTGACGTAGTCGACGGGATTTTCCTCGACCGGAATCTGCGGCCACAGATGGCCTTCCATGTGCGAGGCGACGCCGCCGTGGATGCGGCTGACGCCGTTGTGAAACCGCGAGCCGCGCAGCGCCAGCGTGGTCATGTTGAAATCGTGCTCCGAGCCCGAACTCTGCCCCAGTGCGCACAGCTCGGCGAAGGTGATGCCGAGTTCCTGCGCGTAGCGCGAAAAATAATTGGAGACCAGTTCGTGGCTGAACACATCGTGGCCCGCCGGCACCGGCGTGTGCGTGGTGAACAGCGTGGCGCCGGCGACCAGCTCCAGCGCGCTGGCGAAATCCAGACCGTCCTGTACGGCGATGCGGCAGCGCTCCAGAATCTGGAACGCGGAATGACCTTCGTTGATGTGCCACGCGTTCGGATGCAATCCCAACCGGTGCAGGGCGCGGGTGCCGCCGATGCCGAGCACGATTTCCTGTTGAATGCGCGTTTCGCGATCGCCGCCGTATAACCGGTAGGTGATGCCGCGATCGCGTTCGCCGTTTTCCGGCACGTCGGTATCCAGCAGATACAGCCGGATATGGCCGGCCCTGGCTTCCCATACCCGCACGTGCACCGGCCGGCCGGGAAAATCGAGCACCAGGCACAGCGGCTCGCCCCCGGCCAGCGCCGGCCGGATCGGCAGATCGTCGCAGTGCACGTCGGTGTATTGCGCGATCTGGTTGCCGCCGGCATCGATGGTCTGGATGAAGTAGCCCTGTTTATACAGCAGGCCGACCGCCACGAACGGAATGCCGAGATCGCTGGCGGCCTTGCAATGGTCGCCGGCGAGAATGCCGAGACCGCCCGAATAAATCGGAAAACTTTCGTGGAAGCCGAATTCCGCGCAGAAATAGGCGATCAGATCGTGCCCGGGGTCGAACAGTTCGGTGAATTCCGGGCGCATGCGCGCATCGCCGTACGCATCGTAGGCGCCGACCACCCGCTGATAATCCTCCATGTAGCCGCGTTCGCGCAGCGCCTCGTCCAGTTTGTGCTGCGCGATGCGGCGCAGGAACACCTTGGGATTGTGGCCGCACTGTTCCCACAATTCGTCATCGAGCCGGGAAAAAATCCGGCGCATGTCGCGGTTCCAGCTGTAAAGCAGATCGTTGGCGAGATCCTCCAGGCGGCACAGCGCCTCGGGCAGCCGGGGTTGCACTTCGAGCGTAAAGGAGGTTCCTGGCATCCGTGTTCATCCTTTTCGGTGTGAAGTTCTTGCGAAAGATCCGTGCGTGGATCGCGACGATCCTCTCAGACGCGGCCCGCGCGCAGCAGTGCGTCCTCATACAGGGTTTGATAGGCCAGGGCGCTGGCGCGCCAGGAATGGTCGCGGCCCATGCCGTTGCGTTGCAGCGTGCGCCAGCGCGCGGTATCGGCGCAGGCGTCGAAGGCGCGCGCCATTGCGTCCAGCAGGGCGGTGGGCGTCGGTGTTTCGAACACGAAGCCGTTGGCGTTGTCGCCGTGTTCGATCACCGTATCCGCCAGGCCGCCGACCCGATGCACCACCGGCACCGTGCCGTAACGCAGGCTGTACAGTTGATTGAGGCCGCAGGGCTCGAACCGCGACGGCATCAGGAACAGATCGGCGCCGGCTTCGATGCGGTGGGCCAGCGCCTCATCGTAACCGAACGTGACCGACATGTGTTGCGGATGCGCCGCCGCCAGCGCGCGCAGGGCCTGTTCGAATTCGCGCTGGCCGCTGCCGAGCAGCGCCACCTGCGCCGGCCGCGCCAGCAGTTGTGGAAATGCCGCCAGCAGCAGGTCGATGCCCTTTTGCTCGACCAGCCGGCCGATTGAGCCGATCAGCGGCACGCGCTCGTCCTGCGGCAAACCCAGCTGCGCCTGCAACGCGAGTTTGTTGCGGGTTTTCAGCGCCAGCGTCTGCACATCGTAGGGCTGCGCGAGATGGCTGTCGGAGGCCGGGTTCCAGAGATCGGTGTCGATGCCGTTGAGAATGCCGCCGAGCGCGCGGTGGCGGTGGCGCAGCAAACCGTCGAGGCCGTGGCCGAAGCGTTCGGTCTGGATTTCCGCCGCGTAATTCGGGCTCACCGTGTTCAGGCGGTCGGCGTAAACGATGCCGCCCTTGATGAAGGAAAAAAAACTGTGGAATTCCAGCGCCTGGTAATTCCAGAAAAATTCCGGCAGGCCGCTGGCGATGAATTCATCGCGGGAGAACAACCCCTGGTAGGCGATGTTGTGGATGGTGAACACGGTGGCCGGGCGCGGCCGTTCCAAAGTCAGCAGCGCCGGCACCAGCCCGGTCTGCCAATCGTTGCAATGGGCGATGTCCGGCGCCCAGTCGAGCGCGCAGCGGTCCAGCGCCAGCGCCGCGACAACGCGGTTGTACAACAGGAAACGCGCGGCGTTGTCCGGCCAGTCGGCGCCGCGCTCGTCGTGGTACGGCGTGCCGGGGCGATCGAACAGCGGCGGGCAGTTCACCAGAAAAGTCTTGATGGGAACCGCGCCGGGCAGTGTCGTTTCCAGGATATCGACGCGCCGGCCATGCAGCTCGAACGATACCCGTGTGGCGAGTTCGCGCACCTGCGCCAGCGCCGCGCGATAGGCGGGCAGCACCAGCCGCACATCGTGGCCGAGCGCGCCCAGCGCGCCGGGCAGGGCGCCGCTGACATCGGCGAGCCCGCCGGTTTTGACCAAAGGATACGCTTCACTGCTGGCAAACAGGATTCGCATGGCGATCACTCCCCGGGTTTCAGCACGATGCCGCCCAGCGGCGGCAGGGTGACGGGCAGCGATTGCGCGCGCCCCATCCACGGTTGCGCTTCGCTGTGCAGCAGCGCCAGGTTGCCGGTGTTGGAGCCGCCGTAATACTCGGAATCGGAGTTGAACAGCTCGCGCCAGGGGCCGCCACGGGGCACACCGATGCGATAGCCGAAACGCGGCACCGGCGTGAAATTGAGCGCGACCAAAGTGCAATCGCCGCGTTCATCCCGGCGCAGGTAAACGATGATCGACTGCGGCGCGTCGTGGCAGTCGATCCACTCGAAACCCGACGCGCTGAAATTGAGGCGGTGCAGGCTCGGCTCGCGCCGGTGCAGGCGGTTCAGATCGCTCACCAGCCGTTGCAGGCCGCGATGGCGCGGTTGATCGAGCAGGTCCCAGTCGAGCGCGCGCTGGTGCGCCCATTCGCGCAACTGGCCGAACTCATCGCCCATGAACAACAGTTTCGCGCCGGGGTAGGTGAACTGATAGGTGTACAACAGGCGCAGGTTGGCATGGCGCTGCCAGTCGTCGCCCGGCATTTTTTCCAGCAGCGAGCGTTTGCCGTGCACCACCTCGTCGTGGGAAAACGGCAGCACGAAATTTTCCGAAAACGCGTATACCAGGCCGAAGGTCAGCCGGTCGTGGTGATAATGACGAAAGACCGGGTCCTGTCGCAGATAATCGAGCGTGTCGTGCATCCAGCCCATGTTCCATTTCATGGAAAAGCCGAGCCCGCCGAGCCAGGTCGGGCGCGTCACCTGCGGCCAGGCGGTGGATTCCTCGGCGATCACCAGCGTGCCCGGATGGCGGCCGTGGGTGAGCGCGTTCAACTCGCGCAGGAACGCCATCGCCTCCAGGTTTTCGTTGCCGCCGTAAGCGTTGGGCGTCCACTCGCCGTGCTGGCGCGAATAATCGAGATACAACATCGACGCCACGGCGTCGACGCGCAGGCCGTCGAGATGGAATTCCTCCAGCCAGAAATTGGCGTTGGCCAGCAGGAAGTTGCGCACTTCGTTGCGCCCGTAGTTGTAAATCAGCGTGCCCCAATCCTTGTGCTCGCCGCGCTGCGGATCTTCGTGCTCGTACAGGGCGGTGCCGTCGAAACGCGCCAGGGCGTGTTGGTCGCGCGGAAAATGCGCCGGCACCCAATCCAGCAGAACGCCGATGTCGTGCTGGTGACAGTAATCGATGAAGTAACGGAAATCGTCCGGTGTTCCGAAACGGCTGGTGGGCGCGTAATAACCGGTGCTCTGGTAGCCCCAGGAATCATCCAGCGGATGTTCCGCGATGGGCATCAGCTCGATGTGGGTGAATCCCAGTTGTGTCACGTAGGGCACCAGCTGCGCGGCCAGTTCGCGATAGTTGAGAAAATCGCCGTGCGCGTCGCGGCGCCAGGAACCGGCGTGCACTTCGTAGATCGACAGTGGCGCATGCAACCAGTCGCGCTCGCGGCGCCTTCGCAGCCACGCCTGATCGCTCCAGACATGTTGGCTGCGGCCGCTGGTGATCGCGGCGGTGCGCGGGCGCAGCTCGAAGCGGCGGCCGTAGGGGTCGGCCTTGACGCCGGCTTCGCCGTTGCGGCCGCGGATGTCGAATTTATAGAGCAGCCCGGCTGTCAACTCGGGAATGAACAATTCCCACACGCCGCTGCCGCCGCGCGATCGCATCGGATGCGCGCGCGCGTCCCAGCCGTTGAAATCGCCGACCACGCTGATCCGCTGCGCGTTCGGCGCCCAGGTCGCGAACAGGATGCCGTTGATGCCGTCGATATCGTGGGGATTGGCGCCCAGGAACCGATAACAATGCCAGTGCCGGCCTTCGCCGAACAGATGCAGATCGAAGTCCGACAGCTGCGGCGCAAACGCGTAGGGATACCACTGCGTGTGCGCGACACCGTTGTGATCGGTCCAGCGCACGCGGAAATGACGCGGCACTTTTTCCGGCGGGCCGCGCCACTGAAACAGCGCGGTATCGCCGATACGTTCCATGTCATATTCGTTGTCATTGCCGAGCAGACAGGCCGCGCGCGCCTGCGGCAGGTGCGCGCGCACCACCGGGCCGGCCGTGTCGCGCTGGTGGCCCAGCACTTCGAACGGATCGTGGTGACAGCCCGCCAGCAGCCGCAGCTGCGCGCTGGTCAGGGCCGTTTTGCGGCCGTTGCCTGTCGCGAATGCCATGGTTGTCGGTGATCCTTCCTGGATGAGATGAAACCGCGCCGATGTGGTGCGGCGCATAGTATGCGATAAAAATTGGTAAAAAATCCGGCAAAGCGCACGTCATCAAAAATTTCTCTCTTCTCGCTCGTGGCGATTCGGCATACCATGCGATGCGAGTCAGCCTGCAACCGACCCGAGGAAATTCGCGACATGGATAATCCGGTTCCTGGACGTTTCGTCAGTCGTCTGACACGTGAAACACTGGCGCTGATTCTCGCCGGTGGTCGCGGCGCGCGCCTGAAGCAATTGACCGACTGGCGCGCCAAGCCGGCGGTGCCGTTCGGCGGCAAATTCCGCATCATCGATTTTCCTCTTTCCAATTGCGTCAACTCCGGCATTCGCCGGGTCGGCGTGCTCACCCAGTACAAGTCACATTCGCTGATTCGTCATATTCAGCGCGGCTGGGGATTTCTGCGCGGTGAATTCGGCGAGTTCGTCGAAGTGCTGGCGGCCCAGCAGCGCATCGCCACGTCGTGGTACGAGGGCACCGCCGACGCGGTGTTGCAGAACCTCGACATCATCCGCAGCCACCGCCCGAAGTACGTGCTGGTGCTGGCGGGCGATCACATCTACAAAATGGACTACGGCACCATGCTGGCGGCGCATGTCGAACACGGCGCCGATGTCACCGTCGGCTGCATCGAAGTGCCGAGGCTGGAGGCGCGGCCGTTCGGCGTGATGCAGGTGGACGGCGAGGGCCGGGTGATCGAGTTCGCGGAAAAACCCGACGACCCCAAACCCATTCCCGGCAAGCCCGACCGCGCCCTGGCGTCGATGGGCATCTACGTGTTCAGCACCGACGTGTTGTGTCGCGAACTGATCCGCGATCGCGAGGTCCAGGAATCCAATCACGATTTCGGGCGCGACATCATTCCGGCATTGTTGCGTCGCGGGCGTGTCTGGACTTTTCCGTTCCGCGACGCGCAGAGCGGCGAGCAGGCGTACTGGCGCGACGTCGGCACCGTCGATGCGTTCTGGGAGGCGAACCTGGAATTGATCGGCATCAGTCCGGAGCTGAATCTCTACGACAGCCAGTGGCCGATCTGGACTTACCAGGACCAGCTGCCGCCGGCCAAGTTCGTGTTTGACGACGACGCCCGGCGCGGCACGGCGGTGGATTCGATGATCGGCGGCGGCAGCATCGTATCCGGTTCGCTGGTGCGCCATTCGCTGCTGTTTTCCAACGTGCACGTGCATTCGTTCTGCGAAGTCGAGGACTCGGTGGTGTTCCCGGATGTGGAGGTCGCGCGCAATTGCCGCGTGCGCCGCGCGATTCTCGATCGCGGCTGCCAGGTGCCGGAGGGCAGCTCCATCGGTGTCGATATCGACGAGGACCGCCGCCGCTTCCACGTGACCGAGCGCGGCGTGGTGCTGGTCACGCCGGAAATGCTGGGACAGGATTTCCATTGCGCGGTGTGAGCGGGCCGCGCCGTGCCGAGCTGAACGCGCGTTGCCGGCAGACGACGGCGTGGCGATACGGTTGTAAAAACCATTGCGCCTTCACACCTTTGAGGAACCGCTGAAAAACGTAGCGGGCGAAGCCAGGGCAAGGCAGACCAGCCCGGGGCAAAAATCGGCGAGGACCGCAGTTCATAGCGGATAAATGTGGATTCCGGGTCGATTTTTAACGCAGCGCTGGCAAGCGCAGTAGTTTTTCAGAGATTCCTTGATGAACTGATCGCCGCCGGGCAACACAGTGGCCCGGATCGAGCGGTTTCATGAAACCGGTTTTGTCGTAACGACGGTTCGCGCCATGAAGATAGTGTTGTGCTGGCATATGCATCAGCCCGAATACCGCGATCTGCAAAGCGGCGAATTCCAGTTGCCGTGGACCTACCTGCACGCGGTCAAGGATTATTCCGACATGGCCGCCCACCTGGAATTGCAGCCGCAGGCCCGGGCCGTGGTCAACTTCACGCCGTTGCTGCTCGATCAGATCGAGGATTACCGGGCCCAGATCGACGCCTATTTCAACAGCGGCGCGCCGCCGCGCGATGCGCTGTTGCGCGCGCTGGTGGCCTCGCCCGCACCGGTGGCGCCGCCGCAGCCGCTCAGCAATGCGCAGCTGGCGCCGTTTCTGCGCGCCAATCGCCGGCACATGATCGAGCGTTTCCCCGCGTATGCGCATCTGTACGCCATCGCGCGGCGGCTGCGGCGTTTTCCCGACGACATCATCTACGCGACGCCGCAGCTGCTGACCGATCTGGCGGTGTGGTACCACCTGAGCTGGCTGGGTGAAATCGCGCGCCGCAGCGATCCGCGCATCCAGCGGCTGCAGGCGCGCCAACGCAATTACAGCCTGGAGGAGCGCAATGAGCTGCTGCAGATCCTGCTGGAACTGCTGGGTTCGATCGTGCCGCGCTACCGGGCGCTGGCGCAGCGCGGCCAGATCGAGTTGTCGTTGAGTCCCTACACGCATCCGATGCTGCCGCTGCTGCTCGACAGCGAGTGCGCGCGCGCAGCTGAGCCGGCGCTGTCGCCGCCGCGGGCCGGCCGTTATCCGCAGGGCATCGAGCGCTCGCGCTGGCAGATGCAAAAAGCCATCGACAGTTTCGAGCGCCATTTCGGTTTTCGGCCGGTGGGCTGCTGGCCCTCGGAAGGCGGCCTGAGCATGGCGACGCTGCAACTGCTGGCGGAATTCGGCTTCAGCTGGACCGCGAGCGGCGAGATGGTGCTGCGCCACGGCCTCGACCAGCAGGCCGGCGCCGAGGCCGCGGCGCGGGCGACGCGGGCCAAATACCGGGTGTTCCGCTTCGGCGATGTGGCCATCGACACGTTTTTCCGCGACGACGGCATTTCCGATCTGATCGGTCTCACCTATGCCGGCTGGCGCGCGGAAGACGCGGTGGCGCATCTGGTGCAGCACCTGGAGCGCATCGCCGCCGAAGTGCCGTCGGCCCGCGACGGCGCCGTGGTGATCGTGCTCGACGGCGAAAACGCCTGGGAACATTTTCCGGACAACGGCTATCACTTTCTGCAATGTCTGTACGCAACCCTCGGTGATCACCCGCAACTGGAGCTGACCACCTTCGCCGACGTGGTGAAGGAACAGGGTCTGGAGCGCATCCAGTTGCCGCAGCTGGTGGCGGGCAGCTGGATTGGCGGCACGTTTTCGACCTGGCTGGGCAGCCCGGAAAAAAACCGCGCCTGGGATCTGTTGATCGAAGCCAAGCGCTGCTACGACGAGCGCATCGGCGGCCTGAGCGCGCGCCAGCAGGAGCAGGCCACGGCGCAGTTGGCGGTGTGCGAGGGATCGGATTGGTTCTGGTGGCCGGGATCGGATCATCCGGCCGCCGCCATCGATGATTTCGACCGGTTGTTCCGCCTGCATCTGGCCCATCTCTACCGCGATCTCGGCTGCGAGGCGCCGGCGGACCTGAGCCGTCCGATCGCCGCCGGCGCGATGGCATCCGAAGATGAAACGGCGCGCTCGGGATGAGTAATTCGTGACGGGTTGTCCCGTGCCACAGGCGCACACTCATCAATACAGCGGACCGTGAGGAGCCTGTTTTTCTCCCGGTTCCCGTAGACCGGTTGTCGTCACCGCCGTGACGAGCGCACTCGCGCCGCCAGCCGATATGCGCTCATCGAATTTCGCATTCCCGCCTCACAGGGTGTCTAACCTTGAACACGTCAATGGGGAGACTGCCATGTTGAAGCACTTGCTTTTAGCGGTGACCATCGCCAGCACAACGCTAGCGCTCGGTGGCTGCGCGTCCAGCCAGCAGGGCGACGTCTATTCACGCGGTGAAACACGCACGGCCCAGCGGGTGGAAACCGGAACGGTCGAGGCGCTGCGTCCGGTCAAGATCGAGGGCACCAAGTCACCGGTCGGGCCGGTGGCGGGCGCTGCCGTGGGCGGCATCGCCGGCAGCAGCGTCGGCGGCGGCAGAGGCAGCCTCGTGGGCGCGGTCATCGGCGCGGTGGGCGGCGGCCTGGCCGGTGCGGCCACGGAGGAGGGGCTGACCAGAACCAAGGGTGTCGAAATCACCGTCAAGGAGGACAGCGGGGTCACTCGCTCGTACGTACAGGAAATTCAGGAGGGCGAGGTTTTCAAGGTGGGCGATCGCGTGCGCATCACGACGTCTGGCAACGGCACCAC
>Ga0164243_10002999_pt1 | contig 27307 bp, 24 predicted proteins | sample OricompcompostOP_FD_108781 | JGI IMG/M metagenome (GOLD analysis project Ga0164243, IMG submission 108781) | Organic Plus compost microbial communities from Emeryville, California, USA - Original compost - Organic plus compost (OP) | ecosystem: Engineered > Solid waste > Mixed feedstock >...
CGATCCGAAACGGTCTTGAGGTATCGTCGTCTCGATGGGAGCCGCGCTGGTCGTCTTGCTCGTCGGGCTCGGCGCGCTCGCTGCCGGCGTCCTGATCGGTCGCTACTACGTTCCCGACGATCGCCAGCTCCGGCGGACCGCGCGGCACAGCCGCGCCTACATGCGCGCGCTGTCGCACCTCATCGCGCGCGACCACGACACCGTCGTCAGCGAGCTCCGCGGCGTCGTCGAGGAGAACGTCGAGGACGTCGAGCCGTACTTCGCGCTCGCCGCGATGTTCCGCAGCCGCGGCGAGCACGAGCGCGCGATCCGGGTCCACCAGGCCCTCGCGGTGCGCGAGCGCGACCGGCGCAAGCTCCGTCAGCGCGCGATGTACGAGCTCGGCCTCGACTTCCGCGCGGCGGGCATGCCGCGTCGCGCGACGCGGGCGATGGAGGAGGTGCTGCTCGAGGAGCCGGGCCACGTGGGAGCGCTGCGCGTGCTCGCGGCGCTGTACGAGGAGCAGGGCCGGTTCCACGAGGCCGCGGGCCTGTGGCAGCGCCTCGGCAAGCCTCGCAACGAGGACACGAGCGATCGCGAGCACCACCTGCTCGTCGCGGCGGCGCAGGCGGCGCTCGGACGCGATGATCTCGACTCGGCGAAGCAGCTGCTGAAGGCCGCGCAGCGCCACAAGGAGTCCGGTCATTTCTTCACGGCCGCCGCCGAGCTCGCCGCCGCGCGAGGCAACCACCGCGGCGCGAAGGAGCGCCTCAAGCAGGCGCTGATCGCCGAGCCCGCGCTCGCGCCCCACCTGTTGCCCGGGCTGCTCGCGGCGGAGCAGGGCCTCGTGCGCGGACGCGGTGAGCCCACACGGGCCCGCCCCGACGAGCGCGACGAGCGCGACGAGAAGCCGTTGCCCTTGCACCCCTCCGCCGAAGCCGCGCTCGCGTCCGCCGAGCCCGCGCAGCTGCCGGCACCCGCGCCAGAGCCCGCCGATGCACCCACCCTCGACGAGGGCGCGCCCGCTGCGAACGAGCCGCCGGAGCCGGCGCCGGAGCCGACGCCGGAGCCGACACCGGATGCGCCGCCGGAACCTGCGCGTGCGCCCGCAGGCGCCGAGGTCGCGGTCGAGACGGCGGTGACGACGCTCGCTGCGCTCACGACGCTCGCCGGGCCTTCGACGGTCCGCGTGCGCACGCCGGGGGAGGGTGTCCCGCTCGTCCCCGCGGCCCGCCCCGGCACGACCGCCGTCGACGGGGTCCTCGAGCTGCTCGCGGAGGTCGAGCGTCAGACCGGGCCGCGGCTCGAGCTCGCGCTGATCCGCGCGCAGCTCGTTCCGCCCGCCGACGTCGGCGCCCAGGCCGCGCTCGCGCGCGAGCTCGTGACCCGGTTCCCCGACGCGCTCGCCGCCCGTGTGGCGACGGCCCGCCTCGCGCTCGCGGGCGGCGCGCCTTCCGAGATCCAGACCGCGCTCGAGGCGCTCGTGGCGGACGACGGCGCGCTCGCGTGGGCGCTGCGCGGGCGCTGGCAGTGCAGCCACTGCGGGCATCGCCCGGGACCGTTCGTCTGGCGCTGCGGCGCGTGCCGGCGCTGGGGCACCCTGCGCATGGAGACCGGCGTCGAGCCGCCACCGCCGCCCCCGCGCGAGCGCCGCGCCGCGCCACGTACGCCGCGCGTGGACGGCCTGCTCGGCGGAGCACCGGACGGGGCGCTGCCCGCCCCGACGCTCGACTCCGGGATGAGCGCGGACGATCTCGCGCGGGCCGGCGCGCGGCGATCGCTCCTGGGGCGGGTCGGAACCTGGTTCCAGGGCGCATGGGGCCGCAGGGCCGAGCGCTAGCTCCCAAGACTCTGCTATACCCGCGCCGATGACGCCGGCCGATCCTCCCGGGGATCCACCCTCTGGAGGTGTTCCTCGCACGACCGACCCCGCGCTACCGCCGGCGAGTGGCCCGGTGACCACGCGCAGCCGGACCGGAACCCTGTTCGCGGCGGGGGGCCCCGTGCGGCAGTTCCTGATGCGGTGGGGCTTCCCGCTGTTCATCGTCCTCGTCCTGATCCTCGGGCGCGGCGTCCTGCTGCCGTTCGTGTTCGCGTTCCTGATCGCGTACATCCTGTCGCCCGTCGTACGCCGGATGTCCGAGCGCAAGGACGGGACGCGCCGCATGCCGCGGGGGCTCGCGATCGTCTTCTGTTACATCGTGTTCATCGCGGCGGTGGTCGGGTTCATGTTCCTGCTCGTGCCGCGGCTGTCACGCGACGTCGCGCGCCTCGGCAAGGAAGCGCCGATGCTGTACGACCGCGCGAACAACGAGTGGACGCCGCAGCTCGCGCGCTGGCTCGAGAAGAAGTTCCCGTCGCTCGCCGGGGTGCGCCCGCCCGAGGAGGAGCCGGCGATCGTGCCCGAGGTCCCGCTGCCGCCTGGCACCGCGTTCACGATGACGCCGCTCCCCGACGGCCGGTTCGCGGTGCAGCTCGCGCCCAACGGCGTCGACATCCAACCGCTGCCCGAAGGCGGTTACCACCTGCACACGAACGAGGTGCCGCCCGAGCCGCTGACGCTCGAGGACAAGCTGCGCGCGTTCGTGAAGAAGGGGATGCTCGGGCTGCAGTCCAAGCTGAACGACCTCGTCCGGCTCGGTCAGCAGCTCGTGACCGCGTTCGTCCGCGGCATCTTCCTGTTCTTCTTCACGCTGATGATCGGCGCCTTCATCCTGATCGACATGGAGAAGGTCCACGCGTTCATGCGGGGCCTGTGTCCGCCGAACATGCGTGACGACTACGACGTGATCATCGCCGGGATCGACCGAGGGCTGTCGGGCGTGATCCGCGGCCAGCTGCTGATCTGCCTCATCAACGGCGTGCTCACGTACATCGGGCTGTTGATCTTCGACATCAAGTACAGCCTCATCCTCGGCGTCGTCGCGGGCCTGTTGACGCTCATCCCGATCTTCGGCTCGATCCTGTCGTCGATCCCGATCGTGATCGTCGCGCTGGTCTCGGGTGACGCCGGCATCGACATCGCGCGCGGGATCGCGATCGGCCTGTGGATCATCGGCATCCACTTCATCGAGGCCAACCTGCTCAACCCGAAGATCATCGGCACGGCCGCGAAGATCCACCCGGTGCTCGTGATCTTCTCGCTGTTCCTCGGCGAGCACAGCTACGGCCTCGTCGGCGCGCTGCTCGCGGTCCCGATCCTGTCCGCGATCCAGGTCGTGTTCATGTACCTGTATCGCAAGACGTGGAAGGACAGCCCGCGGCGCGGCGAGCTCAGCGGCCCGATCCGCACCGAGACCGGCCCGCTGCCGCCCACGCGGAGCTGACCCGCGGCGCCTCGCGCGGCGTGATCTGCGGCATGCCACCCGGTTGCGGCCGTTGAACGGTGCGCGGGCGGGTGGTAACCCCTTAGGACATGAGGGTGTGTCCGGCGCTCCTGCTCTTGCTCGCGAGCTCGCTGGCCGTGGCCGAACCCCTCGATCCGTACGCGCCTCCCGCACCGCCGCCCGGAGCCGACGATCCCGTGCTCGCGGAGCAGATCGCGCAAGCGCTCGTGCATCGCGCGCAGGAGCTCTACGACGCGCGCGTGTACGTCGACGCGAAGCAGCTCGCGGTCGAGGCGCTCGTCAAGAGCCCCGACGGTGCGGCTGGAGAGCACGCGCGGCACCTGATCGAGGCGATCAACCAGCAGCTCGGGATCTCCGAGGAGCCGAAGCCCGAGGCGCCGGTCGAGGAGGACCTGAACGCGCAGGTCGATCTGACACCGATCCAGGATCCGGTCACCGCGGCCGCGGCGCAGACTCCCGCACCGCCGCGAGACGAGCCGGGCGACGGCCACCGGGTGATGGCGGTGCGCGTCCACGGCGGCGCCTACGGCGGGTTGCTCGGCGCGACGCTCGGCTCGCTCGTGTCGGGAGACAAGCCCGCGGCCGGCGCGGTACCGCTGGGCCTCGTCAGTGGCGCGGCCGGCGCTGCGTTTCTCCCGCGCGCGGTCGGCGACCGCTGGAACGAGGCGCAGGTGCGCACGATCGGTTCCGGCAGCGTGTGGGGCGGCGTGATCGGTGGGCTGTTCGCCGACACGCTGAAGGTCGACGGGACGAGCGCGCGCCACGTGCTGCTCGGCGCGAGCCTCGGCTCGACGCTCGGGCTCGCGGGCGGCTTCGGGCTCGCGCGGCGCGACAAGCTCACGCGCGGCGACGTCGCGCTCGTCGACACGCTCGCCGGTGCGGGGGCCATCGGTGGCTTCACGCTCGGCATGCTCATGCAGCCCGCGGAGGGCGAGGCGTACGCCGTCAACTCGATCCTCGGCGCCGCGGGCGGCGTGCTCGTCGGGCTGATCGCCGCGCCGCAGACCAACACCACGCCGCGCCGCATGTTGCGCGTCGCCGGCGTCGGTGCGATCGGCGCGGGCGCGCCACTGCTCGTGTACGCCGCGATCGCGGACGGCTCGACGACCGCGGACGATCGGGTGATCGGCCTGCTGTCGACGCTCGGGCTCGCGGGCGGCCTCTATCTCGGGTTCCGGCTCACGCGCGATCTCGACGTCGATCAGGACGTGCTCGACGGTGAGAAGGCGAAGGTCGACGACGCCCCCGCGTCCGTGATCAGCCGGCACTCCGACGGGCGGTGGGCGCTCGGTCAGCTGGCGATCCAGCCGCTGTCGCCGGTGCTCTCTCCTCAGCCGGGGCTCGCGGTCCCGGTCGTCGGCGCGACGTTCTGAACGTGCTCGCGCGCCCGCTCGGGCTCACGGGCGGCGGACGCGGAACACGAGCGCGTCCCCGAGGCGAACGTCCTCGTAGTCGGCGAAGCCGATGCGCTGGAGCCACGCGCGCAGCTCGCTGGGCTCGAACCGGCGGATGCCCGCGGCGCGCGCGGTGATGCGGCCGAGCAGGGACGGCGCCTCGGCGAACGTCGAGCCGACGTAGAGGCCGCCGGGCCGGAGCACGCGCCGGATCTCGCGGAACACGAGCTCGGGATCGTCGTACGCGTGGAGCGCACCGGCGTTGTTGACGCCGCCGAACGCGCCGTCGACGAACGGCAGCGCGTGCGCGTCGGCGCGGACGAGCACGACGTTCGTGTAGCCGCCGGTCCGCTGCGCGGCGACCTCGAGCATCGCGCGCGAGATGTCGAGCCCGACGACGAGCGCGCCCGGCGCGGCCGCCGCGAGCGCGCGCGTGAACGCGCCCGGGCCACACGACAGATCGAGCCACGGGCCCGGGCGATCGTCGAGCGACAGGCCGTGCTTGTGGATGAACAGCTCGCCGGAGATACCGCCGACGGCCGCGCCGGCGCCCTTGCCCGCGAGCAAGCGGACGAACGCGGGGCGCCAGAACCGATCGTAGATGCGCGCGACGAGATCGCTCTCCATCAAGCGCTGCTCGGTCGTGGGCGGCGTCGGCTCGCCGCCGATCGCGACGTCGATGAGGTCGAGGACGCCGGGCGCGGCGAACGCGGGCTCGAGCCCGCAGGCCTTGCACCGCGCGTGGCGCAGCTCCGTGAACGGAGCCGCCGCGCGACACCGCGGACACGAGAGGATCGGCAGGACGGCAGGATCCACGAGGCTGTTGTAGCGAAACCGGCCCCTCGATGGGGGAGCGTCGAACGGTTTTCCCGCTCACGGGTTTCTGCGCGGTCGAAGTGAACGGCGGTCTTCGACGAGGAGCACGCGCGAACCGCGTCCGGTCGCGACCGCGCGCGATTGACACGCTCGCGCGCCCCGGTCACGCTGGGACGAGGTGACGCGCCGGCGTTTCAGGATCGTGATCTGCCGGGGCCCCGAGTGCGGTGACCGGCGCGGATCGGCGGTCCTCCACGACGCGTTCGCGCGCGCGATCGAGCTCCACGCGGCCCACGACGTCGCCGAGCTCGGCTGGCAGAGCTGCTTCGGGCGCTGCACGCAGGGGCCGAACGTCCTCGTGCGCGAGCTCGTTCCGCCAACGCCCGGTGGGCTCACCAGCGGCGGGTTCGCGACGCTGCCGGGCCCTCGGGGGGTGACGGCTCTGTATAATCGGTTCGACACGACGTGCGCAGAGCCCGTGATCGCGCGACACGTCCTGGGCGGCCAGATCGTCCGGGAGTACATCGAGCGGCCGGGGGCAGCTGGCATCGGCATCGTGGACCCCGTAGCATCGAGGACGAAAGTCAAATGATCCGTACCTCTGTCGTACCCGTTGGTGCCGTGCTGCTCGCGTCCGTGGTGGCGCTGGGCTGCAAGGGCGAGACGAAGATCCAGCCCGATCCGCAGACCAAGGCAGACCTCGACGCCTGCCTCGCCGCGAAGACCGAGAAGGAGAAGCTCTGCCAGTCGCTCGAGGACGAGAACGCGCGCCTCCTGCGCGAGAAGAGCACCGAGAGCGAGATCGTGGTCGCGATCGAGGGGACCGCGCTGACGGTGCGCCCGGCGAAGCCCGGCGAGGTCCGGCCGATCGACGACAAGGCGGCGGGTGAGGCCTCGAAGCAGTTCATCGACGTCGTCGCGAAGTCGCGCGGTGCGATCCAGAAGTGCTACGAGCAGGCGCTCAAGAAGGACACGAGCCTGCAGGCGCGGACCGTCACCCTCACGGTCTCGGCGAGCTTCTCGCAAGCGGGCGCGTACAAGAGCTCGTCGTTCTCGCCGTCGCTCGGCGACACGTTCGACACGTGCATGAAGACGGTCGCGAGCAAGTGGTCGCTGCCGCAGAACACGCCCGCGATGACCTTCAAGACGAAGGTCTCGCTCACGCCGTCGTAGCGTTCGCGCCTCGGCGCGCGGGGCTCAGCCGCGGCGCGCCTTGAGGATGCGCTCGAGCGCCATGCCCGCGGCGCGCGACGCCAGCGCCAGCTGGTCGTCGAACGTGTGGCGCAGGCGCTGCTCGCCGAACAGGACCCCGACGACGCGCTCGCGCACCGCGACGGGGACGAGAAGGATCTCCGCGGGCGCCGTGCCGAGCACCGTCGCGAGAAAGCCGCGGCTCAGGTCGTCGTGCATCGGCCCGCGGTAGGGCAGGCGCGTGCCGACGACGTCCTGCAGCGTCGACGGCTTGTCGAGACGCAGCGTCGCGGTCGGCAGCGCACCCTGGCGCGGCTGGATCGAGAACAGCCCGAGCTCGTGGATGCTCCGCGTCGCGGTGGGCCGCAGCACGAAGAACCCCGCGCGGCGGTGGCTCTCGGCGAGGTGCGCGACCATGAGGCTGACCACCTCGTCGCGCTCGGCCGCCCGCTCGAGCGCGCGGATCAGCTCGAGGAGCCGCGACGTGGCGTCCTCCAGCGCGCGCACCGCCGTGTGCGCCGGATCGCCGGGCGCGCCGCGCGTGACCTCGGGCGGCGAGGGCGGCGCGACGATCAGCGGCGCGCTGTCGAGATCCGGCACGGGGATGACCCCGGGCTCGTCGGAGTCCTCGCCGCCGGGGATCGCGCCGAGCAGCGGCGGCGGGATCGTCGACCCCGGCGGGCCCCAGCCATCGTCGACCGGATCGTGATCGTGGAACGACGGCGCGAGGTGGGCGGGTCCGACGTCGGCCGCGCGCTGCGGGATCGCGGTCATCACGCTCGTCGTCGGGCCGTCGGCGTCGAGCGCGTCGAGATCCTCGACGAGCATCGCCGGCAGGCTGGCCTCGGTGTCGCGGTGCGCGCGCGTCACGGCGGACAGGGCGCCGATCCCGATCTGGGTGCGTCGGTCCGGGCGCTGCGCGCGGGGCTTGGGCTCGAGCACGACGACGTCGTCGGCCGCACCGTCGGGCGCGCTCGACGCGTGCTCGGCGGAGCGATCGCGCGCGGTCGTGCGGCGCTGCTCGAGCAGGATCGGCACGGACTCCTCGTTCGCGGCCTCGACGACGACGACCCCGGAGCTCAGGTCGTCGTCGAGCTCGCCGGGCGCCGGCGCGGCAGGGGGCGCCAGGAGCTGCTCGTCGATGATGACGCCCGGCGCATCGTCGACCCGGCGCTCGCGATCGGTCGCGATCGCGACCTCGCCCGCGCGCGCGGCGAGCTCCGGCGGGTCCGTCTTCACGACGCGTCGCCGCGGCGGCGCGGGACGAGGCGCGGTGGCGTCGTCGTCGGGGATCTCCGCCACGATGCTGATGATCGGGCCGCTGTCCTCCTCGAACGCGGGGACCTGCGGCTTGATCGACGGCGCGCGTCGGCTCGGGACGCGGATCTCGCCGGAGATGCTGCGCGCGCGGGGGCGCTCGGGGACGCCGTCCGATGCCGGCGATGCCGGCGATGCCGGGGCCTCGGAGGACGCCTCGATCGCGTCGAGCTGCGGGCGCGGGACGTCGATCGGGCTCGTGATCGGCGCGATCGCGCGGTGGCGGAGCGCGTCGATCTTGCCGGTCACGCCGCGGACGCGCGGCACCGGCGCAGGCGCCGGCGCGGGTGCCGGCGCGACCTCGCGTGCGGTCGCTGGCTCCGCGGTCTGCAACAGCCGCTGGCACAGCGCGGTCACGTGACCGTAATAGTGCGCGAGGCACCACGCGATCTGCAGCTGCGTCGCGACCGCGCGGACGACGTACGCGCCGGTGAAGAACGCGATCTCGTCGACGGCGTGGCGATCCGATGGATCGCTCATCGCGACCGTCAGGTTGTTCTCGGCGTCGAGCGCGACCGGGACCGCGCGCAGCTCGATCGCCATGTCGCTCGGGATCGCGGTCACCACGCGCATCGGCAGGCGCGCGAGCGTGTTCGGGTTGACCTGCGGGACGAGCAGCCGCGATCGGTAGAAGTCGGTCAGCGCGTCGTCGCCGATCGCCCCGAGCGCGACGAGCTGCTCGCCGATCGTTCCCCCGAGGCTCGCCATGCGGGCACGTGCCTCCTCGAGAGCGCTGGTCGAGACCAGCCCCGAACGAACGAGGAGCGCGCCCGCGTCATCGGCCACGATACGAGACCCCAGGGAGGACAAGGCCCCTCGGGTTCGCTAGATCATGCGGACAGGGCGGTTGCGATGTCAACGAACCCACGGATCTACCTGGACCACAACGCGACCGTGCCGCTGATACCGGCGGCGCGGGATGCGATCACGGCTGCGCTGCCAGCGCTCGGCAATCCCTCGTCGATCCACGCCGAGGGCCGGCGTGCACGCGACCTCGTCGAGCGTGCGCGCAACCAGGTCGCGTCGCTCCTCGGCCGGCCGCGCGAGCAGGTCGTGTTCACGAGCGGCGGCGCGGAGGCGAACGCGCTCGGTGTCGCGGCGCTGGCCCGCGTCGTCGAGGCCCGCGGCGGCGCACGCGTGGTCGCGAGCGCCGCGATCGATCATCCGTCGCTGCGCGGGGCGGTCGCCGCGCTCGTCGCGCGCGGGTGGCAGCATCGCCCCCTCGCGGTCACGCCCGCCGGCGAGGTCGTCGCGGACGAGCTGGTCGGTGTCGGGCTCCTCGCATTCGCGGCGGTGAACCACGAGCTCGGCACGCTCGCGGATCACCCCGCGCTCGCGGCCGCCGCGCGACGCGCCGGCGCGCTCGTCCACGTCGACGCCGTGCAGGCCGCGGGGAAGCGTGAGCTCGGCGCGATCGACGCCGACGCGCTCGCGATCTCGGGCCACAAGCTCGGCGGGCCACCGGGCGTCGGCGCGCTCGCGATCGCGCTCGACGACGGCCTGCCGCTCGTCGACGGGGGGCATCAGGAGCGAGGCCGGCGCCCCGGCACCGAGAACGTGCTCGGGATCGTCGGCTTCGGCGCCGCCGCCGCGGCCGTCGACCTCGCCGCGTGGGCCGCGGTCACCGCGCTCGGAGAGCGGTTCGAGGCGCGGTTGCAGGCGCTCGACGGCGTGCGCATCCACGGCGCCGGCGCGCCGCGCGTCGGCGGGACGATCAACGCGGGCTTCGCGGGCGCGCTCGGCGAGTCGATCCTCGTCGCGCTCGATCTCGCGGGCGTGGCGGTCTCGACGGGCGCCGCGTGCACGTCGGGCTCGGTTCAGCCCTCGGCCGTGCTGCTCGCCCTGGGGCTGACGGCCGAGCGCGCGAGAGAGGCGGTGCGGTTCAGCCTCGGCGTGACCACCACGGCCGCTGAATGCGACGAGGTGATCGCGCGCCTCGGCCCGATCGTGGAACGTGCGCGCGTGCGCGGCCGTCGCGCGTGAGAGCTCGCGCGTGCCGGCGCGGACGACGCGCGGCATGGAGCTACGCTCACTCCCGCGGGACGCGCCCGGCGCTCGCCACGCCACGAGCGCCGGGTAACTGAACGGATCGTCACGGTTTCGTCAGGGCCACCACGCTCGGGTGCCGTTCTTGACGCCCTCGGACGCAGCGGGGTATCCCCACTGCATGCGTGACGTCGTGATCGTCGGTGCCGCCCGCACCCCCATCGGAAGCTTTCTCGGTTCGCTCGCGTCCGTTCCCGCGCCCAAGCTCGGCGCGACCGCGATCCAGGCCGCGCTCGAGCGCGCCGGCGTCGCGCCCGCGGACGTGGGGCTCGTCCACATGGGGATGGTGCTGCCAGCCGCCGTCGGTCAGGCACCGGCGCGCCAGGCGGCGCTCGGCGCCGGGCTGCCGACGTCGGTCCCGTGCGTCACGGTGAACAAGGTGTGCGGCTCGGGGCTCGAGGCGGTGATCGGGGCGGCGCGCGCGATCGCGGCGGGCGAGGTCGAGATCGCCGTCGCCGGCGGCATGGAGTCGATGTCGAACGCGCCGCACGCGCTGCGCAACACGCGCACGGGCACCAAGATGGGCGCGCTCGAGACGGTCGACACGATGGTTCACGACGGCCTGTGGGATCCGTACAACGACCAGCACATGGGCAACTGCGCCGAGCTCTGCGCGAAGGAGAAGGGCATCCCGCGCAGCGTCCAGGACGAGCACGCCGCCGAGAGCTACCGTCGCGCGCTCGAGGCGCAGAAGCAGGGCCACTTCAAGTCCGAGATCGTCCCGGTGAAGGTCCCGGGCAAGAAGGGCGACGTCATCGTCGACACCGACGAGGAGCCCGGACGCGGCTCGATCGACAAGCTGCCGTCGCTGCGCACGGCGTTCCAGAAGGACGGCACGGTCACCGCGGGCAACGCGTCCTCGATCAACGACGGCGCGGCCGCCGTGGTCTTGATGTCGGCCGACGAGGCGAAGAAGCGCGGCGCCAAGGTGCTCGCGCGCATCGTCGCCACCGGCTACCACGCGCAGGCGCCCGAGTGGTTCACCACCGCGCCGGCCACCGCGATCACCAACGCGCTCGCGAAGGCGGGCTGGGACACCAAGAAGGTCGATCTCTGGGAGATCAACGAGGCGTTCAGCGTCGTCTCGGTCGCCAACAACCAGCTGCTCGGCCTCGAGGCCGACAAGGTCAACGTGTGGGGCGGCGCGGTCGCGCTCGGTCACCCGATCGGCGCGTCGGGCGCGCGCATCCTCGTGACGCTGCTCCACGCGATGGCCGCCCGCGGCGCGAAGACCGGTGGCGCGTCGCTGTGTATCGGTGGTGGTGAGGGAATCGCACTTCTCGTCGAGCGTCACTGAGATGGAAGTCAACAAGATCGGGGTGGTCGGCGCGGGCCAGATGGGCCAGGGCATCGCGCAGGTCGCGGCCCAGGCCGGGCTCGACGTCGTTGTCGTCGATGCGGCGCCTGACTTCGCGCAGGCCGGCGTCGGCAAGATCAAGAAGACCCTCGACCGGCTGGTCGAGAAGGGCAAGCTCGAGGGGAGCGCGCGCGATCAGGTGATGGCGCGCCTCCGCGCGGGGAGCGGTCATCACGACCTCCGCGACTGCGACGTGGTCATCGAGGCCGCACCGGAGAAGGAAGAGCTCAAGCTCGCCCTGTTCAAGAGCCTCGGCGAGGTGTGCAAGGACGACGCGATCCTCGCGTCGAACACGTCGTCGATCTCGATCACGAAGATCGCCGCGGCGTCGGGGCGCCCGGATCGCGTGATCGGGATGCACTTCATGAACCCGGTCCCGTTGATGAAGCTCGTCGAGATCGTCCGCGGGCTGCCGACGAGCCAGGCCACCGTCGACACGACGGTCGCGCTGGCGAAGCGGTTCGGCAAGACGACGATCGACGCCCGCGACATCCCGGGCTTCATCGTCAACCGGATGCTGATCCCGCTGCTCAACGAGGCCTGCTACGGCCTCTACGAGGGCCTCGGGACGGCGGCCGACATCGACGTCGGCGTGAAGCTCGGCCTCAACCACCCGATGGGGCCGCTCGAGCTCGCCGATCTGATCGGCCTCGACACGTGCCTCGCGATCGCCGAGGTGCTGCACCGCGAGCTCGGCGACGACAAGTACCGGCCGTGCCCGCTGCTCCGCCAGTACGTCGCGGCCGGCTGGCTCGGTCGCAAGGTGCTGCGCGGGTTCTACGAGTACGACGCCAACGGCCAGAAGAAGGCCTGAGCCACGCCCGGTCCACGCGCGGCGAGGAGAGCGACATGAGCTACGAGAGCTTCGAAACGATCCAGATCTCCGTCGACGGCGCCGTCGCGACGGTCACGGTCTCCCGCGAGGCGCAGCTCAACGCGCTGTCGAGCAAGGTGCTGACCGAGCTGACCCACGCGGTCGGCGAGCTCGAGGTGTCGACCGACGTCCGCGTCGTGATCCTCACCGGCGCGGGCAAGGCGTTCGTCGCCGGCGCCGACATCGCCGAGATGGCCGAGATGACGCCCGTGCAGGCGCGCGCGTTCGCCGAGATGGGCGGCGCGCTCGGCGAGGCGATCGAGACCAGCGAGAAGCCATGGATCGCCGCGGTCAACGGGTTCGCGCTCGGCGGCGGCTGCGAGCTCGCGCTCGCGTGTGACTTCATCCACGCGTCGGAGACGGCGAAGCTCGGCCAGCCCGAGGTCAAGCTCGGGGTGATCCCCGGCTTCGGCGGCACGCAGCGACTCGCGCGCCGCGTCGGCGTCGCGAAGTGCAAGGAGCTGTGCATGACCGGCGACCGCATCGACGCGGCGGAGGCGCTCCGCATCGGCCTCGTCGACGCGGTGTGGCCGGCGGCCGAGCTGATGGACCGGGTGCGCGCGCTCGCGGCGAAGATCGCGGCGAACGGGCCGCTCGCCGTCGCCGAGGTCAAGCGCCTGGTCCACGAGGGCCAGTCGACGACGCTCGAGCACGCGCTCAAGCTCGAGCAGCGCAGCTTCGGGCTCCTGTTCGCCACGTCCGATCAGCGGGAGGGGATGGCCGCGTTCCTCGCCAAGCGCACCGCGCAGTTCAAAGGACAATGAGAAGTGAAGTTCACGCCGACTGAAGACCAGCAGGCCGTCCAGGCCACCGCCCGCGACTTCGCCACCCACGAGGTCCTCCCCAAGGCCGCCGAGATCGATCGCGAGCACCGCCACCCCGCGGAGCTCGTGAAGCGGATGGCCGAGCTCGGCTTCCTCGGCATCGCCGTCCCGGAGCAGTACGGTGGCTCGGGGCTCGATCACGTCTCGTACGTGCTCGCGATGGAGGAGATCTCCCGCGCGTGCGCGTCGACGGGCGTGATCATGAGCGTGAACAACTCGCTCGTGTGCGACCCGATCTACCGGTTCGGCACCGAGCAGCAGAAGCAGGAGTGGCTGACCCCGCTCGCGAGCGGCAAGCTGCTCGGCTGCTTCGCGCTGTCCGAGCCCGAGGCCGGCTCCGACGCGGCGGCGCAGAAGACCGTCGCCGAGAAGCAGGCCGACGGCACCTGGGTCATCAACGGCACGAAGAACTGGATCACGAACGGTCCGGTCGCCGACGTGTGCGTGCTGTTCACGATGAACGACAAGGCCGCCGGCCACCGCGGCATCACCGCGTTCATCCTGCCGATGAAGACCCCGGGCGTCCGCGTCGGTCCACCCGACGACAAGCTCGGCATCCGCGGCAGCAAGTCGTCGCAGATCTTCCTCGACGACGTGCGCCTGTCGCAGGGGCACGTGCTCGGCGAGGTCGGCGGCGGCTTCAAGGTCGCGATGTCCACGCTCGACGGAGGCCGGATCGGCATCGCCGCGCAGGCGGTCGGCATCGCGCGCGCCGCGCTCGAGGACGCGCTCGCCTACGCGCAGCAGCGGCGCACGTTCGGCAAGCCGATCGCGCAGCACCAGGCGATCCAGTTCAAGCTCGCCGACATGGCGACCGAGGTCGACGCGGCGCGCCTGCTCACGCTGCGCGCAGCGTGGCTCAAGGACCAGAAGCTGCCGTACGGCAAGGAGGCCTCGATGGCCAAGCTCTACGCGTCCGACGTCGCCAACAAGGCGGCGCGCGAGGCGATCCAGATCTTCGGCGGCAATGGCTACGTCACGGAGTTCCCCGTCGAGCGGCACTTCCGCGACGCGAAGATCACCGAGATCTACGAGGGCACGAGCGAGATCCAGCGGCTCGTGATCGCAGGGCACCTGGCCAAGGGGGGATGATGATCGTCAAGCACGGGATGATGATGGTGGTGCTCGCCGCCGTGGCGTGTGGTGGCGGGAAGAAGGAGGACACGACGCCGATGGCCGACACGTCGGACGCCGAGGCCGAAGCTGCGCCCGCGGCGCCGGCGGCGGACACCTCGACGCTCGTTCCGCCAGAGAAGATGGACGAGATCACGCGCATGCTCGATCGCAAGCAGCGGCTCGTCTCGCGCTGCCTCGCGGACGCGGTCGACGCGCAGGAGCTGCCGCGGAACTCGCGGGGCAAGGTCACGCTCGAGATCGTGATCGCGACGTCGGGCAAGCCCGAGACGGTCAACGTCATCAACTCGACGCTCGACTCCGCCCGGCTCACCGAGTGCGTCATCGGCCACGTCAAGGCGATCCAGTTCCCGGAGCTGCCGAAGGTGTATCCGACGTCGTACACGTACGCGTTCGAGGCGATGTGATGCGCCGCCTGCTACCGCTCGTGCTCGTGACGGCGTGTGGTGGCGGGGGAACGCCTCCTCCGGCGAGCCCGGAGCCCGAGGTGTCGCCCAGACCGACGACGCGGGTCCCGGTCGAGGACGAGGAGCTGGAGGAGGGCGTCGAGATCGTCGGCGCGCGGGGACGCATGGACCCGAAGGTCGTCGAGGCCGGCATCGCGCCGCACACCCAGGCGCTGACCGACTGCTACATGAGCAGCATCGGCGCGCGGCGCTGGCTCGGCGGCAAGGTGACGATCCACTGGGACATCCAGGCCGACGGCACGATCACCGGCGTGCGCCTGGCGGAGAGCGACCTCGGCAACTGGCCGATCGAGAAGTGCCTGCTCGAGGTCGCGCGCTCGGCGACGTTCGGAAAGCCGATCGGCGGGGACGCCGACTTCCAGCTCCCGCTCGAGTTCACGGGCCGGGGTCGGCTCGTCGCGTGGGACGAGGATCAGGCCGTGCGCGCCGTCGGCGGCCAGCTCGTGAAGCTCGACGCGTGCGCGAAGGGCAAGGTCGCCGCGCCGGAGTCGGTGACGGTGACCGTCTACGTCGGGCCGGGAGGCAAGGCGCAGTCGGTCGGGTTCGCGTCGACGACGGTGATCGACGACGCGTGGGGCGACTGCGCCGAGAAGGCCGCGCTCGCGTGGCGGCTGCCCGATCCGCGCGGTGTCGTGGCGAAGCTCGCGGTGCGCTACCCGATGCCCTAGGCCGGGGACCGCGCCGGGATGCCGCGTTGCCGCGTCGGGGGCGCCGGGAGAGCGCGGACACGCGGTGCGCGCCGCGGCTCGGGGCTGGCGCGCCTGTTCGGGCGAGCGCGGACACGCGGTGTGCGCCGCGGCTCGGGGCTGGCGCTTGACAGCGCGCCTGTTCGGGAGAGCGCGGACACGCGGTGCGCGCCGCGGCTGGCTCGCCGATGGGCGCCGTGTCAGCGCCTGCCGAACAACCATCGGCGCGTTGCGCGAGCTCTTACGGGTACGTGCAGGCCACGGCCTGCCTGCGTAATCACAGTCGCTGACCCGGCCCCATCGCGCTCGCTGGCGCCGCGGCGCGCACCGCGTTGACGATCCACCGATGTCCGGCGCGCTCGATGAAGGACGACCGGAGACGGGTATTCTCGCCCGGTCCGGGGCCGGAAACGGACTAGGATGCCGAGCGTGAGCGTGCCCACTGCGATCGCGTCGGGGAAAGGTGCCGAGTCGGCGTTGACGGTGAGTCCACTGCGCGCCGGCGTCATCGTCGGGTTCGTGACCGCCCTGATGCTGCTGGCTGTGTTCGTGGCCGCGCCGCTGCCGGGGCGCGTGCTCGCGTTGCTCGGCGCGCCGAGCGAGGGCGTCGACCGTTACGGCGGCCTGCGCATGGAGTGGGCGCCGCCGCCGGGCGAGGACCTCGCCGTCATCGAGCGCACGCTCGTGGAGCGCGGACAGGGTGCGAACGTGCGCCGCGCCGGGGACGTGCTGGTGTTCGAGAGCCCGGGCGTCGCCCGCGAGCTCGTCGAGGACCTCGCGAACCAGATCGGTAGCGGGCTCACGTTCCACGTCGTGGTCCAGGCGCCCGAGATGACGGAGCTCGTGCACGTGCTCGGTCTCGAGATGAAGGGCGCGAGGCCGGTCGATTTCGAGATCGACCAGTGGCGGTCCGACGAGGGCGAGCTGCAGATCGACTACTACCTGGCTGCAGAGCGCTGGGAGGATCTCGACGCCGCGTTCGCGCGCGCGTCCGGGCTCGGCTGGCGGCTGCCGGCAGGGACACGGCTCGCGTACGAGTACCTCGAGCGGGCCGCGGGAGACGTCGAGCGCCCCACCTACTACTGGCGGAGCTACGTCATCGAGGCGCAGGCGGAGCTCGATGGCCGGCGGATCGCGGACGCGATTCCGTCCTACGATCCGAACACGAACCGCCCGATCGTGCTCATCGACTTCGACGAGGAAGGCTCCGCGCGATTCGCAGAGCTGACCTCGAGGATCGTCGGCAAGAAGCTCGCGACGGTTCTCGGCGAGCTGGTGGTTTCGGCCCCGATCATCAACGGTCCGATCTACGGCGGCCGCGCGTCGATCACGATGGGCGGCAGCGATCCGCAGCGACAGGAGTTCGAGCGGGACATGCTGGTCTCGACCCTGCGCGCGGGGGCCCTCCCTCCGGGCGGCACCGTGCGCAGCGCGCGCTATGTCGAGCCGTCGCTCGGTCAGGACGTGGTCTGGCTCGCCCGGCTCGTGATCGCGCTCGGCGGCGGCGCGATCGCCGGGCTCGCGGGCTGGGCGCTCGTGCGCGCGACGCGGCCGGTGCGCTGCCGCGAGCCCGCGCGGTTCGCCGGCGGCGTGCCGTGGCGACGGCTCTCGATCACGCTGCTCGCGCCGATCAGCCTCGTGGTGCTGCGGCTCGTGGAGGTGCCGGGGCTCTCGCTCGAGCTCTCCGACATGCTGATCCTGGCGGGACAGGAGCTCCACTTCGCGAGCCTCGGTGTCTCGTCGGTCCTCACGGCGTACGTCCTGGTCGAGCTGGCCGCGCTCGCCGTGCCCGGGTGGCGTCGGCGTCGGTTCTCTGCACCGAGCGCGCGGCTTCCGCTGTTCTACGCGACGGTCGTGGTCGCGTTCGGACTCGCAGTCTTCCAGGCGTGGAACCTCGCCTGGTACCTGCAGGCGGTGATGGACTGGAGCGGAACCGGTCCGTGGCTCGTGATCGGGAACCTCGCCGTCGGAACGCTCGCGCTCGCGAACGTCGCCGAGCTGATCCGGCGGTTCGGCGTCGGTAACGGGTACGCGGCGCTGCTGGTGGCGGAGCTGGTGATCTCGCTGATCGAGGCACGGGACGCGATCACCGCGAAGGAACTCCTCGCGGGTGGCGGCGTCCTGCTCGCAGGGGGCGTGGCGACCGCGGCGCTCGTGCGCTGGCGCATCGCACGCGCCGGGGAGGCGCCGCTGCGCCTGCCGACCTCCGGGATCGCGCCGCTCGCCCAGGTGTTCGCGCTCGTCGGGATCTTCGTGATCGCGGTGGCGCCCCTCGGCTGGTTCGCCGAGGTGTCGGCGTGGTTCGCGGCGCATCCCGAGCCCGGGCTCGCGATCGCGCTCGCGATGACCGCCGTGTGGTCGTTCGCGTTCGCGCGGCCCGCGCTCGTGCAGCGGCTCGCCTCGCGCGTCGCGCTGGCACCGCCCGCGTGGTCGACCTGGGCCGCGGCCACCGCGCTGAGCGCCGGAGCCCTGGCGCTGATCGGTGCTCCGTACGTGCTGCTCGCGGTCGCGCGCCCGGAGGGGCCGGCGCTCGTCACGGCCGCCGGCGGCGCGCTCGCGACGGCGTGGCTGCTCGACGTGATCCTCGACCTGCGCCGGGGGCGCGGGGCGCTGGTGCGCGTGTGGTCGCTCCATCACGCCCAGCACCTCGAGCTCGCCCGGGAGGCGCTCGCGCGCGCGGACCTCGCGGTCCACGCCTCGGGCGCGCACCTGCGCGTGTTGCTGGCGTGGTTCGGGCCGTGGGCGCCGATCGACCTGTACGTGCGCCCCGACGACGCCGAGGTCGCGCGGCAGACGCTCGAGTCGCTGTTCGCCGACGGTTGATCGGCGTGGACGCGCGGCGTCGAGGGCGACGCGCGTTCCGGGCCGGCGGGGACCTTGGATCGCCGTCGCAGCTGTGGAAGATTGCGCGGACGATGAACTTCGCCCCCACCGAGGAGCAGCTGCTCGTCCAGCGCACGGCCCGCGACGCGGCCGAGCGCGTGCTCGCACCGAAGGCCGCGGCCCGCGACGTGTCGGGCGAGTTCCCGACGGCAGAGCTCCAGGAGCTCGCGAGCCTGGGCCTGCTCGGCGTCACGATCCCCGAGGAGCTCGGCGGGGCAGGGGCCGGGACGGTCGCGTACGCGCTCGCGATGATGGAGCTCGCGAAGGCCGACGCGTCGGTGGCGGTCGCGGTGTCGGTGACCAACATGGTCGCCGAGCTGATCACGAAGAACGGCAGCCCCGAGCTCGCGCGCGCGTGGGTGCCGCGGATCACGTCGGGCGAGCTCGTCGCCGGAGCGTTCGCGCTGTCCGAGCCCGAGGCCGGCAGCGATCCGGCGGCGATGCGCACGCAGGCCACGCGCACGGCGACCGGCTGGCGCATCAGCGGCACGAAGCAGTGGATCACGAGCGGCGACCGCGCCGGCGCGATCGTCGTGTGGGCGGTGACCGATCCGGGCGCCGGGCACAAGGGCATCACCGCGTTCGTCGTCCCCGGGGGCGCGAAGGGGCTGTCGGTCACGCGCCTCGAGGAGAAGATGGGCCTCCACGGCTCGTCGACGGCGCAGCTCGTCCTCGACGGCGTCGAGGTCGACGACGCGAGCGTGCTCGGCGCGCCGGGCCGCGGCTTCGCGCTCGCGATGATGGCGCTCGACGGCGGGCGGATCGGCATCTCGTCGCAGGCGATCGGCATCGCGCGCGGCGCCCTCGAGGCGGCGCTGCGATACGCCGGCGAGCGGCAGACGTTCGGCCAGCCGATCATCAAGCACCAGGCGATCGGGAACATGCTCGCCGACGCGGCGACCTGGCTCGACGCGGCGACGCTGATGACCCTGCGCGCGGCGGACGCCAAGGAGCAGGGGCAGCCGTTCTCCCAGCTCGCCGCGATGGCCAAGCTGTTCGCGACCGAGCACGCCTGGAAGATCTGTGACCTCGCGCTCCAGGTCCACGGCGGCTACGGGTACGTGCGCGACTTCCCCGTCGAGCGGGCGCTGCGCGACGTGCGCGTGACCCGGATTTACGAGGGGACGAGCGAGATCCAGCGGATCGTGATCGCGCGCAACTTGCTGCGCGCCGCCGGCTGAGGGTAAACCCCCAGACATGGCTGACTCGTCGTCTCCTGGCTCGCGCAAGCTCCGCATCCTCGTCGCCAAGCCGGGCCTCGATGGTCACGATCGCGGTGCGAAGGTCGTCGCGCGCGCCCTCGCGGACGCCGGCTACGAGGTCGTCTACACCGGGCTCCACCAGACCCCCGAGATGATCGCCGCGGCCGCGGTGCAGGAGGCGGTCGACGCGGTCGGGCTGTCGATCATGTCGGGCGCGCACATGACCCTGTTCCCCGCCGTGATCGAGGCGCTCAAGGCCCGCGGCGTCGGTGACGTCACCGTGTTCGGCGGTGGCATCGTCCCGAAGGATGATCTGCCCAAGCTCGAGCAGATGGGCGTCGCGAAGATCTTCACGCCCGGCGCCAGCACGAACGAGATCGTCGACTGGGTCGAGTCCTACCTGCGCCCCAAGGTCGCCTGAGCCATGCGCGCGACGCTGCTCGCGCTGGTCCCGCTGCTCGGCGCGTGCTCGTCACCGCCGCAGCCGGCCCACCCGACAGCGTCGGGGACGCCGGTCACGCCCCGCGAGCCCACCTCGGCGATCGGGCCGGACGCGCGCGCGCCGGAGCCTCCCGCGGGCCGCGCGCCGGTGAGCCAGGAGGAGACGCTCGCCGCGATCCAGAAGGCGATGAACGAGCTCGACGAGGCCGTCCAGGGCTGCTGGGCGGCGGCGGCGACCGAGCGGTTCGACGTCGAGGGCGAGCTCCTCGCGCATATCGACGTCGGCGACCCCGAGCGCGGCGCGGCGACGACCGTCGCCCTCGCCGAGGACACCGCGAAGAGCCCGCGGCTCGCGAGCTGCGTCACCGCGGTGCTGACGAGCTACGCGTGGGCACCGCCGCTGCGCGGGCAGTCGCTCCGGCTTCCGTTCCGGTTCCGCGCCCCCGCCGGGCAGAACGTGATCGATCGCCGGCTCGTGGCCGCGAACGGGCAGGGCGGGGTCTCGATCGCGGTGCTGCTCGACGAGGCGAACACGGGCAACGACGCGGCGTCGATGCTCGAGGTCGCGATCGCCGCGGGCGGCACCACCGACCTGCGCCGCCCCGAGCGCGACGAGCTCTGGTACTTCCTGGCGCCGGCGACCGTCGAGATCGCGGGGCGCGAGCAGGCGGTCGCGGCGGGCGACATGCTGTTCGCGCCCAAGGGCAGCACGCGGGCCGTGCGCGCGACCACGGAGGCGGCCCGCGCCGTCGTCGTCCTCGTGCCCGGAGGCCGCGAGGGCACCGCACGCGCCGGCGCGCTGCCCGCGCCCGCGGTGAGCCGCGGAGCGAAGGTCGCGGGCTCGCCGGCGGTGCTCCTGCCCGCCGCGACGGCGACGCGCCACGGGGCGGCGACGATCCACGCCGAGCCGGCGACCACGAGGACGAAGGCGCTCTCGGCCTCGGTGCTCGCGCTCCCCGCCGGATCCCAGGTCACCGAGCACGTCCACGCCGGGGAGACCGAGATCCTGTACGTGCTCTCCGGCAGCGGCACCATGACGATCGCCGGCGTCGCCGTCCCGGTCACGCCGACGAGCGTGATCCAGATCCCCCCGAACACGAAGCACGCCTTCACGGCGAGCGACGAGGTCCGCGCGGTGCAGCTGTACACGCCCGCGGGCCCCGAGCAGCGCTTCAAGCAAAGGGCAACGAAGTGACACCTGACATCGAACCGATCCTGCGCGGCGACGTCCGCACCGCCGCGCGCCTGATGCGCGATCTCGATGATCGCCGCCCGAGCGCGCTGGCGACGCTCAAGGCGCTGTTCCCTCACACCGGCAAGGCGTACCTCGTCGGGGTCACCGGCAATCCGGGCGCGGGGAAGTCGACGGTCGTCGACGCGCTGATCGCGCACTACCGGGAGCAGGGCGAGAAGGTGGGCGTGGTGGCGGTGGACCCGACGTCGCCGTTCTCCGGCGGCGCGATCCTCGGCGACCGCATCCGGATGCAACGCCACGCGCTCGATCCGGGCGTGTTCATCCGCAGCCTCGCGACCCGCGGGCACCTCGGCGGACTATCGCGCTCGACGTTCGACGTCGCGCACGTCCTCGACGCGATGGGGTTCACGCGGATCCTGATCGAGACCGTCGGCGTCGGCCAGGACGAGGTCGACGTGATGAAGGCCGCGCACACGACCGTCGTGGTCACCGTGCCGGGCCTCGGTGACGACATCCAGGCGATCAAGAGCGGCCTCCTCGAGGTCGCCGACGTGCTCGTGGTCAACAAGGCGGATCGCGAGGGGGCCGACCGCACCGAGCGCGACCTGCTGCACATGCTCGACCTGCGGGCCACCGGCGAGCGCAAGGACGTCGACGTCGTCCGCACGGTGGCCACCCGCGGCACCGCAGAGGGCTCGGGCATCCGCGAGCTCGCGGCGGCCGTCGAGCAGCACCGCCAGCGCGCGTGGACCGGCGAGGCAGCCCGCGAGCGAGCGATCGCGCGTGCGACGGCCCACCTCGGCGAGCTCGTGCGCGCGCTCCTCGCGGACCGCGCGAATCGCGCGATGACGGCGCGGGGAGGGCTCGGTGAGATCGCGCAGGCGATCGTCGATCACCACACCGATCCGTGGACGCTCGCCGAGCAGCTCGTCGACGCGCTCTGAGCCCCCCCGGCCGCCCCCTGTAACCACGGTCACGACAACCGCCGGTTTCTGCGGGCGCGCGGGCGGCGGGTGTTATCATGGCCGGGCCTCGTCTGTAGCAGGGGTGCCTATGACTGACTCGATTATTCGCGCGGGTACGGTGCTGGTCGCCGGGGTCGTGATCGCCGCGGGCAGCGGCTGCGGCCTGATCAGCTCCGACGTCACCAACTTCGATCTGACGCTACCGGAGAAACAGTTCACGATCGACGCCGACGGCTGGCAGGTCGACGCGCAGCAGGCCGACGTGCTGCTGTCGACGAGCTGCGCCGGCGCGCCCGACGTGTGCGCCTCGGCCGCGTCGCTGGCGTGCCAGGAAGGCTGCAGCGGCTCGTGCAACGCGACGACGCAGCAGTGCGAGCTCGCCCTCGACGTGAGCCTGTACCGGTCGATCGACCTCCTGACCGAGAAGCCCGAGCTCAAGTCGATCGACGACGAGCCGCTGATCAAGGTCACGATCGACAGCGTCACGTACGAGATCACGGGCAACACGCTCAACGTCGACACGCCAGCGCTCACGGTCTACGTCGCGCCGACGTCGGTGATGGACCCGGCCGACCCGCAGGCGACGCCGATCGGGACGATCGAGCCGGTGCCCGCGGGCATCCTCGTCACGCCCAAGGACCTGACCTTCACGCCGACCGGGCGCGCCGACCTGATCGCCGCGATGAACAACTTCCACACCCCGTTCAACGTGATCGTCGGGTCGACGCTCGTCATCCGCGACGGCACGCCGGTGCCGATGGGCAAGCTCGACGCCGTCGTGCGCATCGAGGCGCACGCCGGCCTCTGACCGGTGCGCTCCGTTCGTCAGATCGGGTCGGGCGCCGCGTCGACGTCGTCGTCGGGCTCCGCGGGGGTGGCGTCGTCCGCGCCCGGGACCTCCTCGTCGACGAGGTCGGGCATCGGCTCGCTGATCTCGTACGTCCTCTCGACGGCGCGGGCGGGCTCGGCGGACGGGGACCGCATCACGAGGATGGTCTCGACGCCCTCGAGGCGCTTGCGGCTCGCCAGCGCCGACTTCGAGCCCAGCTCGCCGCCCTTCTCGAACGCGAGGCGCGCCTCGTCGAGCTGGTCGAGGTGCTCGTACGCGGTGCCGAGGTTGTTCCACATGTACCCGGTGGCGCCCTTGCGGCTCGTCGCCTCGACGAGCGCCTCGGCGGCGTCCTCGTACTGCCGCAGCAGCAGGAACGTGTAGCCGAGGTTGTTCCACGCGTACACGTTCTCCGGGTTGAGCTCGGCCGCCTTCTGGAAGGCCTCGATCGCACCGTCGTAGTCGTGGCGGAGGAGCTCGGCGCGGCCGAGCGTGTTGAAGGCGAGGCTCGATCCGGGCGCGAGCTGGACCGCCTTGCGCGCCGCCTTGAGCGCGTTGGCGCGCTCGCCGGCCGCGATGTGGAGGCGCGCGAGCTCGATGTGCGGCTCGGCCTGCTCGCGATCGAGCCGGAACGCGGCCTCGAACATCTCCTTCGCGCGCGAGGCGTCACCGGCCGCGGCGAGCCGCTTGCCGACGGCGAGCGCCTCCGCGTACGTCGTCGGGATCGCGACGGGCGCTGCGCGAGCGACCTCCGGTGCGGTGGCCTCGACGGGCGGCGGCGCGGCGACGGGCTCGGCGGGCGCGACGCTCGGTTCGACGGCGGGTGTCGTCGCGACCGCGGACGAGGGCGTCGACGTGACGGTCGGCGCCGGGGCACCCCGGTCGCCGCCGCACGCAAACGCGGGAACGAAGAGAAGCGTGGAGAACAGGACAGAACGCAGAGACTTCATGGTGGAACCCCTTCCGGGTGGACCCCGGTGACTGCTCGGACCTAGAGCAGCCGCCGTGCCATGGCGTCTCGCGAGCGCGCGCGCGGACTTGCGCGCGGCTGTGGGTAGGTGGACACGCGCGGCGTCGCAGGTTTCGGCCACGACGCCGTTCACGTCGCGCGACGTCGACGAACGTCGCTGAATGTGGCCGAGCGTGGAAGCGACGCTGCCTCCCGCGCGTTCTCTCAGCCCGCGGGCTGGTACTCGCCGAACCGCGCGCGCAGCACGTCGGCGATCTCGCCGACGGTGGCCATCGCCTTCACCGCGCCGACGATCGGTTCGACGAGGTTGCCGGTCCCGGTGGCGGCGTCGTCGAGCGCCTTCAGCGCGCGCTGGGTCTCGCTGGCGTTGCGTCGCGCGCGCAGCGCCTGGACGCGGCGCACCTGGTCCTCCTCGAGCGCGGGATCGATCTTCGCGACCGGCACCGGCTCCTCCTCGGCGATCACGAACTCGTTCACTCCGACGACGATCCGGTCCTTGCGCTCGACGGCGCGCTGGTGCTCGTACGCGCGGCGCTCGATCTCGTGCTGCGGGAACGCCTGCTCGATCGCCTTGATCATGCCGCCGAGCGCGTCGATCTTCGCGAAGTACTCCTCGACGCGGTGGATGATCTCGGAGGTCAGCGACTCGACGGCCCACGAGCCGCCGAGCGGATCGATGAAGTCGGCGACGCCGGACTCGTGCGCGATGACCTGCTGGGTGCGCAGTGCGATGCGCGCGGCCTCCTCGGTGGGCAGGCCGAGCGCCTCGTCGTAGCTGTTGGTGTGGAGCGACTGCGTGCCGCCGAGCACCGACGCGAGCGCCTGCAGGGTGACGCGGACGATGTTGACCAGCGGTTGCTGCGCCTGCAGCGTCACGCCCGCGGTCTGGCTGTGGAACCGGAGCATCTGGCTCTTGGGGTTCTTCGCCCCGAACCGCTCCTTCATGATCTTCGCCCACAGCGTACGCGCGGCGCGGAACTTCGCGATCTCCTCGATGAAGTTGTTGTGGACGTTGAAGAAGAACGACAGCCGGGGCGCGAACTCGTCGACGTCGAGCCCCGCTTTCAGCGCCGCCTCGACGTAGGCGATGCCGTTGGACAGCGTGAACGCGACCTCCTGGACCGCGTCCGAGCCCGCCTCGCGGATGTGATAGCCGCTGATCGACACCGTGTTCCACTGCGGCACGTTCGCGGCGCAGTAGGTGAACGTGTCGGTGATGAGCCGCATCGAGCCCGCGGGCGGATAGATGTACGTCCCGCGCGCGATGTACTCCTTGAGGATGTCGTTCTGGATCGTCCCGCGCAGCGCTCGCGGGGACACGCCTTGCTCCTCGCCGACGGCGATGTAGAGCGCGAGCAGGGTCGCCGCGGTGGCGTTGATCGTCATCGACGTCGACACCTCGCCGAGCGGGATGCCGTCGAACAGGACCCGCATGTCCTCGAGCGAGTCGATCGCCACGCCGACGCGGCCGACCTCGCCGCGCGCCATCGGGTGATCGCTGTCGCGCCCCATCTGCGTCGGCAGGTCGAACGCGACCGACAGCCCCTTGCCGCCCTGGGCGAGCAGGTACTTGTAGCGCCGGTTCGACTCCGCGGCGGTGCCGAAGCCCGCGTACTGCCGCATCGTCCACAGCTGGCCGCGGTACATCGTCGGCTGGACGCCGCGCGTGTACGGGTAGTGGCCGGCGGGGGGAGGAGGGGTCTCCGGGGCGTCGGCGGGCTCGTAGCCGCCTTTGATCTCGATGTCCGCGTCGGTCGCGAACCGTGCCTTGCGGAGCCTGGGCTTGCGTTCCTCGGTCACGAGGTGTGTGTACCAGAGATCGGCTAGTATCGGCCCGATGCGCACGCTGGCCGCGCTCGCCTTCATCGCCGGTGTCGGCGGCGTGGCGAGCTACCTCGCGCAACGCCCGACGATCGCCGACGGCGGGGTCATGGCCGCCGACCTGCTCGCGCAGCTCCGGGCCCGGAACATCACGGCGGTCGCGTGCGACCGAGAGATCCCGATCGGCCCGCGCGGGGCCGTGTTCCAGTGCACGGCGACGGCGTCCGACGGGTCACGCGCGAAGATCGAGTACACGATGGGGCGCGACGGGTCGCTGGCGGGCAAGATCCTCGACGCGTCCGGACCGAGCCAGCCTCGGAGCCCTGCCTCGGGCGACCCGTGGAGTAACTGATCCGCACAGACGTGATATACGGAGCCCGAATGCCGAACTACTCGAAGCTGCACGATCTCATCAGCCATCGCGTGACCATCGAGTACGACACCGGGGCGCGCATCACGGGCTACCTCGCGTCGTGCCAGCCCGCGTCGGGGCCGGTCGAGTTCTGCGTGATCTCCGAGGCCAAGCTCATCGACTCGCGCGGCCGCGTCGTGCGCGAGCAGGGGGAGCTCACGGTGTGCCCGAACGTGGTGACCTCGATCGCGCTCGACGAAGGTCCGCGCGGTCGCGACCTCAAGTAGCGTCGCGCTCGACGCCCGCAGGTGCGGGCCCGGCGCGCATCTCACGCACGCCGAACGTTTGCGCTCGAACGAAGCTCCCGGCGCCGGTTGAGGTCGGGCCCCGGATCCCCGTACCCTGAACGTGGCTCCGCCTCTGGGGGGCGGCCGCCTCGCCCCATGGCAGCAGACGGTAAGTTCGGGACCTTCGCTGGCGTCTACACGCCGTCGCTGCTCACGATCCTCGGCGTCATCATGTACCTGCGCCTGCCGTGGATGGTGGGGCAGGCCGGGCTGTACGTCGCCCTCGGGGTCGTGCTCGCCGCCCACATCGTCTCGGTCGCGACGGGCCTCAGCGTGTCCTCGATCGCGACCGACAAGAAGGTCGGCGCCGGCGGGCCGTACTACATCATCTCGCGCAGCTTCGGCCTGCCGATCGGCGGGGCGATCGGGGTCGCGCTGTTCCTCGGCCTCTCGTTCAGCGTCAGCCTCTACATCGTCGGGTTCTCGCAGAGCTTCCTCGCGGCGGTCGGGGTGGAGCCGACGGCGGGCGCGATCCGGATCTGCGGGTCGCTCACGCTCGTCGCGATCACCGCGATCACGTTCATCAGCACCTCGCTGGCGCTGAAGTCGCAGTACCTGATCATGGCGCTCGTCGGGGCCTCGATCCTCGTCGTGTTCCTCGGCGAGTCGAGCACGCCCGCGCCCCACCTGAGCGCCGCGCCCGAGTCCCCGTCGTTCGCGGTCCTGTTCGGGATCTTCTTCCCCGCGGTGACCGGGTTCATGGCGGGCGTGAACATGTCGGGGGACCTCCGCGATCCGAAGTCCGCGATCCCGCGCGGCACGATGCTCGCGATCGGCTCGGGGTTCGCGATCTACGTCGCGCTCGTCGTGTACCTGGCGCTGGCGGTGGACCCGGCCCAGCTCCGCGACGATCCGCTGGTCCTCCAGCGC
>Ga0164243_10003000_pt1 | contig 27307 bp, 31 predicted proteins | sample OricompcompostOP_FD_108781 | JGI IMG/M metagenome (GOLD analysis project Ga0164243, IMG submission 108781) | Organic Plus compost microbial communities from Emeryville, California, USA - Original compost - Organic plus compost (OP) | ecosystem: Engineered > Solid waste > Mixed feedstock >...
CCATCCAGAGGCGCAGGCACGTGTTGCGAATGAACTGGGTGGTGCGGATGGCTTCCTCGATGGCGGCGAATTGCGCCTTCGACCCATCGAGCTTGTATTCATAGACCAGCATCCCTTGCTCCTTGTTCGTCCTCACTATCTTCGTGTATTCTCGCACAACAATTGCCTTCTGTCAAGCGAGGGGGAACGTTCTGCCGCTGCTGTCTTCCTGCGCCATCCATCCCCTTGGCTGAAGCCAGGGGCCTTCTGCCGCTTTTTGGTAATATCAGGGTATCCGAGGCGCTTCACCGAGGAGCTGGACGAGTCCCTGCTTGCCCGCCTCGGTCACACGTAACGCCCGGCTCCCGGGTAAGCGCTCAATCCAGCGGAGATGAAAAAGACGCTCCATAAGAGCAGCCCCCAGTGCGCCAGCCAGATGATACCGGCGCTCACTCCAATCAAGACAGGGACGGGCAAACGCTCTTCGCAGGCGCTGTAGATGCTCAACATCGATCCCAAACTGTATCAACATTTCGCGACCGGTTTCGGTGAGCTGGTAGCGCTTCTCTTCTTCCAGAAGGTACAATATCTCCCTGCGTTCCAGCGCTTCGGTCAGACCAACGCCAAGCTTGCCCGCCAGGTGATCATAACAGGTACGCGCCTCTCGCATCCGCTCAGCGATGACGGCTTCACGCAATGAGCGCACCGGGGCCGGAGGCGCGATCAGAGCCAGCGCTTCAAGGGCATGCGCAACATCGCTACTCGCCAGTGTATAATAGCGATGCCTCCCATGCGGCTTGAGCGTCAGCAGCCCCCCTTTCACCAGCCGTGCAAGATGCGTGCTGGCTGTCTGCGGGGAAATTCCGGCACAGGCCGCCAGTTCTCCGGCAGGTAAAGCGCGTTTGTCCAGCAGAGCATTGAGCATAGCCGCCCGTGAAGGATCTCCTATGAGTTCCGCCACAGCAGCAATATTCACATCCTTTGGTATCTCTTCCATACTTCGATTATAAGCGAAATATTTATGCATTACAATTGGCGCATCCATATCAAACGAAAGAAGAGGTTGCGTTATGAATGCATCCGTAGAGCTGCACACAGAGCTCTTCAATACCCTCCACAATCTGCAAGAACAGGTACGCGCACAGGCTGCTCACCTGGACCAGGCTCAATTGTTTGAACTCGCAACGACCCGAGCCCTCCTCACGCTTTTACTACGCCCTCACCCGGCGGGCCCGATAGCCCATCTTGAAGCCGCTCATGCCGCCGCTCGATCCCAACTTGAGCATCTGCCAGCATACGACCCGACCCGCCTGATTGCAGTCGATGAGGGCCACAGCTACACACCGCGCAAAGTGCTACGCCGCATACTGGACCATGCTCTCGACCATCTGAACCAGATTGATCAGTGGCTCCTCTGGCAACAACAGGGCATTGTCCCCGTCCCCACGGATGGCTGGACAACCTCTGGAGAGACGCTACCAGAGGATCTTCACCCCGTGAATCAGGCGGAAATACAGTCGTGGCTCTGGCGCATCGATCTGGCTGTGCAGCTCGTCGCACAGCGAGCGCGACAACTCTCTTCAGAACAGCTCGATTGGACGCCTCCTGATGGCGGCTGGACGCTTCGCTATATGCTCCATCATCTCGCTGAGGCCGAAACCTATTATTGTTACTGGATCAGCGAGCCTCTTCCAGAGGAAGCACTTGCCCGCTATAATGCTGCCTCTCAGCGGCTCGAACAGCGGTTTCGCCATCTCTTAAGCACTCCATTGCCCCCCGAACAGACATTTTCTTATGCCCGAATTCGTGAGACCGTTGACGCTCTCATCACGACAGAGCAAGCCCTTCTATAGTCTCCAGATAACTGGCGGGCTGCTCCTGAGCCCGCCACCAAACAAAAACGCAGTACAATCCCGCGACACAATTCCTTCTTCCTGCAACACCATCTCTCTCCTACAGAAACAATACGTCTTCTCCCTTCTGTCGTCCTTAGATCCTTTGTCTCGCAACCCATCCTCCGCGTGGTGGATTGGAAGCAGGGTCGCTCTCAAAGAAGCCCGTCAGTAAGCGAAATGAAGGGTTCGGTTCCGGTGGGCCCTGTCCCGCAAAGATCGGCTCTTTGGTCAGGTACAGATAGCCGGTATACTTCTGAACAATAATGCTCCCGCCACGTGAGATGATACGATCAAAGCGAATCTCTTTCGTGGCCTCATTCCATGTGCCTTGCAGCCGATCGGTGAAGCCTATATCGATATCCACTGTTCCGCTTAAAGAGCCTGCACCATTCGAGGTAATATTGAGTGTTCCCTTATACCCGATCACATTGATATTCCACACCCCTACTGGATCCGCCATTCTGCGTTCTCCTCTCGTTCTCCTGAAAAACACTCCTGCAAAACAAACTACTCGAAAATGAATATCACTCTCTTTATATTATAAGAAAAGAACATAATAGAGCAGTGAATGATATGATAAAAGGAGAAAATGCAGGCCTGTTCAGGTTGTGCAGGCTAGAAATTGCCAGGAAGGGGAACAATGGTTTCAGGCCAGAGAGGCAAGCTGCCAGCTTGAGAATGTGAACCGGCTGACGCCAGGAGCAACATACCTTCTTCGAGACGTCGCTTCCCTGACACCATGCCTTGCTATAGCTTCAGATCTCACCTTGCCGGGACACGGATCTCCCGGAAGCCTGATAGACCCGCGTCCTCTTTCGCTTAGAATGTGATCAGGCGCTGAATGTTGCCACGCACCGGCACGCGCCGCAACGGGTGATTCCGAGACAGAAGTTCTACAGGGATACCACGCGACGGAGCCATACGGATATCAATATCAATCTTTGCATCAGACACAATTGCAAGCCGGTACCGCTGTAAGAGTAGTGCCAGCACAACCTTCAACTCCAACATCGCAAAATCCGCACCGATACATCTATGAGGTCCGGCGGCGAATGGCAGGTACTCGTACGTTGAGCGCTTCAATGTCAGCCAACGTTGAGGCTGAAAACGATCAGGCTCCTCATACAATTCCGGGCGACGATGCGTGACAAAAGGGCTATAATAAACGATTGCCCCTTTGGGAAGAGCATACCCACCAAGCTCACAGGGCTCGGCAGCTATGCGCATCTTCATCGACACAGGCGGCAGCATGCGTAAGCTCTCCTTGATGACAGCATCGAGTAAAGGCAACTCCCGAAGCTGCTCAAGCGTCGGGGCCTCACCATGAAGCGTCCCATCAAGCTCGTTGAGGAGAGCTGCAAGCGCTTCCGGGTGCTGATCCAACAAGAAGAAGGTCCATGCCAACGCATTCGATACCGTCTCATGACCGGCAGAGTACAAAGAGAAGGTATGGCTGACTAATTCGTCATCGCTCAGGCGCTGCCCATCTTCATCATGTACCCGAAGCAGCGTTGCCAGCACATCGGTGCCCCCGCCTGCTGACCGCTTCTGCGCAATCATAGCACGGATCATGCCTTCCAGTTCTGCGGCCCACTTCAAAATGCGGTGATATGGCATCCCCGGGATATCGATAAGCGGTGTGACCATTAACAGCGACAGTGAGTTCAGCACACGCTGCATCAGATAGCCAATTCGCTCTATATCCGTTTCCTCATTCACTCCGAACAACGTCTTTACCACGATACGCAACGTCAACTGCTTCATTTCAGCATACAGATCCATTCGGGATGGGGCTCGCCATTGTTCAAGCATATCAAGCGTAAGCCGTACCATATCATCGCGATATTGCCCGATCTGCTGCTTATGAAAAGCGGGCTGCATCAGATGGCGCTGCTGCTTATGATGCTCTCCGTTCATAGTAATAATATTATTCAACATCAGGCGACCCAGAGCTGTTTCTTTCGGCCATTTGACAAAGGTTCCTTCATCCACCTGAAACAGGGACGGGTGCGCAAGCACTTGCAGGTTTAGCTCAGGACTGAAGACAAAGACGTTCGAGTGATCGCCACGCGTCAATGCGACGATATCCCCATAGGTCTCATGCATGCTACGCAAAAACGTATATGGATCGCTATACAGTTTGAGCATATTGGCCTTTCCACCAAGCAACGGGAAAGCAGAAGGCCCAGGCATTGACTGCTGTGTCATATGAGTAGATGCCATACAGAATTTCTCCTTGTAGCTTTACCATACTATACATATTGTCGTGATGATGAACGTATGAATAGAACCGAAACAGAGCCAACGAGACCACATACGCTCATCGTCTTCTATGATCAGAAAACTTGCAAGTTGACCACTTATCTTCGATATCTAAGTGAAGTTGCCATTAATTTAACTTATTTACTAAGTTAAATAGTACACATAAAATCAGAGAAAGTCAAGCTATTTTCCTGAAAAAAGGATACCCGATGAGGGAAATGCTTTATCATACATAGAGATGGAAGTGTACATTCTTGTAAAGGGATGGGAGAAAGGATAGGGGTCTGCTCCCGAGGTGCTGAAGGACCACACAACAAAGAGCTGTCCACCATTGTCTGGAATAATTGGGAAAGAAAGATCAGGCATTTCGGCTGCTCAGCCTTGCTTCGTTGCCAGCACAACGATACAGCAAAGTACAGGGTTAAGCATATACTTTCGGATCAGGTCACCATCCTCGCCAAAACCTTCGATAAACTCTTAAGGGGGACACGTTGATAGCATCAGTATTTAACCAATTGGATATACTACCTTTTCCTCTCTTCTCTCATGCAGGAAAGCATGGTTACACTATTGCATATTTCTCACAAAGGTTGGCTATTATATTCTCTTGAAGCTCTGTCAGGGAATAGGCCGCCTATCATGATACTGCTACCCTGCATTTTTCATAGAATCAATAGCATAGAAGATATATACTGCATAGCTCTTTCCTGTAATTTACTCGTTCCCTTTTGTTTTTCTGTCTGGCTTTTCCTTTTTAAATCGATAAAGTTCGCTAAATGAGCAAAATAACATATGAACAAAAGCAGAATTATTCTGTGTAATGCTCTACTCCCTTATACTCCTATCTTATTTCATCAGTGAGTTTTCTTTTAGAGTATGTTATACTGCTTATTGGTACAGTCTACTGTACCATTTCTGGTTCGCTTATGAAGAGCTTTTTTTTATGTAAGACAGGCTACAAGGAGACAGGGAAGTTGAAAGATATCATCATCATCGTGAATGCACGGTTTATTCCTCAGGAGAGAAATAGCACGTACATCTACGGAGTGGTTCAACATGTACTCCGCTGTGCAGACGTATTGAAGCAGGGAGGGGTAAATGTTGGTTTCCTTCTTTACAAGCGCGATGAAGATCTTGCAGAACCACTACTGGAACCAGGTACTGTTGTACAGACCTTTCCTGCCATGACACTCCATTTTCACTTCGGGATGGAGCCAAACGCAGTGAAAGCCGTTTTCCGTTCCGCGATACACCATATTACCGAGTCATGGGGACAGGGCGCCACGCGAGATCCCTTACTCTATTACCAGACATCGGCTCTGTTACCATATGCACCCACTGATCACTTGATTGCGATAACGCATCATTCCCCCTTTGTGGAACAGGTTGCCCGATCTATCGGGACAGAAGCAGCCTGGAAAGCGTTCAACTGGGATCACCCGAAAGCGGAGCATCTTTTGAGAACTCAGAACCAGGCACTTGAGATCATTGCATCGCGAGACAACATTCACTGCCTGGAAATATCAATACTTCAGCAACAGTTTCTGCGCGAGTATGGCATTGCTGAACGCCAGATCCATAGAATACCTCAGCCCGTTGGAAGCGATGAAAGCGAACCTGAACCGCTCCCCCCACTCTTAGCAAGCGCCTTACAGGATAGAGCCGCGCGCTCCGGTCTGGTAGCGGTTACAGTGGTCTCTCGTTTCGATTATTTTAAGAATATTGAGCTCTATATAGATGGCTGTTGCCTTGCCTTGCAGAACAGAGCGCTGCAACAGGTCCTCGTGATAGGCGGTTTTGCTGACGACGAGATACGTACACAGCTACAGAGCAGGATACCGGCGGAGCTTGCAAGCGCATTTCTTTTCATCCCTCGTATGGAACGGGGCGTATTAACAGGAGCGCTCTTTCCCGAACTCGCCAATCAGGCTGTGTTTGCCTGCACCTCTCGCTTTGATCTGGTTCCCTATACAGCACTGGAAGCGGCACGGGCCGGTCTTTGCACCATCGTTCCCGATCATGGTCGTGTTGGCGCAGCCGAATACATACCGGACCACTATCAATTCAGCGACAGTCCAGCCGGACTTGCTACCTTACTGACGAAACTGGCATCTCATCCCGGCTATCTGGAACAGTTCCAGCAAACAGCGGCAAAGATACGGCAAGCAACCAGCGATGAGGCCTTTTTCGATTCTTTCGTAGAGATCTGCTCTCGAATATAAAAGTGTCTATCTCTGAAGACGCTGGCTTTTTCTTCTGTCCGGGTGTTCGCGCTCGATAACGCCCGGACACGCGCGAACCGCTGGAGCGAAACGCCCTCCGACGCCTCAGACAGAAACTGCATTTGAGCCCACTCGATCGCAAGCAGTCCAGAATATCCACAAAACAAAGTCGGGTGTTTCCTGGCTCTCACAATCTCATAGGCTCCATGCATTCTGAGAAAAATGTGTCACTCATTTTCCTTTTTTCTTCCATTGACGTATGTCATTCGCTGGCACTATAATACAGGGCAGCATGCATGTCAACAGAGTGATCTCTTACACTGATTTCCTTGAGGAGGAAAAGAGTATGCGTTTTGAACAACAGGTAGCATTGGTCACCGGGGCAGCTTCTGGAATTGGAAAAGCGCTGGTTCAGCGTTTTGTCAATGAGGGGGCAGCGGTCGTCGCTGTGGATATCGTCGAGGCTCCGCTTCAGGCTCTGATCAAAGAATTGGAGCAACAGGGAGCAAAAGTTACATCCTGCATCGCCGACGTTTCATCAGATGCAGATGTGGAGGCCATGCTTGCCACCGCCACATCTACCTATGGACGTCTTGATATTCTCTGCAACAATGCGGGGATTATGGATCTCATGAAGCCTGCCGACGAGGTTCCACTTGATTTGTGGGATCGCGTGCTTGCCATCAACCTCACCGGTCCCTTCCTGGCATGCCGCCGGGCAATCCCTCTGTTTCTTGAGCAGGGCGGAGGTAACATTGTTAACACCGCATCGGAAGCCGGAATACGTGGAGGTGCAGCAGGAACAGCCTATACCGTTTCCAAGCATGGCGTTGTGGGTCTGACTAAAAGCATCGCCTTCCACTATGGAGAGCGCGGTATTCGCTGTAATGCCGTCTGCCCCGGCGGAGTTGCGACCGCTATTGGAGCCGGAAGAGGCGTTCCGAGTGAGACAGGACTTGCGAGAGTAATGCCCTTTATGAAAGGAAGTGCTCCCTCGCGTATCGCGGCCCCGGAAGAGATTGCAGCGGCCATTACGTTCCTTGCGTCGAAAGATGCAAGCTATATTAATGGTGCTATTTTCCCTGTTGATGGTGGTTGGTCCGCTTCCTGATGTCAGCACTACCTGCCTGAGAGATAGATGGCTCTGACAAAGAGCAGGCTTTCATCCGTTCCGCAAACAGGAAACCAGCCCTGTGACCTGATTGAGAGCAGGCAACAGGGCTATTGAGTTCATTGGACAACATTCTCAAGCGGGATCGCCAGGCTTTCCCGGCACGATCGCACCCCGCCCCCACATATGAGGCCCATCAATAAAAAAAGATGCTGGAACGCACTTCTTCCTCTCACAAACATCTCCTTTCACCTCTCCTTCTCGGAGCAGTCGCAGCGATCAACCACGGGTATGCGTACTGGCAGGCTTACCCATGCATCGATGCAAAAGCATGTTATAATGCAACGCAAAGCAAATTTGAGAAAATAGAGATATCTTGAAAACAAGTATAACTTTATCGCAGGCAGGGAAAATATGAACACTATTCGTATACTTGTGGCCGATGACGAGCAAGAGATCAGGAGCCTCCTGAAAAAATATCTGGAACGAGAAGCCTACAGGGTTGATGGCGCGGCAAATGGCGAAGAAGCCCTGCGTCTGTTTGACCAGAACAAATATAACCTGCTTATTCTTGATTTGATGATGCCCGGAATCGATGGGATTGAGGTCTGTCGCAGACTGAGAAATAAGACAAATATCCCCATTCTGATGCTCACTGCCAAAGATCATGAAATCGATAAAGTGTTAGGCCTGAGTATCGGAGCGGATGATTATATTACAAAGCCATTCAGTATTCATGAAGTTATTGCTCGGGTTAAGGCTCATCTCAGGAGATTTCTGGTGCTCGGCAGCGAGGAAAGCATGCAGTCGAAAACCCTCATCACTTGTAGGGGACTGACCATAGACCTGAAGAACTACTCTGCCTCTATCAATGGGGAAGCTATTTCTCTCACCGCGAAGGAATTCCAGCTCTTGAAATTTTTTATGCTTCATCCCGGGCAGGTTTTCACCAAAACGCAGCTCTTCCGCAACGTCTGGGAGAGCGAGTATCTGGACGATGATAATACCATTATGGTGCATATTAGAAAACTGCGGAAGAAGATAGAAACCAATCCCTCCGATCCGCAATATATTCAAACCGTATGGGGTATAGGTTACAGGTTCGCGGGGGAAAAGGATGAATAGTATCCGAGTGCTGCTACTCATCGGGCTTCAGGGTGTCCTCATTGTCGCACTCCTCATCAGCAACGTCACTACCTATCATTTCGGCGTGCTGACCTGGGCGCTTTCCATCGCGATTCTCATTCCCACAGTACTTCTGCTGATCCATATACTTCGCACCCGTAACAAACTCAGGGAGATAGCAGACGGGCTCAAACGCGCCTGCAAAGGGAACCTGAAGACTCGCCTGTTTTCGAGCGGTGACCGCTTGCTTGACGAAATCATCTTCTCACTCAATGAGCTGATCGAGCAACTGGAAAAGGTACAGATAGAAACCATACAGGCCAGAGAAGCGAGAACTCGGCTCCTTTCCAGCATCTCACATGACATTCGGACACCTCTTACCTCCATTCTTGGCTATATCGATGCCCTTCGCGACGGCATTGCGGCAACCGAAGAAGAAAAGCAGGAGTATCTCGCGATCCTCTCTCATAAGGCCAGTAATCTCAAACAACTGATCGACGAGATATTCACGATGGCACGTCTCGATGCAGACGAATTCATTCTGAAGGTTGAGACGCTGGATCTTGCGGAAGTCATTCGAGAAGTCATTATCGAATTTCTTCCTGTATTGAAAAAGCACACGATGGAAGTAAAAGTCAACCTACCGGAGGAGAAGCGCTGTACGGTTCAGGCAGATCGTCTGAGTATTATGCGAATCATCAGAAATATCATGAAGAACGCGCTGCTCTACGGGCAAGAAGGAAAGATCATCGGGGTCGAGCTCATAGAACATCCCCACACCTATCATGTGCTCATCTGGGATCGGGGGCCGGGCCTCACTAAAGGGGAGATTGCCAATGTATTTGAGCGCATGTACCGCAGTAACAAAGCGCGAACGCCCTTCGCTGAAGGAAGTGGCCTGGGGCTCGCTATCGCTCGCGCTCTCGTAGAAAAGCATCAGGGCACCATCTGGGTTGAAAGCGTCCCGTGGGAAAAGACCACCTTTGGCTTCTCCCTCCCTAAACCCAACATCTCCAAATAATACAACCTCTTCTGTTAAGAAAAAAATAAGAAATTGGTAAGCGGCAATTAAAGCGCTCTGCTTATACTAAAGAACCATAGCACAGAGAAAAGAGGCGCATTCTGAATGAGTGCAGTGATTAAAACTACAAATCTTACAAAGCAATACAGCAATCAACAACTGGCAGTGGATCACCTGAATCTCACAGTCAGGCAAGGCGAAATCTATGGTTTCCTGGGACGCAATGGCGCGGGGAAAACGACGACGATCAAAATGCTTCTCAACCTGATCAAGCCAAGCTATGGGCAGATTGAAATATTCGGCGAGAATCTCTTCAAAAAGCAAAGGGAGATTTTAAGACGCATAGGCTCTATCGTCGAAATACCCGGCTTCTATGAAAACCTGACCGCCCGCGAAAATCTGCTTATTAACACAAAAGTGATGGGCGTCCATAAAAAGAATGCCATTGATGAGGCACTCGAAATTGTGGGGCTTCAGCATGAAACAAAGAAGCTCATCAGAAGCTACTCGCTCGGGATGAAGCAGAGATTGGGCATTGCCAGAGCACTGCTGCATTATCCCGAACTCCTGATCCTGGACGAACCAACCAACGGCCTCGACCCTATCGGCATCAAGGAGATGCGCAACCTTATCAAAACCCTGGCCCGAGAGCGAAATATGACAATCCTGCTTTCCAGCCATATTCTCTCAGAAATTGAACAGATAGCAGATACCCTCGGGATCATCCATAAAGGCAAGCTGCTGAAAGAGATCCCGTTTGAGAAGCTGAGGAAGCAGAACCGCAGATACCTGGAATTCCAGGTTTCCAATGAGAATAGAGCGGCGATGCTTTTGGAGCGGTACTTCGCGATCACCGATTACGAGGTTCACGAAGCAGGAACCATCAGGGTCTACTCGCACATCGGACAGCAGGGACTCCTCAATAAAGTATTTGTGGAGCACGGCATTGAAGTCACGAAAATAGTTCTGAGCGAAGATAATCTGGAAGACTACTTCAGTACTCTGATAGGAGAAGCTTCAATTGGTTAATCTACTGTATGCGGAAGTCTTAAAACTCAAGCGCTCAATGATAGCGCTCATCAGTATTGCAGGCATTGCATCCGGTCCTTTTCTTTGTTTTGTGGAATCGATCATCAAGGAAGCGAAGCGCCCGGATATTCCTGTAGAAGGAGCGACGTTCTTTAGCGAAACACATCTCTATGTGTTTCTCCTGATTGGCGTGCTACTCTTTAGCGTTGTCACAGCCTACCTGTTCAATCGCGAATATACAGAACACACGCTGAAAAACATCCTGACCATTCCTGTATCACGCATACAATTTATTCTCAGCAAGCTCATTCTGCTCTGTCTCTGGACGATGGCACTCACCCTGTTTGCCTGGCTCATTACCGTTCTGTTCGCCCTGCTCGGCCAATTTGATGGCCTGAGCATGCAGCTTTTCCTTGATGCCTTCAAGCAGTTTATGATGAGCGGCTTTGCCCTTTTTCTGCTCTCAACTCCCATGATTCTGGTCACACTGCTCTTCAAGAATTATGTTGTAACGATTGTCTTTGCTATCGCGATCACCATGCTTAACTTGCTGACCTATGGATCAGAATACAGCGCATTACTTCCCTGGACCGCGGTACGGGTGATCGCAACAGGCACCTTTTTCCCGGAATACCCACCCATATATTCATATATCTCAATCATTATGACATTTTGTGTCGGGCTCATCGCCTCCATACTCTACTTCAAAAATACAGATGTCAACTAAAAAATACTATGTTATTCAAGGAGAAATAGAAATATGCCTCTTCACCAGATAGATATAGAGCTCTTCAGGATGATAAATGATGCGGGTAAATCCATTCCCGCGCTGAATCCGGTGATGATCTTTCTCGCAGAGTATACGCCCTACATTCTGGCCCTGTCAATGCTCGTTTACTGGTTCCTCAGGCGACGACAGGACAGGATGATGATTATACAAAGTATTTGTGCTTTCGTCCTTGCAACCAGCGTCGGGAAAGTATGTGGGCTCTTCTATGCCCATTATCAGCCGTTTGCCGTCCTGCCTGATGTGAACAAGCTCGTTGAGCATGAGCTTGATAACAGCTTTCCAAGCAACCACACGATCCTGTTTTTCTCTATCAGCTTTTCGATCTGGCTTGTGCATAAAATGGAAGGCTTGCTCTGGCTGTTGCTTGCATGCCTTGTTGCGCAGTCCCGCGTCTGGATAGGAGTTCATTATCCTATCGATATCGCGACAGGAGCCATTATAAGTATCGTAGCGGCACTCATTATGTGCTGGCTTATACCGCGCCTTCCATTTATCCGACAGGGGCTCACCCTCTACGAAAAGGTCGAGCAACGCGTGCTTCCGGTCAAGAATCGGCCCCCGGAACAGCGGATTCGCTAAACGACAATCCCGGCACAAAGCGACACCTGAAACGCTGATACAGCATAAAAGCCTATCGAGGGAATAGCTTTCGATAGGCTTTCTTTCTAGATCCTTTTCGCATTCCGTGCTTGATAGCCCTTGAGAGAAGAGATGAGCGCACTGCTGAGGCTCCACAGCATTCTTGAGCAGAGTTTGAGGGATGTTGTTCATCTCTTGCGCGTTTCTTGAGTCTTTCTGTTCTACGCTAGGAGGTGAATTCAGAAAGAAGCAGGTAGAAACCTGATCCTGTATTTTCCTGTACAGGAGGAGGAGCAGACAGAATGGATAGCTCAAACCTATGTCAGTATATTGTCTTTTTTCTCATTGTGTTGCTTGTAACCAGGCCGCTTGGTGGTTATATCTACCGGGTGTTTAACGAGCGACGAACCTTCCTGGACCCGCTGCTCCTGCCCGTTGAGCGTGCCATCTATCGAATCTGTGGTATCAACGCGCAGGAAGAGATGACTTTCAAGCAATACAGCATCTCTTTTCTGCTTTTCAGCCTTACAGGCACCCTTCTTCTCTACGCGCTTTTGCGTTTACAGACATTGCTCCCGTTCTCTGACCCGGCACACCAGATCACCCCATTGACACCTGATCTCTCAATGAACACGGCGATCAGCTTCGCGACTACCACCACCTGGCAGGCTTATGCGGGAGAAACAACGATGAGCTACTTCACCCAACTTGCGGGGCTGGCCGCCCAGAACTTTCTTGCAGGTGCTGCGGGGCTGGCAGTTGGGATTGCATTTATGCGTGGCCTGAGCAGACAGAAGATCGACACCCTGGGGAATTTCTGGGTTGATCTGGTTCGTGGTATCCTGCGCATTCTGCTACCCTTCTCGCTGCTCGGCGCGCTGCTGCTGGTCTGGCAAGGAGTGCCAATGAACTTTCAGCCCTATCTGACGATCACGACGCTGGAAGGAACGCATCAGACGATTGCTCAGGGGCCGGTTGCCGCACTTGAGATTATCAAGAATCTGGGGACAAATGGTGGTGGCTTCTTCAATGTCAATGGCGCTCACCCGTACGAGAATCCAACAGCGCTGACGGCTTTTGTGGAAATGCTGGCAATTATCCTGATTCCTGCTGCGCTGACCAATACCTTCGGGCGTATGGTTGGCTCCGCCCGTCAGGGCTGGTTGCTCTTCTGGGTGATGGCGTTTCTCTTTTTTGTCGGACTGGGCGTCTGTCACTGGGCCGAACAGAGCGGAAACCCGGCAATCTCGCACCTGCTCGGTCAGGCGGCTCCTTCGATGGAGGGAAAAGAGGTGCGTTTTGGCACTGGCTCTTCGGTGCTGACGGCCGTTGTTACCTCAAACGGAGCAACGGGCTCTTATAACTCCGCCCATGATAGCTATACGCCGCTTGGTGGTATGGTGCCGCTTATGAATATGCTGCTTGGTGAAATCGTCTTCGGGGGCCTGGGAACAGGGATCTATAGCATTATCCTGATTGCCATAGTGGGCCTGTTCCTCACCGGTCTGATGGTCGGACGAACTCCCGAATATCTGGGGAAGCGTCTGGAGCCCACTGAGATGAAGCTGACCATGTTGTATACCTTGTTGGCTCCAATCACAATCCTGAGCCTCACCGCCATCGCCGCTATTACGCAATGGGGACTCGCCGGATTGACCACCAACGCCGGACCACACGGCCTGACCGAGATCCTCTATGCCTATACGACCTCGTTTGCCAACAACGGCCAGAACTTCGCGGGCCTGAGTGGCAACAGTCCTTTTTACAATCTGACAACGAGCTGTTCCATGCTGATCGGGCGTTTTGGTCAGGGAATCGTAGCTCTCGCGCTGGCTCAGGCATTCGCACGACAACAGCGCCGCCCCGAAACACCGGGCAAGCTCCGAACTGATACGCCTCTATTCGGAACGGTCATCCTCGGTTCCGCGCTGATTGTCGGCGCTCTGACCTACCTACCAGTGCTGGCACTCGGCCCACTCGTGGAGCATCTCCAGATGCTGCATTAACGGACTACCAACACCCCCACATAGGAGACGAAGGCCCGTCAGAGAGAGCGACGGGCTTTCTCCTCTTTCGACGTTACAAAATAGGCTCCTCTTGGAAGTTTAAACGAGGGTTTCAATCCCTCTCTCGGGCTTCTTCCTCTTCCGACGGCCGGGGTTCCTGCATGGCTCTGGAAGCGCTTTCACAAACCGCTTTGCGGGAACCTCCTCAATTTATCTTCTGGATGGTGACAAAAAAACCTCTTTTCTGTCATCTATAATCATCATCGGGCCTCTGGCGCTGCGCGGGAATCTCTGCACAACAGCTCGGGCACATGTGGTTCCCGCGAAGTGTGTCATCTTGTTTCACCTGCTTGGTTCCCAATGAAACATGCTTCAGACAGCATACAGCGCCCCGAACGCGATACGGTCACCCCCTCAAAAAAGGCTCACCGAACACTGGACCTGCCTCTTTTGGAGAGTATAACACGCTTTTTCCTATTTTTCTACAGTGATACCCATATCAGCTAATACGTTTCTGGGAAGCTCCTCTTGCGTGTCAAGCTGATAATAACATGGTCCTGATGTGGCCTCGGCGTTGTCTCCAAGCAGAGAAAGTGGATCGACATCGAAGCGATAGCGAGCCCGATACAGCAAACACGACTGATCTTCGGTTTCAGGCTGCCCGGGCTTCTCGAACGCGAATGCACCCCCTTCTCGCGAGACCGTCACATTGCGCGAGGGCAGCGTGCGCATCGGGTTGCTATATGTCGTATCTGCCAGATCGTAGATCTTCACATTAAAGAGATAGATCAACGCTGAGGTACGCGTCAGGGTCTGGATAGAGAAGCGACCGCGTGCGCGTCCATTGAAGCCCTGTCCACGCATCACCATCTCAACGGTTCCTGTGCGGGAAAAGCGCAGGCTCCTTTCAGTCTCAGTGCTGGTCGGGCAGGCCGAAAACGCGCCCGGGATTGGCAATGGATCGATCGTTGTTCCTGACATTTCCCTCTCCTTCTCTCATGGCATTCTCTTCCCACATCATACGCGAGACGAACGAGCTTTGCGAATGGAGCAAGACAAAAGTCCCACCCTTAAGAGCGAAAGGGGCCTTTTCCGGAATCCAACGAGCAAAAAAAGAAGAGTACAGGAAAGCTTGAGAACTCTCAACTACTTTCTTAGAGCGAGAAAAGGAATATGTCATGACAGAAACACGCAACACAAAATGGATCAAAGCCTCACCCGAAACGCTCTATCAGGCCTTCACTGACCCCACATCTCTGCCTCACTGGTTCGCGCCCGAAGGCATGACCGCCGAAGTGCATAGCTTCGATTACAGAATAGGAGGCGGCTATCAGATGTCGCTCTACTATCCCTCAACCGAACCAACGCCGCGAGGCAAGACAAAAGGGAACGAAGACCGTTATACAGCGCGTTTCGTGGAACTGACTCCTCCCCACAGAATCGTTACCGCTATCATCTTTGACACAACCAATCCCGACCTTGCAGAAGAGATGTTTATGGAGGTCACGTTCACCCCGGAGCAGGATGGCACCACAGTTTCCATTACATTCACCCATATTCCGCCCGGGATTCGCCCGGAGGATAACGAGGAAGGCACACACTCAACCTTAGAGCGGCTGGCACGCTTTGTCACGTCCGCCTGAGACAAGAAGCGTTACCCTTGCAAATTGGCCCGAGGCTTCCCGCTGCAATTGGTACTGGCACACTGAGCCGGGACAGCGTATGCTTTAAGCAAATCCGATAACCGAAGACCGTCAGTCAACGGAGAGAGAACAATGGTCACGATACGAGAATTGGGCCCGGAAGAAACGGGCCTGGCCTACACTACCTTTCGGGAATTGCGCCCGCACCTGTCCTCACGGGAGGCGATGGTTGAGCAGATCAATCACCGGCAGCGGCCAGAAGGCTACAGGCTGCTTGGTATTTTTGAAGAAGGCAAAGAGGAGCCGGTTGCGCTGGCAGGGTTTCGCTTTCTGCATACGCTGGCCTGGGGTCACACACTCTATGTCGATGATCTCATCACTCGCGCAGAGTGCCGGGGCAAGGGATACGCCTCACAATTGATGCAGTGGCTCTTCGCAGAGGCGGAACGCGTGGGATGCGATCAGTTCCATCTCGATTCAGGGCATCAGCGCACGGTTGCGCATCGTTTCTATTTCAATCAGGGACTCCATATCAGTTCGCACCACTTCTCTCGTCATCTTCGTTCATAAGCAAATGGCAACACTTCTGAAGAGGACAAACAGCCGCTCAGGTCGCGTTCTGGGCGGCTGCATCTCTTGCAGCTTTCTGGAAGAACGAGCTTCATTTATACTGAAAGTCTCTCAGGACCGAGAGCGCTCCCGCTACGCATAATGCTGTGCAGGGCTGTTTCTCTTCGAGAGGCGAAGAGAGCAAGATAGAAGAAGAATGCTCTTCTGCACCCTGCTATAGTAGATGATAGATCGCATCATCTTGGTGTAGAAAAAAGGAGTGAGAGGTTCATGGAGTATCCAGAGCAGAATTTCACCCCATACCTGCTATTCGTCGGAGAACTGTGCGGCAGAGCTGAAGAGGCCATCACCTTCTACATGTCCTTATTCAAGGATTCTCGCCTCCTCAATATTGAGCGATATGAAGAGGAAGAAATGGCAGGAGAGAAGGCCGGAACGGTCAAGCTGGCCAGATTCTCCCTGAAGGGACAGGAATTTCTGGCTCAGGACAGCGGCCAGGGGCATCATTTTACTTTTACTCCTGCAATGTCTCTATTTGTGCGCTGCGAAACAGAGGCAGAGATGGATACATTGTATCAAAAGCTTTCTGAAGGTGGCGGGGTGCTTATGCCTGCGGACCAATATCTTCCCGGTGAAAGGTTTGGGTGGGTTGTGGATAAATACGGGGTCTCATGGCAACTGCATATGCTCATTCCTACCCCTTAAGGTACTGCGGGGGAAGCAGGATGAGTCCTGTTTCCTCTGCTTCTTGTTCATCGTTCTGGCAAGAGAACGGAGTCCGGAATAGCAGTGTGTATCTCCGATCAATGAACCAATACTATCTTTATATCTCTGGCAATACCTTCTGCCTCAACTACCTTACTCTAAACATCTCGGCGGTACCAGGTCGCTACGGATGGGATGGCGGGCTCGGGACTTCCTGGTATGTTGATCCACGAGAGGACATGATCACGCTGCTGATGACCCCGCGCGCTCTGACAACCCCACAGCCGCCAAATGTCACCTTCTGGACCCTGGCCTATCAGGCAACCGACGACTAGCATCAGGAGCAGCTTCATTGCCCTCCTGATATAGCCGGCAAGCAAGCGAGTACTACCAGGACGCCCTGATCCGTGCTCCTCCGTCACAATCAATAATCGTACTGGTGAGAAATGTGTTCCCGATCAGCATGGCAATCACCTCTGCGACATCCTCAGGCTGTCCAAAGCGCTTGACCGGAGTGATGGCCGCTGATTGCGCAAAGAACGCCTCACGTGCGTCTTCTGGCAGATCTTTCCAGAAAGGGGTTGCGATTCCTCCTGGGGAAACCGCATTGACACGCAGCGGCTGCAACTCAAGCGCTAATGTGGGCACTATCGCTTCCAGCGCTCCGTTCACTGCCCCAAATCCAGCCGCGCCCGCGAAAGCGGTATGTGCCGTGACCGCAGTGACAAATGTGAGCGAGCCATCTTTACGCAGGAAATCCAGGCCAGTCTGAACAGCAAGCAGATACGGCCAGAACTTGGTTTCAAATCCCTGACGAAGCATATCAAGGTCAAGCGTGCGGAACTCCCCTGCCCCGATGTTGCTTGCCAGACTCAACACAAGATGATCAAAGGAGCCAATACGGCTATAGAAGTCGCGTAGATCCTCAGCTGAAGCCGCGTTCACCACTTCACCGCGAATGGGCCCACGCTCTGTGGCCCGGGCCACGTTTTCCTGTGAGCGCGAGGCAACGATGACCTCCGCCCCGGACTCAGCCAGCAGGCGGGCCGTAGCCAGTCCAATCCCCGATGTTCCCCCAAGAATTACAACGCGTTGATTACGTATATCCATGCGATTTCCTCTGTTTCCTTGCTGGTCTCTTTCCAGCATCTCTTCACAATTATACGATACGTAACGTATCCATACGTCACACAGAGATTATATACGGATCGTATCGTATCTGTCAAGAGGAGAAAACAGAGCAAGTCTCGCTCGGGCAGAATGTGAGCTATCCAGGTTTGTGAGGATGCCAATGGCTTCAGTCCTATCCAATGCTCACAACAGTAGATGCGATAGTGAAACAATTTCAGGATGGACTCTTATACCTGCCAAAACAGAACTGCTGTCAAGAAAGAGCACTCGAGGATTGATCAGCAGCGCCCCGACTCCCTTCAATGCAAAAGCGTTTGTGGGGCTGAAGGTTCGCCAGCTATAATTCGGACTCCCTCAGGAAGCGTAGCAGCGACAAGCTTGCGCATCATCACTATGACTGTTTCATCCCGCTCAACCAGCAACGCCACACCCTACGCCCGACATATCCTGTTACACCAGTGATCAATAGCATATACTCCCAGGAAAGTGGAGCTTCGTATTTCATCTCGTTCGTATTTTCAAAAGAGGGTCACGTACTCATTTTTGGGGCAACTCACAAGCCTGAATTGGAGAGGAGCAGAGATATGGATGCAGGTAAACAGGAAGCAAGCCCGGGATATCTCGACATCAGGGAATACTACTCACAAGATGCCAGAAGCTACCCGGGCCCAGGAGAAGTGTTTCTTACTTCTGAAGCTGTTGTATAATTTGTGCAGTGGGAAGCACGGTAGCAAAATGCGTCATAGTCGCAAGGGTACCCTCATGCACGACGTTATGCGGAACAACCTCTCCGCGCAACACCATATCACGGGCCGCGGTTGCATCTTCCGCGAAGAAGATCGAGAAACCGCGCTCACTCGCCTGACGCGTTGTTGTATCACAACAGATATGCGTCATAAAGCCAGAGATCACGACGGTATCAACGTCCAGCGACCGTAGAAGCGCTTCCAGCGGGGTTTGCGTGAACGCTCCCGGAACATGTTTGGTAATCACACGCTCTTCTGGCTGTACCGTAATGGCAGGATGCATTTCAGCTCCTACACTGCCTCTGCGAAAAACAGGAGCATCTGTGCCCAGACTCTCATGCACAATGTGAACAACGGGAAGCTGAGCCTCTCGAAAGGCCGCGAGAAGCTGCTGAACCTGTACAAGGGCTTTCTCACTATCCGGGAGCACCCATTTCCCATGTGGTGCAAAGTATTCATTCTGGACATCGATCACGAGTAATGCTGTTTTCATCTTGTTTTCTCCTTCTGTAGTTGAGCTGTTCATAGTATAATGCGCCAGTACGTAACGGTACAGAAGCAAGCGGAAAGAAAACAGCGCGGCTTGATTTCCATGTGAAAAGTATTCGTGTCTGGTATGCTGATAAGTGAAAAGAGGAGAGAATGATACAGCTTGATGCCGTTGATAAAGCGATTCTCAGAGAGTTGCGTGAGAACAGCCGCCTTTCAATACGAAAGCTGGCCGAAAAGGTCCATATGACTGCGCCAGCGGTGAATGAACGCGTGCGCCGCCTGGAAGAGCAGGGCATTATTACACGCTACACGATTCAGATTGACCGGAGCAAGCTCGCAAGTGCCGGCCAGATGATGGCCTTCGTGCAGGTAATGGTTGAGTCGAGCGATCATCGTAGCTTTCTGCGGTTTGCGCAGAATTGTGCCGAAATCATAGAATATTATCGTATTGCTGGTGACGCCTGCTATCTCTTGAAAATACAGGCACCCGATACTACAGCGTTAGACGAATTCCTTGATCGCTTGCTCCGCTACGGGAACTATCGCCTGAACCTTGTTATCTCGGGTTCCGTCAAAGAGATGGAGCCAATCGACTAGATGTACCGACGAAGCGATATTGCGTCTCCCTTCTCACTGCTTCAGCACAAACCCGCCTGATAGAGGCCCTTTCTTCAGGAAGCAGGCCACTATGCCCTGATGTGCAAACAGGAACCGAGAAGATCACACAAACCTGCGTCCTTTTTTATCTGGCTGCGTCTCTTTGCATGAAGAGGAAAAAGTTCTCTTCTCAAACGTTCCAGACGGAAAGGGAAAGACATATGAGCACACATTCTTCAGACAATGAGCAGGTGCGCCAGGTAGTGCGCGACAGGTACACAAAGGCAGCCTTACAGGTACTCAACACCACAGCAGAAGGCGCGGCGGCTTGCTGTAGCTCAAGCTGTTGTTCGAGCAATGCCAGCGGGGATGACCCGATCACGGGGCAACTCTACTCGCAAACAGAACTCGCTGATCTCCCGGTGACAGCGGCTCTGGCCTCACTGGGCTGCGGCAACCCAACAGCACTGGCAGAGCTTCACCCCGGTGAAACAGTGCTGGATCTGGGCAGTGGCGGCGGCATCGATGTCTTGCTTTCGGCCAGGCGGGTTGGCCCGACAGGTTTTGCTTATGGACTCGATATGACTGATTCAATGCTGGAGCTTGCGGAGCGCAATCGACAGGAGGCGGGAGTTGAAAATGTCCGTTTCTTGAAAGGTATCATTGAAGCTATTCCGCTGCCTGCAAACAGCGTGAATGTCATCATTTCAAATTGCGTGATCAATCTCTCGGCCGACAAGCAACAGGTATTCCGCGAGGCCTATCGTGTGTTAACACCGGGCGGGCGACTCGCGATCTCGGATATCGTGGTACAGGGAGAGCTTCCGCCCGTTCTCCGACACGATATGGAATCATGGGCCGGATGCATTGCAGGCGCCCTTGAAGATGAGACCTATCGTTCATGGCTGCAAGAAGCGGGCTTTGTGGACATCACTATTGAGGTGACGCGACGTTATTCCCTCGACGACATCAATGCAAGCGGCGCAAGCGCTTCTCTTGCCTCTCTGTCTCCCGAAGAGCGCAACGCCATTGACGGTCGCTTTGTCAGCGCCTTTATTCGGGCTCGTAAGCCAGCGTAAGGAACAGGGAAATAACCGACAGTATGGGGACAGCTCTTCGCTGTCTCCATTTCGATAGAGGCAAGCTATCAGAAAGAACGTCATCAGAAGCAATGGAGCAGATTCATTATCGATCCCCACGCTTCACCGAGAGCACCACTATTTCATGGCATTCGGGCGAAGGCGGGCACTTCCGCTCAAAATCACCGCACACTTCCAGCACATCCATATGCTGAGCGTTTAAAAGCTGCTGCAATTCATCGACTGTATAGAGTATCTGTGAAAGCTGCACCGGGGCGGCCTCTTTGCGAAAGACCGTCCCGTATCGAATTGGCCTGCAATCGATTATGACACGCTGCGTTTTTTCCTGCCAGCAAGCATCCAGCAGCGTAATCCCATCCTCTTCGGGCAGCCAGAGCTTGAGGGGAAAATGTTGGCGTGCATACGCTTTATTCGGAATGTCCATCAGGTGTTTTCCGCCGGGCTTGAGCGCCCGAGCAATCACCGCAAAGATTTTCTGATTCTCTTCTGCGGCTTCCAGATAGCCAATGGCCCCATCGCCCATACTCAGCACCACATCAAACTCGTGATCAAACGTCAAACTGCGGAAATCGGCGCTGATAAAATCGGCCCGCACGCCTTGTTTATATGCCTGCTCTCGGGCGGCGATAATCACATTCTCGGCAAGGTCGACCCCAACAACGGAAAACCCTCGCTGTGCAAGGAATAGGGCGCGTTTCCCCTCTCCACAGGCCAGATCCAGAATACGTTCATGCCCTTTCAATCCCAGTGCGGTTTGAAGGTAGCGCAGTTCCTTCTCCTTCCACTCAGGTGTCACCCACCAGCGCAAGCTTTCTCGTGTATAAGCTATTTCATGCCATTGCGTAGCAACTTTTTTCTTTTCCATCGCTCTTGCTTCTCTCTCTTCAAACCATTGAGGTCATTATAAAGAGAGAGCCAAATTGCCTTCTCAGACTAACAGAGAAACCGGCAGATGAAGCACCCAGGGCCGAACAAAGGAAGAACACTCTCAGCCTTTCCTCCTCCCTGTGAACCGGCAAGAAGAGAACTCATTCCTTCTCGGTTGGCCACCGCCACACACCAAAATCTGTCAGCAGGCAGACAGGCAATCCATCTTCTCCATAGCCAAAAAACGAAGCATAGCCCCCATCGCCCCACCCCGATGAGAAGGCAATCACGTTTGCCCCGGTCTGTTCATCCACGCACACGTCAGCCCAATTCCAGGTATCGACATAGTGCTTCTCAAGCGCCTCTATCAGGGGATCATGCATCTCTGATTCGTTCGTAAACAGCAACCTGTCGAAAGCATCCGCAGTCTGCGCGTCCAGAAAGCAGCCTGTCCCGGAGTCGACACCATATCCGACAAATGCATCTGCCAACCTGCGAGCGGTTTCGGCATCCTGAAAGGCAAGTATCTTGTCAGTGTCATCTGCCGTTCTGGCGTTCTCCCATCGCACCGGAAGCTGGTGGCGGAAGATCACGGCAGCCAGCGCGATCCGCTGATCTTCATTGGAGAAACGGGCAACTTCCAGAGCTACCCGATAGCGCCCTGGCTCTATCAGCGGGGCCTCAAATGGGGAAGCATTTGCACAGAACCAGGGATCACAGGCAACGAAACGACCAGAGGTAATAACCAGATCACCAGGATAATGCAGAAAGGTGTCCGTCATCTCGCGGTCCGGCACAAGTCCGGCTGTTTGCTGGAAGGCAGTAAAGAGAGCACGATCATCCATAGAGCTATCACCTTTTCTCTATATCGCTTTTCCTTCTCTTCCTTCTGTCCGGAAGCAAGCCGGAAATTAGAAACAAAAGAGGAACCGAAACAGCGTCGATTCCTCTCTGTTGAACTGTAATGTTCCTCAAGCATTTATGAGACGGTGATGCGTTCCACACGCGGCTGTGCCACCTTCAGATAATCGCTTGTTTTCAGCACCATCGAACAGTCAAGCCGAGCCGCGTTAAAATACATCTCCTCATTTTCTAGCAAAGCAGGATCAACAATCACTTCTAGATCGGGATGAAACGAGAACGGAAGCACGGTTCCCACCACAGACCCGGCCAGCCGCTCCGCAATATCAGCCGAAGCAAAGGCAATATAGGTTCCCTGTAGCAATCCCTTGACTGCCTGTAAATCTACTTTCGCGTCACCGGGGATCACGGCCAGCACGTATTTCGTCACCTTCTTCCCGAGTTTGACCATCAAGATGATGCATTTGGCCGCCTCAGAAAGACGATTGCCCCGAAGAGCACTGACAAGCTCAGTACGCCCTTCCGGCTCATGCTCAATCAAGCGGTACGCTATTTTCTGCTGATCCAACAGGGCAAGCAGTCGTGTATAGGCATTGTCCATTCAGATTGCTCCTTCAAAACAAACATCTCTCGTAATGAGAGCTTTTCTTCGTCCTGCATTGCCCTGATTATACCTGATACGCCGCCTTCGTGCCCTCCCCTTTTTCTTCTCTCCATCAGTGATTTTCCAGAGGCCATCTCATATGCAGACAAGACGGTCTCCCTCGTGTTGAGCGGAGTAACCGTCATACGGCATCAGCCTCGGGCGCACCATTCCATGAAATAGTATCAGCATCAGAACCTCTACGTCCGCCCCGTTGTTGCAGCAGTTGCCTGCACTGTTTGATAATACGCTCATTCCGGTCAATCTTCCGGTAAGCAAGCCAGAGTTCATTACGTACCGGCTCCCCGGGCTCCCACAAGAGACGAAGCTGACCAGCCTTAAACAACGCACGACAAAGATAGTCAGGTAAAACGCTGATACCTCCACCCTCGCTGATGGCCCGGACGATAAGATGCAAATCCGGAAGCACCAGCGTTGCCTGAAACGTGGGTCGTTTCCCGAAACACTGTTGCCAGTAGCGCCGAATGATCGGTAGCTCAACACCATAGCTAATCCATTTTTGCGCGCTCAGCCATTGCTCGATTGCTTCCCGCTCTATGACCTCGGGCGGTTCAAGCTGCGGAGGGCCAACCACACAGAAATGCTCCTCGCCGATGCGGTGATACTCCACAGCATAGGCTGCAACCTGCTGCGTCGCGATCACAATATCAAGCTGCCCTCGTTCCAGTGCTTCAATCAGTGGCCGCGTTTCATCAAACTGGAAGATCAGGCGATAGGGAAGTGCGACAAACGTTTGCAGCAAAAGTTCGCCAAAGTATTCCCGGGGAGCGCCACACCGAAGCAGGGGCAACTCAACCTGCGTACTCTGCAACTCCTGAGAAACCTGTTCCAGTGTCTCCATTGCCTGAACAATCTGACTGTATAGCTGCTTCCCTCGCGTTGTCGGGATCATCTGTCGGGGAGCGCGAATAAAGAGCGATTCCCCGACCTGCTTTTCAAGCGCCGCCAGATGCTGAGTCACGGCGGGCTGTGTTAGAAACAGCGCTTCGGCAGCTCTGGAGACCGTTCCAGCCCGGTAGACAGCCAGGAAGCTCCGATACCACTCCAGATTTATCATAAATATTTTTATACCTCGACGCAATTTTTCTATTTGAATTATAGCTTACCGGGATCTACAATACCAGTAAGCTATCAAGCAAAAAGGAGAATGATTTCTATGGCTATCTCAAAACGCATCTTGATTATTGTTACAAGTCATGACCGTATCGATGCAACTCATCCTACCGGGCTCTGGTTCGAGGAATTTGCCATTCCCTACCAGGCATTCAGGGCGCAAGGGTTCGAGCTCACTGTTGCCAGCCCGAAAGGCGGCCCGGTTCCCGTTGATCCACGCAGCGAGCCTTCAACTGAAGAGGCAGCACACACAGAACAGGAGCGCTCCGTTCTCCGCCAGACGCTCCCGTTAAACGAGGTACAGGCCAGCGACTTTGACGCTGTCTTTCTGCCGGGTGGACATGGGACGATGTTTGACCTGCCCGAGAATCGCACCCTGCACGCGCTCCTCAGCGATTTCGCCAGCCAGAACAAGGTGATAGCCGCCGTCTGTCATGGACCTGCCGGTCTGGTAGGCGTACGCCTTGCCGATGGCACGCCGCTGGTTGCCGGAAAGACAGTCACCTCCTTCACCAATAGCGAAGAGCGAGCCGCCGAGCTGGATAAGGCCATGCCGTTCCTGCTGGAAAGCCGTCTGCGCGAACTCGGGGCGCATTTTGTCGCTCAGGCTGACTGGTCCGATCATGTCGAGCGAGACGGCAGGCTCATCACCGGGCAGAATCCTCAATCGAGCAAAAGTGTCGCTCAGGCCGTTATCGAGGCGCTACAGGAAGCGTAGCCTCTCTCAGCCCGCTTATTTGGGGCGCCAGATGAGTGCATGCCGAACCCAGACCTGTGTGAGCGGAGAGCTATCGCTCCTCCCCACACAGGCTGCCACACCTACTGTTCCCTGATGCAACACACCATCAGAGGCTGTCGCAAGATACTGCCCGTTCATCCAGAGTTGAAACACAGAAGCCTGAGCAACAATCAGCAGTGTGTTCCATTGATCGCGCCCCTGAACAATCGTTGAGGCAGTCCCGCTGAGCAGCACAGCATCCTGCCCACCACCCTCACGCTGATGCCGCATGAAGAGATAAGAGCCATCAATCCGAATACCGAAATAATAGTAGTCTCCTTGACGAAGGTGCACAATCAGCCCGCCCCAGTCTCCCTGGTGAATGGCGACATCCGCGCTATATGCCACATCGACCCAGGGATTCACCAGACTATTGCCATAGGCGCAATAATTAAGCCCCTGCGCCTGGATCTGATAGGTTTGTGAAACTGTCGAGAAGCCACACTGTGCGTCGGTAGGATCGCTGGCGTTGGTATCAACCTGCCACGCACGGCTATGCCTGGTCTCTTCCAACGGGTCATTGAGCAGTTGTGACCATGATTGCCAGACTCGCGGCGGTGGCGTCACAGGACGAGACGGCGCCGCTCTCACCATGAAGAGCCCGAACGCCAGCGGAAGCAGACAGAGCAGGCAGAGCAAACCGACCAGTACAGCTCCCTTTTTCGAGCATACCGGGGGCAAACGCAGGTGTGTCATCGGCGCGGGCTTCTCTGGTTCAGCCGTCTGATCGGCCGGAGTCGTAGGTATGGTTGTCTGCTTCTCTGAAACTGAGGGTTCTTCAAGGAACCCCAGTTCGAGGGGACTCTTTTCAAAGAGCGAGCAGAGTTTAGCGCGATAGAATGCACTTGGCTGCTGATGCCCCTGCTCCCAGCGCTTGATAGTGAGGATGCTTGTACCTAACTGTTCCGCCAGGTCTTTCTGACGCCAGTTACGTGCAATGCGCTCCTCTTTCAACAGCGTGCTCCACCGAGGGGATGAAGATACATCCATGCATACTCCTCCTTTTCGTGGTAGTACCCATTCTATCTTTTTATTATATACTATTCGCTCAGGATTATCCTGATTTATACAGACGATACCTATACGATACTCAAACGATACCTGACGATATTTCACGATATAGCTGTTTCTCTCTACACTCAATGTGTGAACTGTGCCGCATTGTTGAAAGGCGTAATCGCATCAGAAAGAAAGAAGGGAGATACAAACGACATATGCGCAGACTCTTTAAAAGAGGTATGACCATTGGCGCACTGCTGGCTCTGCTGTTCGTGCTTCTCAATATCTTTACGCCGAGCGCCTTTGCCGCCTCTACCCGGGAATCTCTTCAGGACTGCAATGCACTTGAGGTCAAGCTAAACGGGAAGCAGTCCCCCACGTATCACTGTCTCTCCAAAGAGATGCAGCCCGCAATCTTCGGGCGCAAATGCGTCAATGATGGCAATGACCTTGTCCTCTACTGGAATGGACCACTTTATCCGCCCTCCACGATTCCTCCCGGGCCAATACTCTGTGTCAGAGGAGCAGGTGTACTCAATCTGAACCAGACGTTCCCGGACGGACATAACTGGAATGATCAGGCAAGCGCCTGGTGGGCAGGCTGTTCAGCCGGGGCCTTCTACGTGGATATTAATGAGGGTGGCGGTGCGGCCTACTTCTCGGGAGGAAGTGGAACCAGCGCACCGAGCGCGAACTTCCCCTATGGGGGCGTTGGCAATGACCAGCTCTCGTCAATCAGGCTCTACAGCGATTGTTGACGACGGAACCTCCAAAGCGGCGCAGCCACGGCAGGGGGGAAGCAATGCTTCCTCCCTTCTCATTATTTTCATCATTGCCAACCAACCAGCGTCAACCTTTTGGCATGTGAAACGTGATATTATCACAAGGGAGAGGGCAAGGCATAAAAAGGGCGAGGGCTCCCTATTCAAGGGAGCTCTCACGTTGAGAAGAAGACATATAATGGTCATCCACCTCCCGGAGGAAATGGAGGAACGCGCGAACACGAGGATCATCTGTCAGAC
>Ga0164243_10003001_pt1 | contig 27286 bp, 17 predicted proteins | sample OricompcompostOP_FD_108781 | JGI IMG/M metagenome (GOLD analysis project Ga0164243, IMG submission 108781) | Organic Plus compost microbial communities from Emeryville, California, USA - Original compost - Organic plus compost (OP) | ecosystem: Engineered > Solid waste > Mixed feedstock >...
ATCGGCTTGGCACACTGATTAAACGATGCCCCCAAAGCTGTCAGTTTGTATGCTATTCCTGGTTCTCGGTCGGCGGCAAGCTACCGATCGGGCAATGACCGTATGCTACCGGGCAAAAGCACTACAGTGCTGGCCCGCGACGCTAATGAAAACCGGCATATCGATGCCGGATAATTATGGATCAGGGAGAGGATTTATGCGTATAAAAGCTGCGCTTGCGCTCGGTTCGAGCCTCGCTATTGCGTATGGAAGCCCGGCACTAGCCCAGGCCTCAAGCGATGCCGCCACAAATAGAGTGCCTCAGGCGGAAGAAATCGGCTCCTCCAGCGAAATCATCGTGACCGCGCGTCGTCGTGAGGAAAGCCTTTCGCGCGTTCCCATCTCGGTGTCCGCCTTTTCGCAGGAATCGTTAAACAACAAGTCCGTCACCAGCATCGCACAGGTGGCCCAGTCCACACCTGGCCTGACCTTCGGCAATTCGGGCGGCACGACCAATCCGCAGGTCGTGATTCGTGGCCAGAGCCGCGCCAATATCGGCGATGCCGCACAGCCGGTGCTGACCTATTTCCAAGACGTGCCCCTCCCCTATATCGCCAGCATCATTCCGACCTACGATTTGGCCTCGCTTCAGGTTCTCAAAGGTCCGCAAGGCACATTGTTCGGCCGCAATTCCACCTCTGGCGCATTGCTGGTCTATTCCAAGGAGCCGACGTACAACCTCGAAGGCTATCTGATGGGCGGCTATGGAAATTATGACCGTCGTCAGGCCGAAGGCGCGATCAACGTGCCTATCATCGACGGCAAGCTCGCGCTCCGTGTGGCTGGCCAGCGCATCAAACGCGACGGCTATACCAAGGTCGTCAATCAAGGCGGACTCCGTCGCGACGACATCAACGATACCGCCTTCCGCATTTCGTTGCTGGCCGAACCGACCGACTTCATTCGCAATGTCACCGTCTTCGATTATTTCAAGATGAACCGTAGCGGTGATGGCGGCATTCTGAATTATGTCTACCCGGACCCCATTCCGGAGAGAAATCCGGGTCTCAATACCTTCTATGACTGCGGCACATCGCCCGATTGCGATATCGACCTGGCGTTGGCCCGTCAGCAGGCCGCCGGTCCGCGCAAAACCTACAGCAACGAAGTTCACCAGATAAAGGCACTCGTAACCGGCCTGTCCAATACGACCACGGTGAATCTGGGATCAATCACGCTGAAGAATATCTTCGGCCTTCGCTTGGCGAAATCGTCAACCACCAACGATTCCGATGCCACGACGATGAAACTGATCGTTGCCGACCAAAACCAGAACATCAAGCAGACGAGCGACGAGTTTCAAATTCAGGGCGATTTCTTCGACCACAAACTATCGACTATCTTGGGTGCCTTTTATCTCAAGAGCAAGCCGAACGGCCCACAGGGCCTGACGCTGGCGACATTCTACAGTCTCGCTTCTCCGTCGGTCATCATGGCGCACCGGACGCAGACCAGCAAGGCGCTGTTTGGCCAAGCGACCTATGATTTCAGCGATCTGGTGCAAGGTCTAAAGCTTGACCTTGGCGTCCGTCACACCTGGGATGAGACACAGGCCTGCGCGGGCGGCTATCCGGCCAACAACCCGTTCGTTCCCAAAAGTACGCCGCAAACCACGCTGGCACAGTGCGTCAACGGCACCTCGCTGACGGTTAATGGCACGCCGACCTTCGTCAAGGGCGCGCTAACGGAAGATAAATCGGCGGCCTGGACGTGGAATGTGGGCCTCAACTATCAGGCTTCCGACGCGATCTTCCTGTATGCGACATTGCGTCGCGGCTATCGGTCGGGCGGCGTGAATGCCCCGCTCTTCAATCCGTTAGCGCCGAACAGCCTGGCGCCGTTCCAGTCCTATGCGCCGGAAACCGTGACCGACATCGAACTGGGCGCCAAAACCCATTGGCAGGTGGCAGGCATGCGCGGCACGTTGAACCTCGATGTCTTCAGGGGCCGATACAAGGGGTCGCAGCGCGGCATCAATGGCCTGAACGGCTTTGACGGCGACGGCAATTCGAGCAATGATCCGTCGGCCGGCACCATCATCGTCAATGCAGGCAATGCAACGGTACAGGGTTTCGATATCGATGCCACCATCTCACCGACCGGGGGCCTGACCATCGGCGGCTTCGCCTCGTACAACGACGCCAAATATACCTCGACAGGTATTCCGCCGCTGTTCAATACGCCCACATTCGCGGCCTTTCCCACCACCACGAAGGATACTGCCTTTCCCTATGCGCCGGCTCTGACGCTCGGTGCCAATGTGACCTATGAAGCCAGGTTGCCGGACGACCTGGGATCGCTGGTCTTCAACGCCGACGTGTTCCGCTCTAGCCGGGTCTATTTCGGTCCGTTCAAAAACGACAAGACGCTCAGCCAGGCGGCCTATGCTGTGGTCAACACCCGTATCGATTGGCGGGACATCGGCGGCAGCAGCGTGGATGTGGGTTTCTTCGCCCGCAACCTGTTCAACAAACTGTATCGTGCGGGGGCTGCCAACTCGGCGTCTTCGGCCGGCTTCAATTCGGTCTTCTACGCCGAACCGCGCATGTATGGTGTCGACGTGAAGATCTCCTTCTAATTTACGCACAAGGGGACAGGGGGTGACGGTTCACCCCCTGCCCTCTTTTCCGATATACCGTCCCACGGCCCGCACCGTTGAGCAGGACAAGGCGATCGCCTCCAGCTCCACCAGATTGTTGATTGATCCATCTTGCAGAGACAGCTTGATAGCGTCGACAGCGACGGCCTGATCGCGCCGGCAAAAAGAGTCCCTCTCGGCCGATGCTGTCGGGAGCGCCCCTTATGCGCCCATGCGACATAGAGTCGGTTCGCGATCTCCTTTGCTTGAGGTTTTGCGGCTCGTCATTTTCACGCAGATGAAACCCGCCGAGGCGCGACAATGGATCTTGATGTCGCCTATCTTTGGCGAATGGGACCATCCGCTCCGATTAGTTCGAGTGATCATTTGAATGGACGTGAACAAATCAAATCTTGTGCCTATCAAGCATGACGAGCTATAAATATAGTCATTGGAACTCCTACTGGCTTTCGTGACAAATGTCTCCTGAAGGTAAACACAGCTTGTGGCCCATCTCGAGCCTGTTCATCCTCAATATGCTGCTCGCCATCGACCTCATTTTCGCCGGCGCGGGATGGATCGGACTTGTGACGACGCCTACATGGTTTCGGGCGCCACCTATGACGTGACCGGCGGCGGCAGCGCCAACAACACTGCCTGATTGATCGACCGCCAATGGACGATCGGGGAAAACATCGAGTAGAACGGCTTGAAAGGACAAGAACGGTGACAAGCACCACAAGCGATACGGGCATATTGGCGAGGGGATGGCTGATCCTGCTCGGCCTGATCATAACATTGGCCGGTCTGTTCTTCGCAATCGGTGGCATCAGGCTCGTGACGCTCGGCGGTAGCTGGTATTTCCTGCTCGCAGGCATTCCCCTGACCATTTCCGGCGGCCTGATCATCACGCGCCGCCCGGCGGGCGCGATCCTGTTCGGCGTCACCTTCCTCGCCACCATCCTGTGGGCCTTGTGGGAAGTCGGCCTGAGTTTCTGGCCCCTCATCTCGCGCCTGCTGGCGATGGGCGTGGGAGCGACGGTGGTCGCGCTGTCGTGGCCGCTGCTGCGCCGGACGCGCGGCCTTGCACCTTTTTGGAGGCCCGCGCTCGGCGTCGCCGCCGTGCTGGCGGTCGGCAGCATCGCCGGTTTCGTTGGCATGTTCCGGCCGCACGATCCGGTCGCCTTTTCCGGCATGCCAGAAGCGCTGATCCCCGTCGCCGCCGGGCAGGCGCAGAAGGACTGGGCATCCTATGGCAACGATCAGGCAAATACCCGCTTCGCCGCGCTCGACCAGATCAACCGCGACAATGTGAAGGCGCTGAAGGTCGCCTGGACCTACCGTACCGGCGAAGTCGCGGTCAGCGACGGCAACGGGGCGGAAGACCAGACCACGCCGTTGCAGATCGGCGATACCGTCTATGTCTGCACGCCTCACAATAATGTGATCGCGCTCGACGCCGATACCGGCCGCGAGAAATGGAAGGCGATGATCAACGCGAAAAGCCAGGTGTGGCAGCGTTGTCGTGGCCTCGCCTATTTCGACGTTCACGCGCCCTTGCCGCAGCCGGCGGCACCCGGTTCGACCCCGGTGACGACGGTGCCTCTCCCCGCCGGCGCGCCATGCGGGCGCCGCCTGCTCCTGAATACCATCGACGCGCGCCTGATTGCTATCGATGCTGACACGGGAAGGTTCTGCCCCGGCTTCGGCGTCAATGGCGCGGTCGATCTCAAGGCCGGGCTGGGCGCGGCGCCCGATCCGCAATATCAGCTCACTTCCGCGCCCACCATGGCGGGCACCACCGTGGTCGTCGGCGGCCGGATCGCCGACAATGTGCAGACCGACATGCCGGGCGGCGTGCTGCGCGGCTTCGATGTCATCACCGGCAAGATGCGCTGGGCGTTCGATCCGGGCAATCCGAACGACCGCGATGCCCCGGCGGAGGGCAAGACCTATGCCCGCTCCACCCCCAATTCATGGGCCGGCATGACCTATGACGCCGCGTCGAACACGGTGTTCATCCCCATGGGCAGCCCCTCGGTGGATATTTACGGCGTTCCGCGCACGCCGCTGGAGCACAGATATGGCGCCTCGATGCTGGCGCTCGACGCCACCACCGGCAACGAGAAGTGGCATTACCAGACCGTGCGCAACGACCTGTGGGATTTCGACTTGCCCATGGCGCCGACGCTGATCGATTTCCCGGCCGCCGGCGGGCGGGCGGTGCCCGCTTTGGTGTTCGGCACAAAGGCGGGGCAGATCTACGTGCTCGACCGCCGCACCGGTCAGCCGCTCACCAAGGTGGTCGACGTGCCGGTGAAGCCCGCCAACATTCCGGGCGAGCCTTATGCGCTGACCCAGCCGCGCTCGGTCGGGATGCCGCAGATCGGTGCGCAGACGCTGACCGAGGCGGATATGTGGGGGGCGACGCCGTTCGACCAACTGCTGTGCCGCATCGCCTTCAAGGGGATGCGCTATGACGGTCTCTATACCGCGCCGGGCACGGACCTCTCGCTCAGTTTCCCAGGATCGCTGGGCGGCATGAACTGGGGCGGTCTGTCGATCGATCCTCATAGCCAGACGCTCTACGCCAACGATATGCGGCTGGGCCTGTGGTCGCAGATGATCCCCCAGAAGGCGGAGGGCAACGCCAAAGCGGACAGCAATACCAAAGCAGGCAATGGCGGCGAAGCGATCAACACCGGCATGGGCGCAGTCCCGATGAAGGGCACGCCTTATGCGGTGAACAAGGACCGTTTCCTTTCCGCACTGGGCGTGCCGTGTCAGGCGCCGCCTTACGGCACGCTGACCGCGATCGACCTCAAGACGCAGAAGATCCGCTGGCAGGTGCCGGTCGGCACGGTCGAGGATACCGGGCCGATGGGCATCACCATGGGCCTGCCGATCCCGATCGGGATGCCAACGCTGGGCGGCACGCTGACGACGCAGGGCGGCCTCGTCTTCATCGCGGGGACGCAGGATTTCTATCTGCACGCCTTCGATTCGGCGACGGGCAAGGAAATCTGGAAGGGCCGTCTGCCGGTGGGCAGCCAGGGCGGACCGATGACCTACCTCTCGCCCAGGACCGGCAAGCAATATGTCGTCGTCACCGCCGGAGGCGCGCGCCAGTCACCCCAGCGCGGCGATTATGTGATCGCCTATACGCTCTGACGGCGGTTCCACGCCCTCCCCCCCAATCGCCGCCCGGATGCATCGAATGCATCCGGGCGGCATATGGATTATGATCTTGGCCATCATCCGCATCGCCCTTCTTCCGCTTCTTGCAGGCTTGTCCGCTCCGGGCATCGCGCAGACTGCGCTTGCGGACGATCTGGCACCCACGGACATGCTGGCGACCGCATCCCCGGCCGTCACCGACTCCATGCCCATCGACGGACCAAAGCCCGCCGCCGCTGCCCAGCCGCACGCCGCCGCCGCGTCGAACGATCGGGACACCCTCACTGGCGACTGGGGAGGACTGCGCCCGCGCCTCGCCGCCGACGGCATCGCCTTTCGGGCCGATTATGTCTCCGAAGCGTTCACCGTCGCGTCGGGCGGCCTGCGCAAGGGCACAGCCTACACCCAGCAGATCCGCGCCAGTGTCGACCTCGACATGGACCGGATAGCCGGGTGGAGAGGCGGGACGTTCCACCTCACCATCAACGACCGGCGCGGCCACGGGATTTCCAGCGACTTCGTGGGCAACCGCCTGCCGATCCAGGAAGCCTATGGCGGCCAGTTCACCAAATTGTCGGAACTGAGCTACGAGCAGGATTTCGGCCATGGCGCCGTCAACATGCGCATTGGTTATTTCGCGATGGGCAACGATCTGGGCGGCATTTCCGCCGGCTGCAACTTCGTGAACGCCGCTTTCTGCGCGCACCCGCTTTCCATGTCTGGCGACAGCAGCTGGTATAATTATCCCAACGCCCGCTGGGGCGCGGCCTTCCGCATCCGCGCGCGGGACAATCTGTTCGTCCGCACCGGCATCTATCAGGTGAACCCCGCGCTGGGGTTGGAGAAGAACGCCTTCCGGCCCTTCGCGGGCCACACCAGTGGCGTGATCCTGCCGATCGAGATCGAATACACCCCCGGCCAGCGCCCCGGCGATCATGCGCTGCCCGGCAGTTACAAGCTGGGCTTCTATTACGACACCGCCGATGCCGCGCGCACGAGCCGCACCGGCACCGGCACCGTCAGCGGGCGCATGGGTTATTATTTCCTCATGAGCCAGACCATCCTGCGCGAAGGCACGGGCAAGCGCGGGCTCGCGGTGATCGGCGCCTATACCGTCAACCCGCGCGTCGCCGCGCAGATCACTCGCTGGTATATGGCGGGCCTGATCCAGACCGGCACCTTCACAGGCCGTGATTCCGATACGATCGGCCTGGGGCTGGTGCATGCGGTGCTCAACCCGCGCCTGCGCGAAGCCTATGCGGAGATCAACAATCCGATGAGCGGCATGGATGCGCTGCCGCAGGGTGAAACGGCGATCGAGCTGAGCTATGGCCTCCAGCTGACGCCCTGGCTGATCCTGCGCCCCGACGTGCAATATATCGTCGAGCCGGGTGCCTTCAGCTACGCTGCGCGCAAGGACGCCGTCGCCGTCGGCGGCCAGGTGAAAATGCAATTCTGAGGAGGCGTGACTGCTTTAGTGAATAATCGCACGCGCAACCGCTCTCCCGCGCTGCCAGCGCCAGAGGGCACATCTCTTGAACAGTGTCTTGGTCCGACTATCGATCTCGGCCTTGTGACTGACCACCACGCGATTGAGGGAACCGCGCAAATCCTCACGGAAAGTTCCCCAAGGCGTAGGCAGATCGATGAATAAACTGATGCGACCCCAACCGAGGGAACTCATCGAAAAGGCGGCGGTTCAGCGCACTGGATTGCCGTTCGCGTTACGCCCCGCTAGGGGAAAGACTATTCGCAAGGACCCGGTGAAATTCCGGGTGGCTATTCCGGCCGCCGATCCGCCGGACAACGCTCGTCGCAGGCCGATATCCGCCAGTTCCAAACCACGCCATCCTTGCGACTTTCGTCGGTTAAAATCATGAACAGCAGTGCTCTTTCGCGCTATCGCGCCGAATGGTTCAATGGCGCGGACAATGCCCGACGCGACATATTGGCCGGTATGGTCGGCACTTTCGCCCTGATCCCGGAGGTTATCGCCTTCTCCTTCGTAGCGGGCATTGACCCCGAAGTCGGCCTGTTCGCCTCCTTCATGATCGGCATTGTGATCGCCTTCACGGGCGGCCGTCCCGCGATGATCTCCGGCGCGGCGGGCAGCGTGGCGCTGGTCGCGGCCGCGCTCGTCCACGCGCATGGCCTGCACTATCTGCTCGCTGCCACCCTACTGGCCGGACTGTTCCAGATCGCCTTCGGCCTGATGAAGCTCGACGTGCTGATGCGCTTCATCTCGCGATCGGTGCGGACGGGCTTCGTCAATGCGCTCGCCATTCTTATCTTCTCGGCGCAAGTGCCGCAGATGCTGGACGTCAGTTGGCACACATATGCCATGATCGCAGGGGGGCTTGCCATCATCTATCTGGCGCCCCGGATCACGACGGCCATCCCCTCCCCGCTCATCTGCATCCTCGTCCTGACCGCGATCAGCATCGCTTTTCCCATGCCGATCCACATTGTCGCCGACCTCGGCCGCCTGCCGTCCTCGCTGCCGTCCTTCACGTTCCCCGCTGTTCCGATCGATTGGCAGACGCTGCGCATCGTGACGCCCTACGCACTGGCCATGGCGGCCGTCGGCCTGCTCGAGTCGATGATGACCGCCAGCGTCGTGGATGACCTCACCGAAACCACCAGTTCCAAGGCACGCGAATGTACGGGCCTTGGCCTTGCGAACATCGCGGCGGGTCTGTTCGGCGGCATCGCCGGGTGCGGGATGATCGGCCAAACGGTCGGCAATGTGCGCTATGGCGGGCGCGGGCGCCTGTCGACGCTGGTTGCTGGGCTGTTCCTGCTTCTCGTCATGGTGCCGTTGCGCCCCTGGGTCGCGCAAGTGCCGGTGGCGGCGCTCGTCGCCATCATGATCATGGTGTCGATCAGCACTTTCTCCTGGGGATCGATCCGCGACCTTGCCAGGCATCCCAAGGTGTCCGGTATCGTCATGCTCGCGACGGTCGCCGTCACGGTCGCGACGCATGACCTCTCAATGGGCGTCGCGGTCGGTGTGCTTCTGAGCGGGGTATTCTTCGCCTTCAAGGTCACGCGCCTGATGGAGGTCGCCATTGACTATGATGCAGCGACGGACACGCGAGCGTACAGGGTATCCGGCCAGATTTTCTTCGCCAGCGCGGACATCTTCGCCGATCGGTTTGATCTGCGGGACACGGCCTCATGCGTGCGCATCGACCTGACGGACAGCCATTTGTGGGATATCACCGCAGTAGGAGCGCTGGAGGACATCGTCACCAAGATGCGGCGCCATGGCATTATAGTTGAGCTGATCGGTTTGAACGAAGCCAGTTCCATCCTGGTCGACCAACTGGCCCCCGCTGTTGGAAGCGCGATCTCGCAAGTTCCTGGCGACAGCCAACTGGCGCCGAGATAGCTGAACGAACTCAATCGGTAATGAGCTTTCCGGACTTCCACGGGAAGAGAACGTCGCGGCGATACCATCTGATACATTTTTTGGAGTGACCCCAATCGGCTGCTCGATTATTCGTTGGAAATGACGTCAGCACGACAGCCCCTTCCTTGGACATGAACAACCTTGACATCCGATTTCTCGATTTTCCGGTGCAGACCGGCCTTCTCCATACTGCTTTCCGCCGTTCTGGTCGCTTCCTGTTCGGGGAGCGGCAAGGACGCCAAGCAAGGCAGTGGCCGCGCGGCCGGCGAGCCTGCCCAGGTGGGCTTTGTCGTGCTAAAGCCGACCAGCGTGCCGATAACCACGGAGTTGAACGGGCGCGTCACGCCCTATCAGATGTCGCAGGTTCGCCCCCAGGTCTCTGGCATTCTGCGCAAGCGGTTCTTTAAGGAGGGGGCGATCGTCCGCCAGGGACAGACACTCTATCAAATCGACCCCAGCCTCTATCGCGCTGCCGTGGACGAGGCGCAGGCCAATCTTCAAAGTGCACGCGCCAATGCCGAGGCGACGCGCGCACGGGCCGATCGTTTCCGGCCGCTTGCAGAGATCGATGCCGTATCGAAGCTGGATTATACCGATGCCGCGGGAGCGGCACGACAGGCGCAGGCGAGCGTCGCCCAAACCAATGCCCAGCTTCAGACGGCGCGGATAAACCTGCGATTCACGGATGTCCCTGCTCCGATTACCGGCAGGATCGGGCGTTCGCTGGTTACGGAAGGGGCGCTGGTCACCGCCAACCAGGCCGATCCACTGGCCGTCATCCAGCGCCTTGATCCGATCTTCGTCGACATCCAGCAGTCAAGCGCCGACTTGCTGGCGCTGCGCCGTGCCTTGAGCGATGGCGGCAGCGAACCCGCTACCGCCACGGTCCGGCTGAAACTGGAGGACGGCTCGGAATATACCGAATCCGGCACGGTCGAGTTTTCCGAAGTCATGGTCGACCAGAATACCGGCACCATCACGTTACGCGCCCGTTTCCCCAATCCGCGAGGAACCCTCTTGCCTGGCATGTTCGTTCGGGCGGCCTTCGCACAGTCCATAGACACACGCGCATTTCTGGTGCCGCAACAGGCATTGCTGCGCGACGCCAAAGGACAGGCCAGCCTGTTTCTCGTCGGCCCCGATAACAAGGCAGTGCAGCGCAACGTCACGGCCCAGCGGGCCCAGGGGAGCAACTGGATCGTGACGCAGGGGCTTAACCCCGGCGACAAGGTGATCGTACAGGGCGGCGCCAGCGTCCTGAGGCCCGGCGCGGCCATCCGCCCGGTTCCCGCCAACACGCCGCAACGCATCGCATCGCCCCAGCGCGGCAAGGACGCCGTCCCGGCCAAAGGCGACTAGGTCCATGTCACGCATCTTTATCGACCGCCCCATCTTCGCATGGGTATTGGCCATCATCGTCATGCTGGGCGGGATCGGTGCGATCATGGGCCTGCCCGTTGCCCAGTATCCCGATGTCGCGCCACCCCAGGTGAATGTGCGGGCCAGCTATCCCGGAGCTTCCGCGGAAACGATCCAGAACAGCGTCACGCAGGTGATCGAGCAGCAACTGACAGGCATTGACGGCCTGCTTTACTTCAGCTCCTCGTCCAGTTCACGCGGCCAGGTGACGATCAGCGCCACGTTCGAAAAGGGCACCGATCCGGACATCGCCCAGGTTCAGGTGCAAAATCAAGTGCAGCAGGCGCTGACCCGCCTGCCCAACCAGGTGCAGCAACAAGGCTTGCGCGTCACCAAGTCGAATCCGGACCAGCTACTGGTGGTCGGCGTCTTTGACCAGACGGACCAGATGACCAACCAGGACGTATCCGACTGGATGGCGTCGAACATGCAGGACCGTCTGGGTCGCGTGGAGGGCGTTGGCGAAAGCAACGTCTTTGGCTCCCCTTATGCGATGCGTATCTGGCTCAACCCTGATCGCCTCGCTTCTTATGCGTTGATGCCCAGCGACGTCGTCACCGCGATCCAGAATCAGAACACCGAAGTCGCCGCCGGCGAAGTCGGTGGCCAACCCCAGCCGCGCGAGCAGATGCTGAACGCGACGATCACGGCCCAGTCGCGCCTGCAAACGCCTGCCCAGTTCGGCGCGATCATCCTGAAGACGCAAACCAACGGCGGCAGCGTCCGGGTGCGCGACGTAGCCAGGGTCGAGCTGGGCGCGGAAAACTACAATGCCGTCAGCCGGATCAACCAGCATCCTGGCGCCGGCATCGCAATCTCGCTCGCTCCCGGCGCCGACGCGCTCAAGACGGCGGAATTGGTCAAGGCTGAGGTTGAGGCCATTGCAAAGACATTCCCGCCCGGCCTCGCCTTTGCCTACGCGAACGACACCACCGACTTCATCAAGCTTTCTGTCGAGGAAGTGGTCAAAACCCTGATCGAGGCGATCATGCTGGTGGTGGTCGTGATGTTCGTCTTCCTCCAGAGCTGGCGCGCTACGCTGATTCCCGCGATCGCGGTGCCGGTGGTGCTGTTGGGAACGCTGGGCATCCTCTATCTGCTGGGCTTTTCGATCAATACGCTGACGCTGTTCGGCATGGTGTTGGCGATCGGCCTGTTGGTGGACGATGCGATCGTCGTCGTGGAAAATGTCGAGCGTCTTCTGGAAGAAAACCCGGAGATGACGCCCCGCGAAGCGACGATCCAGTCAATGAAGGAGATTCAGGTCGCGCTGGTCGCGATCGCCCTTGTCCTCTCGGCCGTTTTCCTGCCGATGGCCTTCTTTGGCGGGTCGACCGGCGTCATCTATCGCCAGTTCTCCGTCACGATGGTTTCAGCCATGATGCTTTCGGTTCTGGTCGCCCTGATCCTCAGTCCGGCGCTGACGTCGACGCTGCTGAAGCGCAAACAGGATGCGACATCGCCTGACGATAGCTGGCTTGGCCGACGCTTTCCCCAGGTCGGGCATTTTTTCACCCATGCCAAGGACAAGTTCAACCACGGCTTCAATCGCATGATCGAACGCTATGAAAACTCGGTGAGCATCGTTGTCGACCGCAAATGGCTGTTCGTGGCTCTCTATCTGGTCGTCGCGGCCCTGCTGGTGCTGATGTTCGTCCGGCTCCCCACAGGCTTCCTGCCGACCGAGGATCAGGGCGCGGGCAGCATCCAGATCCGCCTCCCCGCTGGCGCCACGCAAGGCCGCACGATTGAAGTGCAGCAGCAGATCGAACGCTATTTTGCTGAGAATGAGAAGGACAATGTGCGCACGCTGTTCACCGTCGCGGGCGGCGGAGGAGGAGGAGCCAGCGGCCAGAATACGGGTCAGGGTTTCCTGAACTTCACCGACTGGGCGCGGCGCAAGGGCAAGGAAAACAGCGCCGATGCCATCGTCGGGCGTGCCAGCGCCGCTTTCAGGGGCATACGCGACGGACAGGTTTTCGTGCTGGTGCCCCCCGCGATCCGCGGCCTTGGCCAGTCCAACGGTTTCACCATGGAGCTGCAGAATAACAGCGGGATGCCCAACGCACAATTCCTTGCCGCCCGCGACGCGTTGTTGGCGCAGGCATCGAAGGATCCGATCCTTGCCTCGGTCAGATTGAGCGAGCTTCCGGACGTCGCCACGCTGAAGGTGGATGTCGATCAGGAGAAGGTGACGGCCCTGGGACTGACCCCTGCGGACGTGAACAATACGCTCTCCACCGCTTATGGCGGGCGCTACGTCAACGACTTCGTCGATCGCGGCCGTGTGAAGCGCGTCTATGTGCAGGGGGACGCCCCCTTCCGGGCCAATCCGCTCAATATCGACGAGTGGTTCGTGCGCGGCGGCGACGGGCAGATGTCGCCCTTTTCGGCCTTTGCGAAGACCTCATGGTCGACCGCGCCGACCACCTTGTCACGCTTCCAGGGCATACCTTCGTTCGAGTTTCAGGGTCAGGCCGCTCCGGGCCACAGTTCCGGGGCGGCGATGCAACGCATGGAGGAACTGGCGGCGCAGCATCCCGGCACCAGTGTCGCCTGGGCGGGCCTGTCCTATCAGGAACGGCTGTCGTCCGGTCAGGCGCCGCTGCTTTACGGCCTGTCGCTGCTGATTGTGTTCCTGTGCCTTGCCGCCCTCTACGAAAGCTGGAGCATCCCGATCGCGGTCATGCTCATCGTGCCGCTGGGTCTGGTCGGCGCCATCTCTGCGGTGACGTTGCGCGGGCTTGAGAATGACGTGTATCTCCAGATCGGCCTGCTGACCACCATGGGACTGGCGGCGAAGAATGCGATTCTGATGATTGAGTTCGCCGATCAGGCCGAAAAGCAGGGGAAGCGCGTGATCGAGGCGGCAATCGAGGCCGCGCGCATCCGGTTGCGGCCAATCCTCATGACCAGTCTCGCGTTCATCTTTGGCGTGCTGCCGCTCGCCATCTCCACCGGCGCGGGCGCGAATAGCCGTATAGCGATCGGGACGGCGGTGATCGGCGGAATGTTGACGGCGACCGCGCTGGCGGTCTTTTACATCCCGCTATTCTACGTGATGGTTCGCCGCACGACGCGAGACGCGCTGAAACATCTTCATCACACGCCCAAGCCGGAGGCTCAGGCATGAGGCACGCTCTGATCCTGGCCGCCCTTCTCGCCACGACCGCCTGTTCCATGGATCCAAAGGCGGTGGAGCAGACGCTGCCGGTGCCGCCTTCCTGGCCCATTGGCGATGCCTATCTCCGGCAAAGCGAGGCTACCCTGCCCGGCATCACCTATCGCGATATTTTCCGGGATTCGCGGCTTCGGGGATTGATCGAACAGGCGCTGGCCAATAATCGCGACTTGCGCGTCGCAGCCGCCAACATCGCGGCGGCACGGGCGCAATATCGGATTCAGCGCGCCAGTCAGTTGCCGCAGATCGATCTGGGTGGACGCGCCGGCTATACGGACAATGGCAATAATGACGCCGGGACTGGCGGCACCGGCGCTCGCGCTTCGGGCGGCCGCGCCAGCTATTCTGCCGATGTCGGCGTAAGCGGATTCGAACTGGATCTGTTCGGCCGCCTCGCCTCGCTTACTCGCGCCGAACAGAATCGCTATTTCGCGACCGAGGCGGCTGCGCGGGCAACCCGACTGACGCTGGTCGGCGACATTGCCGACGCATGGCTGACCTATGCCGCCGATGCGTCGCTGCTCAGGATTGCCCAAGATACCACCGCCAGCGCCGAACGCAGCGTGGACCTTACGCGCGCAAGGCTGCGGGGCGGTATCGCGCCACGCACAGACCTGCGCCAGGCCGAACAGGTGCTGGCGACCGCACAAGCCGATCTTGCAGAACAGCGCACGGCGCTGGCGCAGGACGTCAACGCCCTTCAACTGCTGGTCGGCGCACCGATCGACCCTCCATTGCTGCCCGCATCCATCGAGGAAGCAGCAGAGACGATCGCGGAACTTCCCGCAGGACTTGATTCACGCATCCTGCTGCGCCGTCCGGATGTGGTGCAGGCCGAATATGCCTTGCGTGCGGCAAATGCCGAAATCGGCGCGGCGCGCGCGGCACTCTTCCCCACCATTTCCCTGACCGGGGCTTTAGGTTTCGCCAGCTCGGCGCTTTCCTCGCTTTTTTCAGGTGGAGCATTCAACTGGTCTGGCAGCGGCAATGCCGCCTACCCCATCTTCCGCGCAGGCGCCGGGCGTGCTGGCGTAGCGCTCAGCGAAGCACAGCGCGACGCCGCGCTCGCAACCTATGAAGGCTCGATCCAGGCCGCCTTTCGCGATGTGGCCGATGGGCTGGCAAGGCGCGGCACAATCGACGAACAGTTGCGCGCCAACGAACTCCAGGCGCGCGCGACGGCCGACAATTATCGACTGGCCGAAGCCCGATACCGCGGCGGTGTCGATGGATTCCTGAGCAGCCTGGACGCCCAGCGGTCGTTATATTCAGCACAACGGACTCTTGTGTTCACACGTCAGATCCGTGCAAGCAACCTGGTCACCCTCTATCGCGCGCTGGGGGGAGATATGATCCTGGCTCTAGATACCCCCACCTCCTAAGCAATGGCTAGCGCGGATTAACCCATTCGAGCGCCAGCAGCAGCATCTTGAAACCGATAGCGATGGCGGTCGATGCCTTGGCAATGGGATTGGGCGCATAATAGCAGAACGCGATCGCGCCGGCCTCGATTTTGAAATTGAAGCGGCTTGTGCTAATAGCGGTTTGCTGAACGTCGCGTTTTGACGGATATCGGGCCGCTTCGGCTCTCCTTTGTCCCCATATTTGCCTCTCAAAGCCGGGATGCGCGGATTGTCGCGCGTGCCGTGGACTTGCGACAAGGAGACATCCTATGATCACCGGAACAGTTAAATTCTTCAACGCCGACAAAGGCTATGGCTTCATTGCCCCTGAAGCGGGCGGCGGTGATGCCTTCGTCCATATTTCCGCCATCGAGCGCGCTGGTCTGCGCACGCTCGAAAAGGACCAGCGCGTGACCTATGATCTGGAAAAGGATCAGCGTGGCAAGATGTCGGCGATCAACCTCCAGGCAGTCTGACAAGGGCTGGCCGGGCAGCCCAGCTGCCCGGCCCCTTTCGGCATGCGCTTAAAACAACAGGATATTTCTCTGCATGAAAAGATATAAGGAACCACAGTTTCAGGAGCGTATTGCTGCGGCGGCGCGCGCCCGGACGACGGTTCTCGAGCAACTGCGTGATAAACCGCCGGTGGACGAAACCGCAGCGGCCGAACGGGCCGAGCGGCGCCTCGCGAAGGAAGCGGCGGCGCGGGAAAAGCGCCAGAACGCCATTCTCGCGGCCAAGGAACAGAAGGCCGCCAAACGCGCGCGGGCGCTTGAGACGGCGGCTGCGAGCGCCGCAGGGCAAAAGCCGGTGCCGCCGACCGACGCCGAACGCAAGGCCGCGCGCGACGCGCGCTATCTCGCGCGAAAGAACCGGGCCTGATCTTGAAGAGGCGTGGCGCACTTCTACCGAGCAGCGGCAGTCCGTGGAAAAGTCCCGCAACTGCTCGCGCTGTGGGAAGGCACGCACATACCGCCTGTAAACAGAACACGGCACAGGGCGCGGGGACGTATATATGAACATCATTCTCCAAATCCCCAGCCGTCCGACCTTTCGCCCGCCTTCCGGCAGGACGACGGAACGGCCCGCCACACCCGCTGCCGCGACCTTGTCGATCGGTGAATTGAAGCAAATTGTCGCGGCAATGCTGGGCTGACCATTACAAGCCCGCAGGCCATGTGCCTTGTAGGCCTTTCAACCATATGAGGAACATCCATGAGCCGAGAAACAATTCGTCCCTTTTTGATCACCAAGGATGAGGAAGGGAATTTTCGGCTCACTGTTCGTGAAATCCATTATAATTCTCAAGGCTATCCGCTTGTGACATCTCAGTTGCAGGAAGAAATTTTCAAGTCGGCGGCAGCTGTGCGCAATTTTGCGCGCGACACGTTCAAGGCGCAGCCCGGACAATATGCCACCCAGTAAAAAGTGGATATAGCTAGTGAAGGGGCTTTTTTTGGCCATAGCTGCTGAAGTTGCGACAATTCCGGTTGAACTGATCGATACCGCCGATCTTCCCGATGGAGGAACACTGCGCCTGTTGCGGCGGGGCGATGATTATTCGATACGCTTTCGCGACAATGAACTGATGGGCAACCAGGTTCGACAATCCGAAGAGGCGCTCGCCATCCTGGCATGCCAACGGCTGCCACATCATGACAGCCGGGTCCTCATCGGGGGACTGGGCATGGGGTTCACGCTGGGCGCTGTGCTGAAATCCCTCCCCGCGACCGCAGCCATCACGGTATCGGAACTCGTCCCCGCAATCGTGGAATGGGCGAAAGGACCACTGGCGCACCTGTTCCATGATTATCTTGCGGACGCCAGGGTGTCGCTTGAAATGGGCGATGTCCATGATGCCATCGTCAAGGAGACGGTGGGATATGACGCGATCCTGCTGGATGTCGATAATGGGCCTGACGGATTGATCCATCTTGCCAATGAACGCCTCTATTGCAACTGGGGATTGCGCGCGGCACATGCTGCCTTGCGACCCAAGGGTATCCTCGCAATATGGTCGGCATATGCCGACGACGACTTCGTGGCCCGCCTCGAACACGCCCGTTTCGATGTCGACGAGGTCCAGGTGGCGGTGTTGATCGACGGAGAAAATACCACACACAGGATCTGGTTTGCGACCCGGCAGGAATGATGCGGGCAGGTGGCCTTCCTGCCGCAAGGACAATGTCACATGCGGTCAAGCGCGCCCCGACTAGGGGCGGACGGTGCAGGTAGTGCTCTATAGCCAGCACATCTCGATATCATGCCATCACCGGCGGGCCGAACTGTTCGAGAATTCCCATTATATGGTCAGTTCGCTGCTGGTTTCGACGGCGGCGATCCGTGACGTCTTTTCCGAGTTCCAGCGCCGCCGCAGGCACTGAAACGCTATTCCAGCATCAATATCCATAATGCCGGAGCATAGCCAGCCTTCGGCTGCGAAGTGATTTGCCTCTTTGCTCGGGAGAAATCCTAGGCGTATCTGCCGGAAGAAAATCGACAATCTTGCGCTTATCCACCACCCTGGTTTTCGGAAGAGGAACTACGGCATCGGTGAAATATTGCCGGAACTGGATGATGCCCAGTTGATTGTCGACGGAGTCCAGCCAGTTAGGAACGCCCGGATCTTGCTTTGACAGCACGATGCGGACCTTGCCGTCTGCGCTCCGCAGCGCCTGGTGGCCGTTCAGGCTCGACTGATGATAGATCGCGTCGGTCGAGCGCAGATAAACGTCGCCCAACTGGATGCCCCAGTAGAGTCCGGTCGGCGCATCGAACTCGATCAGCAGCGCTTCATCGTCCGCCAGATCGTAGATGCAATTGGCATAATTGGCGTTGGGATTGGTTCCCGCACTGCTCGGCAGCTTCTGCCAGCCGAAGCGGTTGCGCTGCCCCTCCGCCATCCGGAGCGTCAAGTCGACCAGCATCATGCCCCAATTTTCGGCGATGTAGCCGACCATATCGCCCACGACCTCCAGTCGCTGCAGGAATTCCTGCTCACTCAGCAGCGGGCCGGGCAGCGGTTTGTCGTCCTGGACCTCGATATGCAATTCGGTGAGCGTTTCATGCTCCCAATCATACAGTGCCTCGCGCACGCTGATGGCGACGTGGGGGGCGCTGCCTGGCAGGGCGATCCAGTTACCGGGATGGGGATCGGCGCTGGCGATGATCTCGAAGCGGCCGTCCGACCCGGCCTGAAAATTGTCGAGCCGGTAGTTTTTGGGTTCGCTCTTCGGGCCGCTCCGGCCGTCGGGCGCGACGTCCACCTGGAAATCGAGAAATCGGGTCGTACCCCTGCGTCCCCAGATGCGATAGGTCCGCGCGCCATCCACCGTCGCGCCCCGATAGCGGAAATCGGGATTTAACAGACCATAGCCGAAGATTTGCGGCTCGTATCGGCTATGCACGTAAAAAAGGGGATAGGCGGAACGCGGTGCCATGAAGGTGGTGTAAGCAACCGCCTGTAGCGACAGGAAATATTCGTTGGCGGCGCGCTGCACGTCGGGGCGGCCGCTGAAGCGGCTGGAATAGATCGCCTGCCGGGTGCGTTCGACCTTTTCGTAATAGAGTTTCCAGGCGGCATCGACCGCAGGCGAAATATGTACTGTCCCGCCGGTCTGGCGTTCGCCGGGCACCGCCGCCGAGGTGCCGGACGCTGTCGCTGCGAGACTCACTATCGTACTCGCCAGCCAGTCGCGCCTGGTGATATCGTGCATGCTGGGCCTCTTTCGTTATTGCCTGGATGACGACCGCGCGGCTCGGGCCGGAGCCGTGTAGGAAATGGTGCGAAAACCGATATGCGACGCGCCTAGATCATGCTCCTGTGCCTGAAAGGCGGCGGCACGGAAATTGGAGCAGTAATTGCGGGCACAAAGATAGGAGCCGCCCTTGAGCAGCCGGCTACCCGATCCACCGCTGGACGCATCGCTGGTCGTCCATTCCCAGACATTACCGATCATATCGTGAATACCGAAGGCATTGGCCGGAAAACAGCCAACCGGAGCGATGCCCTTGAACCCGTCGCCCCCTGTGTCGATGATCGGGAAGACACCCTGCCAGCTATTTGCTATCGGCTGCCCGTGCGAGCTATAGGCCCATTGGGTCGGTGCGCGCGTCGTTGTCTGGTCGGATCGCGCCGCGCGTTCCCAGTGGATGGCATCGGGCAACATCCGCCCCGCCCATCCAGCGTAGGCGAGCGCATCGTCATAGGTCACGTGGACGACCGGATAGTTGGCCTTGCCGGACAGGCCGCTCTCCGGCCCATCGGGATGCCGCCAGGAAAGCCCCTTGGCATAGCGCCACCATTGCGCGGGGTCGGCGCTGGAGACGGAGCCAGGCGCCACGAATATGGCGGAACCACCCTCCCGCTCGGCCTGGGTTCGATAGCCGGTCGCCGCCACGAACACAGCGAACTGCCGGTTCGTCACTTCATGCCTGTCTATCCAGAAAGCGGGGACATCGACCCGTCTTCCTTCCCGGCCCGGCCCGTCCTCGCCCAGCAACACCACGCCAGCCGGAACGTAGGCCATAGTATCATCGACACTGCATTGTGGAGGCGCGGCATCGTCCTTGCGCGCCACCGCTGCACCGATTGAGCCGAAGAGCGCCAGAAACAGGAGGGGAAGCGTCAGCCTGCTCATTTTTCGAGACCGCCGGTGGCATTGCGATGGGTGGGGTCGATCTGCCCTACGGGCGCCCCAGCCTTTGGCACGATCACCCCCTTGGCCTTCGCATAGGCGTCCCAATCCTTTACCAGTTCGGCGAGTTTGGCGGGCTCGCTAGCAGCCAAGTCCGTGGTTTCGCCAGGATCCTTGCGGATGTTGAACAGCAACCAGCGGCCCGCAGGCAGGGAAGGATCGATATTGGTCGCCATGTCATTGAGCCACAGCGCCTTGTAGTCGCCCTTGGTCAGGTTGCGGCCGCCGAAGAGTTCGCCGCCTACAGCCACATTCGGTCCGCGCACTACCTTGACCTTGCCTTCAAGCAAGGGCTTCCAGGACAGACCTTCCACCGGCAGACGTCCAGTCGGACCCAAACCCTTGCCGTCTGTAGGCAAACCGGCAAGATCGAGCGCGGTCGCCGCAATATCGGTCACATGCGTCAGGCTGCCGTTGACGAGACCGGGCTTCACGCCCGGGCCATTGACGATGAGCGGCGCGCGCAGGCCGCCTTGGCCAGAGAAGATCTTGAACAGGAACAGCGGCGCGGTGCCGGCTTGTCCCCAGCCCGGTCCGTACCAGACCATTGAATTGGCCTGACCCAGATTATCCAGGCTGTTATCGAAATTGTCAGCGATTAACTTCCCGAAGTCCTTGTCGAATGTTCCTACTCGGTCATAGGCACTGCCGGCCGCTCCATTGTCCGAAAGGAAGATGACGATGGTATTGTCATATTTGCCATTGGCCTTCAGCCAATCGACGACACGGCCGATATTGACGTCGATCCTGTCGATCATCGCCGCATAGATTTCCATCTTGCGCGATTCCAGCGCGCGCTCGTCCGGGGTCAGATCGGCCCAGTGCTTGGCACCCACAATGGGGTGGGCAGGCACATCGCCCAGCAGCCCGAGCGCCTTTTGCCGCGCGATGCGCTGTTCGCGCAGCGCTTCATAACCGGCGTCATATTTACCCCTATATTTGGCGATCACCTCCTTGGGCGCCTGTAGCGGCCAGTGCGGCGCGGTATAGGCCAGATAGGCGAAAAAAGGCTTCGCGGCGTCTTTATTCTCATCCAGCAACTTCAACAAATTGTCGGTGAAATAGTCCGTCGAATAGGCACCCAGTGGGCGCTGGATCAACTGATGATCCTCGGCGTATTTAGCGCCCTTGTGGAACACGGTGGTCGCACCGAAATGATTGTCGCCGCCGGGCAGCAGAACATAGGACCGGTCGAAACCGCGATCCGCGGGCCATTGCCCCGCCCCTTGACCCAAGTGCCACTTGCCCGATAGAATAGTATGATAGCCACCATCGCGCAGGCGCTCTGCAATCGTAGCCACGCGATCGTTCAACCGCCCTTCATAACCCGGTTGCCCACGCTGCTCCGGAGTTAGCAGTTCAGCCATATTGCCGACGCCCGCATGATGATTGTCGTTCCCGGTGAGGATCATCGACCGCGTGGGGGAACAGGTGGGGGATACTTGGAAATTAGTGAATCGTGCGCCCCCTTTCGCTAGCGCATCCAAATTGGGCGTATCGATTTCGCCGCCGAAAGCGCCGATGTCGGAATAGGCCATGTCATCGGTGACGATTACAAGAATATTGGGCTTTTCCGCTGACTTGAACACGGGAGGCGCGGCCGCCGCCTGTGTGTTCAGGGCCACGGCCATCGCCAATCCCGCAACAAAGCGCGTCTTTCCAAACAGCATCGTTTTCCCCTGTTTCCTGTTAAGTCCCGGAATAGGCCTTCAGGCGATCTCTGATAGTTGTCTACCAAATCAGTCGACATAATAAATCTATTGTCTACCAAATTAATTGTATATGGCTTCGGACAAGCTCCCGCTTAGAGAGAGCCATGCCTACAGACCCGATCACGGGATAGCCGGCGGCTATTCATCGAATATGTATCGGGGGTTCCATGCCATCTATCATCGCGCGCACTGTCACAGCCCGAATTGCAGGGGAGCCCGGCAGGCGCAAATCCGTCCTCGCCTTGCTCGCCGCCAGCACGCTGGCATCAATCGCTGCTCCGGTGATGGCGCAGCAGGATTCGACGGATACAAGCGCGGAGGACCGGGCGGAGATATTGGTGACGGCGCGCAGGCGTGCGGAGAACATCCAGAATGTGCCGATCGCCATCAGCATCGTGGGCGGCAAGGCGTTGGAGCAAACAGGCGCCCGCGGTCTCGATCAGATCAAGCAGTTGGTCCCAAGCTTGCAGATATTGGGGAGCAATCCCCGAAATACGAACATCAACATCCGTGGTCTGGGCACCAGCGTCGGCACGTCCAACGATGGCCTGGAAAACGGCGTCGGTGTCTATATTGATGATGTCTATTATGGCCGACCTGGCCAAGCGATGTTCGACCTGTTCGATATCGATCGCGTGGAAGTGCTGCGCGGCCCGCAGGGCACGCTGTTCGGCAAGAACACGACGGCCGGGGCGATCAGCATCACCACCCGTGGCCCGTCTTTCGATACGGAGGGCAATGCGGAGGCTAGCCTGGGCGACGATCAATATCGCCGGATTCGAGCCTCGATCGCCGGTCCGCTGGTCGACGGCGTGCTCGCCTATCGGGTTTCGGGTAGCTATACGAAGCGAGACGGCCAGTTCTACAATAGCCGGTTGAACGAGGATACGAACGACCTTAACCGCGCATCCGGCCGGGGGCAGCTTCTCTTCACGCCCAGCAGCAATTTCAAGCTGCTCATCGGCGGCGACTATAGCTGGCAAAAGGAAAATTGCTGCGCCACGGTCTTTGCCGGTGTCGCGCCCTCCCGAATCGATGGCACGCCCATTCCCAATAATTATTACGACCGCGCGACGCGCGCGGGCTATATCAGCCCGCCGGTCGATCCTTTCGCGTTGCGGACGGATACCGACGTCAACTCGCATTTCCGGATGTCGCAAGGCGGCGCGTCGGGCAAGGCCGACCTAGATCTGGGCAGTGCGACGCTGACCTCCGTCACGGCGTTTCGCTACTGGCATTGGGATCCGGTGAATGATGGCGACAGCATCGGCCTGCCGATCCTGTCGATCGCCCAAACCAGCAACCGGCAGAAGCAGTTCAGCCAGGAATTGCGGATCGCCTCCAACGGAACCCGCACGATCGACTATGTCGCGGGTCTTTATTATTTCCATCAGCGCATCGTCGGTAGCAACATAACGCAATATGGTTCCGCCGCCCCGAACTGGGTCCTGGGGTCAAATTCGGTCGCGAATGTCGCCGCCATCGACGGCTTCACGACCTTTAACGATTCCGCGTCCACGACCGATAGCTATGCCGGTTTCGGTCAGGTCAACTGGCATATTTCGCCGGCCCTCAGTCTGACCGCGGGCCTGCGCTACACCCACGAGAAAAAGTCCGGCGATTTTGCTCAGACCGTGTCCGGCGGGGCCGATCTATCGACCCTTCCGCTCGACATTGCCGCCGCGGCGCTCGCGTCCCGCAACAGCCTGGGTCGACCGCTCAGCTATGATGCGCGGGAAACCGACAACAGCCTGTCCGGCCTTGCGACGCTGTCCTATCAGGTAAGCGACGATGTGCTCGCCTATGCCACCTATTCGCGCGGATCGAAATCAGGCGGCCTCAATCTGGCGGCTCTGCCGACGGTGGAAGCGACCGGCGCACTTCAAGTCTCGCCGGTCGTCAATCCCGAGAAAGTGACCAATTACGAAGCAGGCATCAAATCCCAGTTCCTTGACCGAAAGGTCACGCTGAATCTCGCCGCCTTCTGGACCGAGAGCAAGGATTATCAAACGACCGTCCTCACCAATACATTCACCTACATCTCCAATGTCGGCAAGGTGAGAGCGAGAGGCGTCGAGTTCGATCTGCGTGCACAGCCGGCGGAAGGCCTGACCTTCTATGGTTCAGGTATCTACAATGACGCGAAGATCCTGTCTTATCCCAATTCGCCCTGTCCGATCGAATATCGAAGCCTGCAGACGGTGTGCGATCTGTCGGGCAAGCGGTTGCCCGGCACGTCGAAATGGTCGCTGTCCGCGGGAGCGGACGTCAGCATACCGGTGGTCCTCGGGCTCGGCGAGACTGCGGCTTATGCAGGCGTCGACTACAGCTATCGATCATCCTTCTTCAACAGCAACAATGATTCCATCTATTCGATCATCCGCGCATATAGCATCGTAAACGCCCGTCTGGGCATTCGAGCGGACAATCGCGTGTGGGACTTGTCGGTCTGGGCCCGCAATCTGTTCGACGAACATTATTACGAGAATTTCCAGCCTGGCAGCTTCAATTCGGCTGTGCTGCAGGGGCGCCCCGGCGAGCCCCGAACGGTGGGCGTGACGCTGCGATCCACTTTTTGACAAGCATCAGATCGAAAAAAGAGGAGAAGCCGATGTCCTTCAGTCTCCAAAGGCGGGGCGGCCTGACCGCCCTCGCGCTGGTTATGTGCGGTCCCGGCGCCATATCTATCGCAAAGCCGGCAACGGGGCTCCCGGTCTTAGCGCGAGCTACGCTCGCCACGCCGGATCAGATCGCAAGCGAACAGTTGGCGCTGCAGATATTGGCGGCGCCGCAGATCAAGCAGGCCAAGGCGCAAATATTGGAGCGGCTGCTTGCCGATGCAGATGCCCAAGGATCCACAGGCAAGGATCAGGCTAGGCGAGTGCTCGATCAATGGACGACCTATCTGGCATTCAATGCGGCATTCAGCGACACGCAACGGCCACGTGTCGTCACCGTCACCGACAATCGCCCGCACAGCTGGTCGGGCCAGCCCTTTCCCGTCTCTGCCCTGCTAATTTCCAATCCGGACAATATCTATCGATCAAGCCTGATCGACGGCGAAAGCCGCTATGCATTGCATGGCCATTTCGGTAATCCGCGCGCCGGTCAATTCAGCATAGAACTGAGCCGCAAATCGATCGAAGGGGATCTTTCCAAGCAGTCAAAGACGTTCGGGGATATGGGCAATCAGGTCGTCATGATTACGGACGACACCATCCGCACGGAGCCCGATGGAAGTTTCACCATTTTAATCGATCCCGATCCTTCCAATGGACGGGCGAACCATATCCAGACGGTGCCGGGGCCGCTGCTGCTCCATTATCGCGATAGCCTGTCGGATTGGCGGCAGGAACCCACGCGGCTTGTCATTCGGAATGTCAGCGCGCCGGACCGGGCCGCGCCAACCCTGTCGGACCTCGTGAAGAGCACAGCGGCCAAGCTTCCCGATTATGTGACATTTTGGCAGGACTTCAAGAACAGCTTCCTCGGCACGCCGGATTACAACACACTTGCAGGTCCCTATCGGCGTGATGGAGGATGGGGTTATTCCGCAAGCGGCCGGTTCCAGATTGCCGCGGATGAGGCATTGGTGGTCGTCGTCCGCAATGACCGTGCCGCATATACGGGTTTCCAGATCGCCGATCCGTGGATGGTGACGCCCGATCCGTCCAAATTCCTCATCAGCCGCAACAAGGCGCAGTCTGTGCCGGACGGGGACGGCCGTTATACCTATGTCGTCTCGGCGAAGGACCCCGGTGTGGCCAACTGGATCGAGACTGCCGGCTTGTCGCGCGGCTGGCTCCAGATCCGGTGGCAGGGCGTGACTCCAGGCAGCAACGGCAAGGGATTTCTGGAGAGCGTCGCGCTCGTGAAGTTCGCCGATCTACACAAGACAATCCCGGCCGATGTCGCCAAGTCCGCACCGGAGAGGCGAAGACGCGAGCGAGCCGAACGTGTAACGACCTATCCGATACGGTAGAAGAGATATGCTGGCGCGCAAGAGCGAGAGGCGCGTGCGGTCTGTTGCCGATCGTCTCATCGCTCTCGTCTCGGTCCCGAGTCCCATGTCCTGCCGGTGTCCCCTCAAAGAGGATAAAGGATATTATGTTGCCAAAGCAATAGTTGCCTATTGAATGGAATGGGAACTCACGCTAGAGGGAGAACATGCTGGCTCAGCACACCGATTCCCAGGCGACGGCTCTCCTCGATCTCACCAACGCATTACAACCCATCCGCCGCGTGTGGGTGCAGGCGGCAACATTGGTTCTTGCGGATCTGGGGCTACCCAGTTCGCTCGCGACCGCGGTCATTCTGACGTCACGCTCTGGCAACGCGGGGATCAGGCAAACGACCCTGGCTGAAGAAGTCGGCGTAAACCCGGGGGGAATGGTTCGTATCCTGGATCAGGCGGAAGCTGCCGGGCTACTCGAACGGCGGGATTCATCTGAAGATCGCCGGGTCAAGACGGTCCATGTTCTTCCCAAAGGACGCGAACTTGCCGGCAGGATGGAAGCAGCGATCACCCGGCTGCGGGAAGCGTTGCTCGGAGACCTGCCGCCCGAAGACATTGAGACCGCCACGCGCGTCCTTCGCCTGTTTGAAGAGAGGATCGGCGCGTTCCTGAAGCAGGAGCGTGCAAGCCGGTGAAGGTCACGGCCCATCAGTTGCTCTTCTCGGTCAAGCTGTTCATCGCGGCGATGATGGCCTTCACCCTCGTCGTCCGGATCGGCCTGCCCCAGCCTTACTGGGCTCTGGTGACCTGCTGCGTCTGCATGAATCCGACCACGGGCGCGATCCGGTCCAAGGCGGTCTATCGCTTCACCGGCACCCTATGCGCGGGCCTGGCTACACTGGTCATGGTCGCCCTGTTCGCGAGCACACCGCTGCTCCTGATCGTCGTGGCGGGATTGGTGGCCACCGCCGCTTTTGGCCTTTCCTTCCTCGATCGCACCCCGCGCAGCTACGGCTTCCAGCTTTTCGCCATCACGCTGATGCTCGTCGCGGTCGCGGGCGTCGACCATCCCGAAGCGGCTTTCGACACCGTTGTCGCCCGCGTCAGCGAGATCGGGCTCGGCATCGTCGTCACCACTCTGGTCGACAGCGTCATCGCCCCGCGCTCGCTTGCCGGCACGCTTCGCTCCGGCCTGCAGCGCTGGCTTCCGGGAATGGAGCGCTGGGCTAACGACGTCTTTGACGGCCATGAGCGTGACGCGAAGGAGGAGCACGATCGGTTGAAAATACTGGCGGACATCAGCGCGCTTTCACAGATGACGGCGCTGCTGCGCTATGATCCGACGATCGCGCGTGGCGAACTGCGCCAGACGCTCGCCATTCAGCAGCGGCTCCTGAGAATGGTGCCGCTCCTCTCCGCGATCGCCGATCGGATCACCGGTCTTGGCGCGGAGGAGCGCGAAGCGCTCATCCCGTGCCTCGCCGAGGCCCGCGCCTGTCTCGCCGCGGGCGCTCCGCCTGAGGGTGGACTGGCCGACCGCGTGCGCCATCTCCCAATCGGCACCAGCCAGGAGCGGCCGTGGCATCAGCTCGTCCACGATGCGCTGGCGGCGATGCTGGTCGAGGTGCTGACGCTGTGGAACGAGGTGAAGCGGATCGACTCTGCGCTGATGGGCGAGGCCAGGCTCGACCGGGATCTGGCCCGCTCGGTTCG
>Ga0164243_10003002_pt1 | contig 27284 bp, 25 predicted proteins | sample OricompcompostOP_FD_108781 | JGI IMG/M metagenome (GOLD analysis project Ga0164243, IMG submission 108781) | Organic Plus compost microbial communities from Emeryville, California, USA - Original compost - Organic plus compost (OP) | ecosystem: Engineered > Solid waste > Mixed feedstock >...
ACCCAGCGGTTCTGGCAAATCGACCCTGGCCCGGGCGCTGGTCGGCGTATGGATGCCCGTGCGTGGGCGTGTGCGTATCGATGATGCGACGTTCGATCAGTGGTCTAATGAGACACAAGGCCGCTTTATCGGGTACCTGCCGCAAGACGTCGAGTTGTTCGATGGCACCGTCGCAGCGAATATTGCGCGTTTTGATCGCGATGCTGTGCCGGAGAAAATCGTAGCGGCGGCGCAGGCTGCAGGAGTCCACAAGCTCATCCTGTCGCTGCCAAACGGTTATGAAACCGTCATCGGCGAAGGCGGCGCGACTCTTTCCGCCGGCCAGCGCCAGCGGGTCGCGCTCGCTCGTGCCCTCTATGGCGATCCCTTCCTGATCGTTCTCGATGAACCCAATTCGAATCTCGATGCCGAGGGCGAAGATGCCCTGACGCAGGCCATTCTGGGCGTACGCGCGCGGGGCGGTATCCTGATTGTTATCGCACATCGGCCTAGCGCGCTGGCGGGTGTCGATCAGGTGCTGGTTATGGCCGACGGCCGCGTGCAGTCGTTTGGCAACAAGGACGAGGTGCTTGGCAAGGTTCTGCGTAACGCAGCTCAGATCAGTCAGCCGGCGTCCCCCCTCAAGATCGTTGGGGAAGCCGCGGGAGGCGCGCGATGAGCCATGCCTCCAATCATGCCTATCAATCGATGCAACGCTACCTGCTGTGGGGCGCCGCTATCATTATATTCGTGACAGCGGGCGTGGGTGGCTGGGCCGCGACGACCGAGCTTTCCGGTGCCGTAGTGGCACAAGGCGTGCTGACCGTCGATTCCAACGTCAAGAAGGTGCAACATCCGACCGGCGGTACCATTGGCGAGTTGCGGGTACACGACGGCGATCATGTGAAGGCGGGCGATATTCTGGTGCGTCTCGATGAGACGCAGGTCAAGGCCGCCGCAGCGATCGTCTCCAAGAGCCTCGACGACTACACCGCCCGCATGGCGCGTCTTGAGGCCGAGCGCGACGGCGTGGCGTCGATCACGTTTCCGGAGGAGCTTGAGAAACGCGCCCAGGCGGCTCGTGTGATTTCCGCGGAACCTGACACTTCCGGCACACTTCCAATCAAGCTGCGGCCGAGTGTCGTCGAAGAAAGCGTATCGCCGGAAGTCGACGCTGCCAAAGCGACCGCGGCGGAGAAACGGCTGTTCGAACTGCGCCGACAGGCCCGCGACGGGCAGAAGGCGCAGCTTCGTGAGCGTATCTCGCAGCTTAACGAGGAAATTACCGGTTACACCGGCCAAGCTGCTGCCAAGGCGCGCGAGATCGGGTTCATCAACCAGGAGCTCGAAGGCGTTCGTGACTTGTTCAAGAAGAACCTCATTCCCATGACGCGCCTGACTCAGCTCCAGCGCGACACAGCCAGGCTGGAAGGTGAACGCAGCCAGTTGCTCGGTGCGATTGCGCAAGCGAAGGGCAAGATGACGGAGATCGAGCTTCAGATCATTCAGATTGATCAGGATCTGCGCACGGAGGTCGGCAAGGAACTGGGTGAAGTGCGGTCGAAAATCTCTGAACTGATCGAGCGCAAGGTTGCGACGCAAGATCAACTCGCTCGCGTTGACATCCGGGCGCCGCAGTCCGGCAAAGTACACCAGCTTTCGGTTCATACCATCGGCGGCGTTATCGGCGCGGGCGAACAGATCATGCTGATCGTTCCAGACGCCGACGCGCTCAGCGCTGAGGTCAAGATTGCGCCGCTCGACATCGATCAAGTTCATCTCGGCCAGCACGCAATCCTGCGTTTCACGTCATTCAATCAACGCGTCACACCGGAGATTGAGGGCGAGGTGACGTTGGTTTCCGCCGACCTCACTCAAGATCAGCGGACGGGGGTGAGTTATTACACGGCGAGGATTTCTCCCACGGCGGATGGCATCGCGCGTCTTGGAAACGTCAAGCTTGTTCCTGGAATGCCAGTTGATGCCTTCTTGCAGACAAGCGAGCGCACAGTGCTTTCCTACCTGATGAAGCCGCTGCGCGATCAGGCGCGGCGCGCTTTCACCGAGCGATAACAGCGACCGCCACCCATCAGGAAGTTGGGACCAGCACCAACGAATTGGGACAATGGCCGATTTTTGAGCCTGGGCGATTCTCAAATTTGACAGAATCACGTGCGGCGCTAAAAAATATGAAAAACAATAACGAGGAAATGCGCAAACGCACTATATCCGGGAGCGGCTTATGGATATTTTGCTCGCTGTTATCGTCGTCGTGATGCCATCGGCAGTTGCGGTCGCTTGGCTCGCTTGGCATTCAGGCAATTTCGTTTCCAGAAAGCAGCGATAGGCAAGCGCGAAAACGAGCCAAAGACGGAAATTGGTAAGAAGCCGTTTCTGCGGACAGCGCTACCAAATTCCGATCACGTATCCGGCGATCCATACCAATACGCCTGCCCATAGAACGGTCAGCACCCCTCCAATGCTGAGGGCAATGATGGTAATCAGCGATGATTGGCTGGTTACCGCTGCGGAATCTTGGGCAGCAACAGGGACGGGAAGGTTATTCGTTTCGCGTGAAAAAGACTCACGTCTTACGTGGTCAACTTGTACGGACACAGCCATTGGAGAACTCTGAATTTCCAATCAACCGATGCCCCAAAAAAAAGGGGCCGCCAAAAGGCCATCGATATCAGCGCCGCGCCTGTTTATTACACCTAGCTCTGTGGGGGATTTGTGACGATAATCACTTCTAATTGTGGATTTTGAGCGGCGTTAAAGTGCTGATGTACAAGGTATTTTTGATGCTTTATCGTAGGTTTGCGTGCGTATTGCCCGCAGGAACTTGCGGACAAATTCTGGCGGCGACATGCTTCGCTGCGCCTCCGCCGGTTTGAAAGCAGCCGATGGAGATTCCATTGTTGCCCGATGTACTGGAGAAGTTAATCGCGATCGCGTGTCACGCTGGCGAGGCTATTCTCGCGCTGTCCAAACGCGATCTTGCCACCACCGCAAAAGTGGACGGTTCCCCCCTAACCCAAGCCGATCTGGCGGCGAATGATGTCATCTTGCGGGGCTTGGCAGAAAGCTTTCCCGACCTTCCGGTTATTTCCGAGGAGCGGGTTCCCGAGCCGCGTGATGCTGTCAACCGTCACGTGTTTTTGGTTGACCCGCTTGATGGCACCCGCGATTTTCTCAGCGGTAACGGCGAATACACGGTCAATATCGCTCTGCTGGATGGCTTCGAACCCGTCGCGGGCGTGATATACGCGCCGGCTCTCGGGGTGATCTATGCGGGCGCGGTTGGGGAGGGCGCCCGCCGTGCCGCCGTGACGAACGGAACTGTCGGCGCCTGGGAACGGATCACCGCGGTGACGCCAGCAGAGCGGTTGCGTGCCGTCACAAGCCGTTCACATCCGAGTCCCAGGACGCAGAAATATCTCGACGGGCTTGTGATCGCGAAGGTCTTGCTGATGGGATCGTCGCTGAAATTCTGCCTGATCGCGGCCGGAGAGGCTGATATTTATCCGCGCCTGGGCCGAACGATGGAATGGGACACGGCGGCAGGCGATGCGATCTTGCGGTCCGCTGGCGGAACCGTGGTAGCGCTGGATGGCGCGCCGCTCCGGTACAACAAGCGAGACGCTGCCGGCGGATACGTTTTTGAAAATCCTGAATTCCTTGCTACGGGCCGATTTGACCCGTTCGATCCGAAATGGCGCCGGACGCCCGCAGCAAGTGTTAACGCCGCGCCCCTGACCCGGGATGGGCGCCCGTGTTGATCGTGTTGATGATGTTAACGACTTCTGCCATTTACCGTGGCGACAACGGGCGGAATTCGGCCATTGCCGCCCGCCGGGTTTTGGCCGAAATGTTAGGCGTATGACGGATATTCCAGTTTCATCAGGTTCCACGTCTCGGCTGATCACGCCGGTGATTGTATGCGGCGGCACCGGCACGCGCCTCTGGCCGCTGTCGCGCGAGTCGCGTCCCAAACAATTCATGCCGCTGATGGGCGAACTTTCGACGTTTCAGCAAGTGCTGCGCCGCGTCAGTGAGCCGACGATTTTCGGCCGCCCGATTGTTGTGACGAATGTCGAATTTCGTTTCACGGTGGCTGAACAGATTCAGGTCATGGGACTTGCGGCCGATATCCTGCTGGAGCCGCAGGGCCGCGATTCCGGTCCGGCGATTTCGGTGGCGGCGGAGTTTACGAGCCGCCGCGATCCGTCGGCGGTCCTGTTGGTGCTCGCCGCCGATCATGTGATGCAGGATACCGAAGCGTTTCGCGCGGCATGCAAGGATGCAGTGGAGCAGGCAGCCGCGGGCCGGATCGTGACCTTTGGCGTGCGGCCGGATTCACCCATGACAAGCTATGGCTATATCAAGCCCGGCGAGCAGCTTGCGCAGTCGCCCGTCTTGGCGGTCGACAGTTTTGTCGAGAAGCCGGATGCGCTGACGGCGGCGAAATATGTAAGCGAAGGCTATCTCTGGAACAGCGGCAACTTCCTGTTCCGCGCCGACGTGATGCTTTCGGAGATCGCAAAATTCGAACCGGCGATGCGGGCCGCGGCTGTAGCGTCGATCGATGCGTTGGGAAAAGATCTCGATTTTCTCCGTTTGCCTGAGAAAGAGTTTCTCGCGTCACCAAAGAAATCCATCGACTTCGCCGTTATGGAGTATACGGCATTGGCTGCGGTGCTTCCGGTCAGTTTTGGCTGGTCTGACATCGGCACATGGAGTGCGCTTTGGAAGGAGCTGAACCACGACAGCGAGCACAATGCCGTCGATGGTCCGGTGGTGCTGGTCGATACGCGCAACAGCCTGGTGTTTTCCGATGAATCGATCCTCACGTCCGTAATTGGTGTCGACGATGTCGTTGTCGTCGCGACGCCGGATTCGGTGCTGGTGGTCCCGAAGAACCAGTCGGAAAAAGTGAAAGAACTCGTCGACACGCTCAAGAAGGATCGTCGGCGCGAGGCCACCGAACACCGCCGCATCCATCGCCCGTGGGGCTACTATCAGGGCGTCGATGTCGGTCCGCGCTATCAGGTCAAGCGCATCGTGGTGAACCCCGGCGGCAAGCTGTCGCTGCAGAAGCATCACCATCGCTCCGAACACTGGGTCGTGGTCAAGGGGACGGCGGAAGTCACCGTCGACGCTGAAGTGCGCGCGGTCCACGAGAACGAGTCTATCTACGTTCCGATCGGATCGAAGCACCGGCTTGCCAATCCCGGAAAGATTCCGCTCGAGTTGATCGAGGTGCAGGTCGGCAGCTATGTCGGCGAGGACGACATTGTCCGGTTCGACGACGTCTATCATCGCTCCTGAATAGACACTGCAAAAAATTCTAGTTGACGCCTACGATCTGGCGAACCATATCCGCCAGACTTCCGCCCTGATAGAGATGGCCCGCGATTCCGGCGGCTGTCGCCGCGGCAATATCGCTGTCGCGGTCGCCGATCATGAAGCTCCGCGATCGATCGATCGGCCAGTATTTCATCAAATCGAGGATCATGCCCGGCGCCGGTTTGCGCCAGTCTGAAACTTTCCTGTATTGTGCAACTGTGCCATCCGGATGGAACGGGCAGTAGCGGTAGTCGTCGATCATGGCGCCGAGGGCGCGCAACTCTGCCGCCATATGCGCGAACAACATTTTCACATCCTCTTCCGTGAAGAAGCCGCGCGCGATGCCGGACTGGTTCGAGACAATGAACACGTAGTAGCCGGCGTCATTGAGATATTTTACGGCCTCGGCCGCGCCGGGCATCCATTGGATGTCTTCCGCGCGCCAGGCATATTCCGTGTCGACGTTGAGGACGCCGTCGCGGTCAAGAAAGGCGGCCGGACGAAGAGAAAGCGGTGTCGTCACGACGGTTTGCACTCGGTTTAGCGCAAGCTTAGACGTTGTAATAGCTCCGGTACCATTGGACAAATTTTCCGACCCCCGTCCGTACCGGCGTAGCCGGGTGAAACCCGGTGAGGTGCTGCAGCAGCGTGCTGTCAGCGAAGGTCCGCGGCACGTCGCCGGCCTGCATCGGCAGATATTTCCGGACCGCCTTGTTGCCAACGGCCTCTTCGATCGCCTCGACGAAGGCAAGTAGATTGATCGGTTCGCTGTTGCCGATATTGACGATACGAAACGGCGCGGAGGGACTGACGCCAGGCTGCCCGCCATCCGGCGGCAGCCCGGGAATGACGTCGCTCAACAGCACGACCGCCTTGGCAAGATCGTCGATATAGGTGAAGTCGCGCTGCATATCGCCGTTGTTGTAGATCTCGATCGGGGTGCCGTCGAGAATGCCCTTGGTGAACTTGAACAGCGCCATGTCCGGACGCCCCCACGGTCCGTACACCGTAAAGAACCGGAATGCTGTGGTAGGGATATTCCATAAGTGCGCATAGGAATGCGCCATGACTTCCGTCGCCTTCTTGGTGGCGGCGTAGAGAGTGAGCGGATGGTCTGTAGGGTCGCTCTCTTCAAAAGGAATTTTTTCATTAGCGCCATAGACCGAACTGGTCGACGCCAGCAGAAAATGCCTTGGCAAAAATGCGCGCACGAGTTCAAGCAGGTTGAACGTTCCAACGACGTTTGAATCGATATAGGCACGGGGATTTTCGATGCTGTAGCGCACGCCTGCCTGTGCCGCGAGGTGGATCACGACATCAGGCGCGAATTCCTCGTACACGCGGCGGAGCGCGGCGGCGTCTTCGAGCATGGCCTCATGAGCGGCGAATTGCGGCGACTGCAGCAGCATGGCGTGGCGCCGCCGTTTCAACGCGACGTCGTAGTATTGCGTCATGCCGTCCAGGCCGCACACGGTATGCCCGGCGTCGATCAGCAGCCGCGCGACATGAAAGCCGATGAACCCGGCCGTTCCGGTAATGAGGTAGCGCACGGGTCAATCCTGCCTTCCAGCGGGGGAGTGGGTGACGGTATCCTGTGCAGCCGGTGGCGGTCCTGACCTGATTGGGGACCAATCCGACGCGACTGCGGCGCAAGACGCCTTTGTTTCAAGTCCCGCCAGTACCGTCAATTTCTCTCTCGAGCCCGCGGTAGATAATTCTATCACGTTGTAATTGCGTGATTTTTTGGCTCAAAAGAGGTTTGCTTTGGACGTCGAGGGCACAATTGACGCCGCACTCGGCGATCACTATGGTCCCGCCCGAATTCCAATAGCTTATTTGCCCGCGTCACGGCGGCGCGTGAAGGTTCAAGGCCATGAAAGTCCGCAATTCTTTGAAGTCCCTGCGCGGTCGCCATCGCGATAACCGTTTGGTTCGCCGCAAGGGCCGGGTCTACGTGATCAACAAGACTCAGCGTCGCTTTAAGGCGCGGCAGGGTTAGTTCCCTGCCGTCGGTTCGATCACGCTTGCCTGATTGAGGCCGTTCGGCGCTTTCGCTCTGCACAATTCCCGCTACACTAGCTGCATGAGTCTGCGAAAGATCATGCGTGGCAGCGGTGTGCGCGTCTGGTGCGCCGCGCTGGCGTTTATCGCTGCGGCGCCGGCCGTAGCTCAGCAGCCAAAAGTCCCTCCGGGGCCGGATCACAAATGGGTCGCGCCGCCTGACAACGTACCGAAGGCGCTCCACAGCGATCGGACGCGTAACATCGATTTCCTGTTTGATGCGCTCAAGGCGGCGCCGGACGATGAGAGCGCCAAGGCGATCGAGAACCGCATTTGGGCGCTCTGGCTTCATTCGGGCAGTGACACGGCCGATCTTCTTATGATCCGGGTCAAGCAGGCTTCCGACGCGAAAAACCTCGACGTCGCGATCCGGCTCCTCAATACGATCATTGAAATCCGTCCGGCGTATACCGAAGCGTGGAACCGGCGTGCCACGATCTATTTTCTGAAAAAAGATTACAGCAATTCGCTTGCCGATCTGCAGCAAGTGTTGGCGCGCGAGCCCCGGCACTTCGGTGCGCTGGCCGGGCTCGGCACGATCATGGAAGAACTCGGTGAAGACAAGCAGGCGCTGGAAGCATTCCGCCGCGCGCAAGCGGTTCATCCGCACCTGAAGGGCGTTGCCGATCAGGTGAAAAGCCTCGCCGACAAGGTTGAAGGCCGAGATATCTGAATTTGGTCTGAGCGTTTTCGCGCCGAGCAGCGTACTCCCTCCTGAGGCAACTCGGTTGCTGGTGAATGCGCTATTCCAGTGACGTGTCGCCGACAAAAGCGATGCGCAGCATGTTGGTTGCGCCCGGCGTGCCCAGCGGCACCCCGGCCACCACGATCACGCGTTGCCCCGCCTTTGCAAAGCCTTCCCGGAAAGCGATGCGGCAGGCCCGATTGACCATGTCGTCCTGATCATGGGCGTCCTCGGCGATCACGCAATGCACGCCCCAGGCGACGGCAAGTTTCCGGCCGGTCGAGACATTGGGCGAGATCGCCACCACCAGCGGGTTCGGCCGTTCCCGCGCCATACGTAGCGCAGTCGCTCCTGACGATGTCCAGCACACGACGGCGGAAAGGTCGACCGTTTCGGCAATTTGGCGCGCCGCCGCCGCGATCGCGTCGGCACCGGTGTGTTCCGGATCGGCCCGTGATGCCTGGATGATGCTGCGATAGGTTGGGTCGCCCTCGATTTCGATAGCGATGCGGTCCATCATCGCCACGGCTTCCACCGGATATTGGCCGGACGCCGATTCCGCCGACAGCATCACCGCGTCGGCGCCTTCGAAGATCGCCGTGGCGACGTCCGATACTTCGGCGCGTGTCGGCACCGGGCTTGAAATCATCGATTCCAGCATCTGCGTCGCGACCACGACGGGCTTTCCGGTACGCCGCCCGGATCGGGTCATCTGTTTCTGGGCGCCGGGGACTTTTTCGACCGGCAGTTCGACGCCGAGGTCGCCACGCGCCACCATGATTGCATCCGCGACATCGAGGATACTGTCGAGATGGCCGAGCGCCTGAGGCTTCTCGATCTTGGCCATCACCGCGGCGCGGCCGCGGGTGATTTTCTTGGCCTCGGCGATGTCGTCGGCGCGCTGAATGAAGGACAGTGCGATCCAGTCCACATTGGCGTCGAGCGCCGCCTCGAGGTCTGTCCGATCCTTCGGCATCAGGCCGGAGAAGCTGATGGTCGTATCCGGCAGGCTGACGCCCTTGCGCGCCGAAAGTTTTCCGCCAATCTCGACCCGCGTTGTGGCCTTGCCGGCCGTCACCGCTGTTGTCACCAGGCGGATCTTGCCGTCATCAAGCAGAAGCCTGTGGCCCGGCTCGAGCGCCCCAAGAATTTCCGGATGGGGCAGATACACGCGTGTTGCATCGCCCGGGGTCTTGTCGCTGTCGAGGACGAAAGCGGCGCCCTGTTTCAGGGCGACGGCGTCCGTTTTGAACTCGCCGATCCGGAGTTTGGGCCCCTGCAGATCGACCAGGATGCCGATCGGCCGATCATAGCGCTGTTCGACGGAGCGAATGTTCGAAACCAGCGTCCGCATCCGGTCCGGGCTCGTGTGGCTCATGTTTATGCGGAACACGTCGGCGCCGGCCTCGAACAGTTTTGCGATCACCTCCGGCTCAGAGGATGACGGACCGAGCGTCGCCACGATCTTGGTTCGGCGTTGACGTCTCATTGCGCTCCTCCGGAAACGGATGGGGGCGGGCGTGCCGGCTGGGTTGCCGGCGGCATCGGCATCAGCCGCTGATCAGGTCGCAACGGGCGCGATTGTTCGCCGACTTCTGTAAGTTGCACCGTCCAGGATTGCTGTTCGCCGGTGTCGACCTCGAAGAATCCTGTCCGGTCCAGCCCGCGTGCAAGGCAGTCCTCGGTTCCACGGACCGTGAACTCCTTATCCCGTGTACACATGAAGGCCTGTCCGGACCACTCGCCGCCGTGGTCGTAGTCGACCGCGTAGATGTAGTAATAGCGGGCGACGAGCGCACCGCGCAGGAGCGTCTCGCAGGTTCGGGAGGCGATATTCCACCAGCCTTCCGTCGTCCAGCCATCTGCGTCCTTGTAGCCAACAGCGACGCCGACGCGGCTGCCCGTGTTGTTGCACAGGCGAAAGTCGGCCGCGGCGGGCGTTGCCGTGGCCCCGGCGGCGATCGCTGCCAGCACGGTCAAGATCAGAGCGACTGCAATACGGCGAATCATGCGGCAGTTGATAGCGCGATCATGAGAACATGGTTGCGACTGAGAGCGGCGCTCGGATGGTAGCGTTGGACACCAAGGCAGGCGAGAACTTCGGCTGCTCGGGCAGTTCATTCCTTGTCGACAAGTATCGCTCGGAAATCGTTGACATTTGTGAACGTGGGACCGGTCATGACGAGGTCGGACATCGCCGCGAAAAAGCCGGTGGAATCGTTGTTCCGCAGGAAAGAGGCTGGATCGAGGCCGGCCGCGCGGGCCCGGGCGACGGTATTGGCGTCCACATAGGCCCCGGCTGGGTCGTCGGCGCTGCCGGCGCCCCCATCGGTTCCATCCGTATCGGCGGCGAGCGCGGCGATACCCCTTGCCCCGTCGAGGCACGTAGCGAGCGCCAGGGCGTACTCCTGATTGGGGCCGCCGCGGCCGGTCCCGCGGATGGTCACGGTTAGTTCGCCGCCGGACAGGATGACGGACGGCTGGCCCTTGACGCGGAGATCGCGTGCGATTGCGGCATGTTCGGCCGCAATCGCGGCGGCTTCGCCTTCGAGCCGGTCGCCGAGCAGAACGCACGCATAGCCCGCTTCGCGGATTTTCTCGCTGGCCGCAGCGAAGGCGTCGGCCGGGCGGGCGATCAACCGGAATTCCGTGTTCTTGAAGATCGGATCGTCAGGCTTGGGTGATTCGTTGGCCGGATCGCTCAGGGCCCGGCCGATGGCCGCGGGCAGATCGAGGCTGTAGCGGGCGATCACGGCGCGAGCGCCGGCGAGCGTCGTCGGATCCGGTACGCTCGGCCCGGAGCCGATCACTGCCGGGTCATCGCCGGGCACGTCGGAGATCGCGAGCGTGATGACTTTCGCGGGTGCGGCCCGGGCTGCGAGCCGGCCGCCCTTCAGCGCGGAGAGATGTTTACGCACGGTGTTGATTTCGCCGATCGTCGCGCCACAGCGCAGCAACGCCCGCGTCGCGGCCTGCTTTTCAGCCAAGGTCAGGCCCGGTGCCGGCGCGATCCAGTTGGCGGATGCGCCGCCGGAGAGCAGCACCAGCACGAGGTCGTCCGCGGTCGCGCTGTCTGCGAGCGCCAGCGTGTCCTGCGCAGCCTCGAGGCCGGCAGCGTCCGGGATCGGGTGACCGGCTTCGATGACCGGGATATGCCGCGTCGGGCGGCCATAGCCGTGGCGTGTGACCGCCAATCCGGTCAGCCGCGCCGAGGGCAGGCCGAGGTGATCGAGATAGTGCCGTTCCGCCACTTCCGCCATGGCGCCGGCGGCCTTGCCGGCCGCAAGCACGATCAGCCGTCCGCTTTCCGGCGGCTTTGGCAGGTGGGGTGGCAGGCACCCCGCCGGGTGGACCGCCGCCACCGCGGCCGTAAACAGATCGTTGAGGAAGGCTCGCCCGGTGCGCATGTTTTCCAGCATGCTTCCTTGCACCAGTTTTATCGCTGCCGATCAAGGCTTTGGGCCGCGGTTCCGCAGCTATGGCGTGGCCCGCGCAGGAGCACTATGTTTCGTTCGAACGAGGGATTTCAGCCATGGACGACAAGACTCGCACCGAACTCGAAGCCGCTGTTTACCGTCGCTTGGTGGACCATCTGCGTGTCCGTACCGACGTGCAGAATATCGACCTGATGAACCTCGCCGGATTCTGTCGTAACTGCCTGTCGAACTGGATGAAGGACGCCGCGGACGAAAAGGGCGTGCCGATGACCAAGGAACAGAGCCGCGAGATCGTATACGGCGAGCCTTACGAGCAGTGGCGCGCCAAGCACCAGAAGGAAGCAACGCCCGAACAGAAAGTCGCGTTCGAAAAAGCTGCGCACAAGCATTGAGTTACTGTGGACGGTCGGATGCGCCGCCTTGACCGGGGCGGGGCGAACTTTGAACGTGCCTCCTCAATGTCGCCTGCAGGGTCAGGCGTCAGGTGATCAGGAGTAGCACGATGCCCGCGACCGCCGCCGTCAAGAATGAAGACACCGCGCACAGCTTCGCCAAGGACCAGTTGCGGGCCTTCGTCGAGCGCGTAGAGCGGCTCGAGGAGGAGAAAAAGACGATTTCCGACGATATCCGAGACGTTTATGCCGAGGCAAAAGCGGTCGGCTACGACGTCAAGGCGCTGCGCACTATCGTGCGGCTGCGCAAGCAGGATGCCGACGAGCGCAAGGAATACGAGACCATCCTTGAAACCTACATGCACGCGCTCGGCATGATCTGAGCGACCTCCGCGGCCATGCCGACAACCGCCCGGAGGCATCGATAACGGCCCGTACACCGGTCCGGATAGCCCCCTCAAGGCGGCAATACGGGGCGGTATAAATCGATATCCGGTGCGTTGAGTTCGGTCGTAAACCTTCGGCCGGTCGCCCGTGCGCTGACCGGCCGATACCCCATTCGCCCGAGAAGAGTGTGCCCGCCCTGTCCGCCTACTGCGATTCGGAGACGCCCGGCGGCTCCATCTTGTTACGGAGGGCTTCGGTCTCCTCGACCGTCTCGACCATTGTTTCGAATGCCTTCGATATCCGCTGCCCCAAGCTCGCCGGCTTCTTGGCCGCTGCCTTTTTCTTTTTCGGCGCAGCCTTCTTCACGGACTTTTTCGCTGCCTTGACGGTCTTTTTCTTGCCCGGCCGCTTGGCGGCTTTCGCCACGACCTTCTTCTTCTTTTTGGCAGCGGATTTCTTGCTCGCTTTCTTGCGCGCCTTCTTCGCCATCTAAAGCCTCCTGCGTCATGCGCCGGCATCATTGCCGATGGCGAGCATAGCGCGGGTAATTTATTGCGCTAGATGTCACGCAAAAATTGCCGGCTTATCGCGTCGGAAAACGAGCGAACCTGCCACGTAGGTCGCCTGCACCGCGCGGTCGTCGCCGAGCGTCATCTGAACGAACAGCGCTTCCTCGAAACTTTCGACGAACCGCATGCGGTAGTCGATGATCGGCGTCGACCTCATATCGAGAACCACGAGATCGGCCTCCATTCCCGGTGCGATGGAGCCGATCTTGTCCGCGAGGTAAAGCGCCTGCGCGCCGCCACGGGTGGCAAGGTAATGGGCGTGGCCGGCCGACAGCGCATGGCCGTTGAACTGGGCGGCCTTGTAGGCCTCGTTGAGCGTCGCGAGGATCGAGAACGACGTCCCCGCGCCGAGATCGGTACCGAGCCCGACCCGTACCGGGCGTTCGGCGGCGACCGCCCGTGCGAGGTCGAACGCGCCGCTGCCGAGGAAGAAGTTCGAGGTCGGGCAGTGTGCGATGGCCGAGCCGGTCCGGTGCATCACCCCCAGTTCGTCCTCGGTAAGATGGACCCCGTGGCCGAACACCGCGCGCGGCCGGCACAGGGCATAGTGATCGTAGACATCGAGATAGCCGTTCCGCTCGGGATAGAGCTCTCTGATCCAGGCAACCTCTCCTGCGTTCTCCGAAACATGGGTCTGCATGTAGCACTCGGGATGTTCCCGGCAGAGGGTGCCGGCCGCCTCGAGCTGTGCGGGCGTGCTGGTGCCGGCGAAGCGCGGCGTCACGGCGTATAGCAGCCGGCCGCGGTTGTGCCATGTGGCGATCAGCGCCTTGCTGTCGTCGTAGCTCGACTTCGCCGTGTCCATGAGTTTTTCCGGCGCGTTGCGGTCCATCATGACCTTGCCGGCGATCAGCCGCAGGCCGAGCTTCTCGGCCTCCTCGAACAGGGCCTCGACCGACTGCGGATAGACCGTGCAATAGACGCAGGACGAGGTGATGCCGTTTTTCAGGTTTTCGCGCAGGAAAACCGTTGCGGCGGCACGGGCAAAGTCCTTGTCGGCATATTTGAGTTCGGTCGGAAAAGTGTAGGTATTGAGCCAGTCGAGCAGCTGGGCGCCATAGGCGCCGATCATCGGCACCTGCGGGTAGTGCACGTGAGTATCGATGAAGCCCGCCGAGATCAGCGCATCCTTGCCGTAGCTTTCGATCTTTACGTCGGGCGCAAGCTGCGGGCGGATAATATCCGCCGGCCCGGCATGGGTGATCTTGCCGTCCGCCATCGCCACGATCGCGTCGGGCTCATACCGCATGGTGTGCGCGAGCCCGTCCCTGAACGGATCGCCGGTGAAGGTGAGCATCGGTCCCCGGATCGCGGCAGGCGTCGTTTCGGGCGCTGCGGCCATTCAATCTCTCCACGTCAGTATGTTGTGAGCAAAGCCGAGATGGCGTGCGCGCACAATGAGGGGACGAATCCTGCCGTAAAGGAAGAGCGCGATTTTACGTTCTCCATTTCGGAAATAGCGGCTGCGCCCTCCGGCAGCCGGTGACAGCCATATGACCCCGTTCGAATATTCCGGTTTTCTCGCCGGGACATGCTTAACACCGGTGCGACATCCTGGCCGTTAAGTCTGTCACATAACCAAACTCTCAGACGCAAGTTGTATTCGTCCGGGCGTTCGACGTCTTATGCCGTCTCGATTTTGAGGAGCACGGCATGCAAGATCGAAGGCAACAGCAGCGCTGGCCGAGTTATCTCGGTGCCAGTATCAATTTCAATCGTCGCTCGTCGATTGCGGCATGCATCGTGAAAAATTTCTCTTCGGCAGGCGTCAAGTTTCGCCTGCATGATTCGATCATGGTTCCCGACGAGTTCGACTTCGTCGTGCCATGCAAACGGGCGGAATGCCGGATGCGGCTACGCTGGCGGCAACACGAATTCGCCGGCGCGGAATTTCTGTATTCCTATTCCAGCGAACAGGAACAGTTGCTCGTCCAGGCGCGTCACCTGTCGCGTTTGAAGATCGAGAATGCCGAACTGCGGCGTCGGCTGGGCCTGGAGATCGACTGACACACTGCGGGGCGCCGGAAAGCCCGCTTCCTCCGCCCGGGCGGTAATCTTCCAAAAGAATTTGCAATTGGATCAGCATAATTAGGGGAATAATTTCCGCCGGGTCGGCTCCTGGGCTACGATGACGATCAGACTTGGGTCGTTACACTCCAACGCAGGAGCCGCCTATGTCGCGGACCGTTGCCGGAATTCTCGTTGACGTCCTGGAAGAGATCGGCGTTCGACAGATTTTCGGGCTGATCGGAGACTCGCTCAATTCGCTGGCCAACGAAGTCAAAAACAGCAAGATCGAATGGATCGGCGTGCGCCACGAAGAAGGCGGAGCGCTTGCGGCGGCCGGGCAGGCGAAGCTGACCGGCAAGCTTGCCGTCTGCGCCGGCACGACGGGACCGGGCAGCAATCACCTCGTCGCCGGGCTTTATGAGGCGGCGCGCGATCATGCGCCGGTGCTGGCGCTCTCGGGCGACATGGCGCGGCAGCTGCACGGCACCGACTACATTCAGACGACCGAGCCTGACCGGCTGTTTGGCGACGTTTCGCTCTACACCGAGACGATCTCGGCCCCGGCCCAAGCGCCCGCCGTGATCCATCGCGCGATTGCCGCGGCCTATGGCGGACCGGGCGTTGCGCATCTGACCTTGCCGCAGGATGTGCTCTCGGAGACGGTTGGGAGTCCGGTGCCGAGCATCGCCACGCTGGGGCCGCGCACAGAAATCATCCCGAACGACGCCGACGTCGCCGCGCTGGTGAAGCACATCGACGCGGCATCGAAGATCGTCATCATGGCCGGCGCCGGAGCGCGCGGCACGGGCGATCTGCTCGCCGCCCTGTCGGATCGGCTCGGCGCGCCGCTTATCCATTCTCTGCGCGGCAAGGAGACCTTGCCTTACGACGATCCCCGCTGGATGGGCGGCATCGGGATGATCGGGACCAAGCCAAACTATCAGGCCGCGCAGGAGTGCGATCTGTTTCTGATGGTCGGCACCGACTATCCCTATTCGGTCTTTCTGCCGCAGAAACCGGTGGTCGTGCAGATCGACGACCGGCCGGAAGTGCTGGGCCGCCGCGCACCGACCGTCCTCGGCGTGGCCGGTTCGGCACGGCCGACCCTGAAACTCCTGCTCGACCGCGTCGCGGCCAAAAGCGATAAAAAATTCTTCAATTATGTGTCGGAAGGCCGCAAGAAATGGGACGCGATGCAGGACAGGCAGGCTGATCTGGCGCGCAGCAGGGATGTCATCCATCCCCAGGCGCTGGCGCGCGTCGTCAGCAATCTCGCGCATCCCGAAGCGACGTTCGTGCTGGACACCGGATTGAACACGTTGTGGTCAGGGAACTGGATTCGCCAGAGCGGCATGCAGCGCTTCGTCGGCTCGTTTAACAATGCGGCGGTGGGCACGGCCCTCGGCCAGGCCAACGGCATCCAGGCGCTGGATCGGTCGCGCCAGGTGATCGTGCTGACGGGCGACGGCGGCTTCAACATGCTGATGGGCGAGTTCATGACCGCCGTGCATCACAGGCTGCCCATCAAGGTGTTTATCTATAACAACGGCGCGCTCGGCCTCATCAGGCTGGAAGCGGAAAGTTTTGGACTCGTGCCGTTCCAGGGCGCGATCGAGTTCCCGAATCCGGATTTTGCCGCGCTCGCGCGCGCCTGCGGCGCGATGGGCTTCACGGCAAAGACTCCATCGGAACTGGAAGGGGCGGTGTCGCAGGCTCTCGAGGCTGACGGGCCCGTGATCGTCGATGTCGTCGTCGCCGCCGATGAAATGCCGAACATGCCGCATATCGAGCTTGCGCAGGCGGACGAGTATGCGCTGGCGAAGGTGAAGGAAACGCTGGCGATCTTGTGGGGATAGACGCGGCTTGTGATGTTCCTGTTTGACGGACCTGATGCTGCCGCCGCGACCATTCTGCTCGCGCACGGTGCGGGCGCGCCAATGGACTCGGCGTCGATGACGGCGAGCGCCGGGGCGCTGGCGCAGGCAGGCTTTCGGGTCGCGCGATTTGAGTTTTCCTATATGGCGGGCCGGCGGCAGGGCGCGGCGAAGCCACCGCCGCGGGCCGAAACGCTGAACGGCGAATATGTCGCCGCGGTGGAAGCGCTCGGTGCGCGCGGGTTGCTCATTATCGGCGGCAAATCGATGGGCGGGCGTGTGGCGAGCATGGTCGCGGACGAACTGCACGCCGTGGGGCGCATTGCCGGGCTGCTGTGTCTCGGCTATCCGTTCCATCCGGTCGGCAAGCCGGCGCAGTTGCGAACCGCGCATCTTGAAAGACTCAAGACGCCGGCGCTGATCGTTCAGGGGACCCGCGATCCGTTCGGCACCCGTGACGAGGTTGCAAACTACAAACTGTCAAAGGCAGTCGAGATTTTCTGGCTGGAAGACGGCGACCATGACCTCAAGCCGCGCAAGAAGGTCTCCGGTTTTTCCCATGCGGATCATTTGCGGGCGATGGCGGAGCGGACGGCCGCCTGGGCGAAAAGTCTCGTGTAAAGAATAACGGGTACGTGAGACCGGCGGTGTAGCTTCGCGACAGGGGTTGCTCGTGTTTCGGCTGCCGGTAATTTCTCGAGCGAACGACGCGAGTTCGTGGAAGTCGTCGCGGGCCATTCGGGAAAAGCATCGGTAAAAAGCATCATTCCTGCCAACTCCGACACTTGTTTTCATTCGCCGGAATTCTGTTACGCTCATATCGCCGCGGGCTGGGACGTCACCGACGTTTTGGCTTCCCGAGGGAAGTTTTGGACAAGGCACGCGACGGCCAGCTTTTCCACAACGCGGCACGAAGCCGATTCTCCCGGCTTCGATGATCGCTGCGGTATTCGTGCCTGTGTTGAGTGTACCGCGACAAAAGACTTTGACGCCCATCGGGAGTTCATGCCTAATTCATCGCCGCATCGGCTAAGCCGGGCGAACGCGGCGTTTATTCAAGAGTGCATATGACCGAAACGCTGATTCAGAGCCTGCCGAAATGCGAATTGCACATCCACATCGAAGGCAGTCTTGAGCCGGAATTGATGTTCGCGCTTGCGCGCCGCAATGGCGTTAGTCTTCCCTACGCCTCCGTCGAGGACGTGCGGCGGGCCTACCAGTTTCAAGACCTGCAGGACTTTCTCGACCTCTACTACCAGGGCATGTCCGTGCTCGTCACCGAGCAGGACTTCTACGACCTCGCGTTCGCCTATCTGGAGCGTGCGCACGCCGACAATGTTCGCCATGTCGAGATGTTCTTCGATCCGCAGGGGCATACATCCCGCGGCGTCGCCTTCGAGACGGTGATCAACGGGCTTCATCGCGCGATTGCCGATGCGAGGGAGCAGCTCGGCGTGCAGGCGAGCCTCATCATGTGCTTCCTGCGCCATCTCGACGAAATAGACGCGGAAAAGACGCTCGATGCCGCGCTGCCGTTCAAGGATCGCATCGTCGGCGTCGGGCTCGATTCGTCGGAGAAGGGCCACCCCCCGAGCAAGTTCAAGAACGTGTTTGCGCGTGCCCGCAGCGAGGGCTTCTTTCTGTCAGCCCATGCCGGCGAGGAGGGACCGCCATCCTATGTGTGGGAAGCGCTCGATGTGCTCGGCGTTACGCGCATCGATCATGGCGTGCGTTCCATGGAGGACGAGACGCTGGTGGCGAGGCTTTCGCACGAGCGTGTTCCGCTCACGGTCTGTCCGTTGTCGAACCTGCGGCTGCGGGTGGTCGATGACCTCGCCCATCATCCGCTGCGGCGGATGCTGGACAAGGGATTGGTCGCGACGGTCAACTCCGACGATCCGGCGTATTTCGGCGGCTATGTCGGGAGAAACTACAAGGCCGCGGCAGATGCGCTCGGCCTCGGCCGCGACGAGATCGCCGCGCTCGTGCGCAACGGTGTGCGCGCCTCGCTGATGTCCGCCCCGGAAAAGGAAAAGCTGTTCGCCGAGATCGACCGCATCGTCGGGGCAACATGATGCGGCATATGTCCCCGCCTGTGGCGTCGCCGATGAGGACCGCTGCCGCACCTACGGCTCGCGACCCGCGGCTGTAGTTCCGTATTGGGCGGATCCGGCGCGGGGCTCGCGCCGGGTTTTATTCAAAAGCATTTCAAACTGTTTACGCGGCTTTAACCACGCCCGAACCATTCTTCGTCGGGTTTGTGGGTGGGTACACGCGTTCCATGACGTCTGCGTCTGTGTCTTCGTTGCGTCTTCGGAAACGCAGGCGACGCCGCCCGTCGCGGGTCATTTCCAAAATCCTGATGGTCTCCGCCGGGGGCGTCGTGGTCGCCGTCATGACCACGACAACCGCGGTGGTCGGCTTGAAGCGGATGCACGGCATGGCTTACGCCGCGCGGGCGGACGGCGTGCCGATGGCCGCCTTCACCGGCGCGCCGATGCAGTTCGCATGGACGGCCCCGGCCGGCGCCGAGGCGAAGTCGATGCTGGTGGTCGCCGGCCTGCCGGTGCCGGAAACGGTTCGCGCGGCCGCGCCTCCGGAAGATTCGCCGGCGCAAGACGATATCGAGGAAGAGCAGTTCACCACGAGTTCGATCGCGGCTTATCTTCCCGCTGTCCCGGCACCGGTTGTCGTTTCCGCGCTCGCGGCCATTCCCGACGATGTTCCGCCGGTTGCGATGCCTTTACCGCAGGCGCGGCCGCGGCTGGCGTCGCTGCCGTCCGGTAACCCACTGATCGCGCCGGAAGACGACCCGCGCGTCTCGAAGACCGCGATCTACGACATCACCGCAAGGACCGTATATCTGCCGAGCGGCGAACGGCTCGAAGCGCATTCGGGGCTCGGTCCGATGATGGACGACCCGCGCCACGTGCATGTGAAAATGCGCGGGGCGACACCGCCGAATGTCTACAAGCTGACGATGCGCGAAGCGCTGTTCCATGGCGTGCGCGCCCTGCGCATGACACCGGTCGACCGCAGCAGGATGCACAACCGCGACGGCATCCTCGCCCACACCTATATGCTCGGCGCGAGCGGCCAGTCGAACGGCTGCGTGTCGTTCAAGGACTATCCGCGCTTCCTGCGGGCTTATCTGCGGGGCGAGATCGACCGCATCGCCGTGGTTGCGCGGCTCGACAGGCCGCCGACGTTCTTTGCGCGCGCGACGATTAAAGGTGCGGACAAAGAGCTATAGGCCTGCCGGGACCGGCGCAATCGGCACCGGCGCTCTGCTGGCACCGAGACCATGTTTCACGTCGTGCCTGGAAACAACTCCGTATATGTCTCGTTGGTGCGGCCGTAGTATTGCGCGCGCCGCCCGGCGAGGCTGACGAAATAGCCGACGCAGCCGGCGGCCGCGATGCGGTCGCAGAATTCACGGTAGTCGATTTCGCCGCGTTGAATCGTGCGCACCGCGTTTTCGACCTTTTCCGGCAGGAACGTCGCGGCTGGCGCCACCGTCTTCCGGCTCTGCACCACCTCAAAGCTGTCGTCGGGCATGTAGTAGGTGCGCGTGCCGTCGATCAGATTGGCGTGATAGCGCTCGACGCCTGCCCGCGTCAGGCCCTTCACCACATCGGGAAATACAATTCTGCTCTCGTCGGAGGCTTCGGTAATGTCGTGAACGAGTTTTTTCACGTCGCTTTGCATAAATCTCTCCTTGTCTTCTTCCAGACGTTCAGTGCGGTGTCGGACGTTCCTGTGCTTTTGGTTAGTCCACCGGCACGGCGCGCAGTCCGCGACGATGGACGATCTCCTTCATCGCTTTTTCGATGGCGTCACGGGTGACGGGAGCGAGATCGCCAAAAAACTCCCGATCGTTTTCGTCGGCGAGCGCCGCGAGCCCGGGCACCAGCGCCCGTCCTTCGGCTGTCAGCGCCAGCGTTTGCGAACGTCGGTCTTCCGCGCTGGCTTTCCGGCTGATCAGCCGCTTGGCGATCAGCCGCTCGGCCAGTTTTGAGATGGCCCCCCGCGTCATGCCGATCCGGTCCGCGAGTGCGCTGGGCATGGCGTCCCGGTCGTAGAGTTCGCGCAGCACGACCCACTCGGCGACCGTCACCCCGCGTTCCTGAACCTTGAGCGCGAACGCATGCGAGACGTGGTTCGATACGTAACGCAGCCAGTAGCCGAGATGCGTCTCCAGCGCGCTTACCGTTTTTGCCTTCGATGGCATGGTCCATACCGATATAATTTACAAGGAAACTATATCGGTAAAGTTTCCTTGTCAACTTTTTATCGGCGCGAAGGGTCGTTCGGCGGAGAAGGGCGAGGTTACTGCAGCGCCGCGGTATGGCTCGAGAACGTCACCATCTCAAGAAACACCACGGCGTCGCCACTGAAGCGGCCCGAAGGGATCACGGTGGCCGGGTTGTGGTCGAAGGTCATGGTGAGTGCCGAAGCCGGCTTGCGCATCAGCGGCCGCAGTTCCTTCGGGTCCGGCGCGCCGATCAGGGTGGCGCTGAGGTAGTATTGCAGATCGGGAGCGAGCATCACGGCCCGCAGCCAGATATCGTCGGCCTTCAGGACCATCGGCGAGAGCTGGGTGATCGCCGGTGTCTTGATCTGCGGCGCTGTGGCCTTTTTCAATTCAGCCTTCGGGATAATTTCCAGTGCGTTGGCAGGACGGGTGAATTTCAGTCTGGACAGGACCGGCTTGTGCTCGGTCTTCTCGAACGACGCGTAGGCGACGGTCGCGTAGCCTACCGGCCTGTCGTTCGCGGCCGCGCCGGCCAGCGCGGCGATCTGTAGCCGGTCGGCGTCGCTGATCTGGCGGAAGCCGTCCCGGTCGTCCCATGCGCCCCGAGCGGTAATCACCGATGCAGTGGAGGGCGCCGCCTCAACAGCATGGCGCAGCGCCGGAGCAACCGCGGCTGGAGCTGTCGTCACCGCGCTCGCCATCTCGACGGGCCGGGCGGGCCGCATCGGAGGCAGCGGAATCGCGGCCACGCGGACCGCCTCGGCCTTCGCCGGGGACTGTTTCACCTCGACGGTCGCGACCTTGTTGGCCGCGATGGCGTTGGTCGCTGTGGCGGATTGGGCAGCGGCGACGGCGGAGGTCGTTTCCTCCTCCTCATCCTTGGGCTTGCCGCCGCCGAACAGCGATGCGAGCAGGTTCTTGCCGGCGGTGGCGACGCCTGCGTCGCGCGCCGCGGCGAGCGACGTCGCCGAGGGCGCGTTGCCCCGGCGTTCGATATCCGCCAGCGCGAGCGCATAGCCGGGCAGCGGCTTGCCGTTGGTCGGAATATGGACCGTGCGGCCGTCCGGGAATACGCGGGCGAGCTGCTCGTAGGTCATGCGCGGCCAGTGCCGTACGCTGCCGGTGTCGAGGTGAATGAACGGCGAGCCGGAGGTCGGGTAATAGCCGACGCCGCCGCGCTGCAGGCGAAGGCCGGCGTAGCGCATCTTTTCGAGCGAGGCCCCAGGGATATAGAAATCGATCGCGTGGCCGACCGTGTGCTGGCTGTCGCGGGCAACGCCCTTGCTGCGCCGGCGCAGCATGTTGTTGGTGGCCGGTGCGCGATAGCCGCAGACGATCTCGATCGGCTTCTCGGCGCCCGACTCGCGCCAGACTTCCCACACGACGTCGATCAGCTTGGGATCCATCGTGATCGACTCGTTGCGCCGCCAGTCGCGCAGGAACCAGTTGAGCTTCTTGAGTGCGGCGTCGTCGAAGCGGCCATTGCGCTTGTACGTAATGGTGATGTCTTCGCCGGTGTGGATGTGATGCATGGTGATGGTGCGGGTGTCGCCGTTGGCGACGGCAGTCTGCAGGCCCTCGGTGCCGAAAATCACCGCCAGCGCGGCGACACCGCACCGCGCCACAACCAGCCTGCTCAAACGTCCCCGAAAGCGCCCTTTAAACCCCACCTGGCACACTCAATCTCGAAACGCGGGTCCCACGCCACCCGCAGAGGACAGCATCGATACGAAGCGGCGCGGCCGACAGCCGCGGCGCAGATACAGCTAACCTGCTCTTAATTTCGGGATTGAAATGCCGGATCCGGCAAACCCCCAATCCCCACCCTAGCTCCCGTAAGTACCGGGGGAGTATGGCAAAAAAGTGTGGCAGACGCAGCCGATGGTGGGCCTTTCTAGAATTGCCTTAGCCCGCCGTTAACCGGCCAGAGGGTGTCTGTAAGACATTCATTTTAAATAAAAATTTAGCCGGCGCCGCGGAGCGGCACCGGCCTATGCGCCCCGCGCACGGGGCTCTGAGAGCAAATATTTGGTTAACGCCAGGCGGTGTGGTGACCGCGGCCTGGCACACGCTGAGGCGGCGGCGGCGGAGGAGCCTGCCGTGAGCCACCGAAGAACAGGTCGAACAGGTTCGGCGGGCCGCTGCTTTGCGCGCTCTGGGCTCCGGCAACGCCGGGCGGCAGTTGCACCGAGGGACGCGCGTAGTTCGGCTGCGACCGCTCGACCGGGATTTCCGCCACCTTGCGCTCGTCGCCCTTCATGATCGCGATAAGGCGCGCATCGCGGCCATAGACGTCGTCACGAATCTGCAGCTTGCCATTATCGTCGACAAACGCGGTCTGGTAGGTGATGTGCACGGGGATCGGATGCGCGAGCTTAACGTCGACTTCCGAGTTGCCGTACATGCTCTTGATGCGCTCTTGCGTGTAGTGCTCGCCCGGCTGCGACAAGCCAAGGATCACTTCGGCGTACTTCGCCGGATACTGCACCCGCATGCAGCCGTGGCTGTAGGCGCGCTTGTCATGCGCGAACAGATACTTGTCGGGCGTGTCGTGCTGATAGACCAGGAACTTGTTCGGGAAGTTGAACCGGATGCGGCCGAGCGCGTTGCGCTCTCCCGGCGGCTGCGAGATATGGACGCTGCCGTTCGGCAGTTGCACCAGCTTCAGCCCCATGCGCGACAGCACGGTGGGGTCCTGCTGCAACGCCGGCAGGTATTCGTTGTAGACGATTGAGGGCGGCACATTCCATGTCGGATTGATGGTGATGTACTTCATCGTTTCCGACAGGAGCGGGGTGGCATGCGATCCCGGCTTGCCCACCACCACGCGGGTCGTCCACACCTGCTTGTCGCCGTCGAAGACCCTCAGCGTGTATTCCGGAATGTTGAGGATGACCCGCTTTTCGCCGAGATCATGCGGCATCCAGCGCCAGCGCTCCATATTGGCCATGATGATGTCGGCCTCTTTGTCGCGCTGCGGCCCGTTGATCGCATTGACCGTCGCCGTATTGAGCTGGCCGGTCGCCTTCAGGCCATGCTTTTTCTGGAAAGCCGCGACCGCGTTGGCCACGTCCTTGTCGTAGGTGTCGTCATCGGAGGCGGCGAGGCCGAGTTTTTCGCGCAAGAGCGGAACGCGCGCATCCTGCATCGGCGGTTTCTTGCCTCGGGCGTCAAACCTCAGCGTCGCACCGCCGGGAATGCGGGTCTCGTTCTCACCCTTGGCCTTGCGGACTTCCGCGAGTTTTTTCCTGAGCGCTTTGTATTGCGGATGTTGGGGAGTGTAACGCGCGAGCGCATCGGCGGCATTGCCGGCCGTCGAAAGCTTTGCCAGCACGTCGGCCGGGTCCGGAGCTTCAAGATTGTAGAAAACATCCGCATTGAGCCGCGAGTAGTGCACGCGTCCGATCGAGACATGGCGCGCAAAGGTGAGCGCCGCCGCGCTGAGCTTCAGTTCGGCGTCGGCCAGCGCATCGGCATCCATGCCGGCCTTGAAGTAGGGGACCGGATAGTCGGTGGGATCGAGTCCTTCCGCATCGGCGGCGGAGAGATAGGACACCAGCGCCTTGGCGCCGTCGGTCGGACCACTTTCGGTTACCCAGACCGGGGCGTTGTTGCGCGCCGAATAGAATGCTTCGGCGCCAGCGTGGTCCTTCTTGGTGCTGAACACCCGCTCGCTCTTGGCCGCGAGCAGATCGGCGATTTTCGTGGCGATCGGGGAAACGACCGGTGCCGCTTCCTGCGCGGCGGTTGCGGCAGCCGGCGCCGCCGGCGCAGCGTCCGGCGTTGCAGTTGTGGCGGTCGCCTCCGGCGGCTTCGCCTCGGTCTTGGTATCGGCCGGCGTCGCTGCTGCTGCTGGCGCCGGTGTCGCTGGCACCGGTGCCGCTGGCGCCGGTGTTGCGATGACAGGTGCGGGTGCTGGCGCGGTCGCTACCGGCGGCGGCACGGCCCCAATGTCGGCAGCGGTCGGCGGCGGCACATTCGCGGGCTCCGGCACGGGCACTGCAGCTTCAATCGCTTCCGGCGTGTCGGGTGCGGCAAATGCTGGCGGCGCAATCGCGGTAACAATGGCAATTGCCGCTACGCCTGCCAGCAAACGTTCGTATCGAGATATTCCCATAAATTTCGCTCCCACCGTGCCGCAAATTGCGATTCTGCAAATAATCTCGGCCAAACAATGCCGCGAGGTCAAATCACGTCAAATTCAGGCATCGAAGCTCGATGCCTGGCCAACCGATTTGGTCTAACCCATTTTGCGGCTTGTTTGTTTCGCGATTCCCAAAAATTTCACTGCTTTTTGCCGCAGTGTCACTCCGCCGCAACGTTTGGCTCGGAAGTTGCCGATTCCGCGCTGCCTATGCCGAGGTTTTCGAGTTTGCGGTAAAGCGTCGAACGGCCGATCCGCAACTTGCGGGCGACTTCCGACATCTGTCCCCGGTAGTGACTGACCGCAGCGCGGATCACTTCAGCTTCGATCTCTTCCAGGGGGCGCACATCGCCGGTTGCGTTGAGCAGCGAGAGCGTGTTGTCGGATACGCTGCGAAGCGGCATCGGGGTGTGATACCCGGCGTTGGGATCGATGCCGAACGAACCTTCCGGCACGGTGTCGGCAGAGATCGGCGGCGCAGGCGTGTCGGGCAGCGGAGCCATATGCTGATGTGGCGGCTCCGCGGCGGTAGGTTCGCTGCCGGACTGCGCGCGCTGCGCAGCGATCTGCGGAATTTCATCAACGCCGATCTCTTCGCCGTCGGCGAGAACCACAGCCCGAAACATGGTGTTCTCGAGCTGCCGCACGTTGCCCGGCCAGCGGTATTGGCAGAGCATCCGCAATGCGTCCGCGGATACGCTGCGCAGCCGCTTGCCTTCTTCCGCCGCGAAGCGCGCGATGAAGTGGCGCACGAGGTCCGGAATATCTTCGGGCCGTGCGCGCAGGGGCGGCACTGAAATCGGAAATACGTGCAAGCGGTAGAACAGGTCTTCGCGGAAACGGCCCGCCTTCACTTCGGCGATGAGATCGCGATTGGTGGCGGAAATCACGCGGACGTTGACCTTCACCGCCTTGCGCGCGCCAACCGGCTCGACTTCGCCTTCCTGGATCGCGCGCAGAAGTTTGACCTGTGCGGCCTGCGGCAATTCGCCGACCTCGTCGAGGAACAGCGTGCCGCCGTCGGCTTCGACGAACTTGCCGATGTGGCGCTCGGTGGCGCCGGTGAACGATCCTTTCTCGTGGCCGAACAGGATCGATTCGACGAGGTTTTCCGGGATCGCGCCGCAATTGACCGCGACCAGCGCCTTGCTGCGGCGCTCGCCCGAGCCATGCACTGCGCGGGCGATAAGCTCCTTGCCGACGCCGGATTCTCCCTCGATCAACACCGGGATGTTGGAGGCGGCGGCCTTCTGGGCCTGCCGCAGCACGCCCTGCAGACGCGCGTTGCGGGTGATGATGTCCTTGAAGGTGAGCGTGCCGGTGCGGCTGCGCTTCATGCGGCTGAGTTCGCCTTCGAGCGCGCGCGCCGCGAGCGCGTTGCGCAGCGACACCTGCAAGCGCTCGGCGCTCGCCGGCTTGACGACGAAATCGACCGCGCCGGCGCGCATCGCCGAGACCACGTTGTCGATGCCGCCGTGGGCGGTCTGCACGATGACCGGGACGCGGATATCGCGCTCGCGCAGCTTGGCGAGCACGCCGAGACCGTCGAGATCGGGCATCACGAGGTCGAGCACGACGCCGTCGATGGCGGCATCGGGCGCGGTGAGCGCCGCAACCGCGGCATCACCGGTCTCGACCGTGACGGTCTCGTAGCCGGCGCGCGCGATCATGTTCTCCACCAGCCGCCGCTGCACCGGATCGTCGTCGGCAATGAGGATACGTTCGGCCATGGCCTGCCCCTGTTTCAATTCGGGGCAATGTGACCGGGCGGGATTAAGAGGTTGTTAAAATAATCGATGCGTCAGAAGGGGATTACCACGGACGGCGGGCGGTGTGACGGACGTCATGACGTTTCCAAAACTCCGCCACTTCCTGATCGGAGGCAAATGCACTGTTGCGCGCATCGGCAATTGCCGCGCGCTCCTCATCGTTCAGGACGTACGTGCCGGTACGCCGCGCCTCGATCTCTCGGGCGATCTCGGCCAGTTCCTCCTGATCTTCTTCCGGCCAGGACTGGACCTTCTCGAGAATTTTTTTGATCGCGGTATTCATGAAATATAATTTATCACGTCGGCGCCGCGGATTCCACGGTGATGTATGTTGATCGAGATGGTGCCGAAAGGTCGAATAGCCGCTTTTCCGGCC
>Ga0164243_10003004_pt1 | contig 27275 bp, 21 predicted proteins | sample OricompcompostOP_FD_108781 | JGI IMG/M metagenome (GOLD analysis project Ga0164243, IMG submission 108781) | Organic Plus compost microbial communities from Emeryville, California, USA - Original compost - Organic plus compost (OP) | ecosystem: Engineered > Solid waste > Mixed feedstock >...
AACCCAGTTGCCACGGATATCCTGACTTGCGCGGTAATAGAAGTCGTTCAGGTGTACAAGCCGCTCCACTTGAATGCCTACCTGCTTTAAACCTTTCAACCAACTCACATAGATCGCCTGTACATCGCTGCCTGGACCAATGCCGGCACCTAACACCTGTCCGCGGTGTGTATACCCGCCGCGTACCAACGGATGCATGTACCACGTGTTTCCTTCTCGGGTCTCCCAAGTGCGGGACTTCTCCGTTTGAGTGGCCTCAATTCCAATCTGGAAAAATTCCTGACGCGCCCTGTTGAACGGCAGGATCTTGCGGAATCCAACGGTATACGCTCGGGAATTCTCCAGTTGTACAATAAAATCCCGATTATCCCAAGGGAGATCGTTGCGACCGTACTCCACATAAATTTCTGAATTCCCCTTAGGCATAACCCATCTCCCAAAGAAGGAAATATAGGCGTCCCGTTTCCGCAACTGCTCGCCTGTACCCGTCTTTTCCGGATTTACCTTTTTGTAATGTGATTTGTAACCTAAAAAGGGTAATGATAAATAGTCAGCGATGCCGCCACCCTGATCGCTCCGATTAACGACAAAACTTTGCGCGAATCCCATCGATAAACCTGATACCCATTTAGGTTGCCAGACAAGGGTGAGTCCTGAAATATAACGCCAGCTATCGGGCTTCGGTATATAGTATTCATCGTAATGCTCGGGAATTCCCAGCCTCGTGGGCGCAAAGCCGGAATTGGTCAACTTTCCGGCAATAAATTGTCCTTCAAATGAGCCTACATTTGTGCGGATGGGTCGTGTCGTGTTGATCGTCGCATGTAGAAATCCAGGGGCCGTATTACTCATCAGCAGGGAGTTTCGGATACCAGGACCCCACCAGATATTTTCCGTTGACAAGCCTGCAGACAGGGCACCGTAGTTAATACGAATGCTGCTCTGACCCGGTAACAGTTTGCTATAAGGGCCCTCCCCGAAATACTCGGGCATATCGATGTTATTGTAAAAGTCGTACCATACATCCCACGATGCCTTAGTTTTGCCCTCGAAGCCAGGATAGTATCGGTTTTGGGCATACACAAATTCCGGACGAAGTTGGATGCTGAAAAACTTATATTCGGCGTAAACACCCGCACTAAAAAGGGTTTGATAACCTACGTTCGGAATCATCGCTCCGTCGTTCCAACCATAGGGGTAACCCGATGTGATTTGATGCTGCCAGCCAATAGGAAGGGCTTCCAACCGGAATCCACCGTCCGCCTTTTGAAAGGATGAATGTTCGTTACCGCCTTTGTAAATTTGGTCTGTTTGAAGGGCTGTACCCGTAAGTGGTCTAACGGAAAACGATATAGACGAATCCACAAGGCCCATCAATTGGTCACGTCGGTAGCTGTCTTCCAAAGCCGGAGTACCCACTATCAGATTCTGGGCGAAACCAATACCCGATCCTTGTATAAACAGGGAAAAAAGCGACGTTACGAAGGGGATTGCCTGTTTGATCATGTTTGTTTTGTAATAAGATCCATGCGTCATTGCTAAAAACGATACATAGCGCCGATGTTTACATAGAAGTTGTGTCGGTCCTGAGGATTAAAACCCCAGAAGTTATTGGGGTCATTTTTGTTCTCTTCCAGTTCGTATTGATAGTTAAGCGCCCGGGTAAGTTGCATACGCCCGTTAAAAATAAAATTCTTGTAATCCCACTCTGCAAAGGCTATCCCTGAAAGGTTAACCCAGTTTCGCCTCATATCGCCTATTTTTGTCGCATAGTAGAAATCGTTGTTATTCTCCTCACGCTCAAATTGAAAACCGAGTTGCTTCAGGCCCCTGAACCAACTTACCCGAAGCAACTGCAGGTTACCTCCTAAGTTGATGCCCGCACCTAAGACCTGTCCCATATGTGTGTATCCGTGGCGTACGCCGCTATGCCGATACCAGGATCCCGCCGGACGGGGCAGCCCGGTTTTACTATCCTCCAATTGCGTTACCTCAATGTTAACGTTGAGCCATTCATCCGGTTGAGGGAGCTCCACCAGCTTTCTAAAACCGATGATGTAGGCCCGCGAATGCTCCAACTGAACAAATAAATCGCGGCCGTCCCACGGATGGTCACCCCGCCCATATTCTACATACGCCTCCGCATGAGCCTGCGGAATAACCCATCGCGCAAATATTGAAATCAACTGATCCCGTACTCGCGTGTTATCTGGGTCAGTTAAATATTCGTCTTTTCCGGCAGAGCCGGGATTAAAAACCGCTAGCCAGTCATACAGTCCCGGACCTATTCCCTTCCGATACATGGTAAAAGCTCGGCTCGCACCTAAAGACAGTCCAGGTGTCCATCGCGGCTGGTAGGTGATCACAGCCGCGGAAAGGTATCTCCAATCTTTTGATTTAGGGCGGTAATAGGCATCATGGAATTCTTGTTTAGACGTATTATAGCTGGGCAAATAGCCGGAACCTTCCAGCCGCCCGCCAATGAGCTGAGCTTCAAAATCGCCTATATAGGTTCGGATCGGACGGGTGGTGTTAAGGGTAAGATGTGCAAATCCAGGTGCGTTGTTCGTCATCATCAGCGAATTATGAATACCCGGACCCCACCATAGATTTTCTGTGGAAATACCAAAGGAAATCGGATCAACGTTTAACCGAACACTGCTTTGGCCGGGCAGAATCTTCGTGTATTGCCCGGTGCCAAAGCGTTCGGGCAGGTCTACGGAATTGCCGCGGAGTCGGTACCATTGGTACCAGTGCATGCGCGTGTCGCTGTTGAATCCTTGGTAATCGTTGTTCGCTGCCCAGACGAACTCGGGTTTCAGCTGAATACTGATGAATTTGTAAGATGCCTCAAGCCCCGCACTCAGGTAAGTTTGTGGTCCCACAGTTGGTACAATGGGCCCATCGTTACGCCCGGTTGGAAACGTACTATTGTACTGAAAACCGAAAGTGGCGGGCAGCCATCTGAAATACGAATCCTTGGATGAAAAGATGCCATCTTCGGGATTGTATAAATTGTCCCTTTTTAACGCCCTGACGGTTAGCGGTCTCACCGTGAACGAAATATTGGAATCAACGTCACCGAGCAATTGAGCTCTTCTATACCAATCTTCAATCGCCGGAGTGTTTACCGGCAATGTCTGGCCACTGGAATACGGGAATGACCAAATGTAGAGTAGTATGAACGCTAGTATCGATTTGGTGTAATTAGTCATCGTGCGCACAAAAGTAGATTATTTTTTTAGGCGGCATGCAAAATAGTGTGTTGTTTAACGACTCATATCGCAATTTTCAATTTATTCTTGCTACAAAACAAAAAGAAGTAGTTTCTTTGTGTAAAATCTACCGACTTATTAGGTAGCCCGTAAGGCAAATTGGAAGTTGGTCATATCTGGATTATAAATGAAATTGAGACGTCACCTCCTTGTCAGCGCAATAGTGTTGTTTTTTTCTGTCATCATTAATAGCCATCAAGTTTTGGGCCAAACTATTGGAACCGAAGACCTCTCAAAGGTACGCGTTGATGATTTGTCAGATGAACAGATATTGGCGTACCTGAGGCAAGCAGAATCAATGGGCTTGTCGGAAGAAGAAATGACACAGGCAGCGTTGCAACGTGGGATGCCCGTATCTGAAATTGAAAAACTACGCACCCGGATTTCTACCCTAAAAGCCTCCACAAGTACCAGCCCCCAACTGGTTAGTCCTGTGAAAAACCGACCCGAGCGCCAGATCACAGATACCGTGATCAACGAGCAGGCCGAGCCCGATTCAATGATTACAGACACGTTACCGATCTTTGGTGCCGCGTTGTTTAGAGATGCTCCGGCGTTGTTTGAACCCAATCTGCGGTTGGCTACCCCCAAAGATTATGTGTTGGGACCGGGCGATCAGGTTTTGATTGATATTTATGGGAAATCTGAGGAAAGTCATTCCTTGAATGTTACGCCCGAAGGGACGATCAATATCCCCTACGTAGGCGTAGTATCAATAGCCGGTATGACCATGGAGCAAGCCACCGAACGCATCAAAAAGGAGATGTCCACAATCTATCGGGCAATCCGGAGCGGAGAGACGAATGTCACCGTTGCGCTGGGAAATATTCGGAGTATTAAAGTAATAATTACCGGAGAGGTGGTCAAGCCCGGTACATATACGCTGCCTTCCGTCGCAACGGTGTTCAATGCGCTATACTATTCCGGAGGGCCGTCGGAAAACGGTTCCTTCAGGAACATTCGCGTCATCCGGGCCGGGAAGACGGTCGCCGAACTGGATATTTATGATTTTCTGATTTCAGGAAATTTTAAATCCAATATCCGCCTGGAAGACCAGGATGTTTTGATGATTCCTCCTTACGTGGGCAGGGTAGAGATGCGGGGGGAAATTAAGCGCCCTGCTGTCTTTGAATTAAAAGAAGGAGAAACCTTCCAGGACCTATTGAACTACGCGGGTGGATTTACGGAAGATGCGTATCGAGCCCGGATTAAAGTGACCAAACGGACCGCTACGGAGCAACGAATCGAAGATTTGTTAAGTAGTCAATACGCACATTACGCGCCGCAGCCCGGAGATGCTTACAGGGTGGATCGTATATTGGACCGCTTTGAGAACCGCGTGCGGATTAACGGCGCGGTATTTAGACCGGGAGAATATGAACTGAGCCCGGGCCTTACGGTATCCATGCTCATAAAAAAAGCAGAAGGTATAAAAGAAGATGCCTTTCTGAACCGGGGTACGATTGTCCGCTTGAAAGACGATGCGCAATACGAACATCTGTCCTTCGACGTGGCCGGAATCATTGCCGGCACACAACCCGATATTGAACTGGAGCGGGAGGACGTGGTTACGATATCCTCCATTTTTGATCTTCGTGAAGCTTACACGGTGGAGATCGACGGAGAGGTTAGGAAGCCCGGAAAATTTCCGTATGCAGAGGGGATTACCCTCCAGGACTTAATCGTCAAGGCCGGTGGATTCCGGGAGAGTGCCTCGGGCAGTAGAATCGAAATTTCCAGGCGCGTAACCAATGCAGATATCTTTTCCCACTCGGCCCATATTGCTGAGGTTTTTCAGGTAGACGCCGATAAAGGATTGAGCAAGAACGGTCAGGATTTTGTGCTAATGCCCTTCGATCGGGTGGTAGTCCGTACCTCTACGGGTTATGAAACCCAGAAGACGGTCCGTATCGATGGCGAAGTCTTATATCCAGGGTTGTATACCATCAATCGTAAAGATGAACGTATTTCGGATCTTATTAACCGGGCAGGGGGGCTCACCCCTTTCGCCTATGTAGACGGCGCTTCACTGCAGCGCGGCGGCCTCCATGGTAGAGGCGCAGCTTCGGATATTACCGGCACGGAAGCCGCGGAACGTGAACGTAAAAAGCAGGCAGAATACGATCGTTTACTCGCTTTGCAACAGCTTCAAAGTGACGCATCGGTTTTTAATCAACTGAATATCGATAAGAGCATTGACAACGATTTGGTCGGGATCAATCTGGAATATATCCTAAGAAAGCCGGGTAATAGGGGCGACCTCATTCTGGAAGACGGCGATGTAATACACGTGCCTAAGGAGCTTCAGACCGTAAAAATATCGGGAGAGGTTCTGGCACCGTCCACAGCTGTATATTCGCCTTCCAAAAGTTTCCGGCAATATATTTCCCAAGCAGGAGGTTTCTCTTCGCGGGCACTGCGGAAAAGTGTTTATGTGCTCTACGCGAACGGTTCGGTGAAAAGTACAAATCGCTTTTTGGTCTTTAATAACTATCCCCCCATCAAGCCCGGAGCCGAAATTTTTGTGCCTCAAAAGGAATTGAAACCTTCCATCGGTGTGCAGCAGTGGCTGGGGTTTGGTACCGGCATAGCATCGTTAGCTGCCATCATCGTAACGATATTTCGTTAACCAGTCCAGTGATATGACAGAAAATAAACCATCAGGAATGTCCCAGGGTCAGCGTGACGATATTAACCTGAAAGAATTGATTGTAAAAATCAAGGGGTGGGTCGGTTACCTCGTGCGCAAATGGTTGCTTATCCTGGGTGCCGGGGTCGTCGGGAGCATATTGATACTGGTATTGTCGCTTACGAAAACGACTCATTACACCGCAAAACTGAGTTTTGTTTTGGATGAGCAGGGGAGTAGCTCCGGAGGGGCATTGGGGGCAGCGGCGAGTATCGCCGCCCAATTCGGGCTAAACCTGGGCGGTTTGAGCAGCACGGGAGGCTTCTTTCAGGGTGAAAATATCATTGAGTTTCTGAAGTCAAGGTCAATGATTGATCAGACATTGCTCTCAGAAGTCGACCTTGATGGAAAGAAAGATTTGTTGGTTAACCAGTATATACGGTGTTATGGGTTGCGTGAAAAATGGTCGGAAAAACCACACCTTCGGGACCTGGAGTTCAAGGACACCATAGGTATTTATACGCAGGATAGCCTGATGGCCGTGTTTTACAAGTCAATTCTTAAGCGCGATCTCAAAATCAGTAAGCCCGATAAAAAGAACAACATTCTCGTCGTAGAAATGGAGACCCCGGACGAAGCTTTCTCCAAAGCGTTTGTCGAAACGTTGATTGAGACGGCTTCCGACTTTTACATTCGTACAAGAACTCAAAAAGCAGCAGAAAACCTGGCTGTTTTAACGCACCAGGTGGATTCGGTGCGGAAAGAGCTGGATGCGGCCATTGGCGGTGTTGCAGCGGCTACAGACGCTAACCCAAACCCGAACCGCGCACTTCAGAGCCTGCGGGTGGGATCCCAACGGAAAACCGTAGATGTGCAGGCTAACACCGCTATACTGACAGAATTGGTTAAAAATCAGGAGCTTGCTAAAATCACCTTGCGAAACGAAAAACCGGTAATACAGATTCTTGACAAGCCAATACTTCCCCTCGAGGATGATAAAATCAAGCCCGCTACCGCCCTAATCGCCGGATTCTTGCTGGGAGCTTTTCTAACTTGTGTCATCTTAACATTCCGGCGCGCCTACGTCAGCATCATGGAAGCGGATCCTTCATGATGGTATGCCCCATGCGATCTCGTTTGGTACGCAGATAGTGCTCGTTATATGGGTTAGGAGCAATTTCTATGGGCACGTTCTCAACCACCTCCAATCCGTACCCCATAAGACCGGCGCGCTTGGTCGGGTTATTACTCATCAGTCGCATTTGGGTTACACCCAGATCCCGTAAAATCTGGGCACCAATGCCGTAGTCCCGGTGATCGGGCTTAAAGCCGAGCTTTAGATTAGCATCCACGGTATCCAACCCATTCTCCTGAAGATTGTACGCATGTAGCTTGTTAATCAAACCTATCCCGCGCCCCTCCTGATTCATGTATACGATCACCCCTTTCCCTTCTTCTTCGATCATTTCCATGGCGCGGTGCAACTGGGGGCCGCAATCGCACCGGCAAGAACCGAATATATCGCCGGTAATGCAGGAGCTGTGCACGCGTACCAATATAGGTTCATCAGGAGCCCATTCTCCTTTGTACAGGGCAATATGCTGCTCACCGGTGTTTTTTTGCGTGTACGCCATCATATTAAACTGTCCCCATTGTGTAGGTAGTTTAACAGCAACTTCCCGGGTAATGAGCGAATCTTTAGTCAGACGGTATTCGATGAGATCTTTAATAGAAATGATCTTCAAATTAAAATGGGAGGCTACTTGCATCAGGTCAGGCAAACGAGCCATCTCGCCATCTTCTTTCAAAATTTCAACCAGTACCCCTGCAGGCTCAAACCCGGCAAGCCGGGCCAAATCGATCGCCGCTTCTGTATGCCCTGCACGCCGCAGTACGCCACCGTCTCTCGCAATTAACGGGAAAATATGGCCGGGACGCCCAAACTCCTCCGGCCGGATATCCGGATTGATCAGCGCCTTAATGGTCTTCGATCGGTCCGAAGCCGAGATACCGGTCGTACATCCGTATCCCTGCAAATCAACGGAAACGGTGAAATTCGTCTCGTATACGGCCGTATTATTTCCTACCATTAAGTTAAGGTCGAGCTCCTTACAACGCTCTTCGGTAAGCGGTACACATACCAAGCCCCTACCATGAGTAGCCATGAAGTTTACAATTTCGGGCGTCGCGTTACGTGCAGCGGTGATGAAATCGCCTTCATTTTCACGGTCTTCATCGTCTACCACAATGACCACTTTCCCTGCTTTTATATCGCTGATCGCTTCTTCAATCGTATTTAAGATACTATTCATTAGCTATTTATTAAAACGGCATACAAAATTACACTTCTCGCGAGGATAACGTATAATCGTCATGTAAAGATTTGCGGTCTACCGGAGCCGTTTGCCGGTTGCGGATACCAAGTTTGTTCTTTAACCATAACCCTATTTTTTCTGCCCTCAGCCGATATTGTTCAATGTCAAATAAAGCTGAGTCGGTCGCCGCCTTGTATGCAAGGAAGATAGCCAACGGAGATAACACAAATATGGCCATCCACATGCCCCAGAAGGTGTCTATATTCCCCTCTTTGGCTGATTTCTCACTTACAGTTGAAATAATATGATAGATAAGGAAAAAGATGATCGCCACAACAACCGGAAGCCCAAGGCCCCCTTTCCGGATAATTGCACCCAACGGGGCACCGATGCAAAACAGTAAAAGACACGATACAGCCAGCGTAAATTTCCGCTGGAATTCGATGTTATACCGGATGTCCTTGTCGCGGTAAAACGTGTCTTCGCTGGCTTTGACATTGAGTACATCCTTGATGTATCTCACCTGGTTTAGGGCGTTGCTGATAGACATATTGCGCTTTTCAGCAGGAATCACCTCCGTAAAATCGGTCTTGTACGCAGCAACATCAGGCGCAGCCCGTTGAACACTGTCTTTGGACTGGTAATAGTCGTTGTAATAGTAATAATAAGACTTGATTTCGCGGAATACGGTGTTTCGTAGACTGTCCATCTGAACAGCATTTGAGTCGGTATAGTATTTAAGCTGCTTCAGGTTGAGCATCATATGGTGACTCTTAAACAGATTTTCATCGGTACGTTTCCACTCAAAAGCGGACATATCGAATTTCTGCTCCGTTTCATCAAAATAGAAGCGTGTGAATTGCTGGCGGGGATTGTATACCTTAGCATTTTTGGATCTGCTGTCTTCATACCGCACGCCATCCTTAAGTTTAAGGATCATCGTGTTATTGTCCGGTGAATTATAGATATAACCTTCTTTTGCCAACAATACATTACTCGCCGTATTACTTGATTTATGATCGTAGATCATCAGGTCATAAAGGATCTTGCCATCCTTGCTTTTCCCTTTGGCACGGATCGAATATCCGGGGATCGTATTGTTGAAAACACCCGGTTTGACCAAAAAGTCGGTCTGCTTGATGCGTACATCATACAGCAACGCACCCATCTTAAGGTTGACCACCGGAAGAATGTAATCACTGAACAGGAACGCCCCCCCGCTGAACAGGCCTACAAGGATAAATAGGGGAGTCATGGCTTTCCGGAGCGATATTCCGGCCGCCTTAATAGCCACTAACTCATAACTCTCTCCCAGGTTGCCGAAGGTCATAATCGATGACAGCAGCATGGAAAGGGGCATCGCCATCGAAATCTGTACGGCAGACTGATAGGCAAGTAACTTCAGGATCACATACCACTCAAATCCCTTTCCAATCAAGTCATCGATATACTTGAAAAGGAATAGCATCAGCAACACAAACATTACGATGAGAAACGTAACGAGAAATGGTCTGATGAACGACTTGAGGATAAGAATATGGATCTTTTTCATCAGTAATCAGCACAAACAACCTTTTACAAAGGTACTGTTTTTTAGGCACCGATTACACTCTGCAGGTATTCTATTTGGTTATTCCAGATCAACTTCCGGTCATTTAAGTTTTCTTCCCACGCAAAATCCGTAACCGCCAGCGCTACATCATTGGTCAGTTCATCCTGAACAATTTCCATCTCGAAATAATAAGGCTCGTCGTCCAACCACTTGTAGCGGACAAGCTTATTTTCTTTCATGCTGATCAGCTTGGCGTTGTGCTGTTCATCATCCCAGCTAAATTCATAAATACCGTCCCTGTAGGTGACCTCGTCAGCAAACCATTGTGTTAAGGCGTTGGGTTCGTGAAGGAAAGAGAACAGAATTTTTGGTGAAGATTTTACTTCGTATTCCAGCTGGAATTTGATTTTTTCTGCCATGTGGGTAGTTATAATGTGCGTATACGATGCTGTTTAAATACTTTCTTAACTTTTTTTCTAAAGAAAAGTAAAATAAACTATATTTGCAAACCAAATTTTTGGCGGGGTAGCTCAGATGGTTAGAGCGTAGGATTCATAACCCTAAGGTCGGCAGTTCGATCCTGCTCCCCGCTACAATGAAAAACCTGCCCCGGAAAAAAGGGCAGGTTTTTTTATGGCATGTTGGCCACTGATTGGTAACATTCATCCTGTAACATACCTGAGTTTAGCGTGAAAGATTTGAACTATAAGTTATTTCTTTAACTTTATGCGCAAAATGGGGTTCGCATCGAAATTTTTATTCAAGAGTATGACGACAAATTATTCAAAGCCTGAGATGCTGGATCATACACTTTCAAGGCAAACGACAGATAGAGAGGTTGTTACACCTTCGTTTTTCAGGCTGCGAAATGCGGGTGAACGCGACGAGCTCAGTGCGCTGCTGCAAAGAAAGCCCTACATCCGTATTTTCGATTCCATAGACCAGCAGCTGAGAGAGCTTATCAAATCGTTTCACCCGGAATCGACCCCAGACGACGCTGAAATACCTTCGCTGATCGATGCTCATCTGGCCGGAACATCAAAAACGGAGTATGGCGTGTGGGTTTACTACCCATGGAACGAAACGTTGGTTCACATCTTGGACGAGGATGAGTTTGTGAGATTGAGAACCAGCCGCAATCGCTATAAAATCACCGATGGCGAACAGGAACTGCTGATGACCAAACGGATCGGTGTGATCGGATTGTCTGTAGGACAATCGGTATCATTAACGTTGTGCATGGAACGGGGGTTCGGAGAGCTTCGGATCGCAGATTTTGATGAACTCGAAATTACAAACCTAAATCGCCTGCGAAGCGGCTTACATAACATGGGGTTGAGGAAAACGGTCATCGTAGCCAGGGAGATAGCCGAGATTGATCCCTTTTTGAACGTAGTCTGTTACCATGAAGGTATTACCGATGCCAACCTGGAAGATTTTTTGTTGAAGGGAGGAAAACTGGATCTGTTGATCGATGAATGTGATGGCGTAGACGTAAAGATTAACTGCCGGCTGGCGGCCAAAAGACACGGTATTCCGGTGTTGATGGAAGCAAGCGACCGGGGCACCGTGGATATCGAACGTTTTGATTTGGAACCTGACCGACCCATTCTACACGGGTTTGTAAAACATCTTGATCTATCCAATGTCCGCCATGCGAAAACCATGGAAGAAAAGCTTCCGTATATTTTACCCATCGTCGGCGTGGAGACTATGTCTGCCAGGTTGAAAGCTTCTGCTATTGAAATTGGACAGACCATCTCCACCTGGCCACAGCTTGCAAGTGCCGTTGCCTTCGGAGGCGGAATGGCCGCGGATGTGTGCCGCCGCGTACTGTTGGGACAGTTCACCCGGTCAGGAAGATATTTTGTCGATCTGGATGAATTGATCGGCGATGAGGCAAAGCCGGCTCAGACCTTTTCGTATTCCGATAAATCGCCTTCGCTAATGGATATGGCGGATGCGGCTTCGCGCGTCATGCCGGAAGCGGACGTTTTCGATGTAATCACGGACCAAGAGATGAATGATTTGGTGTCGGCGGTCGGCTTGGCACCTTCCCCGGGAAATAACCAACCCTGGAAATGGTATTACGATGGCAAAAGATTATACCTCTTTCATGATAGAAGGCGGTCCGTGTCCTTTGGCGACTTCCAGCATATGGCTTCTTACCTGACATTTGGTGCCGCCATCGAAAATCTATACCTCAAAGCGAAAGAGCTCGGCATACGAATTAACGAAAGACGGTTTCCTTTGGACGATACCCCCTGGTTGATTGCTGCCTTTTCATTTACGTACTCGGCCGTCGAAAAGGATGAACTGTCGCACTATATCGGTCTCCGTTGTACCAATCGACGACAAGGGAATGCTCGTAAATTGAGTGAAGATCTGATCGTCGGTTTTCAGGAAGCAATCAGCGGCTTTAATGGTATCAATCTCAGGTTTGTAACGGCCGATCAGCAGATACAGCAGCTCGCATCGATTGCTGGAGAGGCGGAGAAACTAAGGCTGTTTGTTCCCCAAGGGCATTATGAGCTGTTTGAAAAGGAACTTCGTTGGACACCGGATGAAGCGATGGAAAGCAAAGACGGCTTGGATATCCGCACGCTGGAGCTAAGCGCAAAAGACGCAATCGGATTCAGGGTTGCACGTGATCCGAGGGCAGTTGGCCTGGTAGCAGAATGGGGACTGGGACGCGCACTGGAAAACATGACGGCAGACCTGATGAAGACGGCGTCGGCTATCGGCGTTGTAACCGTTCCCGCATTTGAACGATCGCTCCTTGTTGAAGCAGGAAGAGCCGTCGAACGCATTTGGTTGAAAGCCACTAAAAATAAAGTGTCTATGCAGCCGGTCCTCGCTTCCGTCTTACATTTTGCAAGGTTAAAACACGGGCAGCAAATGGAAATGCCGGCGAAGGTTCAACACCGATTCGGGGAACTGAAGAATGAGTTTGACAGGATTTTTTATACAGCCGATGAAGAGCCTGTGTTCCTTTTCCGGTTGTTCCATGCGGATGAACCCCTCGTAAGGTCGTTAAGGTTGGATCCCGCTCAATTCTTTTATTCCTCAAAAGAGCTGTAATTTAATGGATTCATTGTCGTTTAGGTCATTGCAGGCTATTGAGGAACCGGAAACATGCAGAAAATTTATTGAAGGGCACCGTAAGGTGTTGGAAGTTTATGGAATTACCATGATAACTTCCAACAACGCCAAATGGTCGGAACACCGGAACACTTATGTCATTGTTGCCGAGTCTCCGGACGATGGATCCGTTTTGGGTGGTGTCCGGTTGCAGATTGCAGATACCGATTTTAATTTGCCGATTGTCGACGCCGTAGGAAAAGTCGATAACCGCATCGTTGAAATTGTAAACAGCCAGCATGGGCGGATAGCGGAAGCGTGCGGACTATGGAATTCCCGTGAGATTGCAGGAATGGGCGTCAGTTTTTTCCTCTTAAGGGCCGCTATCGCCTTGGCCTATCGGCTGGGTGTCGACGTGCTGTATGCACTTGCTGCGCCCGTAACGGTGGAAATGTGTCAAAATGCTGGATTTGAGATTGAACGGAACCTGGGCAAGGACGGCTTTTTCAACTATCCGAAATTGGGCCTGGTTGCCACGGCCATGAAAATAGACGATTTAAAAAATCTACCCAATGCCTCCGAAGCAGACAGAAATCATATTTTTGACGTCAGAGAGGTTCCTCAGCAGACGGCTGAGATTGTAGGAAAGAAGGGCCGGCTATCCATTAACTACATGTTGATATGAAGGTAATTCTGATCGTTGCGTTTGCATTCTTCTTTCCCGGTTTCTATTCGGACGGCCAGGCGTCGTCCGCACCTCCCGAGGTTAAACTGTCTTATTTAACTGACTCTCAAGGGGTGTTTACCATTGATCAGGTCGCCTATAAGGATTTTGAACCGGTTTCCGGCACACGGCTTAACTTCGGTCTGAGTGACGCGGTGTACTGGGTCCGGGTAGATATATCCGGACCGGACGCAGAGTCCCGGACTATGAAGATTTTTAATGGAACGCTCTCCGAAGTGCTGCTATATATACAACAGGGAAGCGGCTATGCCGTCCAGCGTTTCAACAATGAACAAATAGGCGAACTAACCACGTTCACCACGCAATATCCCGTATTTGACTTGCCGAACGCCACTCAGGAAATTACGGTTTACCTAAGGGTTTGGAGCCATAATGTAATTGACTTACCTATCTATATTAATGAGCCGAGCGTGATCATGAAGTCAATCGGATTCGATTTTCTTTATTTCGGAATCTACGCCGGGATCATACTGGTAATGTTCTTCTATAATTCTTTCCTCTACTTTTCGGTAAAAGACCAGAACTACCTTTATTACGTATTTTATATCTTAATGATCGGCCTCACACAGGCGTGTTTAAAAGGTTACTCCACGCTGCTACTATGGCCCAACAACGGTTGGCTGATACGTCAGTCGGTAAACCTATCCATAGCCATGTCAGGAATATTTGCGGTTCCTTTCGTTATTAAATTTCTGAACATCCGGCGGAATGCACCGCGTTTTTTCCACCTGCTGATTGTCCTGGTGGTTGTTTACGTGGTCGGTATGCTGATCAGTATCAGCGGTAATTTCATACTGGCACAACAGGTGCTGCAGGTGAATGCGTTTTTGGTATCGGTGACAATCCTGGCCTGCGGAAGCTACGTCTTCAGCCGAGGTTATCGTCCCGCTATATTTTTGATCATCTCCTGGTTCTTTTTTCTGAGCGGTGTAATGATTTTTATATTAAAGGATGTTGGTATATTATCTTTTAATATATTTACAAATAATTCTATTTTAATAGGTTCTGGCCTGGAAGCCGCCTTGTTGTCCTTTGCACTGGCTGATAAGATAAGCACCTACAAAAAGGAAAAGGAAGAATCACAAACCAGGGCGCTATTAATCTCGAAGGAAAATGAAAAATTGATTCGAGAGCAGAATATGGTGCTTGAACAAAAGGTAGAAGAACGGACGCACGCATTAAAAGAGTCCAATGCTTCGTTGCAGATGACGTTAGACCATTTAAAAGAAGCGCAAGCCCAGCTGGTTGAGGCAGAAAAAATGGCTTCCTTAGGCCAGCTTACAGCCGGCGTAGCCCATGAAATCAATAACCCGATTAACTTTGTAACGTCTAACGTAGCACCATTGAAGCGTGACATCCGGATGGTTTGGGATACCATGGACCATATCCAGGAAATTGCGCTATCTGAACTGTCAACTGAAGAGAAGCAACAACGGATACAGGCAGTTAGGGAAGAACAGGACGTCGAATACCTGAAAACGGAAATTGAATTTTTGTTGAAAGGTATGCACGAAGGCGCTAGCCGGACTGCGGAAATTGTCAGGAGCCTGCGTATTTTTTCCCGTGTGGATGAAGATTCGTTGAAGTTGGCTGATATTAATGAAGGGCTGGAATCGACACTGGTTATATTAAACAGTGTCATCCGCGAAGGAATACAGGTAAACAAAGACCTTGCGGAGCTACCGTTGGTAGAGTGTTACCCCGGGAAATTGAATCAGGTGTTTCTGAATATCCTGACCAATGCAATTTACGCCATCAACAAGAAGTTTGCAGACGGGGTAGGGGGTATCTTGGAACTGAAAACCCGTAGGGAAGGTGAGAACGTTTCGATTTATATCCACGATAACGGCACCGGAATGCCGGATCATGTCAGGGAAAAAATGTTCGAACCGTTTTTTACTACCAAGGAAGTTGGAGAAGGGACCGGATTGGGTATGTCCATCGTGTATAACACGATTAAAAAGCATAAAGGTGAAATCCGAGTCGATTCACAAATGGGTGAGGGGACAACTTTTGTCTTAACGATACCGCTTATACAACAAATTGGGTAAGCCAATGGGATTTTTTTTATAGTATGCACAAATCTCCGGAAATACTTTATATCGATGATGAGGTTAACAACCTGATCAGCTTTAAAGCTACGTTCAGGTACCGCTACCCGATTTATACGGCTGTCAATACAGCTGAGGCACGGCAGATTTTAAAATCCAATCCGGATATTCAGGTCATTTTTTGTGATCAACGGATGCCAGGAGAAACCGGAATTGAATTTTTGCACGATATTAAACGCCAGTTTCCCCGCCCCGTACGAATTCTGTTGACGGCGTATGCCGACATGAACACCATTGTTGACGCGGTCAACAAAGGTCATATATTCCGATTCGTCCGCAAACCCTGGGTGGAGGAAGAAATTATCTCTTCCATCGAGGAGGCTAACAAGTTTTACATCGCTAACTCGATGTTGGACATCCGGAACGAGGAGCTCCAACGGGCGTATGATGAACTTGATAAGTTTGCATACAGTGTTAGCCACGACCTTCGCGATCCCCTAACCGGGGTCTTATCGGCCATTAAATTGGCCCTGGAGTATGACTCAGTCGAACGTATCCATGAAATTCTGGCCCTCATGGAAAGCTCGGTATTGAAACTGAATTCATATATCAATAGTCTTCACGATTACTACCTGCTTAAACGGGGCGAGCTTACATTTTCCGAAATAGACTTTGAAGGACTGTTTGCTTATTTCAAGGATTTTTATCAGATATACACCCAGAGTAATCACGTAGAGTTCCGAATCAGCTGTCAGCAAAAAGAGGAGTTTAAAAGTGATGAAACGGCGCTAAAACTTGTGCTGCACAACCTTTTGTCCAACGCATTTAAATATCAGAAGAAAGAATACAGTAAAAAGATGGTGGATCTGTCTGTAATCGTTGAAAACGGAAAGGCGTTGATCAAAGTGAGCGACACGGGAATAGGGATAGCCGAAGAGGATGTGCATGACATCTTTAAGCTGTTTTTCCGGGGGAGTGATCAGGCGGAAGGTACCGGATTCGGCCTTTACAATGTAAAGAGTGCATTGATTAAACTGAGAGGCGAAATACACGTGAATTCCGTAAAAGGGGAGGGAACCACCTTCTCCGTGACGATCCCAAACAAGTAACTCAAGAAAGCAGTTTCTGCCTCAACAGAAATTCCAACTGCTCGTTGGTGACTTCAAGTTGTGAAAAGGACTCTTTTATTTTTTTATTTTCGGCATAAATCGCATAAGCCCGTTCAATGGTCTCACTTAGCTCCTCCTCACTCCACGGTTTACTCAGATAATGGAATATTTTCCCTTTGTTGACCGCATCTACAACCGCGCTCATATCCGCGTACCCCGTTAATAAAATCCGCATTGGCTCGGGGTTTACTTTGATAATCTGTTCCAGCAGCTCCACACCGGTCATTTTGGGCATCCGCTGGTCGGTGATGATTATGTCGATGGGTTTCTCTCTGACAAGTTCGAGGGCTTGATCTCCATTCAACGCGGTGTATACCGTGTACTTAAGGCGAAAAGTGGCTCTAAAAGAAATCAGGTTATTCTCCTCGTCATCCACATATAAAACCGAAATCTTATTTTCCATATCCAGTTAGTTTAAGGATATTTTAGCGAGACTAAATGCCATAGCAATTATTTCTGCCCGTTTACAATAAGTACTGAACCTGTCTTCGAAGAATCCAAGTTACTAAACATTATTTTAAAACAGCAATAATAATTAAATATTTGATCGGGTTGAACCCAGGTAGAAAGAAAAACCCAAATCTCCCGCTTATGGGGTTTGAAGGAGATTTGGGTAAGAGGCAAGCAGGGGTTATGCCCCTAACTGCACTCTTTTAAAGACCGTAACTGTCAGACCTTTAGATACACCATCTAAAAACTGGCTGATGTTCTTGGAGGAATCCTTAACAAACTCTTGATTGAGGAGGGTTGACTCCTTGTAAAACTTGTTGAGTTTACCCTGAGCAATCTTTTCAACCATTTCTTCCGGTTTTCCCTCCGCACGAATTTGCTCTTTTGCAATTTCCAGCTCGCGCTCAATCGTACGCGCATCCACGTCGCCCTTATCAATGGCTACCGGATTCATGGCAGCTATCTGCATGGCCACATCTTTACCCGCTTCTTCAGCGGCATCAACCGTTTGATTAAGTCCTACCAATACACCAAGCCGGTAATTGCCGTGAATATAGGCAACCACTTTTTCGGCCTCAACGGTTTCATATTTGGAAACATCAATTTTTTCACCGATTTTGCCGGTTTGGTCAAGCAATAGATCGGAAATTTTCACTCCTTTGATTTCTAATTGTTTCAACGCTTCCAAGGAAGCGGGAGCTTCTGAAACGGCCACGTCGGCGATATCTTCTGCAAACGCAATAAAATCCGCGTTTTTGGCAACAAAGTCTGTTTCGCAATTCAGCTCGATGATCACGCCCTTCTTTCCGTCGGTTGTGGTTTTGGCGATCACAACGCCCTCGTTTGAATCCCGATCCTGACGGCTCGCAGCAACCTTTGCGCCTTTTTTACGTAAGTAATCAATAGCAGCTTCAAAATCACCGTTCGCTTCAATCAGTGCTTTTTTACAATCCATCATACCCGCACCGGTCTGTTGGCGCAGTTTGTTCACATCTGATGCTGAAATTTGTACTGTGGACATCTTAATTCTTATTTTTCTGAGTTACAAATAATACACGCTGGAAAACCAACGTTTTTGGGAAAAAAAAGCCGGATGGCATGCGAAAGACACCATCCGGCTTCAGTAACCTGCTTACTCTCCGTCTTGGGTGCCTTTCGCTTCGGTTGTAACCTCCGCTTCGGAAACGGCCTTCCGGGGCCGTTTTCCTGCAGTGTCATCGCTTTTGGCTTCTTCTGCAGCAGCCTCTGGTTGCTCACCGCTATCTATTTTTGCCTTAGCGGCAGCTGCTTCCCGTTCCGCCTCTTCCTCTTTGTCGCGCTTCCGCTCCTCAAGGCCTTCCTGAATGGCTTTTCCTATGATTTCCGTAATGAGGCTGATCGACTTGGTAGCGTCATCATTGGAAGGAATGGGGAAGTCAATATGGGTGGGATCTGAATTGGTGTCCACCATAGCGAATGTCGGAATATTCAGCTTCATCGCTTCACTCACGGCAATGTGTTCTTTCTTCACATCGATGATGAACAGAGCAGCCGGCAGCCGGTTTAAATCGGCAATACCGCCCAATAGGTTTTCCAATTTGACACGCTCCCGTTGAATCATCAGTTTTTCTTTCTTGGAAAGAACGGAATAGGTGCCGTCTTTGGTCATCTTGTCGATGTTCGCCATCTTTTTGATGGACTTGCGCACCGTTGCAAAGTTCGTGAGCATACCACCCAACCACCGCTCGGTAACGTAAGGCATATTCACGGCCTTTGCCTGCGCCGCAACGATGTCTTTCGCTTGCTTTTTGGTTGCTACAAACAATACTTTCCTTCCTGATTTAACCACCTGCTTAATTGCTGAGGCAGCTTCTTCAAGTTTAGAGAGGGTTTTATTTAAATCGATAATGTGGATGCCATTGCGCTCCATGAAAATGTACTTAGCCATTTTCGGATCCCACTTGCGGGTAAGGTGGCCAAAGTGTACACCTGCATCCAATAATTCTTGATATGTTGTTCTTGCCATTTTTCTTTTCTCCTTAAATTAACGTTTACTGAACTGGAATCTCCTGCGCGCTTTACGGCGTCCGGGTTTCTTACGTTCCACCATACGGTCGTCGCGTGTCACCAGTCCTTTGGCCCTGAGTGCAGGTTTTACTTCCGGATTAAGCTCAATGAGCGCTTTGGCAATCGCCAGACGAACAGCCTCAGCCTGCCCTTTTATGCCTCCTCCGGCCACGTTAACTTTTACATCGTAATTTCCCGTAGCGCCGGCTACTTCGGTGCTTTGGGTCACGATATATTGCAATGGCAATGTTGGGAAATATTCTTTATAATCTTTACCGTTTACGGTAATGTTGCCGTTGCCTGCAGATAAGTAGATACGGGCAACTGCGGTTTTCCTTCTTCCTGAAGTGTTAGTTGTTGACATTTCTTTGCTCCTTAAAATTTAACAGTTTTTGGATTCTGTGCCGCATGCGGATGCTCGCTGCCCGCGTACACATACAGGTTCTTGAACAGCGCACGCCCCAAACGGTTTTTAGGCAACATGCCTCGTACCGCTTTTTCCACAATGCGCGTCGGATGTTTGGCCAACAGCTGCTTTGGAGACTCGAAACGCTGGCCACCCGGATACCCCGTATACCGTTGGTATACTTTTTCTTCCAGTTTGTTGCCAGTCAACCTAACTTTGTCTGCATTGATCACAATAACGTTATCGCCGCAGTCTACGTGTGGGGTGTACGAAGGCTTGTGCTTCCCTCTGATTACCTTAGCAATCTGAGAGGACAAGCGCCCCAAAATCTCGCCCTCAGCGTCAACAACGATCCACTCCTTGCTGACGGTGCCTTTATTGGCAGAGACAGTTTTGTAACTTAACGTATTCACTTGCTTTGTTTTGAAATAATTAATAAATATATTTAGCCCCTCGTTTAAGGGACTGCAAAGGTACAATAATTAAATTGATTTTTCAAAGGTATGGGGCAAGTATTCAGTAGTGTGCGGTATTTTCGATGGTTGGTGATGGTAATATGTGTGTGGAACGGCGGAAACACCGCCGCTGGCCAGCAGGTCGAAACCGTTCAAAAAATTTTGTCTCCAGGGGATAGTCTGCTGATTAAAGAGCTGTATTTTAAAGGGATACAGGAAAAGTCGGACGGACAGCTTGCGGCTGCTGAGAAAACGTTTCTTCAACTGATACGCCTGCAACCCGATAACGATGCGGCTCATTTTGAGCTGGCTCGCATTTACATCGAAAAGGAAGATTTCCCCGCCGCAGAGCGAGCAGCGGTTCGTGCCGCTTCCATCGATCCGGATAACAACTGGTATTGGAATACACTCTTAGATATCTATAAACGGACCCGACAGGTTAAAAAAATACCCGCTATCCTGGACGAATTGATTCGGATACACCCTGATAAAATGTCAACCTACCAGGAAAAAGCGTATGTTCTGTATCTCGATAAGCAATATGACGCGGCACTGGCCACATACGATACGGTTGCTGCCCGTTTCGGGGAAACCGATGACCAGTACTTCACCAAGGCGCAAGTCTTTCTCGCAAAGAACAATACGGAGTCGGCTATCCATGAACTGGAAACCCTCATAAGCCGGAAGCCGAAAGAGCCCAAGAGCTATGTTCTATTGGCCGAACTGTACACCAAAAACAAAGATGGCCGCAAGGCGATCAGGTTGCTGGATGAGGCATTGGTGGCCTTTCCCGATGACCCGGCTATCCTGCTGGGTAAGTCCGATGCGTACCTGGCCCTGAATAAGCAGAAACCGGCATACGACCTGCTGTTGCAGGCATTTAACAATGGTGATTTGGATCTGGATGCAAAAGCCGGCATCCTGTATGCCGCACTGGGAAACCGCGAGCGTCAACTGGCCCCGGAGTACTTGCTGAAGTTAGCCGACGTGCTCACGGAGACCTATCCACGGGAAGCGAAAGCCCACGCCCTAGCAGGAGACATCAATAAACAATTGGATCATCTGCAGGAAGCACGACAGTCTTACCAAAAAGCGCTGGATATTAACCAGTACATTGAAAGTATATGGCAGCAATTACTGCAGGTCGAATTGCAAATGACCAGATACGACGACGTGGAGCGGCACGGCAATGAAGCGCTGGAACTCTTCCCCAACCGGCCATTGCTTCTTTTCTTCACCGGACATGGCTATTTGGGAAACCGAAAGTACAACGAAGCACGCAGGTGTCTGGAAGGAGCACTGAATGCTGCAAATGAAGAGCATACGCCGCTACTCACGCAACTTTACAGCAACCTGGGCGATGTTTACAATGCGCTGGAAATGCATGCCGAATCGGACGTTGCCTACCAAGAGGCCATCGCGCTGGATAGCACCAATGCATATGCACTGAACAATTATGCTTATTTTTTGGCTCTGCGAAAAGAAAAATTGGAGCTCGCGGCAGAAATGGCTAAGCGATCCAATGAATTGATGCCGGATTACCCGTCATATCAGGATACCTATGCTTGGGTGTTATTCCAGCAGGGAAAGTATGACGAAGCCCTGGTGTGGATACGAAAGGCGATTAAGAATTCAGAAGTCGCTTCAGAAACCTTGCTCGAACATTACGGCGACATCCTGGCCAAACGGGGCGATACGAACGAAGCAGTGGCTCAATGGAAAAAAGCCATCGCGGCTTCAGAGTCGGTTGGCAAGGATATTGATAAGTTATCCAAAAAGGTCAATGCGAGGAAATTTATTGATTAGGCTCTTCATTGCCGGATTGCTTTCCATCTCATTGCTTTCCTGCTCAACCCGAAAAAAAAGCGCCGTACCGGCAGGCAGAACGGAAAGTAGCGTGTCTCGTTCGGAACGGTCGCGCATACTCGACCAGGTGGCCACCCACCGCCATCATTTCGTTACGTTCAATGGTAGAGCAAAAAGCAAAATCGAAATTAACCGGAGTCAATACGACGTTACCGCGAACATACGGATTGAATCTGATAAAGCTATTTGGATTTCGGTAACGGCCCTGATGGGTATTGAAGCAGCACGGGTGTTGATTACGCCCGATAGTGTCAAAATCGTGAACCGGTTAGAGGGGGAATATGTTAGCCAACCTTACGCCTACCTTCATAAGTTGGTAGGGAATGAACTTTCATTTTCTGCCTTGCAGCAATTGCTGACCGGTAATGTGATCGATAGCTTTTCCAATGAGGAACCGGAAATACGAACGAATGGAAAGCACTATTCGTTACATGCGCAAGCAGGTGACCTGGAATATACCGCCCGGCTGAATACCGACTTTCGTCCGGAATCCACGGAGCTCAACCACGCCGCTCGTCAACAAAGGATGGAGGTTACCTACTCCGATTATCGGACAACCGGTGAACATACGTTCCCTAATCGGATGAAAATTTCCGTGTTGGCAGAACAATTGAAGCTGTTATGCGAAATACAATACAACCGGGTGGCATACGATGACAGCATAGCCATGCCTTTTGCTATCCCCGCCAGGTATCAAGAGATGCCATAATGGAGGCATGCTATGATTAACGGCCTAGTTTTATTACTTTCGCAGGCGGCAAGGTGCTGAATAGGGAAGATCGATAACACGCGACTAATGAATTTGTTCAAGGTAATTATAAGCACATTTGTATGTTTCCTGGGGTTGACGATGGTCAGCCAGGCCCAAAGCAGTGCCGAGCTGAAGAAACAACGGGAACGGCTGAACAGGGAAATTGAGCAGCTTAATAAAAGTCTCAAGAGCACGTCCAGTGATCGCAGTCTTTCCCTCAAACAGGTCAACGCCCTTAACACACAGCTGCGGCTACGTGAGCAAAAGATCAGTACCATCAGTAAGGAAATACGACTTATTAATAACCAAATTGCATCTCACAACAAAACCATACAGAATCTCCGTGATCAGCTTGCGAAGCTGCGCAAAGACTATGAGAACATGGTTATGTTCGCTTTCCGTAACCGAAATGCTTACAACAAGATGATGTTTATTTTCGCTTCAAAGGATTTTAATCAAGCCTTTAAGCGTGTGAAATATCTGCAGCAGTTTAATGAATCGCGCAAACAACGCGCACAGGAGATCGAGGAAACTCAAAAGGCAATAGCGCTGAAAGTCGCCCAACTGGAAGCCAGCAAGAAGGAACAGGCAGCGTTGCTTGCCGAACAGCAGGAAGAGCGGAACGCCATCGCCAAAGAGCAGGGCGCCGAGTCGAAGGTGCTTCAGGCGCTTACGCAACAGGAGAAAGAATTTAAGCAGGAGCTGCTGAAAAAGCAACAGGAGGATGAACGGTTGGCAAGGGCTATACGGACCGCCATCCAACGTGAAATTGAAGAGCAGCGGCGATTGGAAGAGGAGGCCCGGCAGGCAGCACTGGCCCTGGAGGCGCAGCGTACCGGAAAGACAGTAAAAGAAATAGAGGCGGAGAAGCCAGCGGTTCGTAAAAGCGATTCGGAAGTCCTGGCAAACACCCCAGCCGCCGCTAAACTCTCCGCCGATTTTGCGGGTAACCGGGGACGGTTGCCGTGGCCGGTGCAACAAGGGTTCATTACGCAGGGCTTCGGCCGGCATACCATCGGGCGAAACGTAACGGTCCAAAATGATGGAATCAATATCCGGACCAATAATAATGCCCCTGTTTTGGCTATTTTCGACGGAACCATCCATACAGTACTGAATATGCAGGGAAATATTTCCATCATCATCCAGCACGGTAAATACTTCTCCGTATACACCAATCTTAGCAACCCAGTCGTCAAGCGGGGACAAACCGTGCAGAGAGGACAGACGTTAGGTACCGCACTGGTAGATCCCGATGACGGCACGTCCGAAGTTCACCTGGAAATATGGGAAGGATCTGCGCCGATTAATCCGGAGCCCTGGTTGGCCAAGTAGATTCAAGAGCAGTTTAAAACAAGGCTGATTATGCAAAAAGAAAATATTATCCGTACATTTGCGAAATCACCTTCATTCAATGGGTGTAATTAGTAATTTAAAACAACGATTATGTTAGCTTTTGTGTTGTTATTTCTCGGGGCCCAAGAAATTATTCTGATTGTTTTGGCACTCCTTCTTTTGTTCGGTGGCCGGAAAATTCCCGAATTGATGCGTGGGATGGGACGCGGTATCCGCGAGTTTAAAGAAGGGCAGAAAGAAGTTCCCAAAGAGGAATTGGAAGAGAACAAATAGTACGCTTGTACCCAGATTGTGAAAAGCTTTATACCGGATGCCGGATTCGGTGTAAAGTTTCTTTTTTTATCCGAACCTCTTTTATCTGTTACCGCACAATAAACGCTGAACCTGTGCGTTTTTCAATAGACAGATATACTTAACCAATGTCGTCTTAAAACGTTTACGGAAGGTTCGGAACCTTCGTACCGGTTATGAAGTAGATACCTACAAAACGAAAAATGAAGTTAAAAGGAGTTTCGGCAATAGCCGTAAGTAGCTTATTGTGTGCCCACCTGGCACTTGCTAAGTCTACCATTCCCCTGGATTCGCTGTCGGCAGATACCTCTGCCCGGTCCCTCACCGAAGACTACATCAGTACAGAACTTGATCGGATTGCAGATCAGATTTTCATCGATCTCGATGATCAACGTAACCAATCGGAGTTTTTTGACTTTGTGCCGGCTACCATTGAAGGACGGTTGGCCTATCTGCAGAAGACGATTCCGCTCACCTATAATGAGCAGGTCCAGTCATATATAGATATGTACAGTACGGACCGTTACAAGAAGTACCTCTCAAATATGATGGGACTAGCCAACTATTACTTCCCCATCTATGAGCGTGTCTTCCGGGAAATGGGCATCCCTGAAGAGATCAAGTACCTGTCAATCGTCGAGTCTGCACTGAATCCGCATGCCGTCTCGCGCGTAGGCGCCACCGGTTTATGGCAATTCATGTTCGCCACCGCCCGTATGTATAACCTTACGATCGACAGCTATATCGATGAACGTAAAGATCCGGTAGCCGCCAGCTACGCGGCCGCCGCTTATCTGTTGGATGCGTACCGTACATTTAACGACTGGTTGCTTGCCATCGCGTCTTATAACTGCGGACAGGGAAATGTGCTGCGGGCAATTCAGCGGTCCGGATTAAGTAACCCCGACTATTGGGCGATTAGCCGATATCTCCCGGGGGAAACCCGGCGTTATGTGCCGGCGTTTATTGCCATGACCTATATGTTGGGTTACCATGAAGAACACGGTATAGCACCCGTTTCTGAGAATACCATCGATTCAATTGAAACGGTGTGGGTGCAGAAACATGTCCGATTCCGGGATGTTGCCCACGCTTTGAATGTGGATGAAAATGTGATCCGAACCTTAAACCCGGCTTATAAAAGAGCCGTGGTGAACGGAAGTCCGGAATCCCCGCGCCGACTGACCTTGCCACAGATCACGCCCGAAGTTTATCCAGCGTTGTATGCGGCGCTGAACAACACCCTGGACCACCCCCAGGTGCTTAATGCGTCCAACCGCACCGATGACACAAGGCCTGAGCTGACCGCGCACCGCGTCCGGAAAGGTGAAACGCTGGGCACCATAGCCAAACGATATGGTGTTACCGTTCAGGATTTAAAAGCATGGAATGGCATTAAGAAAAATGTGATCGTCCCCGGACAGTCGCTCCGCGTGCAGGCTTCCGCAACCTATACCACCTATCGTGTACGGAAAGGGGATACATTATCCGGTATTGCCGCGCGGCACCGCACGGCTAGCGTCTCGGAAATCAAAGCACTTAACGGATTGAAGGGTAACCGGATCACACCTGGAATGACACTGAAAATAAAGACAGACTGATCCGGGTAGACTGACCCCGGTAGCGTATTACATCAGCCAGGCGGCATCCTCACCGCCATCGCATTCGTGCAGATTGACGGTTACATGTTCCTTAAGAATGGTGGAAAGTTTCAGTCCCGAGAAATCACTGAAAATCGGGAATTTGTGATGGCTGCGGTCGATCAGTACGACGGACCGCATCTTTCTTAACGGAACGTTAAAAAAGACACCCATCCCGTACGCCAACGTCCGTCCGCTGCTCAGTACATCATCTACCAAAATCACAACCTTATCCTTGGCCTGCTCTACCGGAATATCCGTCTGCGCATTGAGCGTGCTGCTCGTTTTGTCCAAAATCACTTTTATAAGAAGAATATCAAGCGACGAAATTTGTTCAAGGGCCAATTTAAGTCGCTGCGCAAATACGTAACCGCGATCCGCGATCCCGACCAAAACCACAGACTTCTCTTCAAAGTTGTCCTCCAGTAACTGATACGCAATGCGCATGGTTTTCTTTTGTATCTGTTCCTGGTTCAGAATCAAAACTTTTTTTGCAGACATAAGATTTCGTGATTGCTCGGGTAAAAATAGGGGAAATTAATCATAAAAAAAATCCGCACGCGGTGGTGCGGATAGAACTTCTATAGGGGAGAAACGTGTCCGGTCAGTGTATCGCTGGTTGATCTCCCTTTTCTTCTTCCTGTTCCTTTGTTGCAGCAAGCATCCGCCCGCCGTTATAATAGTAACGCTTCCAATAGGCATCGTTTAGGTTGCTGATCATAACTCCACGGCTAGAAGAGGCATGTGCGAATTTATCGTCACCGATATATACACCCACATGGGTTATGCTCCGGCTCCTGATCTTGAAAAATACCAGATCGCCCGGTTTCAATTGATCCTTCTTGATCGGGTCCACCTGTGTGTAAATATTCCGGCTGTTATGTCCCAACGTGGTATTGAAAACATTTTCATATACCTCATACGCAAACTGGGAACAGTCAACACCCTTTTTGGTTTTTCCACCAAGGCGGTACGGAGTTCCAATCCACTCGTATATAAACTGATAAAGCTTGGTGTTAGCGGTTGCGGAAGCGGCGACCCCCATTATCTGGGAAAAATAATCTTTAGCTAAATTGTCCGGATCGGAAGGGCTAGTGGCTGTGTCATCGGCTGATGTCTGTGCCTGCGATACGGCAGTAAGTACACAAACAAATAGCATAGCTACTAATGTGATTTTTTTCATTAACTTCCCTTTAG
>Ga0164243_10003007_pt1 | contig 27261 bp, 21 predicted proteins | sample OricompcompostOP_FD_108781 | JGI IMG/M metagenome (GOLD analysis project Ga0164243, IMG submission 108781) | Organic Plus compost microbial communities from Emeryville, California, USA - Original compost - Organic plus compost (OP) | ecosystem: Engineered > Solid waste > Mixed feedstock >...
CATGCATCATGGCGTGGCGATCCTGTCCAAGGTGCCGATCCGCGAGGATGACCGGCTCGACTGGCAGGCCAATGGCGAAGCGCGCCATGTCGGCGTGCGGCTGGAAAATGGTGTGCGGATCGAAAATGTCTATGTGCCCGCCGGCGGCGACGTGCCCGACCGGGAGATCAATCCCAAATTCGGGCAGAAGCTGGATTTCCTGGAGCGGATGATCGAATGGTCCGGCGCTCTCGACAAGCAGCCGACGATCCTGACCGGCGATTTCAACATCGCGCCGATGGAATGCGACGTGTGGAGCCACAAGCAGCTTTTGAATGTAGTCAGCCATACGCCCATAGAGTGCGAGATTCTGGCCCGGCTGCAGGCGTCGAACGATTGGATCGATATCGGGCGGAAATTCTTTCCGGCACCCGAGCGGCTCTATACCTGGTGGAGCTATCGCGCGCGCGATTGGGCCGCGTCGGATCGGGGGCGGCGGCTCGACCATATGTGGATGACCGCCGATGTCGCGCAACAGGCGGTGAGCCATCGCGTGGTCGAGCCGATCCGGGGCTGGACGCGCCCTTCTGATCATGTGCCCATCATAACCGAATTTGCCTTCTGATGACGGCGCGAGACGCAGCCAAGGCGATCGACGCCCTGCGGCGCGGCTGGGCCGTGACGGTGCGGGCGGACGACGGCGCGCTGCGTCTGATGGCGATAGAGGGCGCCGACGCGGTGACGCTCGCCGATTTCGATCCGGCGGGAAAAGCCGATATCCTGATTTCGGCGGCGCGGGCGCAGACATTGAAACTCGCCAACCAAATCGCGGCGGCCGACCCCGACATGCCGGTGCGGATTGAGCGCGCGCCATGGATCGACGGCGATGTCGCCATGGCCATCGCCGATCCGGTGCGCGACCTGGATTCATCGCTCAAGGGTCCGTTCATGGCGACGACGCTGGGCGCGCCGCTGGCGGCAAAGGCGGCGCTGCGGCTGGCCCGGCTGGCGGGCATCCTGCCGGCCTATTTCGTAACGGAAGAAGCGCAGGGCGGTGTAGAGGCGGAGGTTGGCGCGCAGGATGTGGCCGATTATGACGATGCCGCGCATCTGGCCATCGCAACCCGCGCGCGCCTGCCGGTGGCTGCGGCGGAAAGCGCTGAGATCATAGCCTTCCGCAGCCCCGATGAACCGCGCGAACATGTCGCGCTGGTCGTGGGCAAGCGCAATGACACGCCGCCGGTGATCCGGCTGCACAGCGAATGCCTGACCGGCGATGTGCTGGGCAGCCTCAAATGCGATTGCGGGCCACAGCTGCATCAGGCGTTGCACCAGATCGCCGATGCCCAATGGGGCGTGCTGCTTTATCTGCGGCAGGAGGGACGCGGCATCGGCCTCGTCAACAAATTGCGCGCCTATGCGCTGCAGGATCAGGGCTTCGATACGGTGGACGCGAATGTCCGGCTGGGCTTTGCCATCGACGCGCGGGATTTTTCGGTCGCCGCGCGGATGCTGGACCTGCTGGGCATTGGCTCGGTGCGGCTGCTCACCAACAATCCGAACAAGGTTGCGGGGCTGGAGGCGGCGGGGATCGAGGTGTTGGAGCGTCTACCCATCATCCTGCCCGCCAATCCGCATAATGAACGCTATCTGGCGACCAAGCGCGACCGCACCGGCCATCAGTTATGAGCCTGATCCATGTCGACAGCGCGGCGCGGCGCCTGCGCTTCGGCGGGATGGAGATGGATTGCGAGATTGGGCGCGGCGGGGTCTGCCCGGCGGCGGACAAGAGGGAAGCTGATGGCTGCACGCCGCTGGGTCGCTGGCCGTTGCGGGGTGTGCTGCTGCGACCCGGCCGCGTCGATCCAACAGGGGTGAAGCTGCCCTGGCGGTGGATTCGCGAAGGGGATGGCTGGTCGGACGACTCCGCCGATCCCGCCTATAATCGGCCTGTTCGCCTGCCCCGTCCCTTTTCAGCGGAAAGCTTGTGGCGAAAGGACGATGCCTATGACGTGATCGTCGTCCTTGGTCAGAATGACGCGCCGCCCGTGCCGGGGGCGGGCAGCGCCATCTTCTTCCACCTTTATGAAGGGCGGCCTACGGCAGGATGCATTGCGGTCGATCGCGCGGACATGGTGCGCCTTCTGCCGTTGCTTCAGCCGGGCGACGGCATGGAGATCGCCTGACCGTTCAGGCGCGTTCCAGCGTCTTGCTGATCTCTCCGCTCGCCGCTTCCACCAGCCGGCGCGTGAGCGTTTGCAGACGAGTCTTGCTCTCGATCTTGCCGCCCAGCAGGTCGGTGACGTAGAAAGTGTCCACTGCCCGCTCGCCATAGGTGGCGACATGAGCGCTGTGCACCGTAACCTTTGACTGGAACAATGCGTTGGCGAGGCTGAACAGCAGTGCCGGGCGATCCCGCGCATTGATCTCGATCACCGTGAAGCGGTTCGACGCCTTGTTGTCGATCAGCACATTGGGCACGATTTCAAAAGCATCCGCGCGGATACGCGGCAGCGGGCGCGCCGACAGTTTGGTGATGAGGCGATGGCGGTTGGAAAGGGAATCCTCGATCGCGCGTTTGATCCGTTCGAGCTGGTCGGGACCGTGGAACGCGCCGCCCAGCGGGTCCTGCACCAGGAAATTGTCGATGGCGACGCCGTCGCGCATGGTGTGGATGCGCGCGTCGATGATGTTGCCGCCCGCCAGATGGATTGCGCCTGCCACGCGGTAGAACAGGCCCGGATGATCGGTTGCGTAGACTGTCACCAGCGTCGCGCCGCGCTGCGGATAATATTGGGCCGCGATCGACAACGGCGCGTCGCCTGCTCCCAATATATGCTCGGCATTGTGGATCAATATGTCCAGCGGCTCGGCGATCCAGTAGGATTCAGGCAGCCGCTTCTTCAGCGCCTCGAAACTCTCTTGGGGCAGGTCGAGCGCGTTCTCCAATGCTTCCTGCTTCGCGAGGACGCGCTCGCTGCGCCCTTTCTGCTTGTGGCCCAGCCGCAGCACTTCCTCGGCGGATTCGTAGAGATCGCCCAGCAACTGCCTCTTCCAGCTGTTCCAGACCCCCGGCCCCACCGCGCGGATATCCACCACCGTCAGGCATAGCAGCAGCTTCAGACGTTCCGGGCTTTGCACCACCTCGACGAAATCGAGGATGGTCTTGTAGTCGGACAGATCGCGCCTGAAAGCGGTGTCCGACATCAGCAGATGATAGCGCACCAGCCAGGACACGGTTTCCGTCTCCGCCGCTGTCAATCCCAGCCGGGGACAAAGCTCCAGAGCGATCTGCGCCCCCAATATGCTGTGATCGCCGCCGCGCCCCTTGGCGATGTCATGGAGCAGCACTGCGACGTAGAGCGTCCGCCGCGAAATCAGCTTGGACATCAGGTCGGCGGAGCGCGGATGGTCCTCGCTCAACTCGCCCTTTTCGATGCGGGACAAGAGGCCGATGGCGCGGATGGTATGCTCGTCGACCGTATAATGGTGATACATGTCGAATTGCATCTGCGCGACGACGCGACCGAAGTCGGGAATGAAGCGACCGAATACCGAAGATTCGTTCATCCAGCGCAGCACCGTCTCGGGGTCGCGGGGAGAGGTCAGCACGGCTAGGAAGGCGGCGTTGGCGCGCGGGTCTTTTCGCACCTTTGCATTGATGAGTATGGCGTCGCGGCTGGCGGCGCGCATGGCGCTGGGATGGATGGAAAGGTCGTGCTTGTCGGCCAGCGCGAAGATTTCCAGCAACCGTACCGGGTCTTGCTGAAAGAAATCGTCGCTTGGCAGGGCAAGCCTGCCGCGATCCAGCACGAAGCCGTCCAGTTTCTTGGGACGGCGGAAGAAGGAAGGGACATAACGCCGTCCCTTGGGCGCCATCTGATCGTCCAGATGGGCGAGGAACACCGCCGTCAGGTCGCCTACCGTCTTGGCGTTCAGGAAATAATAGCGCATGAAGCGTTCCACCCCTGACAGGCCGTGCCGTCCGGTGAAATGCATCCGCGTGGCGGTTTCGAGTTGCAGGTCGAAGGTCAGGCGATCCTCTGCCCGCCCGGTAATCATGTGCAGGTGGGAGCGCACGGCCCAGAGGAAGTCCTCCGCCTTCTGGAACTGGCGCAGCTCGCTTTGCGTCAGCAGACCCACATCGACCAGTTGGGCGACCGAGCGCACCCGGTTCACATATTTGCCGATCCAGAACAGCGTGTGCAGATCGCGCAGCCCACCCTTGCCTTCCTTCACATTGGGTTCGACGACATAGCGGCTGTCGCCCATGCGCTTGTGCCGCTCTTCGCGCTCGGCGAGCTTTTCGGTGACGAAGGCGCGGGCATTGCCCTGCATCACTTCGGCGTCGAAGCGTTTGGAGGTTTCCTCATAGAGTGCGCGGTCGCCCCAGATATAGCGCGATTCCAGCAAGGCGGTGCGAACGGTCAGGTCCGCCTTCGCCATACGCATGGTTTCGTCGACCGAGCGACTGCTATGCCCGACCTTCAGCCCCAGATCCCAGAGCGAATAGAGCATGGATTCGATGACCTGCTCGGTCCAGCCGGTCGGTTTCCAGGGGGTGATGAAGCCGATGTCGACATCGCTATGGGGCGCCATCTCGCCCCGGCCATAGCCGCCCACGGCGATCAGGACGATGCGCTCGCCTGTGCTGCGATTGCTGGCGGGATAGAGATAATGGGTGGTGGCGTCGTAGAGCAGCCGCAATATCTGATCGACCAGAAAGGCGAAGGCCGTCACCGTTTCACGGCCACGGGTCGGTTTGGCCTCCAGCCTGCGGGCGATTTCCTCCCGGCCCGAATCCAGCGCGGCCTTGAGTTCTCGTACGATTTCCCCGCGCAGGCGCATCGTATCGCCCTGGTGCGCCTGCGCCAGAAGCGTGATGCGGTCGGAAATCGCGCGCCGGTCGATAATGGTCCGGCGTGATCCAAGGGCAGGGAATTGCATCACCATCTGTCTGTTATCTAATGCTCGTCCCGCGCCGCCGCCAGTTGTTTCAGCCGATATATATGATCGAGCGCCTCGCGCGGGGAAAGGGCGTCCGCGTCGATGGCGTCGATGGCTTCGCGCAGGGGATCGGCGTCTGCCTCCTCCTGCGCGGCAGCGGCGGCGAAGAGGGGCAGGTCGTCCAGCCCCGCCGCGATGCCGCCGGTCTTGGCCTTGCCTGCTTCGAGACGCGCGAGGACCTCCTTCGCCCGCTTGAGCACGGCGGCGGGAAGGCCCGCAAGGCGCGCCACGGCAAGGCCATAGCTGCGATCGGCGGGACCGTCGGCCACCTCGTGCAGCAGAACCAGATTGCCTTTCCACTCCCGCGCGCGGACATTGTGGAGCGACAGGGACGACAATGTCTCCGCCAGCCGGGTCAGTTCATGATAGTGGGTCGCGAACAGGCAACGGCATCGATTGACCTCATGCACCGCCTCCACCACGGCCCACGCCAGCGCGAGGCCGTCATAGGTCGAGGTGCCGCGCCCCACTTCGTCCAGGATGACGAAGCTGCGCTCCGTCGCTTGTGAGAGAATGGCGGCGGTTTCCACCATTTCCACCATGAAGGTGGACCGCCCACGCGCCAGATTGTCCGATGCGCCGACGCGGCTGAACAGGCGATCGACAAGAGTGAGCCTGGCCGCCTGCGCTGGCACGAAGGCGCCCGCCTGCGCCAGGATCACGATCAGCGCATTCTGCCGCAGGAAGGTGGATTTACCGCCCATATTCGGCCCGGTGACGAGCCACAGCCGGTCGCTTTCATGGAGGCGGCAGTCATTGGCAACGAAGGGCTGCCCTTCGCGCCGCAACGCGTCCTCCACCACCGGATGCCGCCCCCCCACGATGTCGAGGCACGGCCCCGCGCCGTCGTCCGCCACAAAATGGGGCCGCTGCCAACCGCCTTCCGCTGCCCGTTCAGCGAGCGCCGCCGCTACATCCAGCCGGGCGAGCGCATCGGCGGCGCGGGCAATATCGGCCTTGCGTGCCAGCGCCGCGGCGATCAGTTCCTCCAGATGTGCGGCTTCGGCCGCCAGCGCATGCGCGCCCGCCTGCGCGACGCGCCCCGCTTCCTCATGCAGATCGACCGAATTGAAGCGCACCGCACCGGCAAGCGTCTGGCGATGAGTGAATCCGCTATCGGGCTGCATCAACGCGTCGGCGGCGCGGGCGGGCACTTCGACATGATAGCCCAGCACGCCATTATGCCGGATCTTGAGCGAGGAAATGCCGGTCTGCTCGCGATATTTGGTTTCCAGCGCGGCGATGGCGCGTCGTCCGTCGCCTGCCATGCGGCGCAGTTCATCGAGCGCGGGGTCGTAGCCATCGGCGATGTAGCCGCCATTGGCCGTTTCGGTCGGCGGGCTCAGCACCATAGCGCGGGAAAGGGCATCTACCAGTTCGCCATGCCCATCGAGCGCGGGGAGCAGTTGCGCCAGTAGCACCGGCTGATCGGAAAGCCTGCCCAACCGTTCGCGCAGCAGCCGCGCTTCGCCAAGCCCGTCGCGCAGTTGCCCCAGATCGCGCGGGCTTCCCCGGCCGAGCGCGATCCGGCCCAATGCGCGGCCGATGTCAGGCAAGGCGCGCAGCGCGCCGCGCAACTGGTCGCGCAACATCGCATCGTCATGGAAAAGCTGGACAAGGCCCAACCGCGCCTCGATCATCGACTGGTCCATCAGCGGCGCGGCCAGATCCTGCGCGAGCAGCCGCGCACCCGCGCCCGTCACGGTGCGGTCGACCGCACCCAGCAGGCTGCCTGCCCGCCCGCCCGCCATCGTCGCGATGATCTCCAGGCTTTCCCGCGTGGCCGCGTCGATGGCGACATGGGCGCCCCGCGTCTTGCGCTGCGGCGGCGCGAGGAAGGGCAGCTTCCCCTTGCCCGCATGGTCGAGATAGCCGATCAGGCCCCCCATCGCGGCCAGTTCTGCCCGGTCGAACTGGCCGAACCCGTCGAGCGTCGCGACCCCGAACAGGCGCCTCAGAGCCGCCTCCGCCCGGTTGCTGGAAAAGGCGGCGCGGTCGAAGACATGGGCGTCGGGCATGTCGATGACCGTTCCTTCGGCCACCACAGTCTCGCTCGGCCGAAGCCGCGCCAGCTCAGCGGGCAGGTCGGCGGCGCGCAGCGTCATCGTTTCGAACCGTCCGGTGGAGATGTCGGCGGCGGCAAGGCCGATCTCCTCCGATCCCTCGCCGCCCACGCTGGCGATCGCCACCAGCATATTGTCGCGCCGCGCGTCGAGCAGCGTTTCCTCGGTCAGCGTGCCTGCCGTCACATAGCGCACGATGGCCCGCGCCACGAGCGCCTTGCTTCCCCGCGCCTTGGCCTCCGCCGGAGTTTCTGTCTGTTCGGCGATGGCGACGCGATGCCCGCCCTTGATGAGCCGTGCCAGATAGCTTTCCGCGCTGTGCACCGGAACGCCGCACATCGGGATCGGCGCGCCGTCATGCTCGCCCCGGCTGGTGAGCGCGATGTCCAGCGTGGCGGCGGCTGCCTTCGCATCGTCGAAAAACAGTTCGAAAAAATCGCCCATGCGATAAAAGAGCAGGCAATCCCGCGCTTCCGCCTTGAGCGAGAGATATTGCGCCATCATGGGCGTTGCCTGGGAAGCGGAGTTATCCTTCGATGCGCGCATGTCTTGCGGATAGCGGCAACGGGCCGCGCAGGAAAGAGCACGAAAAAGACGTTTCTCGCGCTTGCCCACAAGAGTGCGTTGCCGCTAGGGCGGAGGAGATCAAAGCCGGAGATAGTGGGACGATGACAGACAAGTCGAATGTGGAGTTTTCGGAGCGCGAGGCGCTGTTCTTCCATTCGACCGGGCGTCCCGGCAAGATCGAGATCATCGCGTCCAAGCCCATGGCGACGCAGCGCGACCTTTCCCTTGCTTATTCGCCCGGCGTCGCGGTGCCGGTGCGCGCCATCGCGGAAGATCCCTCCACCGCCTATGACTATACGGCCAAGGGCAATCTGGTCGCTGTTATTTCCAACGGCACGGCGATCCTCGGTCTCGGCAATCTCGGCGCTCTCGCGTCCAAGCCGGTGATGGAGGGCAAGTCGGTCCTCTTCAAGCGCTTTGCCGATGTCGATTCCATCGACATCGAACTCAAGACCGAGGATGTCGACCGTTTCATCGATGCGGTGGAGCTGATGGAGCCGACCTTCGGCGGCATCAACCTTGAAGATATCAAGGCGCCCGAATGCTTCATCATCGAACAGACGCTCAAGGAACGGATGAACATCCCGGTCTTTCACGACGACCAGCACGGCACCGCGATCATCGCGGCGGCGGGGGTCATCAACGCAGCGCTGCTGACCGGGCGCGAGATGAAGGACATGAAGGTCGTGGTGAACGGCGCGGGCGCGGCCTCCATCGCTTGCACGGAGCTTATAAAAGCGCTGGGCGTGGCGCACGACAATGTCATCATGTGCGACAGCAAGGGCGTGATCTGGCAAGGTCGCGCCGAGGGCATGAATCAGTGGAAGTCGGCCCATGCGGTGAAGACGGACGCCCGCACGCTGACCGAAGCCATGAAGGGCGCAGACGTGTTCCTTGGCCTGTCGGTCAAGGGCGCGGTGACGCCGGACATGGTGAAGCATATGGCCGACAAGCCCATCATCTTCGCCATGGCGAATCCCGATCCGGAAATCACCCCGCCCGAAGCGAAAGCGGCGCGGCCCGACGCCATCGTCGCGACGGGTCGTTCGGACTATCCCAATCAGGTCAACAACGTCCTGGGTTTCCCCTTCATCTTCCGGGGCGCGCTGGACGTGCGGGCGACGACGATCAACGAGGCGATGAAGGTGGCCGCCGCGCAGGCCATCGCCGAACTGGCGCGCCAGCAGGTGCCGGAGGAAGTCGCCAAGGCCTATGGCAAGGCGCAGATTTTCGGTCCTGAATATATCATCCCCGCTCCCTTCGATCCGCGCCTGATGGAACTGGTGCCTTCCGCGGTCGCGCAGGCGGCGATGCATACCGGGGTGGCGCAAAAGCCGATCGCGGACATGGCCGCCTATCGTCATTCCCTGAAAGCCCGGCTCAATCCCACGACCTCGGTGCTCAACTCCGCCTATGAAACGGCGAAGGCCAATCCCAAGCGCGTCGTATTCGCCGAGGCGGAAGAAGAAGTCGTGCTGCGCGCGGCGATCCAGTTCCGCGAAATGGGCTATGGCATTCCGGTGCTGGTGGGGCGGCAGGACGTCTATGACAAGCTCAAGGCGCTGGGCGTCGGTGATCCGGAGAGCTTCGAGCTGCACAACAGCGTCAATTCGCCGCTGGTGCCCGAAATGGTCGACATCCTCTATGGCCGGCTCCAGCGCCGGGGCTATCTGCGCCGCGATTGCGAGCGGATGGTCAACCGCGACCGCAATATCTTCGGCTCGCTATTGCTCAAGATGGGGCATGCCGAAGCGATGATCACCGGCGTCACCCGTCCCTATGCCCAGACGCTGCGGGAAGTGAAGCGGGTGATCGATCCGGCGGCGGGCCACACGCCCTTCGGCATTCATATCATGGTGTCGAAAAGCCAGACCGTATTCCTTGCCGACACCACGGTCCATGAACGTCCCAGCGCGCAGGAACTGGCCGATATTGCTGAGGGCACGGTAGCTGTCGCCCGTCGCATGGGACATGATCCGCGCGTCGCCTTTCTCTCTTATTCCAGCTTCGGCAATCCGCCCGGCAGCTTCCTGGAGAATGTCCGTGACGCCGTTCAGGTGCTCGACGAGCGCAAGGTGGATTTCGAATATGAGGGCGAAATGGCGCCCGATGTGGCGCTCAACCCCGCCGTGATGAAAAGCTACCCCTTCAGCCGCCTGTCGGGTCCGGCTAATATCCTTGTCATGCCGGGGCTTCAGTCGGCCAACATCTCCGCGAAGCTGCTACGCGAACTGGGCGGCGCGTCGATGATCGGGCCGATGCTGGTCGGCATGGAAAAATCGGTGCAGATCGCGACCATGGCGTCCAACGCCTCGGAATTGCTGACGCTGGCCGTGCTGAGCGCGGGTGGTATCGCGCTGTAAGGCGCGCCGCCGCGAGGGAGGAATAGGGCGGCAGCGTGTCGATCGAGAAACGCTGCCGCTTCCGGTTACTGGCCTGCCTTCTCCCGTGCCGCCGTGGCGGCGGCGTCGGCCTGGGTCACGGTGCCATCCTTGTCATTGTCCTGCTCGGCAAAAGCCCGTGTGCCTGATGCATCATATTCCGCCTGCGCCATCTTGCCGTTCTTATCCTTGTCGAGCACGCCATTGCGTGCCGTCGCGAAGATGCTGGACAAAGATGATCTGCGTCTTGTCGCGGACGCCCCTCAATTTGAATATCCGGCCTACATCTGCTGGCGACGCGAACTGGAGCCGGAACTGGCAGCGCACATTATCGTCGGATTGAAGAAAATGTTGAATGGGAAACTCAATTCATAACATTAGGAATTTACTCTCCGGATGATCCTCCCGAGGCCGAAGCAGATTTCGTGGTCCAGCGGTTATCGCATCGCCTCCAATGGCGAATGGGGGACATGGGCACAGGTCAGACGCGCCTGACCTTCAGCACCTCCGCGACATCGTTGCCGTCGAGATAATCTGGCATATAGGCGAAATCGCCAGCCTTCTGCCGCTCGACCAGCGCATTGTAGCGGCTGCGAAAATGCAGGCCGGCGGCGTCGAACCGGGTTGAGAAATCGGCCTTGCCTGGGTCATTCAGATAGCGCGGGTTCTGCGGGTCCAGCATGGCTTCGTCCTGCGCGGCCACCGTCGGCCCGGTCCGGGGCCAGGCGCGGCGATAGGCCGGCGAGTCGCATTGCTGGATGCCAAACACCACGCTGGCACGGGTCATGAAACGGGACTCGGGTGTATTGCTCTGCATCAGCGGCATGGAGGGCGCGGCGCTATAGTGCGAATGCAGGAAGCATACGCCGCTGCGGATGAAGACATGGGTGAAGACATGCTGGTCCTGGAAAGGCGCGGTGATGCCCAGCACGTCCCGCTGATAGTCCGACGTCTGTTTGTTCCGGATCGTACGGATCATCGTCACCGTTTCGGACGTCGATTCGAAACGGACCGTATCTTCGTCCGAATCCTCCGGGCCGGAGAAGTTGCGATGGACGAAATCGATATGGGTGAGGTCCAGTATATTCTCCAGCACCAGCTCGTAGGTGCAGTGGAAGAAATTGGTGTCCCGCGCATAGCCGGGTTGCAATCGGTCGCGCGGCAGGAAGGGGATGTCGGGCATGAAGGCGTCATCCGCCTCGGCCGGATCGCCATGCCATATCCACGCGAAGCCGTAACGGGCGATCACCGGGGCCGCCGGACCCGAAGCGCTGTCGCGGTTGGCGACGATCCCCTCGCCGGTCCTGCGGATGATATAGCTTTGCGAATGGATCATGCGGCGGATGGGCATTCTGCCCAATTCGGCCAGATGCACCAGCGGGAACCAGGCATGGCTGAGCGCGAAGCTGCCTGGTGTCCAGGGAACCTGTCGGGACGCGGCCGGGTCGGGCGCGGTGGCATCCATCGTCATGGTCATGGCATCGATCCTCTCAAACAGCCGACAGCGCCTGCCAGTCGGGCAGGGCAGCGACACGGGTGCGGGCGACGGCCTCTACATCCAGCGATGGGCGGATGCCGATGGTAGCCGGCTTGCCCCCGGGGCCATCGGTCGCCCAGCCCGCTAGCTGCACCTGCGTCACCATCGCGCCTTGCGGCGTGGCGGCCAGGAAGGCAGCTGCGATCATAGTGTCCGCTTCGTCCCGTAACGTGACATGCGTGGCGGCTGTTCCGGCAGCGACGTTAACGCGCAGGGTGAGCGGGGGGCTGGAAGGCAACCGGTCAAGGCGCTTGCCGGACCAGACCGCCCCGAATTCGCTCACTATCGTACTTTCCTCCCGGCGCGGATCGCCCCAGCGAAAATCGTCGAGCAGGCGTATCCCGCCGATAGACAGCAGAACGCCGGGCCGGTCCAGCATCAGTGCCGCATACATGGCGTGTGGACAGGGCAAGGCGCGCGCATGCCGGGCCGTTGTCGCTCCTACGGGCGCATCCATCGTGGCCGATGGCTCGTTCCCCACGCCCCCCCTGTCGCCGGTCCAGACGAAAACGAAGCCGTCGACGATCCGGGTGGCAAAGGGGCGGACACCGAAATTGCCGGGCACCTTTTCCTGCGCTGAAAAATTCGGGATGGCTCGGCACTTGCCGCTGGCCCCTTCGTAACGCCAGCCATGATAAGGGCATTGCACCAGTCCCTCCGCCGTCACCACGCCCAACGACAGTGGCGCGCGCCGGTGGGCACAGCGATCCTCCAGCGCGGCGACTGCGCCGGTGCCATCGCGGAACAGTACCAGCGCCAGATCGCCGACCTTGACTGCAACCGGCCTGCTGGCCGGAATGTCCGCTTCATGAGCTACTGCCCACCAATAGGGTCGCGCTTTCATGGCCTAGAGTTCCACGCAGGCCTGTTCATAATCGAGCCGGGGATTGCGAGGGAACAGGCCCTCCGGCGTGCCATGACCGATATTGCACAGGAAGTTGGATTTCCAGCCCCGTTCCGCCAGTAATTCCCGGTCCACCCCCTCCAGGTCGAAGCCCGACATGGGGCCGCAGTCGAAGCCCAGCGCCCGCGCCGCCATCATGAAATAGGCGCCCTGGAGCGTTGAACTGCGAAAACCCACCTCGGCGATCAGCGCGTCCTTGCCCGCGAAGGTGGCGCTCATGTCGCGCGAGGGGAAAAGCTGCGGCATTTTTTCGTGGAATGCCATGTCCCAGGCGATGATGACCGTGCAGGGCGCGCTCATCACCTTGTCGACATTGCCGGGAAAGACGAAGGGCTTCAGCCGTTCCTTACCCTCTGCCGTATGGACGAACAGGAAACGGGCAGGATTGGTGTTGGCCGTGGTCGGACCCCATTTCGCCAGATCGTATATGGCTCGGAAATCCGCCGGCGACAGCGTTTCCTGCCGCCAGCTATTATGTGTCCGCGCCTCTGTAAAAAGCTGTTTCAACGCTCCGCCGTCCAATTGCAACGCCAGCTCCCCTTTCATTTGGTTCAAATGCCCCCGAACTTCTTCTTGAAGCTGATGCCGAAGGTGCGGGGATCGCCGGTTATGAGATAGTTATAGCCGATCGACGACTCCAGATTGCTGGCGATCTCATAATAAACCTTGTCGGTCAGGTTGCGGCCGAAGATCGCGACCTCGGCATCCCATGCCTTGATCTCATAGCTGATGCGGCCATTGACCAGCGCATAGGCTTTTTGCGTAACCTGGCTGACAGTTGGCGTTTCGGGCACCAGTTCGATCTTGGACCGGTAGCTGCCGTCGAGCTGGAAGGCCAGATCGCCCGATTCCAGTGGCACGACATAACGGCCGCTCAGGCCCGCCGTCCATTTGGGAATGCCGAAGCTTTCGTGTGACCGGTCGCCTGTCGCGGTCAGGAATCTCTTATATTTCGCGTCGGTCAGGCCAGTCGATCCGCTCAGGGTGAAGTCGCCCAGATGCAGGGTCGATTCCAGTTCGAACCCCTGAATCCGTCCGCTTGCGGCGTTATTGACGAAGGTTTGCGGCCCGCCCGCGGTCGCTACCGATGCGGAACGCTGGATGCCCTTATAGTCGTCATAAAAGGCCGCGAAGTTGAGGCGCAGCATCCGGTCGAACAGGTCGGACTTGAAGCCCACTTCATATTCGGTGACGGTTTCAGGATCGAAGGAAGAGAAGCCCTCGATCGTATTGCGGCCTCGCAGGTTCCAGCCGCCCGTGCGATAGCCGCGTGCGATCTTGGCATAGGTCAATATGCCTGGCGCCGCCTTGTAATCGAGCGAGACCAGCCAGGACGGGTCGGAGAATGTCGTGCTGAACTTGCGCGGACATTGGCTATTGGGCCCACCGGCGATCGTGCTGGCATAGCCGCCCTTGGGCACGGCGCACAGACCCGCTGTGGTGTTGGCGACGATGAGCTGCCGGTCGTCCACCGAATAGCGCGCGCCCGCCGTCAGGCGCAGGCCGGTCGCCAGTTCCGCCGTCACCTGCCCGAACCCGGCATAGGTGTTGTTCCGCACTCGTCCGTCGGTGACCGAAGGATTGGCTGCGCTCAGCATCGGAAGGGCCATGGAGGGGGAATATTCGCGGCCCGATTCCAGGCCCATATAGACGCCGGCCACCCATTGCAGGATGCCGGTCTTGCCCAGCACCTGCCATTCCTGACTGAAATAGCCATCCTGGGGCGTCAGGCGCTCGGCGGAGATGATGTCGAATGGCGTCCCGTCGGCGTCGCTGTAATTCGCCCGCTTGAGATGCTGGTATCCGGTGATCGACCGGAAACTGATATCGTCGGTGATCTCGAAATTGAGGTCGAGGCCCACGCTCCAGGATTCGAAGAAGGAACTGGTATTGCCCAGCACCCCGCTCTTGTACGGATCGCCCCCCACATAGGAGGCAAGAATGCCCGATGCCTCGGTCAAGCCTTCGGCAGTCAGCGGCAGGCCCAGTTCCAGGGCGATCTCCGCGACGGCGTTGCCGCCCGGTATCGCGGTCGGCGCGAGACCGGCAAGCTTCACGATCGGGCCATTGTTCGATCCGCGCTGATAACTGCCGCTGACCGTCGCGGTGATGCGGTCGCCCAGCTGGGCCTTCAGCTTGGCGCGCAGATAGGTGGAATTCTCGTTCGCAAGATCCTGGCCGGCGGCATTCTCGCCATAGCCGTCATGTTCGCGATGCTGCGCCACCACGCGCAGCGCCACATCCTGAGTGAGCGGCACGTTGGCGATGCCGATCAGCTCCCAGGCATTATAATTGCCATAGCTCGCCTCGACCGAAGCGCCCATCTGGTCGGTCGGGTCGTTGGAATAGATGCTCATCGCGCCGCCGGTCGTATTGCGGCCATAAAGCGTGCCCTGCGGCCCGCGCAGCACCTCGACCCGTGCGACGTCGACCAATGCGTTGCGTAGGCCCATCGTGCGGGGATAATAAAGATTGTCGACATAGATGCCGACCGACGGATCAACCGTCAGCAGGATGTCGTTCTGCCGCTGGCCACGCAAGGACAGGTTGAGCGCCTGGGGTTCCGAAGCGGATTCCTGCAGGAACAGGTTGGGCACCTGCTGCTGCACGTCGGCGATGCTCTGAACCGATTGGCGTTCGAGGGCCGCGCCGCCGATCGCCGTCATCGAAATGGGCACGTCCTGTACATTTTCCGCGACCTTGCGCGCGGTGACGATGATGTCGTCGCCAGCGGGCCGTTCTATTGCGGGCTCATCCTGAGCAAAGGCCGTGCCGGCCAGCGGCAGCAGCATGGCCGCGATGGCGCAGCCGGACAAATAAGTTGCGGTTGGATGGCGCATTTCAATTCTCCCCTTTTCGAGCGTCCGATGTGTCCCGGGATCGCACTCGATCGACATGGCGGCGCATGGACTGGCACCGATTGGCGATTTAATCGAACTGATCGACGATTTCGTCAAGAAAAAAATATGATATGTCAAATCAAAGATAATCGATCCACTTGACGGCAAAACGGGGCTGGCGAGGAGGCGGTGTCCATGCTAGCCAAACCAGCATGACGCTCCTTGAAAGCAACCAGACCCTCAAGGCCTATGACCGGCTGCGCGCCGAATTATTGTCCTGCCGGCTTGAGCCGGGCGACCGCATCAACGTATCTACCTATTCCCAGTCGCTGGAGGTCAGCCCCGGTGCGGTGCGGGAGGCGTTGTCGCGGCTTATTGCGGAAGGGCTGGTCAAGTCGGAGCAGAACCGGGGCTTTCGCGCCGCCGATCTCGCGATCGAGGATTTCGTTAAAGTGACGGAGGCCCGCACCGCGATTGATTCCCTGTGTCTGCGCTCTTCGATGGAAAGCGGCGATGTCGAATGGGAATCGAATCTGCTGGCGGCTTGCCATCGCATGGAACGGCGACTGGAGGCGCTGGACGGATCGCCTGCGGCCGACGATCTGTTCGCCGAAGCGCATAGCGCCTTCCACAAGGCGTTGGTCGCCGGGTGTCAGAATGAATGGCTGCTATGGATGCACGACCTTCTCTATGCACAGGCTGCGCGCTACCGGCAGCTCTGCATGCCGGTAGCGCAGGACAAGCCCCGCTTGCACGCCTTCCAGGGCGAATTCATCACCACCGTTCTGGCGCGCGACGGCGACCGGGCGATCGCGTTGCTTCAGGATTATTACGGATCGGCGCGGGATATCGTCATCGATGCGCTCAAGCAGAGCGGCCAGCTCAAGCTCGTATCCGACGCCAGAGCCTGATCGGCATCCGGTAATCCATAGGGCGTCCTTTTCCCCCTTTGCCGTTCACTCGGCTGGCGGCAGCAGACCCTGTTCGCGCCAGCGCCCGATCCAATATGCCATGCGCTCTTCGGTATCCATGCAGTCGGTAAAGCCGGCCTGCCGCAGCCGGACCGTGCTGGTCAGCATCGTGCGCTGGCAATTGCCCAGCAGGAAGTCAGCCAGCGCCCCGGATTCGCCCAGGAACGCCATCACGTCTTCCGATGCCCTCAAGCTGTGCTGCCGGACGATGTCTGCCCAGATGGCCCCCCTATCCTGGATATAGGCGCGCACCGACATGGGATCGTGTCCGGCGGGCGTGATGCCGAAGATGCGCGCGAGATGCGGCCACATGTCAGGCCAGGCGTAAACGTCGCCATTGGCGATATTGAAAGTCGCGTTGCGGGCCGTGGGCGCCATGGCCGCCCACTCGATTGCGCGGGCCAGCAGATCGACGTCGATCACTTCCATGATGCCATGATTGTCCGCAGCGCCCGGGAAAGGTAGATTCAGCCCTTCGGCCCGCCGGATCGCGGCGAACACACCGATGGCAAGGAAGGCATTCAGATTGCCGCCCGGCCCGCCGCCGGCGATGGAGGGACAGCGAAACACAGTCCAGCGCAGCGTCTTGCTGGCGCGGGCGCGCAGATGATCTTCCTGCCGGAAGTAGAAATCGTCGATCGGCGGGCGGGCATGCGATTCCTTGAGCGGAACCGGTATGTGCCAGCCGGGCACATGCGGGCCATAAGCCTTCGTGCCGTGCACGACCGTCACCTGTTCCAGCCCCGGAGCGTGGTCGATCAATGCGTCAAGCAGGTTCGCGAACATGGCGCCGTTGCGTTCCGCGTGCCTGGGGTCGGACCAGCTGGCCACCAGATCGCCCGGCGTTTCGTTGACGGCGGCATAGACCAGATGCGTAGCGTTCGGCAGCGACACCGCGAGCGTGCGGCACGTATCCGCATCACGCAGGTCGATCGGCAGGAATGTCGCCCCGGGAATGTCAGCGAACGGCTTGTTGCGGGACAGGCCTATGACGTCCCAGCCGCTGGCTGCAAACTGGCGCGCGGCGGCATGGCCGACAAAGCCCGAAGCGCCTGCGACCACCACCTGTCTCTTTGTCCGCGCTGCCATGGAAAGCTTAGTAAAGGATCAGGCTCGCCAGACAAGTGGCAAGGCGGTTGGCTGAATCTGTCCATTCGCTCGCGCAGCCCGTTGTTCATGCACCAGTCCCACTTGGCGCTGGCTTTTGGAGCGGTCGCCGGAAAGAAGATATAACCGAAGATTAGCGCTACGCAGCATCCATCATTTTGCGACCAGCAATTTCGCCTGAAGAATTGCGATTTCGCCTTTCGACAGACCGAGCTCATCGCGAAAATAGCCATCCAGTCCGCCCGGACGCGCTTCGATTGCAGCGAAGGCGGCTTCGATATAGCTGCGGTCTACCCGTGCCATTGTCTCTATCGCCTCAGGTGGCAGGGATCCAAGCAGAGGCGCGAATGCATCGCCGGAACGCTCCGCGGCCTTCTCCGGCTGGACATATTGATTGGACAGCATGTAATCTTGGATGACCGTTTCGCGCGGCACACCCAAAGCTGTCAACAGCAGGGCCGCTGCTACTCCAGTGCGGTCCTTGCCGGCGGAGCAATTGAAAGCAAGCGGTACATGGCCCGCCAACAATTGTGCGAACATCTCGCGATATTGTGCAGCAAACTGAAAAGGCACCTCCCTATAGAGAGCTGCCATAGTTGCCCGCGCCTTTTCGGCGTTCATATCGGGCGTTGAGAGCATCTGCTTGATCCCATCCGTATCAAGCTTGTAGTCTTTCGAGAGCACGTTCGGCGAATTGCTATCTGGCCAGCGAACGGGTGCTTTCGCCCGCTCCTCGGTCGATCGGAGATCGATTACCGTCCGAAGCTTGTGCTCGCTCAAATAAGCGAAATCGGCTGGAGTGAGCTTATTCATTGAACCAGAGCGGAATAGCACCCCCCATCGCACGGTCTGACCGCCCGCACCCACATAACCTCCCAGGTCGCGGAAATTCTGTCCGCCCTGCAACGGTAGCAGGCGCTCCTCTGCAATCTGCGCTGACGGGTTAGCGGTGTTCTCCGCCGAGAGTCTGTTCTGCGTCGCGCAACCGCCCTGCGTAAGCAGGGAAACGGCGAGAAAGGCGGTAAGCCCGCATTTTTTTCCAATTATCTTTTTCAAAACGATATCCTCCACAGGGCTGGATTCTCCACTGCCGCAATGATGAGCAGCCGGCGAGTGGACTAGAAGCGCATCGTTGCATCCACGCCGAATGTCCTCGGCAGGTTAATTACCCCCAATCGCCCTTGAATCAGTCCGACATTGGGAAGGAGCGCGTCCGCCATGATATGGGATTCGTTGAATAGATTACGCGACCAGGCCGCAAGCGTGACGGTCGCTCCGCCCAATCTGATATCTTCGAGAGACAGTCGCCCGTTTACGACGAATGAGGCTTCGGTGCGCTCAGGATTGGCCGGAAGGCTATAATAGCCATCGGCCGCATTGGCGTCGAGGTGCAGGCGGGCCCTCAATGATCCGACCGGAGCTTCGAAATCGACCGAACCGCTTACCGCATTCTTCGGTGTATACACCACATGCAGCGGCTCGGTGAGGCCAGTGAACGGATTAAGCTGGTCGGGAATTTTTGCGTCCGTATAAGCATAGCTCGCGCCGAGCGTTAAAGCGCTGATCGGCCGGAATGTCGCTTCGGCTTCAAAGCCTCTTATTTTACCTGGGCGATTGGTATTGACCGTTTCAGTATAGTTTCCACTTATTGTAGATGACAGGAAGTCGATCTGCATATTTTTATATTTTGTGTCGTATGCAGCAACGTTTAGGCGAAGGCGCCTATCGAACAATTCACTCTTGATACCAATTTCAGAAGTTTCAACAACTTCCTCGTTAAAGGTACGAAATGTTTCGGAACGCGAATTGGCGCCGCCTGCGCGATATGCCCGGCCCCACTTGGCATAGGCGTTGATTCTATCCGTGATATCAAACGCGGCCGTGAAGGAAGGATCGATACGATTTGATCCAAACCGAAATGCCAGGTTGGGATCGACCCCGCGAATAGCTGTCAGCCGTCCATTTTTCTTGTCTCTGGTGTACCGCAGGCCGCCGGTTAGATGAAGGCGGCTATCCAGCACCGGCGGCGTCCAGGTCATCTGCCCGTAAACTGCCAGCGAACTGGCCTTTCCTTTACTGGACCGTTCCGGGAATGGACCGCCTATGGGTTGTGCAAGAACATTATAGTCCGTCCCGTCGGCATTCCATCTCAGCGTGTCGGTGCTGTAAGCGTAGTCATCCCCATTTTCATGGAAATAATATGCACCGGCTACATATTCGAGACTGTCCCCAGATCCCACAAGTTGGAATTCCTGACTGAATTGATGCTGGTTGACGAAAGCCTGAGAATAGCGGCCGAAAATAGCGTCCGGTCGAAATGCGGTACGGTGGGCGCCGCTATTGTCATATTGTGACTGTTCCAGTTCCCGATAGGCGGTGATCGATCGCAATTCCACGCCCGGTGCAACGTTCCAGTTCGCGTGCAGGCTATGTCCAGAAACTTCTCCAACGCTCCACTGCAGGGGAACGCCTACGTCTGAAACCTTTTCCCGTCCCGGCTGAACCGAGACCAATGGGCTGAGTGGCGGCGCGCCGGGGAAGAGTTCGACAATTTGAGTATAGTACGGCGTTGATGCGTCACGGGAGCGGTCAAAATCATATTGCACGCTGATGTCTGATGTAGGCTCCCACAACACCGCTGCATGTAAACCCCATTTACGGAATTGCTGGAAATCACGTGCCCCTGCGAGGCGATTGTCAACGGTGCCGCCGCGCTTCGAAAAAATGCCATCGAGTTTAATACTGATATTGGAGAATTCCGGTAGATTGATATGAGCATCGGTATTGAAGCCATCGTAGTTCGAGACGCCCAGGCGGGCCGACCCGCCAAATTCGCCTGTTGGTTTCTTCGAGACAATGCTCACGGCGCCACCGACCGCATTCCGCCCAAATAAGGTGCCCTGCGGCCCTTTCAGCACCTCGATCCGCTCAATTTCGAGCAATTCCGTGCCAAGTCCCTGTACGCGGCTTAGGAACACCCCGTCCAGATAGATGCCAACACTGGTATCGCGGCTCAACTGAGTGGCATCTACTGGTACGATCCCGCGAATACCGACGACAAGGGCCGAAGTGCGCGCCAGGGCCGATGGTGCGACGCGAAGAGATGGAACGCTGCCATCGGAGAAATCCGAAAGGCTCCGGATATTCCGATCATCTAAAGCTTCGTTACCGAGAACAGAAATGGAGATCGGCGTCTGCTGGAGGTTGGTCGCGCTTTTTTGCGCGGTAACGATGATTTCTTCAAGACCGCCAGCTTGCGGGATGGTGTCCGATGCTGGATAGGCTGCGGTTGCGCCTTGGTTGGCTATGGGCACAGTGAAGTGCGACGACTTGTGTATCGGCGACGGAGTGGCATTGCGGAGAACGATGAATGACCTTGCGCCGGTTCCCTTTACAGCAAGTCCGCTTCCGGCAACCAGCAAGTCCAGCGCTTCTTCGGCCGAATAATTACCCTGGATCGCAGGCGCAACGTATCCACGAACTGTTCGTGCCTCGAATGCAACATTTACGCCAAGACTACTGCCAAGCGTTCGCAGCGAATCTGCCAAAGGTTGGCTTGGTATATTGACGCTGTATGTCTGGGCTGCAGCCGGGTATATAAAAGCAGCCGACGCAAAAATTGCTGCCGACGCAAATACCGCGCGCGATCCATTCAAGATCATGATCTCTCCCCTCACAGCGCATCATCCTGAACGTGAGCGCCTTCAATTATCTAGACGAGCGCATCGACCAATCCGGACATCCCAGGCCATCTTTTTTTATTTTTGCTCTGTTAGGTTCGCGAAGCGCCACTCGGCGCCGCGGGAAGCAGGTGGATTTCTTTGCCTTTTCGTTTGATTCGCAAATGGTGGAGTGCGGCAACCGATGCGGAGAACCCAAACGGATCCCCTATCGTAAACACACCAGAAATGCGTAGCCCTGCCACATTCGGTGACAGAACCAATTGTGGGCCCACTGCATAGCGGTTCATTTCGTTCGCAGCCTCAAGAAGCGAAGCATCGTCGAACATCAGCTTGCCATTGCGCCACGCCATTATGGCGTCAAGAGATGGACGGTCAATCAATGCCCCTGCGCGCCCTGCAAGGTTCAGGCGATCACCGGGGCGCAGAACAGCGACGCGTTGGTGCGCCCCATTCGCATTTCGCGATACTTCGACGCGCCCTTCGATCAGGGTTACGGCAACGCGCTCGTCATCCTCCTTCACGACGAAGGTCGTACCAAGAGCACGGACTTCTCGAATACCGTCAGTGACAATAAAGGGCCGGCCCGGTTCCTTGTATACTTCGAATATTACCTCGCCATGATCCAGGCGAACCAGCCGTTGGGTTCGATCATAGAGGATCGTAACCGAAGTGTTCGTATTTAGGGTGATCCGGGTTCCATCATCGAGCGAGACGCTTTGCTGTTGTCCTGTTGCGGTAGCATAGGTCAGCGGCGTCGGCTGAAGTCCTTTGAACACCCCGAAGCCGATCATGGCGAGCAACGAAGCGGCAATGGCAAATCTTATACCAAGGTTCGATTTGTAGGAGCCGCTTGCCGCGCGTTCAGGGCTTGGCATTGCCGCGGCAGCGCGCGGCAACATATCCCAGACGTCCTTGGCTTCGGCAAATGCCGCACGGTGCACATCTTTTTCGTCGAGCCATGCGCGAAATGCCTGGTTTTCTTGGCCGTCGCTACCGGATTCAAGCCGTGCGAGCCAAGCAGCGGCTTCCGCACGGGCGCTTTCCGCCTTCTCGTTGCCGCGCATCATCACCATCCATCCATCCACTTCATGAGATTGAGCGTCGCACGCGCAATCTGCTTCTCGACGGCCGCGACCGTCATTCCCTCCCTCTCCGCAATCTGGGCGACGCTCAGGTCTTCCAGCCGCCGGCTCAAAAGTATGCGCCGTGTCTTTTCATTCAACTGGGCGAGGCCCTCACTTGCGCGCCTTAGCCGGGCACGAGCCAGCGCCACCTCGTCTGGCCTCGGCTGCGCGTCGGCAATTTCCATTGTTGCGGTCGAGGACACGAAGGGAGTCCTGCGCTCATGGCGCTGGCGATCGATCGAGATATTAACGGCGGTTTTGATCATCACCGCTTGCCGCGACAGCACGATATGCGTCTTCTCATACCCGTCAACGCGAATGAATGCGTCATGCACGAGATCTTCCGCGTCATCCAAGGCGATGCCGCGCCCGATGAGGACCGCGCGCGTCTTACGCAACATATCTTCAAGGCGGGACATTCCCTTTGTGTATCTCCTTTTTCGGATATAGACGGCTGAGCAGATCTTTTCCGGACAATTTTACGTGCGAAATTCGTCGATCGACCGCGATTGGCGTCAGGCCGACTCTGTCCATGGATCGCGGTAAGCGAGTAGCCAGAAGGTCCTCAGCGGACTTGGACCAGTGCTCCACAATTTCATCGGTGTCGCCTTCACCCTGCCAGCGCACGAAGTCGGATAGCTTATCTTCCCAGAAGTTACGGGCTGGGATGGCGAAGGCATCGCCCCGCGTCTCTAGCGCCTTCCGGTCGGCCTCTCGCCATTGGTGAATGAAAAGCTTAGCAAGATAGCCGATATGCTCGGTAGTGAGCGAATCGTAAGTCCTGTCCTTCCGCTTCCGAGCCGCCGTGACATTTGCTTCCCATTCGGCATTTGCTTTCCGCCAAATGTCCAGGGCGTCACCTTCCGCAAGAGAGGCGGCCTTTAGGCTTCGCTTCAACTCCTTGGGAGGTGCGGACCTGTCGGGGGGAATATCCAAGAACGGCAAAAGCTCAGGCGGATATGGCCGTCGATAGGACAGCCGCCCGGTTTTCTTGTCTTTCAGGACGTGAGCCAAGAGCTGCCCCATTGTGCGAAATGTGCCCTTTCTTGTACCGCTTTTTCAGCGATCAGGGTCATATTTCGCAGAAATCCAAGGCTTCCATCACCTTGGAGAACAAATGGTGCCCAGAAGAGGACTCGAACCTCCACGACCTTGCGATCGCCAGCACCTGAAGCTGGTGCGTCTACCAATTCCGCCATCTGGGCACGGGGTAGGTGGGCGCGATTAGCCGTTGGTCGGGGGGCTGTCAATCATATCCGCCGCATAATTTTTCTGACTCCGCGCATCAGACCTTCTAAAGGGTCGGGAAAGACTTTCATCCCGCAGGAGGATCAGATTCCGGATATCCCGCCATCGTCGCCCCCTTCCTTCTTTCCGCGCCCCGATGGGCTGAAGCTGGCCTATCGCCATCGCGCCGGGAAGGGCGCCACCATCGTTTTTCTGCCCGGCTATATGTCGGACATGGAAGGCGGGAAGGCTGTTGCGCTGGATCGATGGGCGGCGGACACGGGGCGGGCCATGCTGCGGCTGGACTATGCGGGAAATGGCGCGAGCGAAGGGATGTTCGAGGACGGCACGCTGGCCAGCTGGCGCGACGATGCCCTGTTGCTGATCGATGTGCTGACGCAGGGGCCTCTGCTGCTCGTCGGATCGTCCATGGGCGGATGGCTGGCCCTGCTGATCGCGCTCGCCCGGCCGGATCGCGTGGCGGGGATCGTGGGCATAGCGGCGGCGCCCGATTTCACGGAGTGGGGCTTTTCGCCAGCCGACCGGGCGATGCTGGCCGCGCAAGGGCGCCTCGTCGAACCGACGCCTTATGGCGATCAGCCCTATGTGACGACGCTCGGCTTCTGGGAATCGGGACAGGCGCTCAGGGTGCTGGAAGGCGAAATCGCGCTCGATTGCCCCATCCGCCTGCTCCAGGGTCAGGCCGATCCCGACGTGCCGTGGGAAATCGCGCTGCGGATCGCGCGGCAGGTGCGTTCATCCGATGTGCAGACGCTGCTGATTAAGGACGGCGATCACCGCCTTTCGCGCGACAGCGACATCGCCTTGTTGATCCATACCGTCGCCAGCCTGCTGGACAATCTCTGATGCCCTTCCTCCTTCCCCTGCTACTGCTGATGCCCCAGGCCTATGATCCGGAGATCGAGGCGGTGATGAACCGCAAGCGCAAGGAGGCCGTCGAAGCACGCGCCGCCGCTGCGGAAAGCGCGCCCGCGCCCCGGACATCGGAAGAGGCGAAGGACGGCATGATCCCCGTCCCGCCCAAATATGCCGCACCTTTTCAGGCCTGCATCGACGCCGCGCTCCAGTCGCCCGAGCAGGGAGTGGCCTTTGCCGAGAAATGGCGGATCGAAGGCGGCAACTTCTACGCCCGGCATTGCATGGGCTTTGCCTATGCGCGCGCGGAACGCTGGGCGCCCGCCATCGTCGCGCTGGAACAGGCGGCGGACGAGGCCGAACGCACCGGCGAAATGGCGCAAAGCGCGCGGCTCTGGGCGCAGGCGGGCAATGCTGCGCTGGCGGGGGGAGACGCGGCCAAGGCAAAGGCGGATTTCGACGCGGCGCTGGCGCGCGGATTGCCCGACGGGATTGAAAAGGGCGAGGCGCATCTGGACCGCGCCCGCGCCCTTGTCGCGCTGAACGATCATCAGGGGGCGCGGGATTCGCTCGACATTGCGCTGGAACAAGCGCCCAAGGACCCGCTCGGCTGGCTGTTGTCCGCTACCCTGGCGCGCCGCATGGGGGAAATGCCTTTGGCGCAGGCGCATATCGCCCGGGCCGTCCAACTGTCGCCCGATGATGCCTCTGTGGCGCTGGAGGAAGGCAATATCGCGATCCTCACCGACCATGCGGATGTCGCGCGCTCGGCCTGGCAGCGGGCCGTCAAGCTGGCTCCTGAAGCGCCCGCTGGCAAGGCGGCGGCGGATAATCTCACCCGCCTCCCGCCCGCGCCCTGACCGCTCAGTTCAGGTAGAAATCGACGGTCGTGACGACGCGTACCTTCTTGTAGGGCGTGTCGCTCGACCCCTCCGCTTCGCCGTCGCGCGGCTCGATGGAGAAATAGCCCTGCGTGGCGCTCTTGATGCCGCCAACGCTGGCGCCGCTGTCGCGCGCGAACTGTTCAGCGGCGGCGCGCGCATCTTTGGTCGCGGCGGCGACCATCTGCGGCTTGACGTCGTTGAGCCTGGTGAAACTGTAGCGCATCCCCGATCCCTCCTGCACCGTCACGCCGCGCCGGACGAGGTCGAATTGCTGCGCCACGGCCCGCTGCGCGCGGGCAATATCGGTCGTGCGGAGCAGCATCCGCTGCGTGATGGTGATGTTGTTGACGCCATTGTTCATATATTGGTTCACGCCCGCGCCGATCGGCGTCAGCGCATCGGCCTTGAAGCCGAGGCTCGCGAAATAGGCTTTCAGTTCCTTCGTATTATTGTCGATCTCGGTCCGCACCGTGGGCAGGTCGAAGCCATTGGCGGAATAGCTGATCGACCATGTGGCAAGGTCGGCGGTCACATCCTTTTCCGCAAGGCCGCGCACGGTGACGGAGCGATCCGCCGCCTTCGCGCGCTTGAGCCCATCGCCCAGCAGATAGCCGCCGCTCACCACGCCCAGCGCCAGCAATCCCGCGCAGCCCAGCAAAACCTTGTCCCGCATTTCCAGCGCCATGCCGATCCTCCCTCTTCCTTCACGGACCAACCCGTCCTATCTTGGAAAGGTTCCTGCCGCGCCTGAGATGAACCGTTGCTTATCGTGACGAATGGAGTTTCGCTTGCCCAAATATCTGCACACGATGATCCGCGTTGCCGACATCGACAAGACGATCGCTTTCTTCAACCTCCTCGGTCTTGAGGAGCAGAAGAGGGTCGATAATGAGCAGGGGCGCTTCACGCTGGTTTTCCTGGCCGCGCCGGGTGACGAGTCCGCGCAGGTCGAACTAACCTACAACTGGCCCGCGCAGGACGGCAGCGCGCCGGAAGATTATACCGGCGGGCGCAATTTCGGCCATCTCGCCTACCGGGTCGAAAATATCTACGAGACGTGTCAGCGCCTGATGGATGCCGGCGTGACGATCAACCGGCCGCCGCGCGACGGGCACATGGCGTTCATCCGCACGCCTGACAATATCTCCATCGAACTGTTGCAGGATGGCCATCTGGAACCGGCCGAGCCGTGGGCGTCGATGCCCAATACGGGAGTCTGGTAAACCATGCTGGAAGTCGTCCGCGTTCCCGTCCTCTCCGATAATTATGTCTGGCTGATCCACGATCCGGCCAGCGGGGATACGGTCGCGGTCGACCCGGCGGTGGCGGAGCCGGTGCTGGATGCCGCCGCGCAGCGGGGCTGGACCATCGGCCAGATCTGGAACACGCACTGGCATGGCGATCATGTCGGCGGCAATGCGGCAATCAAGGCGGCGGCGAAGGATTGGGGCGGCTGCACGATCACCGGCCCGGCGGCGGAGGCCGCGAAGATCGGCACGCTCGACCGGACGGTCGGGGAAGGGGACAGCGTCCGCATCGGCGATCATGTCGCGCAGGTGATGGCGGTTCCTGCTCATACGGCGGGCCATATCGCCTATCATCTGGCCGATGACGGGATCATCTTCGTGGGCGATACGCTGTTCGCCATGGGCTGCGGCCGCCTGTTCGAAGGCACAGCGGCGCAGATGTTCGCGAATATGCAGCGCTTTGCGGCCCTGCCGGGCGACACCACCGTCTATTGCGCGCATGAATATACGGAGTCCAATGGTCGTTTCGCCCTGACCGTCGAGCCGGACAATGCCGCCCTGCGCGCAAGGATGGAGAGCGTCGAGGCCGCGCGGGCGCAGGGGGAGGCGACCGTGCCGACCACCATCGCCCTGGAACGGAACACCAATATCTTCATGCGCGCGCGCGACGTGGCGGAATTGGCGCAAAGGCGCGCGGCAAAGGATGCCGCCTGACGGTTTTTGCTCTATCCTGGCGTCTTGAGAACAGGAAACAGGAGAGTCGTCATGCGTCTCGGGATCATGCTTGCACCGCTGTTGCTGGGGGCTTGCGCGGGGAGCTATGAAGCGCCCCGGCTGACGGAAAAGCAGACGGCGGAACTGGAA
>Ga0164243_10003008_pt1 | contig 27260 bp, 26 predicted proteins | sample OricompcompostOP_FD_108781 | JGI IMG/M metagenome (GOLD analysis project Ga0164243, IMG submission 108781) | Organic Plus compost microbial communities from Emeryville, California, USA - Original compost - Organic plus compost (OP) | ecosystem: Engineered > Solid waste > Mixed feedstock >...
ACTCGCTCGGGCGGGTGGTTTGACCGAGTTCGCGTTCCCCGAGGGCAGCGTCTTCACGCGCAAGGAACTGAGGGAGCGAGAACAGCGCCAGCTCGACGTGCTGGCCGATCGGCTACAAAACGACCTCGTTACACTCGCCCTTCAAGGAGCCGCCGCCAATCAAGCCGGGGCAAACACCGCGCTTGCCGTGGGGCAATCGTTGCTTACGCAGGTCCGCACCGCCGAAGCGGTGGGACGTTTGGTCATTGATCTCCCCCGCGCTCTCAGGGCAGCTCCTGGTTCGGATGCAGACATCATCCTTCGCGACGGTGACCGGCTCATGGTGCCGAAATTCCAGCAGGAGGTAACCGTGATCGGCGAGGTGCAAACTGCCACCTCTCACCTGTATCGGCCGGAACTGTCCCGTGACGACTACATTGCGCTGAGTGGCGGCGTAACGCGCCGCGCAGACCATGACAAGATTTACGTCGTGCGCGCTGACGGCAGTGTGGTTGCAAATCAGGGCGGTCGCTGGTTCAGTCGTGGAAGCACGGAAATCAGGCCTGGCGATACCATCGTCGTGCCTCTCGATACACAGCGCCTGCCCGCGTTGCCGTTCTGGCAGGCTGTCACGCAGATCATCTACAACCTCGCGATTGCGGCGGCAGCCGTGAATTCATTCTGACGGAGTTCGAATGGCTTCAAGAGCAATCATGCGCGCGGCTCATACGGCAATCCGCTTGCATGCAGTCATGCAGAGCATAGGACACGAACGGGTGCGCCAGACGCTCGATGAGATCTTTCATTGCCGCAAGAGCCGCCGTGCCATGATCAGATCGATCTGCCTATGAGGAACGACCGCGACGATGCAGACGCAGAGATCGATCTGCGGGCTGTGGCCTCGAGCCTCTGGGCGGGACGGTGGTGGATCGTTGCCTGCATGCTCGTGTGCACGGCGGCTCTCACAGCCGTTGCATTTCTAACCACTCCCGTGTACCGCGCGGCCACAGTCGTGGTCGCAGCGGGCCCGGAGCGCAGCGGTATGGGTGCGCTGAGTTCGGCGCTGGGGCAGTTGGGTGGTCTTGCCTCGCTGGCCGGTATCGATATGAACCCCGGGGCCTCCCAAGCTGAAGAGTCGCTTGCAGTGTTGCGATCGCGTGAGTTCACGGAAGGGTTCATTCGTGACCACAAACTCATGCCTGAGCTGTTTCCGAAGCGCTGGGATGCGAATGCGCGCCGCTGGAAGGGACCCAAGGAGGATTGGCCCACTCTCGCTCAAGGCTTCAAGTATTTCGATCAGAAGGTGCGGAAGGTCACACAGGACAGAAAGACCCAACTCATCACGGTCAGCATCGAATGGCGGGATCGCGTCAAGGCGGCGGAGTGGGCCAACGCGCTGGTCGCTCGCCTCAACGCCGAAATGCGTGCCCGGGCGATCGCAAAAACGAACGCTTCGGTCGGCTTTCTGGAAAGGGAGTTGGCGGCTACGTCGGAAATCGATACCCGGCAGGCGATCAATCGGCTCATGGAAGCCCAGATCAATCAGCGCATGCTGGCGAACGTCACCGAGGAATACGCGTTGCGAGTCGTTGACAAGGCGCTGCCTGCAGATCCGAAAGATCCTGTCAAACCAAAGAAGCTCGTGCTGATGGGGCTTGGGCCGATTCTGGGCATGCTGTTGGGCGCAGTCGGCGTGCTGATCGCAGGGGCGTGGGTTGGCGCCCGCAAAGCATGAGATCCGACGCGCTCGTCCGGATCGGTAACGTGGGGCTGCGGGGACTCACGCTGCTCAGCAAGTTTGTCCTGGTTTTTTTTTTGGCAAAGTTTCTGGAACCCGAACAGCTCGGCTTGTATGGATTGATTGCAGCCACGATTGGCTATGCCATGTACGCGGTGGGGTTCGAGTTCTACTCCTTTTCGACCCGCGAGCTGATTGCCAGAGGGCCGCCACATTGGCGCAGCATCGTCAGGGATCAAGCGGCGTTCTATGCGTTCACATACGCTATTTGCGTGCCCGTTCTGGTCTTCGTGTTCGCGAGGAGCGAATTTTCGGCACTGTACGCGTTGTGGTTCGTCGGATTGCTGGTGCTGGAGCACGCCGGGCAGGAGTTGAGTCGCATTCTGGTGGCCATCTCAGAACCGCTGCTGGCCAGCACGGTGCTTTTCGTTCGCACCGGCGCATGGTGCCTGGTCGCTGTTCTGGTCATGACCTTCATCCCTGCCGCTCGCAATCTCGATTTCGTGCTGACGGCGTGGACTATCGGTGCGCTCATCGCCTGCGGGCTCGGTTTCCGACGCATTCACCAGTTCGACAGATCCGAATTTAGTTCCCGGGTCGATTGGTCACGCGTGCGGAAAGGTTTCCAGATCGCCATTCCGTTTCTCATCGCGAGCCTCGCGGTGCGAGGCATGTTCACGTTCGACCGGTATTGGATTGAGGCTACCGCGGGGTTGCAGGCCCTTGGGGCGTATGTTCTGTTCGCAGGCATGGCGACGGCAGTGTTGGCGTTTCTGGATGCGGCAGTCATCGATTTCATGTACCCGCGCCTGGTTGCGGCGGCCAGAGCGGCTGATGCGGTGGCGTTTCGCGCGAACATGAAAAACCTACTGGTCAACGTCGTCTTCATCACGGGCGCGCTGATTGCGGCTTGCTGGATTCTCAGTGGGCCGCTGGTGGTCTGGCTCGACAAACCCACCTACGCCGAGAATCTTCATCTTCTCAAGTGGCTGCTCGTGGCGGTCGGGTTCTATGCGCTTGGCACGATTCCGCATGTGGCTCTCTATGCGCACCACCGGGACAGGCCCCTGTACGTAAGCCAGGTCGCCGGGTTCTTTGTGTTTCTCGCTGTGTGCTACGTCTTCGGGCCAAGCCATGGTGCGATAACCGTGCCTTTGGCGCTCTGCGCAGCCTTTTGCGTCGTCTCTTGCTGGAAGTTCGCTGCGTACATGTATATGCGTACCGAACAGAAAGCAGCGATTTCCCACTAGCGGTCTATCGAAGTATGAACAAGGTTCTGATCACTGGAGCGGACGGCTTCATCGGTTCGCACTTGACCGAGCTCCTCGTGCACGAAGGGTATCAAGTGAGAGCGCTGTCCCAGTACAACTCCTTCAACAACTGGGGGTGGCTCGAGGATGTGGCCTGCCTTGAAAAGATCGAAGTGGTGAGTGGAGACATCCGCGATTCGCACTTCTGCAAGCACATCACCCGCGACGTCGATGTGGTTTTTCATCTGGCTGCGCTCATTGCCATCCCCTATTCGTATGTGGCGCCTGACAGCTACGTCGACACGAACGTCAAAGGTACGCTCAACATCTGTCAGGCCTCACGTGAGAACAAGGTGAAGCGGGTCATCCATACCTCCACGAGTGAGGTATACGGCACGGCCCAGTATGTGCCGATCGACGAGAAGCATCCGCTGCAGCCGCAGTCGCCCTACAGCGCCTCGAAGATAGGTGCCGATGCTGTGGCGATGAGTTTCTTCAATGCGTTCGATCTGCCACTCACGATCGCAAGACCGTTCAATACGTATGGCCCGCGCCAGTCTGCGCGGGCAGTCATCCCTACCATCATCAGTCAGATCGCGAGCGGGCAGAAGCAGATCAAGCTGGGAGACGTGACACCGACGCGGGATTTCAACTATGTGGCCGACACGTGCCGTGGCCTTCTGGCGCTTGCCCGTTGCGAGAAGGCGATTGGTGAAACCGTGAACATCGGCAGCAATAGCGAGATCTCGATCGGTGACACCCTGAATCTCATCCGTGAGCTGATGGGAAGCGATGTGGAGTTCGTTACGGAGGCTCAGCGCATGCGACCCGAAAAATCCGAGGTGTACCGGCTGTGGTGCGACAACACCAAGCTGCGAGGATTGACGGGGTATGAGCCGCGGTTCAGCATTCGCCAGGGGCTGCAGGCCACGATCGAGTGGTTCACTCGACGCGAAAATCTGGCGAAGTACAAGGCCGATATCTACAACATCTGAGAGCCGCTCGATGTTCGATCGACTGATTCAGTTCGTGCGCGAGCAGTATCGGACCAACGACTTCATTCCATTGCATGCGCCCGTATTTATCGGGCGAGAATCCGAGTACGTCGCCGAGACTATCACCTCGACATTCGTATCGAGCGTAGGTCGCTTCGTCGACCGATTCGAAGCCCAGATCGCCGCGTACACCGGCAGTCCGCGCGCCGTCGCCACGATGAATGGCACTGCAGCCCTGCACGTCGCGTTGATGCTTGCGGGAGTGAAGCAGGGAGATCTGGTTATCACGCAGCCGCTCACCTTTGTCGCGACGTGCAACGCCATCGTCTACTGTGGCGCCGAGCCTGTGTTCGTCGATGTGGATCGACATACTTTGGGCTTGTCGCCTGCGGCCGTAGACGCCTGGCTCGAGCAATGGGCGCGACTCGACGATGACGGGCTGTGCCGATTGAAACACGGCGACCGCATCGTGCGCGCCTGCGTTCCGATGCATACCTTTGGACACCCGGTCGATCTCGACGGGCTCGTAAAGGTATGCAGGAAGTGGAACCTGGCTTTGGTGGAGGATGCGGCGGAATCGCTGGGCAGCTTCTACAAGAGAAGGCACACGGGCACGTTCGGGCTCTTGGGCACCCTGAGCTTCAACGGTAACAAGATCGTGACCACTGGCGGCGGCGGCATGGTTTTGGCGGACGAGACTCTCGGTGCGCGTGCGAAACACATCACCACGACAGCCAAGGCAGCGCATGCTTACGAGTACGTACATGACGCGGTCGGCTTCAATTACCGAATGCCCAACCTCAACGCTGCTCTCGGCTGTGCCCAGATGGAGAACCTCGAGACTTTCCTGGCTGCCAAACGCGCGCTCGCGGCACGCTATGCCGAGCATCTGAACGGCGGTCCACTTCAGTTCGTGAGCGAGCCACCCGACTGTCGCGCGAACTACTGGCTCATTGCTGTGATCTGCGAAGACCAAGAACAGCGTGATGCCCTGCTGAAGGCAACGAATGAGCAAGGCGTGATGTCGCGCCCGATCTGGCGACTTATGCATCGTCTGCCTATGTACAGTCATTGTCGGAAGGGTGATCTCACGAATGCCGAGTGGCTCGAGGCTCGCGTGGTGAACCTTCCCAGCTCGGTAATCACGGAGCAGGACGGAACAACCCCCAGACATATGCCCAGCGACTTTGTGCACGGGTTCCAAAAAGGCGACGCATGATTGACCGTGTTCTCATCATCGCGGAGGCCGGTGTCAACCACAACGGTGATTTGCAGCTCGCGCGGCAGTTGATCGAGGTCGCGGCTGATGCGGGAGCGGACATCGTGAAGTTCCAGACCTTCAGGGCGGAGAACCTGGTTACACAGCGCGCGGAGAAGGCGGAGTACCAGAAACGGACCACGGGTGCAGACGAGTCACAGTACGAAATGATCCGTCGACTGGAACTCACGCGCGCCATGCACGTGGAGCTCATCAATCACTGCGCTGCGCGCGGCATCCGGTTTTTGTCGACGGCGTTCGATCATGAAAGCATTGACATGCTGGTCGGGCTGGGCCAGGACCGCTTCAAGATTCCGTCCGGTGAGATCACGAACTTGCCGTATCTTTGCCATATCGGCCGCCTCGGCAGACCGACGATCCTGTCAACAGGCATGGCCAATCTCGGCGAAGTTGAAGCGGCCATCGAGGCGCTTGAGCAGTCTGGTACGTCTCGAGAATCCATAACGTTGCTCCACTGCAGTACCGAATATCCGACGCCCATGGCAGATGTGAACCTGCGTGCAATGCAAAGCCTGCGCACCGCATTCGGAGTTCCCGTCGGCTATTCAGATCACACACGGGGTATCGAGGTGGCCATCGCCGCGGTCGCACTGGGCGCGTCCGTGATCGAAAAGCACTTCACACTTGATCGCACTCTGCCCGGCCCGGACCACAACGCTAGTCTCGAGCCGCATGAGCTCAAGGCGATGGTTGAAGCCATACGCAACATCGAGCAGGCGTTGGGAGATGGGGTCAAAAGACCCACCGCGAGTGAGTTGCGAAACAAGCCGATCGCGCGCAAGTCGATTGTCGCGCGTCGTGCGATCCGGGCGGGTGAGGTGTTCAGTGCCGACAATATCGTTGCCAAGCGCCCGGGTACGGGTCTTTCACCGATGCTGTGGGATCAAGTGATCGGACGTCCTGCGATGCGCGATTTCGCAGCTGACGAGATGATTGAGATTTAGGAGCCCCCATGACGAAACCCGTGGACTCCGCACGAGTGATGTTCGATAACTTCGAGAAGTACGTGCGGCGTCAGAGCCTGTCCCGATTTCTGGCACGCTATGAGCTCTTCAAGTTGCAGCTGCCGGTGAAAGGTTGCATCGTCGAGTGTGGAGTGCACCACGGCGCTGGCCTCATGGCATGGGCTAAGTTGTCCGCTGCCCTCGAACCTTATTCGCTCGATCGTCGCATTTTCGGCTTTGATACGTTCGAGGGTTTCCCCTCCATTGACGAGAAGGATGCCACGAGCGCAGGCAATGAAAGTCTCCGTACGGGCGGATTTCACACGGGGATGAATACGTACGAGGAGTTGCAGGAGCTCATCAGGCAGTACGACGAAAACCGCTTTCTGAACCAGTTTGAGAAGGTGCAGCTCATCAAGGGCGATGCCGTGCAGACAATCCCGAAGTTTCTGAGCGAAGAGCCTTCGGTGCTCGTAAGTCTGCTTTTTCTGGACTTTGATCTCTACATGCCAACGAAAGTGGCGCTGCAGAGCTTTCTGCCACGGATGCCGCGGGGTGCCGTGCTCGCGTTCGACGAGCTCAATAACCGCTGGTGGCCGGGCGAGACGCAAGCCGCACTCGAGTGTCTGGACCTGAACAAGTACGAGCTGCGCCGCTTCACGTTTGATCCCAACATTTCCTATATCGTTCTTTGAACGGCCGTCACATGAGTATGCGAGCAGGAGAGCTGGATAACCGCAGTAGTGCGTGGGACAAGTCCTACGCCAACCGAGACAATTTCCTCTTCTACCCGCATGAGGAAGTGATCCGGTTCGTCTCCAAATACATTCGCAAGCGTGTTGGGCTCAACGAGTTCGTTGATGTTCGGCCGGCGAACGAGCCGGCAAGGCTGCTGGACCTGGGGTGCGGCATCGGGCGGCACGTGATGTACTGCCATGAGATGGGTCTCGAATCGTACGGCATAGACTTGTCCCAGGTGGCGATCGACACGGCGAAGGAATGGGCTCTGGTCAAGGGCGCTCGCGATCTCGTGTCCCGGTTTCACCAGGGAGACATCCGGCGGCTGCCCTGGAGTGATGGCTTCTTTGAATACGCAGTGAGCCATGGAGTGCTCGACAGCATGCCTTATGCAATTGCACGCGAGGCGTGTGTCGAGCTTGCGCGGGCGATGAAAACCGATGGCCTGTTCTATTGTGATCTGGTCTCAGGGGACGATTCCCGCCATGCGCGCGAGTATAGCGGGGAGGAAGTAGTCCAGACGGCTCACGAGAAGGACACCATTCAGCTGTACTTCAATTACGCGAAGATTCAGTCGCTGATCGAAGGCTTGTTTGAGCTCATCGAATGCAACCTCATCCGGCGCGAGGAAGTGCTGAGAGGGCAGCACACATCGCGGTACCACTTGGTGCTGCGCAGACTGTGAGCGGCTTGCTCGCGCCATGAGTGTGCGTACGAAAAGGTACAGAATCCTGACGGAGGCTTCGGGCAGCCTTACGGCCGGTTATCTGATCAAGAGTATCCGCGATCAGGGTCACGTGTGCGTGGGCAGTGACATCGATCCGCATTGCTTCGGCAGTGTGCTCGCGGATGAGTTCGTCGTGATGCCTCGCGCCGATGCGCCGGATCTGTGGGAGCAGATTGAGCGAGCGTTGGTGACGAAGAACATTGACATAGTCATCCCGTCGCTTGATGAGACTCTGCTCGGCTGGTCCGAACGCAAGCGGGCCCTGTTCGAGTCGCTTGGTGTCCACGTGATTCTGTCGGATGCGACCACGATCGCGGTCTGCCAGGACAAGTGGCTCACCCACGAATTCTTCGCGACGCACAGGATTCCGTCACCGGCTACAAGCCTCGAGCAGAAGTATCCGCTGGTCAAACCGAGGTTCGGTCGTGGCGCGGCCGGAGTTCGCGTGACCGACGCACGCGTCGACATGGCGGAGATGATTTCGCAAGAGGTGCTTGTCGGCACGGAATACACCGTGGACGTGTTCTGTGACCGCGATTCGCAACCCGTGTACATAGTTCCGCGACGGCGCGTGAACGTTCGAGACGGCAAGTCTACGGCCGGCGTCGTCGAGGCCAATGAGCTGATCGATACCTGGGTTCGGGAGATCTGCCGCAAGCTGCCGTTCGTCGGCCCGGTGAATATGCAGTGCTTCATTCTTCCGGATGGCGACATTCGGTTTGTGGAGATCAATCCACGCATTGCGGGTGGCATGGCGCTAGGGTTTGCTGCCACGGAGAACTGGGTCGGTCTCATCGCCAGAAACATCGTCGGTGGCGAGCCGATCACGCCTAGGTCGGTGCGCTATGGGCTCGAAATGAGACGCTACTATGCTGAAGTCTTTGTACCCGGACGTTGACTGGGACGTGGTCCGGGTCGTTGGCTTCGACATGGACGGCACGCTTTATGACGAGGCCGATTTCATTGTGCAGGTCTACCGTCCGATTGCGCGTATCCTGTCCGCCGTCACTGGCGCAGATGAAAGACGCATGCACTTGCGGCTGTTCCGGCGCTGGCTCGAGAAGGGTAGCTCCTACAGTCGGATATTCGAGGAAGCGCTTGCCGCGGAGGGCGTATCCGGCGAACCGGCGGCAGCTGCCGTGTCGGAGTGCCTCGACGTGTTCCGGTCCTTTTCGCCGGCCCTGAGCTTACCCCCACGAGTCGAAGCTATTCTCGAATGCGTATGCGAGGCTTATCCTGTCTTTCTGATTTCGGACGGATCGGCTGGTCTGCAACGCAGGAAGTTCGACTCCCTCGAGTTGCACCGCTGGTTCGCCGACGCGAACATTGCGATCTCTGGCAGCCGTGGAGAGGGGTTCTCGAAGCCGGCCACGCGCATGCTGCGCGAAATTCAGGCGCTGGCGACGCCCCTGTCCGCTGGCGAAGTAGTGTTTTTCGGCGACCGAGAGGTGGACGCACAGTTCGCTGCGAACGCGGGTTTCCAGTTCGTCGAAGTCAAGTGCATGCATCCGCTCGGTAATGGAGCCCGCGGCAGCAGCAGCCTCCGATGAGAAAGATTTTAGGCGTCACCGGCATTCGTTCCGAGTACGACATCATGTCGTCCGTGTTCCGCGCAATCACGGAACATCCAGATCTGCAGCTCGAACTCGTTGTCACAGGCGCGCATCTCAGCGATGTGTATGGGCGCACGGTGCAAGAGATCCGTCGTGACGGCTTCGTGATTGCGGACGAGATCGAAAGTCTCATCAGCGGCGATCAGGACTCATCCCGCGTAAAGGGGCTCGCAGTACAGCTACAGGGTCTCGTACAGACGGTGACTCGTGTGAAGCCAGACTGGCTACTCGTGCTCGGAGACCGCGAAGAGTCCATCACAACGGCCCTAGTCGGGGCATACATGAATATTCCGGTCGCACACATTGCCGGAGGAGACCGGGTTGTGGGAAATGTGGACGACCAGGTGCGGCATGCCGTCACGAAGCTCGCGCATCTGCATTTCGCCACTAATCGCGAGAGCATGGAGCGCATCCTGCGTCTGGGCGAGCAGCCATTTCGCGTCCATCAGGTCGGCAACCCGGGGCTCGACAGACTGTTGCAGGTGCCACAGCTCTCGTTGGCTCAGATCAGCGAGCGGCTGGGTGTCCCCTTGAACGAGGCGACGCCGTTCATCCTCCTCATTCAACACGTCATCTCGACCGAGATCGAACAGGCGTATGCGCAAATGCGTGTGACCCTTGAGGCAGTCGCAGAGCTCGGCTTGACTACGATTATCAGCTATCCGAACAGTGATGCTGGCGGACAGCAGATGATCCGGGCCATTCGCGAGTTCGAGAACGTAAAGCATCTGCACGCTTTCAAGAATGTGCCCAGACTCGAGTTCGTGAACCTCATGCGCCGGGCGGCGTGTCTGCTGGGCAACTCCAGCGCAGGCATTCTGGAAGCGCCCCTTCTCAAGTTGCCAACGGTGAACGTGGGTAATCGTCAAAAGGGAAGGCTGCATGCGGAAAATGTGCAGTTCGTGCCACACGACAAGGAAGCCATCAAGTCCGCGGTACAACGAGCGGTCTTCGACGAGACCTACCGTGAAAGCGTGCGACGCTGCTCGAATCCCTATGGTGACGGCCATTCCTCTGAGCGCATAGCGCACATACTTGCGACCACCCCGATCGACTCCAATCTTCTCATCAAGGACATCACATACTGATGGATAGTGTGCTCGCGATCGCTCCCCATCCCGACGACGAAACGCTGGGTTGCGGCGGAACTCTGTTGCGCAGAAAGCTTGAGGGTGCCGCCATCGGCTGGGTGATCGTCACGAGCATCACTGAGGCTGCTGGCTGGAGCACCGAACGAGTCGCGCGACGTCGCGAGGAGATCGAGACCGTCAGGCAGATGTATGGTTTCGATGCAGTCTTTGAGCTCGGCCTGCCCACCACGCGCCTTGATGCGCTGCCCATGGGTGATCTGGTGGAGCGCTTCTCTCAGGTGTTCAAGCAGTTCGAACCGAATGAGGTATTCGTGCCTGCAAGATCGGACGTGCACACGGATCACCGTGTTGTGTTCGATTGCGTGGCGGCTTGCACGAAGTGGTTTCGGTATCCGTCCGTTCGGCGTGTGCTCGCCTACGAAACGCTCTCGGAAACCGAATTCGCGCTCAGTGCCACCGGCAAGTTCTCACCCAACTGCTTCGTCAACGTCACGGCGCAGCTCGAGCGCAAGCTTGAGATTTTGCGGGTCTACGAGTCCGAGCTGGGCTCGTTCCCCTTTCCCCGCAGCCCGGAGGCCGTGCGTGTACTTGCGGCCTTGCGAGGGGCGACAGCCGGTTACGTGGCAGCAGAGGCTTTTCAGCTATTGCGAGAACGCGTTTGAACGGTCAACCGGGCAGACATGACCACATGAGCTCTGAACGCGATACGCAACAAAAGTGTGTGCTGCTGGGTGCCGGCGGGCACGCCAAAGTTGTTCTTTCCGTGGCACGGGCCTCGGGCCTGCAGGTCGTGGGCGTGTGCGACAAGAAGCTCGTGGACGAACACGTGACGAACTGGCGCGGTCTTCCGGTCCTGGGTGGGGACGAGGCTCTGGATCGGTACGATCCCGATACAGTGAGTCTCATCAACGGCGTTGGCCAGGTCGTGGGGGGGCGCGCTCGGCAAAATGTTTATGAGCGGCTTAGGAAAAAGGGTTTCCGATTCCCCGTGCTGGTGCATCCCGCGGCAATGTGCGACCCCGACGCCCAGCTCGCCGAGGGTGTGCAGGTTATGGCTGGCGCCGTTCTGCAGCCGGATTGCAGAATTGGCGAAAACAGCATCGTCAATACGCGCGCGAGCGTAGATCACGACTGCATCGTGGGTGCGCACGTTCACATCGCTCCCGGGGCAACCGTTTGTGGCGGGGTTCGTATCGACGATGGCGCCTTTGTCGGAAGCGGCGCGACGATCATCCAGCTGCTGCACGTCGGGGCATATGCCGTTGTGGGTGCCGGGACCACGCTCGTGCGCGATGTTGCTCCTGGTGAGAAGACCGCGGCGCGTGCGGCGAAGGTTTGATGCGAGGAATTCTGCGGATGAAGTCTTGGGAATCAGTGCTCATCGGGCCGGATACCCGCCTGGCCGACGCCATCGCGACGCTCGATGGCGCGGGCCTCAAGATCGCCATTGTAGTTGACGAAGAGCGCCGTCTTCTCGGAACCCTGACTGACGGTGACGTGCGCCGTGCGTTGATACGCCGCTTGCCGATGTCCACGCCTGCATCTGAAGTGATGTTCAGGACACCGCACACAGCAACCCGGGACGATAGCAAGGAACGCATCCTATCGCTGATGGAAAAACACGGGTTGCTGCAGATTCCGATTCTCGACTCCGACGGACGGGTCGTGGGGCTCGAAACCCTGCACGGGCTTCTGCAGAAGCGACACAAGGACAATGTGGTTTTCCTCATGGCAGGGGGGTTCGGGAAACGTCTGCTTCCGCTGACGAACAACTGCCCGAAACCGCTCCTCAAGGTGGGAAACAAGCCGATTCTCGAACTGATAGTCGAGAATTTCGTCAATGCGGGTTTCCACCGCTTCTTCATCTCGACTCATTACATGCCGGAGCTCATCCGTGAACAGATCGGCGATGGCAGCCGGTGGGGTGTCAGCATACGCTACGTTCATGAAGACGAGCCGTTGGGCACTGGAGGTGCTCTGGGCTTGCTGCCACACAATGAAATCGACCTGCCCGTCATCGTGATGAACGGTGACCTGCTCACCAATCTCAATTTCCACAATCTGATCGCCTTTCATGAGGAGCACGAAGCCGTCGCCACGATGTGCGTACGGGAATACGAGCACCGCGTGCCGTATGGGGTCATCGAAAGTGACGGGCACCGCATCTCGGCCATGGTGGAAAAGCCCGTGCATCGATTCTTCATCAATGCCGGTATCTATCTGCTTTCTCCGAATCTCGTGACCAGTGTCCGGCCAGGCACTCGCATCGACATGCCGACCTTGCTGGAACAGCAAATCGCGCAAGGCAAGCACGTGAACATGTTTCCAATACATGAGTACTGGCTCGATATCGGCCGCATGGAGGACTTTCAGCGAGCTCAGGCTGATATCGCCGCCCTGGGTAGCCCGTGATCACGCGACCACGCTATCTCGTGGTCGGTACGGGTAGCATTGCCCGCCGCCACATGGCGAACCTCAAGAGCCTGTTCCCGACCGCCGAGGTGGGATGTGTGTCTGCATCCGGCCGAACGGTGTCCGCTGCCGAAACCCCCGCGGACGTGATTTATGAAACTTTGGAGGAAGCGATTGCGACGCGCCCCGTTTTCGCGATCATCGCCTCTCCTGCTCCGCTTCATGTGAGTCAGGCAAGTCAATTGCTCGAAGCGGATATTCCGGTTCTCGTGGAGAAGCCGCTCGCGAGCAACATCGAAAACTTCCGCGCGAGCGGCGAAGTCCTGCTCTCAAGGCAAGACAAGGTCGAAGTGGGCTACAACCTGCGGTACTTGTCTTCCGCGCAAAAATTCAAGCAGCTGCTGGATAACGGTATCATCGGCCGAGTGCACTCCGTGATGATCGACGTCGGCCAGTATCTTCCAGACTGGCGTCCGGGAACGGACTATCGCAAGAACGTCACGGCCCGACGTGAGCTCGGCGGTGGCGTATTGCTTGAACTCAGCCACGAGCTGGACTACCTGGGATGGATATTCGGCAGGTTCGATACCGCTTACGGCGTCGTTACCAATTCGGGGACTCTCGACATCGAGGTGGAGGACAGGGTGGACGCCATTCTGCGCCGCCGGTCCGACGGCGTGGTCGTTTACCTCCACATGGATATGCTCCAGCGCGCAGTCCAGCGTACCTGCAAGGTTATCGGCGAGACAGGCAACCTGCTCTGGAACCTCGCGGAAAACAGCATCTGCGTGCAGCGATCTGCGCGAAGCAGCGAAGTGCTTTTCGAGGATCCCGTGTATGACCGCAACGCTATGTATCTTGCGGAGCTTGCGCATTTTTCGCAGGTTGCTGCGGGCACAGCGACCCCTCGGGTGAGTCTTGAGGAGGCACTTCAGGTACTGAGACTGGTTGAGGCGCTGAAGCTGTCAGCGGAGCGAGGCGAAGTCGTGTCAATCGGAGCGTGAAGCTGTGAAAGTGTATGCGTTCGTCTTTGCCCGTGGTGGGTCAAAGGGTCTGCCCGGAAAGAACATCAAGCCGCTCGGTGGCGTCCCGCTGATCGCCCATTCGATACGCGTCGCGCAAAGTCTGAATTCCGTCGCAAAGGTGTATGTGTCCACTGATTCAGTGGACATCGCTGACGTCGCCAGGGCGCATGGTGCGGAAGTTATTGACAGGCCGCCAGAGCTTGCAACGGATACAGCGGCGGAATGGCTCGCCTGGCAGCATGCTATACGGCATCTTCACGCGCGTGGCGAACACTTCGATGTGTTCCTGAGCCTGCCGACCACGAGCCCATTGCGTTCGGCGTCGGATGTCGAACGGTGCCTCAGCAGCCTGGACACCGCGACTGATGTGGTCATCACCGTGACGCCGGCGGCTCGGAGTCCTTATTTCAATATGGTCACGCGGACAGAGGAAGGATTCAGTGAACTTGTTTTGCCGAACAGCGGCTTCACGCGTCGGCAGGATGCGCCTGCCGTGTACGACATGACCACTGTTGCATACGTATCCCGGCCTCACTTCATCCTTCAGAACGACAGACTATTTGCTGGCAAGGTGAAATCCGTCGTCGTGCCGAAAGAGCGTGCGGTGGACGTTGATGATGCCTTCGATTTCGCCGTGGCGGAGGCTCTTTACAGGATGGCGTACCATGCAGCTTAGCGGCAAGAGAATCATCGTCGTCGGGGCAGGGGGACGTATCGGGCAGGAAATTGTTGGCGCGGCGCTCGAGGCGGGCGCCCGCGTATCAGCCGTCGATCACAGCGCGACTGCGCTGGCGTCACTTCAGGGCCGATTCGGTGATCGCGCTGAATTTCATGCTCAGGCTGGCGACATTACGAGCCTCACATCCGTATCGGAGGTGTTGCTGACTGCTAGTCAGCGATTCGGTGGCGTCGATGGCTCGGTGAACGCAGCATACCCGCGCAATGCGAACTACGGGCGCGCTTTCCTTGATGTGACTTACGAGGATTTCTGCGCCAATGTTTCCGCGCACCTTGGTGGGTATTTCCTGTTCATGCAGCAGTGTGCGCGCTACGCGATTGAACGGAACATTCCGTTCTCGCTGGTTAACTTCTCCTCAATCTACGGTGTGGTTGCGCCTCGTTTCGAGATCTACGCCGGTACGACAATGACCATGCCGGTCGAGTATGCGGCGATAAAGTCAGGCCTTCAGCACCTCACGCGATACGCAACGGTCTATGCGCGAGGGACCGCGTTCCGCGCGAACTGCGTGAGTCCGGGGGGGATTCTCGAGGGCCAGGACCCGAGATTTCTGGAGCGCTACAGTCACCACTGTCAGAGAAAAGGGATGCTCGAACCGGAGGACGTGATACCTACGGTGCTCTTCCTGCTCTCGGACGCTTCTGCGTACATTGCAGGTCAGAACATCATCGTGGATGACGGTTTCACTTTGTAGCCCGGGCACCAGGTTAAGGCTCGTGACGAAGCGGCTGGCATCATGGCCATCGCGATAGGCATCTACCTGTTCGGAACCGTTTGGGTCTATGCCAGCTATCTGCTGGGAATGGATGTCTTCGTCGTCTTCGGCCTGCTCTACGCAGTCACCTTCGTTTTGGTATTGCCAAAAAGGGCGATTTCACCTCTCGCTATTCTATACCTCTATTACGGAGTGTGGTTCGTCGTCGCGCCGATGTTTGCGGAGAAGTATCAGGGCGACGTACTCAACCTGCCAGAGTATCGGCTTGCAATTGCATTCTGCTATTCCGTATTCGGGTTGGGGGTCATCGCCATCAAGGCAGGCGAACGTTTTGCCCGAAGGCTGAAGCTACCTGACGTGCCCGTGGATGTGATTCGGCTCTCCCGACTCAGGCGTATCGTCCTGCCGCTCTATGTCTTCTGCACGCTCATGATCGTGATGATCGTACTGTCGAGCGGCGGGTTTGCGCGCTGGATCGCCAACCCGGGAGACGCGTTCCTCAACCGGGAGGGGTCGGGCGTTTTCGTAATTCTGAGTCACTTCTCGTCACTTCCGCTGGCGATCCTAAGTGGCTACTGGTCATACCGATCCAATTCGAAGCTTCCGCTCGCTGCGTTTCTGGTGTGGGTCGCACTCACATCGCCTGTGCATGGGAGCAAGGGCCAGATTGCGCTGCTTGTGGTGCTGTCCGTTGTGCCCTGGCTCAGGAACATGCGGCTGTTCAGCACCAGATCCGTTGCTCTGTACATCTCGTTGCTTGGGATCTTCTTCCTGGGAATCTACTTCCGGAACCTGACCTGGATCGATACACAAAGCGTCATTCCGTACGCCCTCAACTATTTCACTGCACTCGAAAATCTCGCGATCTCGATTCGAGATTTCGATCCGCAGTTCATGCGGACGTTCTTTCTTCCGTTCGTCAAGTTCCTTACGCCATTCGGGCTGAAGGATCCGACGATGTACTTCGACATGAATCACATGCTGACGGATTACTACTATCCGTGGGCTTGGGAGATCCGGGCCACCGAGCAATGGCCCGTCGAGACCGATCTCTATCTGAATTTCTACTTCTTCGGTGGGCTACCTCTTGTGGCGGCGTATCTCTTTGTTGTCGGGGCAGTGTTCTCGCTTGCTGTGCGGCGCAATTCCGTTGGTGGCTGGTTCGTCGCAACCATCATGACGATCTTCATGCTTTCGCACGTGCGCGGCAGCCTGCTGAACCATACCGACTTCTACATGTATCCGTACCTGATTCTCGCGTATTTCGGCATGCGGCGCTTCGTCATCGAAAAGGAGCCGTTGTCGCAGCCCGCAACCCGTGCGGCGGCATTGCCTGCCGAAGTTCCGGCCTGAAGATGTTGCACGCCCAGACGTCCCACAGGCGCAAACTCGTCGAGTTCCTTCAGGCGACTGAGAACGAGATCGCGATAGATACGATCGCATTTGGGCTTGCCGGCCGGCGGCCTGGGGAAGCGGGCTTTTTCCCGCGTCCGGCCAAGTGGATCAACGGGGTTGGCCGATGGCGGTGGGTATACCGCCTCGCCTGGCGGGTGGCTGCCATTCTGTGGCGGGGCGGCGGTGCCGCGCTGTTTTTTTTGTACGAGCTCGTGCGCCTCTGGCGCAGTTCGAAAGTTCCGGGTGACGATTCCGCCCTCCTGTCGCCGAACGGGTACTTTCTGGGGCTGTCATCGCGGGCCGGAGATCTCGTCCGACCCCCCGCCATCGAGGACGTCCCGGCTTGCTGGCTCACGCTGCCATGGGCACCGGTTCAGGAGCCTCCGGAAGGTTGCCGGCGATTTGATATGCTGCGCCTCCTGAGCGCGGCCGATCTGTGGGATTGCTATCGGCTCGCGGTCAGCGCGACGCGCGCACTTGCGAAAGGCAAAAACGCTCCATGGGTGTTGCAGACTTACACGGCCCTGCGCTGGTTCGCCGTGAGGGCGGCGCTGGAGAAGCTGCGCGGTCGCTTCGTAATGGCCGAGCATTTCGACCGGTGGGCGGTTCTCGTGGACAGTGTCGTCCGTGCCAACAAAAGGGGGCGAAGTCGTACCGACAGGCAGGATTGCCCGCTGGTACTCGTACAGCATGGTGAAGTCGGGGGGCTCTCACCCGAGGCCTGGAGATCTGAGTTCTATGCAACGCTCAGGCGAAAACTCGGGAGCGTGACGATGCTTTATGCCTTTGACATGGAATCAGCCACTATTTTTCGCACAAGTCTGCTCACGCCTGCGTGCGCCGAGACTGTGCAGGTCAGATTTTACAAGCCGCGCATTTCGCTTCGGCCGGTCCCCAAGACCGACCGGTGCCGGGTGCTGTTCGTGGGCCATCCTCATTGCGAGGCGCTTCACGTGCATTTACTCGGAGTGCTCAGCAGCGAATACGCATTGGATGTGCGATACAAGCCGCACCCGCTGGCGGCGATGAGTCCGGCCATGTCACGCCACGAGTGGCAGATCGTCACGGACAAAACCGGGTTTCCGGAAGCGGACCTGCTCATCTCGTATCCGTCTACACTGGTTACAGAATATTCCGCGTGGAATATCCCGGCTGTGGTGCATCCGCTTGACCAGGAGGTAGCGAGCTCGCAGGAGCTTCTGGAAAGAATTCGGCGAGAGCTGGATTCGATCATGGGCCAGGGTCGTCGAACGACACCCGTCTCGCGTGCCCAACTGAGTGGCGGCGCAAAGTAGCAGCCACCAGACAATACTCATGATCTAACTTCAGCCCTGTAAAAATCGGATATGACCAGTTCAAAACATCTACAAAGCCAGAAGCGGCCGTATGCCATCTGCGCCAATTGCATCATGGACACCTCCGATTCGAACATCACGTTCGATGAGAGAGGGTGGTGCGATTACTGCAATAACTTCTACAAGACCATCCTGCCGAACTGGCACACCGATGCCCGTGGGGAGAGAGAGATCACGGCTATCGTCGAGCAGATCAAGCGGGACGGGGCAAATCGCGACCACGATTGCATCATTGGCATCAGTGGCGGCGTAGACAGCTCCTATCTCACCTATCTTGCCAAGGACAAGTTCGGTCTGCGGCCGCTCATTTTCCACGTCGATGCCGGCTGGAACTCGCAGCAGGCGGTCAACAACATTGAGCGGCTTGTCGACGGCCTCGGTCTCGATCTGCACACGGAGGTGGTTGACTGGCAGGAGATGAAGGACCTTCAACTGGCCTTTTTCAAGGCGCAGGTGCCGCATCTGGACACTCCGCAGGACCACTGCTTCTTCGCCTCCCTCTACAATTTCGCCGCCAAGCACGGTTTCAAATACATCCTCACCGGGGCGAACTATTCGACCGAGTGCGTGCGCGAGCCTCTCGAATGGCACTATCACGCTTCGGATCTGCGGCAGCTGAAGGACATTCACCGTCGCTTCGGGACCCGTCCGCTGAAGACGTTTCCGACGGCCGACATCTTCAAGTACAAGCTGTATTACCGTTTCGTGAAGGGAGTTCGCGTAGTAAAGCCGCTCAACTATGTGCCTTACTTCAAGGAAGCTGCGATGCAGGAGCTGGTAGATCGCTTCGGCTGGCAGAAGTATGCGCACAAGCACTACGAGTCGCGGTTCACGCGATTCTATGAGGGCTATTGGCTACCGAAGAAGTTCGGCTATGACAAGCGCCGAGCGCATTTCTCGAGCTTGATCCTCACGAAGCAACTCACCCGCGAGGAGGCTTTGGAGAGAATCGCCAAGCCGGCGTATGACGAGGAGACCATCGCGCAGGATTTCGAGTACATCGCGACCAAGCTCGATCTTACGGTGGCGGAGTTGCGGGCCCTGATGGATGGGCCGAACAAGAGTTATCGCGACTACAAGTCGGCCATGCCGCTCATCAGCGCTGGGACGCTCGTGCTGCGCGCATTGGGTGTGCAGCGGGCCATTATCAGATGATCACGATCGTGGACTACGGGCTCGGCAACATCCGAGCCTTCCAGAACGTCTACAAGACACTGAACGTCGGAGTTTCACTCGCGAAGAGCGCGGCGGATCTGGGCAACGCCACAAAACTCATACTGCCCGGCGTCGGGGCATTTGATCACGCGATTGATCTTCTAGAACGCTCTGGAATGCGGGAGCGGCTCGACGAGCTCGTACTCGGGAGAAAAGTTCCGGTGCTGGGCGTCTGCGTTGGTATGCAGATGCTCGCGCGTTCCAGCGAAGAGGGCCAGCGAGCCGGTCTTGGCTGGATCGAGGGTACCGTCCGGTCCTTCCGCTCACTTCACAAGGATGACCTGTTGCTGCCGCATATGGGCTGGAACGATGTTCGTCCTGTAGCGGAGTTGAAGCTCTTCGATGGGCTTCAGAACGAAGCCCGATTCTATTTCCTGCATTCCTATTTCTTCGAGTGCGAACGACCCGAGAATGTGGCAGCGACGGCAACATACGGGATCGAGTTCAGCTGTGCAGTGCATGCCGGAAACATCTACGGTGTGCAGTTCCATCCGGAGAAGAGCCATCACTTTGGCCGGCAACTGCTGAAGAACTTTGCAGAGCTCTGACATGTTACGGCCCAGAATCATTCCCTGTCTGCTCGTCCGCAACGGTGGTCTCGTCAAGACTGTGGGGTTTGCGGACGGCAAATATGTCGGCGATCCGATCAACGCGGTCAAGATTTTCAACGAAAAGGAGGCCGATGAGCTCATCGTTCTCGACATCGACGCGACGGTGCAGGGTGCAGAGCCTAATTTCAGGCTCATCGAACAGTTTGCCGCGGAATGCCGGATGCCGCTGTGTTATGGCGGTGGTATCAGATCTGTAGAACACGCAAAGCGAATCGTCGGGCTAGGAGTAGAGAAGGTCGCAATCAGTGCTGCAGCAGTCGAAAACCCCCGGCTCGTGCGCCTGATTGCGGATGAGATCGGCACTCAAAGTGTGGTCGTTGTGCTCGATACCATGCGCAGCAAGCTTGCCGGTGGATACGAGGTTTATACACACAACGGCCGAAAAGCCACTGGTCGCGGGCCCGTCGATCTTTCGGTACAGGCCGAGTCGTTCGGTGCTGGCGAGATCGTCATCAACTCGATCGACAATGACGGGCAGATGAAGGGATATGATCTCGCGCTCGCGGCAAGTATTCGCAAGGCAGTGAGTTTGCCGCTGACCGTGCTTGGGGGTGCAGCGTCGCTGGCGGACATCGGTCGGCTGATCGAGACCTGCGGGATCGTAGGTGCTGGCGCGGGCAGCCTGTTCGTGTTCAAGGGCGCCTACCGTGCGGTTCTGATCAGCTACCCCGCGCAGGCGCAGAAGCAGCAGCTGATCGATTCGGCGCTTCGCAGCAGGTAGAAAGGCGTTGAGCAGGTTTCGCAGTGCGTGTGAACGCGCCAGGTGCCGGATGGGAGGGGCGGCATGAGTGGCGCCACGCGGGTCAGCGCTGACTCGATCCGCAAGCTGGTGCGCTTCACGGCTATCTACGGACCGGGCCGCACATTGTTCAAGGCGGCAGGGAGGCTCCGGATCAGCCCGCCGAAGCTGGCGTTAACGAAGCAAAATCGCGATGTTGCTGTGATCGGCTGTGGGCAATTCGCTTTTGCCACGATCTCTTATTTTCTCCAGCGTGAATTTGGCAATCGTATTGTTGCGTGTTACGACATCAACCGACGTGCGCGCGACACCTTCGCACGAGCGATGCGTGTGGCCAGGGCGTGCGATAGCGCGGACGAGCTCTTCGCGCACCCTGGCGTACGCACCGTGTACGTGGCTTCCAATCATGCATCTCATGCCCCATACGCAATCGAAGCGATACGACGGGGTCTCGACGTATATGTCGAGAAGCCCATCGCGGTAACGGAAGATCAGCTGGAGGGATTGCTGGCCGTCCTGCAAAAGTCGCGATCGCGGATATTTGCGGGTTACAACCGACCGTTTTCGGGCGCAATCCGTGATCTGCGCAGGTTGGTGCAGATCGTTCCCGAGGAGGGGATATCACTGCAATGCTTCGTCTCGGGCCACAGACTCGGTCCGGATCATTGGTACCGGCAGCCGCAGGAAGGGACACGGGTGTGCGGCAACATCGGCCATTGGCTGGATCTCATGGTCCACGTTTTCGCGTGGCGCGGGTTGCCGGATCGGCTGGAGATCGCACTCTCCTGGGCGGATGCCAATGAGCCCGACGACAATATCAGCATTGCCATCTCCAGCGACCGTGGTGACATTTTCTCGGTCATGCTGACAGCGCGGAGCGAGCCGTTCGAGGGCATCAACGAGACGATCAACCTCCAGCATGCCGAAACGCTCTGCAAGATCGACGACTTCCGCAGGATGGTGGTATGGCAAGGTCCTCGCGTTGTGAGGCGCCGCTACTGGCCCAAGGATGTAGGCCATAGGCTCGCGATTCTCCAACCGTTCCGGCAGGATGCGCATCGCGACTGGAAGGAGGTCGTGCTATCCACGCTGTTGATGCTCCACATCACAGCCATGGTTCGCAGCAGGTCTCGCACTTCTACATTCTCCTTCCAGGAAAGCTGGACACGGGTGGCCAAACAAATCGAAGCGCAATGAAGCAGATACTCCAGGATCTCCGCACAGGTAGGACAGAAGTGGCCGACATACCGTGCCCGATGCCCAGCCGTGGACAGCTGCTGGTCCGCTCGAGGCGCACGCTCGTGTCCGCGGGCACTGAGCGCATGCTCGTCGACTTCGGGAAGGCGGGCTGGATCGAGAAGGCCCGGCAGCAACCCGACAAGGTGCGGCTCGCGATCGACAAGATCCGGACGGATGGGCTGATGCCGACGATCGAGGCTCTGCGTAACAAGCTCGATCAACCCTTGCCGATGGGCTATTGCAATGTCGGCGAGGTCGTCGCGGTGGGCGAGGGCGTCACGGGATTCGCCATTGGCGATCGTGTGGCTTCGAACGGGCGGCACGCAGAGATGGTCACCGTTCCGGTCAATCTCGCCGCCCGCGTGCCAGACGGTGTGGAAGACGATGCCGCCGCGTTTACGGTCCTCGGTGCAATCGCCCTTCAGGGAATCCGTCTCGTTCAGCCGACACTCGGCGAACTCGTGGTCGTTACCGGGCTCGGCCTCATTGGGCTCGTTACCGTGCAGCTGTTGCAGGCCCATGGTTGTCGCGTACTGGGCCTGGACTTCGATCCGCAGCGTCTGCAGCTCGCGCGCCGTTTTGGAGCCGAGGTGGTGGATTTGGGCGCGGGCGAAAATCCGGTTGCCGCGGCACAGGCGTACTCACGTGGACGAGGTGTGGATGCAGTTATCATCACCGCGGCCACTCGCAGCAGCGAGCCCGTGCATCAGGCAGCGCTCATGTGCCGGAAGCGAGGGCGCATCGTGCTGGTGGGCGTTACGGGTCTGGAGCTTTCACGCGCGGATTTCTACGAGAAGGAGCTTACGTTTCAGGTTTCCTGCTCATACGGTCCTGGCCGCTACGACCCCGAGTATGAGGAACGGGGACACGACTATCCGTTCGGATTTGTAAGATGGACGGAGCAGCGCAATTTCGAAGCTGTCCTCGACATGCTTGAGGCCGGTCACCTCGACGTGAGCCCGCTCATCTCCCACCGCTTCCCTATTCACGAAGCGGAGAAGGCCTACGAGGTAGTAGCGGGTTCCGCGCCCGCTCTCGGCATTGTCCTCACATACCCGGATGCGACCCCAGCAACGGTCGCCAATGCCCTGCGGCGTACCGTGCCTACCGGTGCCCAACCGCGGGCGACCCACGAACAGGCCAGCATCGGATTCATCGGTGCAGGGAATTACGCACGGGCTGTTTTGATCCCGGCCTTCCGCGACAGCGGCGCACGGTTGCGCGCTATCGCGTCGGCCGGCGGTGTGAACGCCGTGCACGCTGGTCGCAAGTTTGGTTTCGAACAGGCGACCACTGACGCAAGCGCAATAATGGCGGATGACACTATCAATGCCGCAGTTGTCGCGACCCGACACGATAGTCATGCACGCCTCGTCCTCGCGGCCCGCGAGGCAGGCAAGCACGTATTCGTCGAAAAGCCGCTTTGTCTCACCCTGCAGGAACTGGAGAGCATCGAACGCGCGTACGAAGGGGCATCGACGTTACTGATGGTCGGGTTCAACCGGCGTTTCGCCCCGCACATTCAGCGGATCAAATCTCTGCTTGCAGCCACACCGGGCCCCAAAGCATTCGTGATGACCGTGAATGCCGGCGCAATTACCGGTTCACACTGGACACAGGACCCTCAGTCCGGTGGCGGACGACTCGTCGGCGAAGGATGCCACTTCATCGACTTGCTGCGGTACCTTGCGGCGGCGCCCATCACGGGTCATTCGACTGCAGCCATGGCAGGTACGACGCGAGACAGCGCAAGCATCACACTGCAGTTCGCGGAAGGCTCGATCGGCACGATCCATTATCTGGCGAATGGGAGCAAGTCCTTTCCGAAGGAGCGCCTCGAAGTATTCGCGGGAGGGCGCGTTTTGCAGCTGGACAACTTCCGCCGCCTCACCGCATTCGGATGGCCGGGTTTCCGCAAGATGAATCTCTGGCGCCAGGACAAGGGCCAACGGGCCTGCGCACGCGCGTTCGTTGAAGCGATCCGTTCCGGCACGCCCTCTCCCATTCCGCTCGCCGAGATTATTGAGGTGAGCCGCGTAAGCATCGAAGTAGAGCAGGCGCTGCGGTAAGGGCAGCCTGCTGCGGGCCGCTCCACTGTCATGCTTTCGCGCTATTTCCACACGATCCGGTATCTGAAGCCCGGTCAGATCGTCGCCCGTGCGCGCTTCCGTCTCTTTCGGCCAAAACCGGATTTGGCGCCGCCTCCGCCAGCACGCAGCCTCGTTCGAACACCCGCGGCCCCGATCGAACCCGCGCCTAGGCTGCTGGCGCCGGACGTCTTCCGGTTTCTGAACCGCGAACGCCAATGCAGTGCTGCTGCGGACTGGTGCCCGCCCGATATGCCGAAGCTGTGGGTCTACAACCTGCATTACTTCGACGACCTGAACGCGCAAGGCGCAGTTGCTCGCCGCGCGTGGCATGAACAGCTGATCGAACGCTGGGTCCGAGAGAATCCGCCAGGGCAGGGCGACGGCTGGGAGCCTTACCCAGTGTCTCGTCGCATCGTGAATTGGATCAAGTGGGCTACGGCGGACAATCGTCTGCCAAACATCGCACAGCAGAGTCTGGCCGTTCAGTGTCGTTGGCTTCTGCGCCGACTGGAGTATCACTTGCTGGGAAATCATCTCCTGGCGAACGCCAAGGCGCTGGTGTATGCGGGTTTGTACTTTGAGGGTACGGAAGCCGAGTGTTGGTATGAGCGGGGTATCGCGATTCTGAAGCGAGAAGTGCGTGAACAAGTGCTTCCCGATGGGGCCCACTTCGAGCTCAGCACGATGTATCACGCCACGGTTCTCGAGGATCTGATAGACCTCGTAAATGTTTCGTACGCGTACGGGCGGAAGCCGCCGCAAGATTGGATGGAAGCGATCGAGCGGATGAGGTATTGGCTTGGCGCGATGAGCCATCCTGATGGCGACATCGCCTTCTTCAATGACGCCTCATTTGGTGTTGCGCCCACGTACGCCGCGCTCGAGGCATACGCCTCGCGGCTTGGATTGCCCCCAATGACCGAAGCTCAGCGCTCGGTGGCAGTCCTGGATTCAAGCGGATATGTAACCGTAACCGCTGGGCCGGCGTACCTGGTCTGCGATTGCGCCGAGATAGGTCCCGACTACCTGCCGGGCCATGCGCATGCAGACACCCTGAGCTTCGAACTGAGCCTATTCAAGAAGCGCATCTTCGTGAACTCCGGGACCTCCCAATACGGTGTTGGTAAAGAGCGCGATCGGCAGCGCGGTACATCTGCGCACAATACTGTCGTGATCGATGGCCAGGACTCCTCGGAGGTATGGTCCGGGTTCAGGGTGGCACGTCGCGCACGTGCCCGACTACACCACGCCCAGCGCGAATCAGGAGCAACAGTCATCGAAGGGAGCCACAACGGCTACCATCGTTTGCCGGGACGCAACGAGCATCGCCGCAGGTGGACCATCGATTCGACCTCGCTTCACATCGAGGACCGTATCACGGGTCCGTTTCGAAGCGCCGAAGCGTGTTTCCACGTGCACCCGCAGGTTGATGTTCGCTCGTGCAGTGGTATGGAAGTGGAGCTTGCATGCGGTGCTGAAGTGCGGGTTCGGATGCTGTTCGAGGGCGCCGAGCAAGTGTCCGTACAGGACACCACGTGGCATCCAGAGTTCGGCATCGCCCTTCCGTCTTCGCGTGTAGTGGCGCGGTTCGCCGGCCCATCGCTCACCACGCGTGTGTACTGGGGCTGACTGGTGATCTGCGTATTGCAGTTTGTAGAATCAGAGTGTTGCGCCGAACCGATGTAGCGGCCATATCCTGCGGACCCGACCCGAAAGCCAGCATTGCGAATACTGTTCCTCTCTGACAACTTCCCGCCGGAGGTGAACGCCCCGGCCAGTCGAACGTTCGACCACTGCCGTGAGTGGGCGAGTTCCGGGCACGCGGTTACGGTCGTCACATGTGCGCCGAACTTCCCCGGCGGCCGTGTATTTCCCGGATATCGCAATCGTCTCTGGCAGACAGAGGATCTCGCCGGCATCCGGGTGGTTCGCGTGTGGTCCTACATCACCGCGAATGAAGGCCTTCTGCGCCGGACGCTTGACTATCTGAGTTTCATGGTGAGCGCGACGATTGCCGGCCTTTTTCTGCCGCGGCCGGACATCATCGTTGCCACATCGCCGCAGCTCTTCACCGCGTGCGCAGGCTACGCGCTCAGCCGACTCAAGCGTGCGCCTTACGTCTTCGAGCTGCGGGATTTGTGGCCGGAGTCCATCAAGGCAGTGGGCGTGATGCAGGACTCCATACTGATTCGCGCGCTCGAGCGGCTCGAACTCTTCCTCTACAGAAAGGCTATTGGCGTGGTTGCCGTGACGAACGCATTTCGTCGCAACCTCGCAAGTCGGGGAATCGATGCCGGAAAAGTGGCCGTCATAACGAACGGTGTCGAGCTGTCGCGATTCTCGCCTCGGGCTCCGGATCACGAACTCCGTCGCCAGCTCGGGCTCGAAGGAAAATTTGTCGCCGGATACGTCGGCACACATGGTCTCGCACATGGGCTGGAAACCGTGCTCGAGGCGGCGCGAAGGGTGCGGGAGCTACCGGACGGGGATCGATACAGGTTTATTCTGCTCGGCGATGGTGCGAACAAGAAGGCGCTGGTCCGCAGCGCGCAACAGATGGGCATCGACAACGTGCTCTTCCTGGATACTGTCTCCAAGAAAGATGTGCCACGCTACTGGTCGTTGCTCGATGTGTCCATCATCCACCTGCGTGCAAGCGAGCTGTTTGAAACCGTCATTCCTTCGAAACTCTTCGAGTGCATGGGCATGGGCATTCCCGTTGCCCACGGGGTTGCAGGGGAATCGGCTCAGATCGTGGAGCAACACGGGGTCGGCTTGGTGTTTCCATCTGGCGACGCGGCGGCGCTCGCCCAAGTCGTGCAGCGCTTCGCGAACGATCCGGCGCTTTACGAGCGTTGCAGGAACGCGTGCCTTGCAGCCGCAGCTTATTACGACCGCTCGCAGCTAGCGCGTCGGATGCTCGCCATTCTTGAAGGCTGGGCACATCAGCAGAGCTCAAAATGAGGTGAGCTTCTTTGGGACTGCGCCCAGCGGGCGTTTGCGCCGACACGGGACCCGCTTCTCTTCGGCGTGACGACGCCCGCTGAGGCGTACGCATTTCCGGCATGATCGAACGCGACCCAAATACGTGTGCAGTGAACGCCAGGCTTCGGGAACCCGACGAGCATGATCTCGCCCGGAGTCGCGCAACACGCTGCGGATGTCTGTAAATGAAGACACGCTGGGTGGCGAATGCATTTTCGTCCTCCACGCGTGGGGTCTGCGCCGCCCGGCGTCGGACCGTGACTTGCTAGTGTCCTGTCCCGGAGATAACTTTGCTTAGCCGTTCGAGCTTGGCGAGGATTGAATCGGAGGTTGCGGTCCACGCGAACGGCTGCGGATGCTGATTCCAATGATCGACGAACTGCTCG